>Ga0209102_1000468_pt1 | contig 26836 bp, 28 predicted proteins | sample ConPoolayeHmetaG_FD_185483 | JGI IMG/M metagenome (GOLD analysis project Ga0209102, IMG submission 185483) | Hot spring microbial mat communities from California, USA to study Microbial Dark Matter (Phase II) - Cone Pool mat layer H metaG... ...
AAAGTGGGCATCGAGTGGACATCGAATACGTAAAAGTTGAGACCAGCGGATATGGTAAAATCATCACTGAAGGTCACTTGGAAGGTGACGCCAAACCGTTCATAGGCAGCTTCGGCGGTTATTTAGGATTACCCGTAGCACCATTTATTACAATGGATTGGGAAGAACGTGAAAAAGAATGGAGAAGCTATGTTAAAACCAATTTTGAGAGTAAGACTGGCTATAATATTCAAAGCCGCACCGAATCCAACGGTGTTTTCGCTTTAAACGTCAAGCTGGACGTCGATGATGATGACTCCACTTTTGACTATGACGGAGACGGAGATAAAGACGCCTACACGGGCACGATAACGCTGAAAATTGAGTACAATGGCGACGGCGTTCTTTCGTCTTATTCGATGCAAAGCGACATAAAATTCAATGATGAGAATACCCTTTCAGCTTCAATGAAAGCTGGCAAAGGACAACCCTCTATTATTCCAGGCGTAAGCGACATTCTTGTCTACTTCCTTATAATAATCATCGGAATCGTTGCTTTCGTAATAGGCTTCTCTGTTGGAAAGAGCAGAACACCCAGAATGCCTGAAGCTCTTCCTGACACTCAACAAGAAGCTTAGAATCCTAGCCTTTTTTCATTCCTTTTTTTATTTTAGCTCGTCAAAAAGCTCTTAAGAATAATGCAGATTATTAAGACTGCCTACATAATCTTGGGTATTGCTGTAATGGTGATGTTGATGAATCGTGGAGAAAAACGTGAGCGGAAAATCGTTTTGGCTTCTGGTGTTTTTGACCTGATACATCTTGGTCATGTTAGATTTTTGGAGGCTGCTAAAAAAGCAGGTGGACCAAACGCTGAGCTTGTGGTAATAGTAGCGAGAGATGCTACTGTGGAGAAGAGGAAAGGCGAGAAGCCTGTTATGCCCGAAAATCAGCGTCGAGCCTTAGTGGAATCCTTGAAGATTGTTGATGAAGCTATATTGGGGTTTGAGGAATTTAACATGGGCATGGTTATCGAGAAAATTAAGCCGGACGTTATAGCGGTTGGTCACGACCAAGAAGGGATAGAGCAGGCTGTTAAGAGGTATGTGAAGGAGCATGGCTTGTGCATAAAGATTGTGAGGATTGGCAAGTTTGAAGAAGACAAGCTTGACAGTTCGTCGAAGATTAAGCAGAAGATAATTGAATATTACAAGAGATAAGCGCAATGTGTTTTTTATAATAACGGTCTGTACGATGTAGCATGTCGCTTTGAGAGGGGAATGTTTTTAAATTAACAAGTTGTTGCGTAGATAGCCAAATGCATAATCTGGTTGGAGAAACCATGATTATTGAAGTTGAGAATCTAGTAAAACATTATGGCGAAGTTAAAGCGGTGGACGACGTTTCTTTCAGCGTTGAAGAAGGAGAAATCTTTGGACTATTAGGACCGAATGGCGCTGGAAAAACGACTTTAATGGAAATTCTCTGCGGACTACGCAACTTTGACGCTGGAAAAGTAACAGTAAAAGGGTTTGACCTAGCTAAGAATCCTTACAATGTTCGAGCCTCTATAGGCTTTTGTCCCCAAGAAACCTTGTTGTATGACCTGCTTAATGTTCGTGAAAACTTGGCTTTTTCCGCCTCGCTTTATTCGCTTAGTTCTCAAAAGTTTAAAGAGAGACTTGAATTCGCATCAAAAGTTCTTGGAATTGGAGACTTCCTTAACAGAAGGGTGCTGCAGCTTTCTGGTGGAATGAAGAGACGTGCAAACCTTGCAGCCTCAATTATTCACGACCCGCCCATTGTAATTTTAGACGAGCCCACCGTGGGTTTTGACCCTACCATAAAGAGAGAATTCTGGGAATTGATAAGAAACCTCAAGAATTATGGGAAAACCGTTCTGCTTTCCACTCACGACATGTATGAGGCGGATGAAATCTGCGACAGAGTTGCAATAATGGAGAAGGGAAAAATCGCTGCTTTAGACAAGCCCTACATTCTTAAAGAAACCATCGGCGGAAAACCGTCAATTCACATTAGAGCAAAAGAGGCGCATACAGAAAAAGCACTTGCACTTCTTAAAAAACGCCACGGCATCCAAGTAAACAAAGAGATTCACGTCCCAGCTGAAAACCCATGGAAAATGATGCCAGACTTATCAAAAGAGCTTACATCTAATGGAATCCTGATAGAAAAAATCGAGGTTGTTGAGCCAACACTCGAAGACGTGTTCATGAAACTAAGCGGAAGAAGACTCACAGAGGAGGAGGTGCAGAAATGAACCCTATAATCGGCATAGCTGTTAAGGATATCAAAACATTCTTCAGAGAAAAAGGCACAATCTTCTGGACCATAGCTTTCCCAGTGCTTATAATGTTGCTCTTCACAGCAATCTTCGGAAGAGACATACCATTTAACGCAAATGTTGCAATAATCAACTATGATGGACAAACCCCAATCACAAACAGCATATACACAGGGCTCAACAGCACAGGGCTTTTCACACTGCAGAACTACACAGACCAAGCCAAAGCGTTAGCAGATTTAAACGCCAGCAAAGTGCGAGCCGTCCTAACAATCCCACAAAACTTCACAACAAACTTTCTTCTCTTTCAAAGCGGAAATGCTTCCCAAATTGGAAACATTTCTCTAGTAGTAGACGGAAGCAACCTAGACGTAGCTAGACTCATCACAGACGCTATCAGAACTTTCTTCGCAGAATACAACAAACAACTTTTCCACTACACAGAGCCAATAACAGTAGATGCAAGAATGTTCTATCCAGGACAGGTAATAGGCTATAAGGAAAACATCGTTCCAGGCATGCTTTGCTATCCGCTTCTTTTCTCCAGCATGGTTGTCTCAACAGGCGCAATTGTATACGAAAGGGAAAGGGGAACATTAAAGAAGATTAGAGCTTCGCCAATTCGTCCAATGAGTATGCTGGTTGGTAAAACTTTAGCTGCGCTGTTCCAAACTGCCATATCCATTCTGATAATGGCTGTTTTGGCTGCGGCATTGCTTGCTCCAAAACTCAACTGGAACGTTTCCTTGCTGGCGCCGATAATGTTTCTAGGTTCAATGAATGGCATAGCCTTAGGGCTGATAATCTCGTGTATAGGCAGGGCTCCTCAAGAAGCTTCAAACGCCGCCACAACAATCGCCATAGTGCTTCAATTCTTCATCGGAATGTACTTCCCAATCGAGTACCTGCCAACCTTTATGCAGCAGATAGGTCAAGTCATTCCAATGACTTACGCTGCTCAAGCGCTAAGAGACATCATGGTCAGAAACGCAACTCTGAACAATTTGATACTGCCAATAGCAACTTTAGCCATTTCGACCCTAATCCTTTATGGAATCGGGATTCTGCTCTATAAAAGATGGGTTGAAAAGTAGAGTCAAGGTTTATAGCCGCCGAGAACAAGCAATGCCAAACCAGTGGCAACCAAGTCTGCAGTTGTTCCAGGATTTAACAGACTGTCGGATTTTCTCAGCATAGAATCAAATTCTCGCAATTTCTCCTTGCCCTCTTCGGTTGCAAGACCGCCAAGCTTCAAAACTTCCTCAGCCTGTATGGACACGTCTCTGGCCTTTCCAACGCCTACTTTTCTGGCAATAAACGTGTCTGGATGTTCAGCCAACACTTTTAGGAACGTGTGGACAACAGCTTTGTTCAGGCTTTCAGTTTCTTTAATTTGCTCGACAAGATTGGGATAGACAAAATCAAAGATTATCTGATAATTGCTTGTCCATTCTGAGCAGACGTTATCGTATGTGGAGGCTATTTTGAAAACTTCGTAGAGGGAAATTTTCTCGTTTAGAATCCTTTCTGTTGAAGCTGGATTGTTAACGTCAAGGTCAGGAGCCTTATTAAGCCCACTGGGGTTCGCTATGCGGATTGCGTCGTAGACAAAAACTGCATCTTCCGGAGTGGTTGCCTCAACAACAAGCCTAAGATTCTTTCTCAGTTTTGAAAGGTCTAGCAAAACCTTTTCTTCGGTAGGAGTCATTCCTGCAGCCACAGCCAAAGGCATAAGCAGAATGATTGTTCCGAGCAGAGTGTTTCCGCCATTCTGCCAAGCTTCAACCTCTGCTACACAATCCCTTATCATCCGTCCCACGTTCACATCGCTAACCTTTAATTCTCCACGCGAAACGGCTATTCCTCGCTCTGCTGCTAACTCAAAATATGGTGCTGTGGCGACTGCAGAAGCCAAAAAATGCTCGTAGCGAGTGCCCTCGAAACCCACTGTAAGATTTACGTTTCCAGGCTTGTCCGCGCTGATCTCGTACAATATTGCCAGTTCTAGGCATCTGGCAACATGCTTCGCCTTGTCAAGCTGATTACTGCTCAAGCGTTCTCCCATGCTATCATCATTGTGCACAAGTTTTATTAAGCTTGTGTAAAAAAATACACAGCAATGCAAAATGTAACACTTGAGGCTTGTGAGATGTCTTCAAAATACTTCACCAATACCATAATCATCGCATTAACCGGAGTGTGGACAGCACTGGCTCTTGCAAGCGCTTGGATCCCAACCTACCCGATTCTTGGAACCCCAGTAGTAATCACGCTTTCAAGCATCCTGCTTGCCGGTTTGACCGCTCCTCTAGTAGGTCCGATGTGGGGAGCGATCTCTGGCTTCATATTCGGATGGCTTGTCCCTTACGTGAACCCTGCAACGAACATGGGTATGCTTACTTTCCTTGGACCTACGATAGCTGCTTTAATGAGTGGACTATTACTGTTTAACAAGTGGAAAGAGGCAACATTGATCTTCGCTGTGCAAATGGTAGTATGGTTCGCTCATCCATTCGCTTGGTATGAGCTCATGCCAATAATAACATGGCAGTACATTCCAGTGTTAGTGTTCCTTATTGTACCGCCTGTTCGAAAATGGATTATCAACTCTATAGTTACTAGGAACCCGGCAAATTTGCCTGTAGCGTTATGGTGTCTTTCGTGGGTTGCTCGGATAGGTGGAGATGTAGTAACCAGCAACAACAATGCTGTGTGGATTTTGGGTTGGGGCACTGCTGAAATGTATCCATTTTGGGCGCCTATGACGGCTTATTATGCTATCACGGATTCCTTGAACTGTCTTGGAGCTGCACTAATCGGCGCTGCCGTTCTTCTTGCTTTGAAGAAGGCTAACATAAGGGCTATCGCGTTAGATTTTCTAGAGTCTAAGATGAAACAGCAAAAATAGCATAACAGAGTTACTTAAGAAGGAGAACAATGAAAGCTAGAGAAGGCGATTTAGTAGAGACTGCTGATGGTTTGATATTTGACGTGAAGGGCTTAGTTCATCCTCCAAAGCGAGTAGTAGCCTTTATAAGATATTTTCCAGAAGCAACAGGCGAAAGAAAAAGAGAAGGTTTGGCTTATGGCAAGGTTTACTCTCTTTCAAAACGCTATAGGTTGCTGAAGGAGAAATTTCCGAAGTATGTGGTTTATGACCCAGTTTTTGACGAGACACTCTGCGAAGTTCCCTTGAGCGATGTGAAGATGCATTATAAGCCTGTTGAGAAGCTTCAGCAGTTACGAAAGGCAAACAGTTTAGATTCGCTTCAGAGCAGGGCATTGCAGTTGGCGGTGTTACTGAAGAAAAAAGCGAATATCCCGTGGAAAGCTGTTGGTGTTTCTGGCTCAATCTTGGTTGGGCTTCACACTCCAAACTCAGACATTGACCTTATTGTTTATGGTGTTGAAAACTGCAGAAAAGCGTATAGTGCCTTGGCGGAGATGTTGAATGAGAAGGCAAGATCTCTTAGGCGTTATGCTGTTGAAGATTTAAGGAAGTTGTTCGATTTCCGTTCGAAAGACACCGCCGTAAGCTTCGAGAATTTCGTTAAAACCGAATCGAGAAAAGTGTTGCAAGGAAAATTTCTCACCACTGACTATTTTATGCGGTTCGTGAAGGATTGGAATGAGGTTGAAGAGAAGTATGGTGATGTGCAATACAAGAATGCTGGCTACGCAAAAATCGAGGCAACTGTTGTTGACGATTCAGAAGCGATTTTCACGCCATGCAAATACTTGATTGAAAATGTGAAGGTGATTGAAGGAGCAAATCTTCAGCCAATGCTGGAAATTGTGTCTTTTCGTGGAAGGTTCTGCGAACAGGCGAAAATAGGTGAAAGGGTTGTTGCTCAAGGTAAAGTTGAGCAAGTTTTTGAACGTAAGCGTGGTTCCAAACACTTCAGACTCTTGCTAGGGAACAGCCCATCTGATTTTATGATTCTGAAATAGAAGCATAAGCAACTTTCAAAACTTGTTCATAGTATCGTGGGCAGTAGGTTAATGTAATCTGATTAAAGTTTGTTTTAGGGTTCGTGACTTCTTCTAATTCTCCTTCGACAATCACCTTCTCATCTTTGCGGGCTTGCAGTCTGAACTCTTCCATGTAGGAGAGGATTCGCTTAGCCTCGCAAGCTTCTTTTGGTCCAGAAAGCACCTCAAGCGGTTCTATAAGGTAGACTGATGGAATGAAAGGTGCATCAGCGTCATCGGTTATTCGTGCAAGCGTTCTAGTCCAGCCTTTCTGTACTATTCGAGCTTTTGAATTGTACTCATTTCTTATTTCCTTCCAGTCCTTCACAGGCTCAAACTCGGTCTTGATTCTATGTTGTTGCTTGTCTTTGAGCAGGGCGTAGATGAGTTTTCGCTGCTGATGCCATAGAAACTCTTTAGGACTGTAGTTTAGGAATCTCCAGCATTTTCCAGCGATTGCATTTTCTTTTTCAAACTCGTTGCTAAGTAGGCTGTCATTGTTCTTGTATGCTTCTTGCAGAATTTCTTGCAGTTCGCTGAGGCTTTTTCTACCATAAACGATTAGGTCAATGTCTGAGAATTCTGGATGATAGAATCTGTGGAGTAGAGAGCCGAAGACGCCGAAATTTTCTGTTGAAAGGTTGGAATTAAGTGAGATGAAGCTTAGTATATTTTGGAGAGCGTCCAGCAGTTTGTCTTTCAGCTTCGTCTGTGCTAACTTTTCAATTTCTTCCTGAGGCTTCCGCACTGCAGCGATGTTTGTATGCTCGACGCCCACTACTTTTTTGTTCAGCATTTCGTGAAAAATCAGGTGTTTTGGAAAACGGCTTTTTATGAATTTCCAGCCTTCGTCTTCGTAAAACTTGTAAAAGCACGGTTGCTCTCTTCCTCTAACCGCTTTTGGGTTTTCTGATTTGAAGATTTTTGCTGAAGCATATTCTGCATCGCAAACGTAAGCCTTTGGCGGATGAGTGTAGCCGAAAACTCTGAAAATTAAGCCCTCTCTTGAGATAATCGCATCACGGTCTCTAAGTTTCAAAGCGGCCAAATGTACTCTTCCTCGCTGGTGCCGGTTCCAACGACAAGCTGATGGAAAATCCTGCCAGTTTCAACCTCTTCCACACGCTCAAGCATTCCTGAGACTTCTATTTGCTGTCCTTTTTTTGCAACATTTCTGTAGCAGCCAATCATGGAAACCACAATCTTTGGAACCTTGTCCTTAGACAATGGAAGAGTAGAGTTTATTGGAACACAATTTTCAATCTTGTAGATAGCTGGGCGAAACATAGCTTCAGAATCATCTTTTACAGTACATCTGAGCTTAGCTTGAACGACGGGCATGAACAAATATTCACCGTACTTCGAGTTTATCTCCTCTGGCTTTCGAACAGCGTTATACATGAAAATCTTGCCCAAATACCGACCTTTAAATCTTCTAGCAGCGTCTATGCGGTTATTGAAAACATGAGCTAGCTTTCCAGCTTCAACAAGCTTATCGATTGTGGCTTCTAACCTGCGAAAGTTATCTGAGCCGTAGATAACGATGTCTATATCTGATTTTGAGGAGTGCATGTTTAAAGCTATAGAACCGTGAACTCCAAATTCCTCTAAGGCAATGCCAGACTCTTCAGAAAGAAGTTTAACAAAATCCAGTGTCATTTTCTGCAGTTTGTCCTTCATTTCCATTTGCATTAGAGAACGTAAACAATCTCTTGGAACATAAACTCGCCTAATCGAGCTTATTGGAGTGCTGATTACCTCTTTCTTTCTATAAGGGCAAAAATACACATATTCCGAAAAATGCGTTCTAAAAGTTTCGAGAAAAACCTGATGATTCTCAGCGGTGTAGAGTTTCTCAGCACGAAAAAGCTCTACGCCCTCGTATTTCCATGTTCTTTCCAAAAGCGAGACATTGAAAAGCTCTTTGTATTGTGATGGGATGTATTTTAGGAAAGAGAAAACGCGCTCAGTTGGATGTTCATAGCCAAAAGTGTTGAATATAAAACCGTCTTTAGTTACAAAAGTATCTCCATCGGTTGGAACCCAATCTTTAGGAACAACAGATTCCGTAAGAAATGCTGACAAATTCGCATTTGAAGGCTGTCTGGTCATCGCGTTACTCCACTGGAAAGACACATGCGAGAACAACACACTTATCCTTTACTAAATCACAACCATTACCCAATCTCAGCAATTCAAAATTATCACAATATCCGACATACACATATATGACCTGTTGACCCAATGAATCTAGCGAGATTTTTACATGTGATGAAGATAATATAAATACCAAATTTATTACAAAAGTTTCAATCCATATAGGAGAGGGGTGAAGCCTCCAAAACAGCAAATAGCTTTACTAACAATTTTCAACTTTCAGATAAAAAGAGATAACTCTTAACCTTTAGCAACAACCACCAATGGACTATATTTGAACTCTAAGATGTGGCTATAAGCATTTCTCCATACAAATTCCGCCTAAAAGCATGTTACATCTATATACAGGAAGGGTTGAAATTTGCTCTCATGCTATCAGAGCGTATGCCAAAGGTTTAGGGTGTTATCGGCTTTCTGAAACGTAAAGCATCTTTTCGTTTTCCATAAAAGTCCTTGGCTGTCTCAAAAAGTTGAAAGTCGTTCTTTAAGGCGAAGTTAATCATCTGCCTATTGCTCTTCCAAGTGTGAATACTTAAAGCCAGCTTGCCCTTAGCCTTTGCAATCTTTTCCGCCTTCTTAACAAGCAAGCTGCCGATTCCCATGCGCTGAAAGTCTGGATGCACATCAAGCCAGTCAACCTCCAACGAATTATCCGCGTTAGGGACAAGAATCATGAAGCCTACAGCTCTTCCATTGTCCTCTAAAACCCAAACCTGCTCTCCTCTCTTCATCTTCTCTAATTTAGCCTTAAGCATAGAAGTAGCCTTTCTCTTCCACTTTGTTGTCTTCTCCAAAGTTGTTGCATAATCCACAAAATCTCTGTCAGCGTATTTTCGAATCTTTCGCACACAAATCCACTCCATGCTACTGTTTTATGCGAAAGTATGATTTCAAATTTTTCTCTTCACGCCATCCAATCGAAACCTTCTCTATGAAACCGCCGTCTGCAAGAAGGTTTCTGAACGTGTCTGTTAATGGCTCCTTTCTCGAACAAAACACTATCTCTCCATAATTGTTAGTCCAAATTCTTAACCCTCTTGTTTTTCCCCTGTGAACAAAATTTATGAAAACATCCTTATCAGCAATGTGCAAAAGGGCAATCGTATTCGAGCCTTGCAAGCTACTGAAAAGCGCATCTAAAGCTTTTCCATTGTCTCTTTTCTCATTGAACATTTCATCAAAAACGTGTGGAATAACCTCAGAATCAATAAGCTCAGCTCTCTCAGACTCGAAAACATGACCAGCATCCAGCTTAGCTCTAAGCTCTCTATAATTCTCAACTTTACCATTGTGAACCGAAACCATAGCATGCTTCGCACCATGCTGAACAACATAAGGCTGAGCAGTCTCCATGAACATTGCAGTAGCCATAAACTCTGGACTTGGCATCCGTGCATGAGCAACAAGTACAGAAGCCCTATCAACACAAAAAGCCTCAGCTAAGCGCCTAACTGGCGAATAATCATCAGTTTTTCCAACTTTCTCAAAGATGACATTTCCATCTTGAAATACGGCGACACCAGCACCATAACCGCCAACAGGTCTTGGCTCTTCAGCATACTGATGAGTTTCAAGTCTTTCCAAAACCTTGAACACTTCCGCCATGGAAACAGTCTTTTTTAATGCAAATCCGAAAATGCCGCACATCAGTCCAATTGCCTTCTGCTTAAACAATATATCTGTGATCTATTTTTTCAAAATCTTTGATAATCTCCATCCCACGCTTAGGAGCCTCCGCAGCGTTTAGTGGTATTCCCTTCAGCAATGCCCATGGGCTATACTTCGTCAAAAGTGTTACAGCGTGGTTTTCGCCGAAACATTCGCTTGCAACCTTGTAAACCAGTCTTCTGACCTCGTGCTCTGAGAGATTGCCTAAAGCGTGAAGATACTCGTGAAGAAGTAGATTATAGACCAAAGCGTTGACCATCTGCCTCGATTTTGAAGCCTCAACCAACTGGACAAGCGCTCTGTTCAGCACAATATGGTTGGTTCCAACAGGGTGATAGGCGCCGAGCTGAAGAGGCAGATCATCCAAGAACAGCATCATCCCATTCCTATGTTGACGCAAAACAAACTTTACAGTGTCCTTCACAATCTCCCAGACTTCGCCGTAACCGGAAGCTCTCTCAAGCTCAGAAGCAAACTTTTGAACAGAAGAGTCTTCCAAAGCATTTCATCCCATACACTATAATTTACCAGAAATTGCTCTCTCTTTTATGCTTTTAGCAAACCTAAACAAACACACACAACTCGAACACTTGAGCAGAGTTTTCCAAAAAGTAAAAAGCCTAGCCTAAAATAATTGATAGATGGACGATGAGGAAATCCCATCACACCACTCTATTTCTCCCGCATAACATTCCCTTTTTTTCTGTTAGAAATACCTTCTCGTGTCCGTGAGCGTGTTCTAGGTGCATGGTCTTAGTTACTACGTACATCCATGATCTTCTCACATGAGAGACGCTACTTGTCTATGATTCCTCGTAATCTATAGCGCCTACTAGAATTCCTAGAATCAATCCGAAAAGGATAACGTCTTTTAGAGCATCTAGACGGATTGTAAAGTTTCCTATGATGGCTAGAAGTATGGGACTAAAGAAGCATAATGCCATCACGGTTAAGACGATGATTATGAATCTAGCTATATTGCCCATTTCTTCATCATGCTCTTATCTCTTCAATGATTGTTTTAAAAGTTACTTTCAACCGCACGTGTTGTTTTTTTCAGAGTAGTTTTGAATGTTCGTCACTGTCATTTTAACATGTGACAAAAAGGCATGGTCTTTCACCTATACACATAGGCTGTAAAGCATGATAATCCATCAAAAGCATGGAAAACTTTGCCATAATTGTGTCACTGCGAATACATTAGCCTAGTCGGTGACTCTTAGTGACGTTCTGTATAGTCTGCTCTTCCTCCAGAGGGCTTGTCACTGGTCACTGGCTACATTCGATTGAAGTCTAGTTACATTCGATTGTAATATGCCTACAAGCATATCTAAGCACATCATGGGAAGTAATGAGATATACTAGGGTTTGAATCCACTCTTCTCTGTTTTCTGCTCAACAGTCTTCAAAATTGCTCTTCATATCCTCTTAGTACTTCTTTCGAGAGTTGAGATTTCAGAGTTACTGAAGTTCTCTAGCTGTCACTCTGAGAATCTTAAATCTTAGAATGTTGATATATTAAGTGATGAATGAATGGAGTCTCTAGTGTGTCCTCATTGCGGTTCTCAAGAATTACAGAAATGGGGATTTAGAAAATATGTCGATGGAAGCAAGGCTAGAATGTATCATTGTAAGAAATGCGGTTTTGAGTTCGTTGCTGAAAGGAGAATCTATACTAAAAGAAAGATTCCTACACCTGAAAAGACGCTAATGATTCAAAATCGAGACGGTCTTATTGTGTACGTAGTAGAAAAACGCTTTAAATGAAAGAGAATTATTCAAATCTCAATCTTTGGATTTATTCGAATGGAATTTGCGTATATAGTATTCAGCAAAATTTTGCTCAGAATTAGCCATTGGCTCTTTTCCCGATCTCAATGCGCTCATCACTAAACCCGCATCAATGATTTTTATCTCCCCCACATCCTCTGGATTCTTTCCCCATCTCAAAAACTGTGCTATGTCCTCTATTTGGGATTTTGCGTTTGATTTTTTTGCATAATAGCCTTTTAATGGTAATTTGACGACCTTTTCCTCTTTTTCCAGCCTCTTAAGAGTGTATCTTGTCACTTGCGATATGCTCTCTTTGCTGTTTTTGAGGTTCAAACGCTGAAATATCTCGATAGCTTCCTTTTCTAACATTTTAAAGGTAGTATATTGATGATTTAGTCTTTCTAAGACTATTCTACGAATTTCTTTTGACAATTCTTCTCACAAAAGGAATGATAAGACAGTTTCAGACTTATGTCTTACGCATAAAGGTGAATAAAATGAAGAGTCTAAGAATAACTGTAAGAGTGGAAAAAGAACATAGAAAAGCAATTGAAGACCTCATTAGAAAACGCAAGTTTGAGAACCTTAGTCAAGTGATCCGTGCGGCACTGAACGAGTTTCTCTCAAAGAGGTAATGCAATATGCCTCAGAGTGAAAGAGCAGACATAATGAAGAAGATTCTCAAGTGGTTAGCGTCTCTGGAAAAAGGAGCTACAAATCAAGCCATCAACGCTTATGTTCAATGGGAGATTTCAGAAGGCGGAGCTACAAACAACACCATAAGAAAATACATTGAAGACCTCTCCAAAGCCCGATTGATTGACTATAAGGCGCCTTACTGGACGATCACTAATGCAGGTAAAGATTGGCTGGAAAGACACAGCTTATGATCAAACCATCGCTATCTCTCTATACACAGAAAATAATGTTTGAAAATTGGTTACAAAACTCACCCTATCTCCTCCTTTTTCTATATACACAGATACAGATAGGGAGACTGGTAGACTGGAAGATACACACAGATATAGAAACTTCTATGTATACACAAACACAAAATTCAGAGTAGGTTTTTGATGTCTGTTTGTCCTTCGTGTGGTTCTGTTCGGGTTTATCGTGATGGTTTTCGCTACGACGGGCATGGGTATGCTGTTCAGAGGTGGCTTTGTAGGGATTGTGGTTATCGGTTTTCTGAGAAGTCTTATAAAGAATGTCAGACTAAAGGGAATCGCCAATTATGCGCTGTCCTGCAGGAAGCGAAAAAATTGGAGACTGCAACAGAATCTAAGACTGTTGCGGGAAAAATAGAGAACAAACAGTTGCATGACATTAAGGGCAGAATTGTCGAATTTGCTTTCACTCTGGAAAAGAAGGGAAAGAGCAAAGAAACCATCAGAACCTATGTAGGATCACTCTACACATTGATGAACAAAGGCGCTAATCTTCTTGATTCTGGCAATGTAGAGGAAGTTATAGCGAAACAGGTGTCATGGAGTGCAAGAGCAAAAAGAAACTATGCAGATTGGTATTCACGGTTCGCAAAGTATCTAGGCATGATCTGGGAAAAACCAGAGTACAAACCACCTGATAAAGTGCCGTTTATTCCTCTTGAAAGCGAGATTGATCAGCTTATCGCTGGAAGCAGAAAGAAACTCAGTATCGCTCTTCAGATCGCTAAAGAGACAGCGGCACGGATAGGTGAAATATTGCGGTTAAGATGGACTGACATCGACTTTGAAAAGAGCATTATCGCAATAAATGAACCAGAAAAAGGAAGCAACTCTGGAATATACAAAGTTTCAAGCGATCTTATAACCCGAATATCTTCACTTCCACGCTGCTCAGAAAGAATCTTTGGAAAAAGCTCTATTGACAGCTTAACTAACATGCTGACTACAACAAAGCGGAGACTTGCATCTAGCTTCTGCAATCCTAGACTCTTACAAATTCACTTCCACACTCTAAGACATTGGAAACTTACGATGTATGCTCACGTTATCAAAGACCCGTTTCAGGTTCAAATGTTCGCAAGACACAAAGATATGAAAAGCACAATGAGATACATCCATCTTGAAAAGGTTCTCTACCAGACAAGCGATAAAGACGAGTGGATAGTCAAAACCGCTAAGACTGTAGAGGAAGCAAGCGATCTGGTTAAGGTAGGCTTTGACTATGTCATGGAGATTGAAGGGTTTAAACTATTTAAGAAACGTAAATAAAGTCGGTCGATTTCCTAAGAGTTTGGACGATGAGGAAATCGAGGTACGAGTACGCCGAGTGCGGATGACATCTTTTTCCGCTCCTGAGTCCAAAACACCCAGAAAAAGAAACTAACAACTAAAAAGTCTGCGCAAAAATAAAGAAATGAAGAGGATGAGCCTTTTACTAAGGTTCTTTCGGACCCTGAATGTACGCCCAAACGCTGACCAAGACAAGCGTAAGAACCGAACCAGCAAGCCCAGACAAAATGAATCTCGCATTAAGCAACGGCAGTACTTCCATAAGCTTTGGAATTACGTATTCAGATGTGAGATCCGCGATGACGCCTGCGAAGAACCCTAATAAAGCGACTAACCCGAAAACCTTTATCCTCTCGTTCAAATTTTTCTCACCTTGCATACAAATGCGCTCTAAGCCTCTTTTTAGTCTAACTAACACATTTGTGTCTATAAACACCAAAAGACCCAGCGTTTCTTTCCATAGGAAGATTAAAGCCAAAAACAGTTCCCAAACAACATATAGCGCCACATATATACCTAGATATTTCCAGCATATTAACAATGTATAAGATTCGTTTAAACGTAGTCTCTCTCTACGGAGGTATGAATTTGTCAGAAAGGTTCTCTAAAAAATGGGAGGAAAACCGCGAAGGACAGCCAATAACAGAACGCATAAGAGATGCAGTGCATCCGCCAGGACCTTTGAAGCCACGACTAGACTTTGCAGTTAGGCGTATAGAACTACAAGTCCAGAAACTAGATCAGGCAAACGAACGCTTCAGCCAAAGAGACAAGTCAATCTTTGCAAGAATCGTCGATGCTTACACAAAACATGACATGGCACGCGCAAATGTCTTCGCCAACGAACTTGCTGAAATCAGAAAGATGGAAAAAATGATAATGCACGCCAGACTTGCCCTTGAACAGATTGTATTAAGGTTACGAACTGTATCAGAGCTTGGAGATGTAGTCTCTACTCTGGGTCCAGCAGTAAGCGTACTAAGCGCCGTCAAGTCAGGAATGGCAAACATATTCCCAGAAGCAGAAAGGGAACTTGGCCAAATAGGCAACATGCTGAGCGGAATCATAGTAGAAGCTGGACAAAGCTCTGGCTTGTCGCTGAACTTTGACACTGCAAACGAAGACGCACAGAAAATTCTCACAGAAGCGGCAACAGTAGCGGAACAAAAGATTAAGGAGAAATTCCCAGAGCTACCTGCAGGAATTCCAACGATGCCGATGCCGGAAAGATCCACTGAGACCTCTTAAACTGTAAGAGGAGAAGAAGCAGATGGTACAGGACTCCAATCTTTTTTTCTCTCTCGGCAAACAAGTGAAAGACGAGTACGGCTGTTTAATCGGTACAGTAGCTTCATTCGATGTTAAAGCAAATGGCAATGTGGACCATGTGTATGTTGAAGAGACTGACGGCAAATTTGTTAAGCATCCTGCTGAAAACTTTAAGCTTGAAGGCTCAGACGTAATTCTTCTGTCTAAGATAAAGATGCGAAGCGATTCGTTCTGCAATCAGATTCCACTTATATGGCGCAAAGATCAAGCTTTAAAGGATCTTGCAGAAAAGAAGAAAGTTTCTCCAGAGATATATCAAGATCTGCACAGCAGTTTCGACAGTGCCTTGAAAGAGCTTAAAAATGAAGCTCAAAACCTGATTGAAGAAATCGATAAAGAAATAGCACGGTGCAGTCAAGAGATCAAAGACTCAAGTTACGCTTTGGTGCATCTCGAGATAGAGCATGAGATAGGAAAAATTGATGACGGGACGTATGAAAAAGCTTTTACAGTAATACAGGAATGTATGAAAAGAGCTAACACTGAGAAGAGCGATTTGGAAACCATTCGTAACAAACTTTCGAATATTTTGCTAGGCGAAACAACTCCGACAACTCAGCCGCCAAAAGAGCCAGCGAAGACTTCAGTTACGCCTATTACTAACTTGCCAGAGCCGCCGGTCGTAGTCTACGTGAAGGAAATCGGGCAGTCGGGCATTTAAACTCATATGAAAGAGCAGGCGGAGGGAGCCACGGTGAAGAAATTTTTCCAGCAACCCCCTCCACCATTACGAGAGATTATCGTTAAGTCTGTGAATCAGCTTCGGGTTCAGCAGCATAAGATAGGGCAAGCGTCTTTTAGGCTTAAAGAGAGAGACAAGTTTCTATTTCAAGCATGCGTTGGTGCGTTAAAGCAGAATAACAAAGATAGGGCTAAAGTTTGTGCAAACGAGCTGTCTGAGGTTCGAAAATTAGTAAAGTTTCTCTATAATGTGGAGCTTGCTATTGAGCGAGTAATTCTTAGACTTGAAACAATGAAAGAACTAAGCGACATAGTGATTGACTTAAAACCTGCACTTCGGACTCTTGAAAATGTTTCCAAGCAACTTTTCGAAGTTCTTCCCGACGTGTCATCCGAGCTAAGTGCAGTCAATGAAGCCATCAGCGAAACGCTTCACACAACCAGGTTGAATGCTGACGAGTCATTAATTCCAGTACACAAGACAACCCAAGCTGGAGAAGAAGTGCTTAATGAAGTGACAAGCTTTCTTGAACAAAAGCTAGCGGAGAAGCTCCCCGAACCGCCTGCAACAACAGTAACTCCTGAGAAAGAGGTTCATGTGAGGCAGATGGTTGCAATAGCGACAGCCTGCTCGCAAACGGTAAGCAGAGAAAATAGCAGCTCAGAGGATATTTCCTCTCAAAATCTCTTTTCTTATAAAAAATCCGAAATTCAAGAAGTTTCTTTGAAGGTTGAAAAGCCTTCACTTGAAGATGCGCTTCTTGAGTATGTTAAGAAAAGTAAAGGTGAAGTTGATTTGTCAAGATGCTCCATTGAATTGGATGTTTCTCATAAAGATATTGAGGAAGCTCTTAAAGAATTAGGAGCTAAGGGCAAAATTGTAATTGAACAAAGGAAAGTGACCGCCTAATGTCCGCTTCGCAGGAACTTGAAAAATCAGCCACAAGCTACGCTTTAGAAGCCATACGCTTGGACAATCAAGGCTCTAAAGGCATGGCAATAACAATGTACCAGAAAGCCATTGAAAGCCTTCTAAAACTCGTTCAACTCTACCCAGAATACAGCCTAAACAAGGTCTACATACAAAGAGCAATCGCCTATCAAGAAAGGATAAAAGCACTGCAAGGCGCCGTAAGCCCAACAGAGGCAAGAGCAGAAGCAAAAACAGCCGAAAGTGCAAATCCCACTGAACAAGGGAAAGCCAGCTATGAAGAACTAATTGTCAAAGAAAAACCTAACGTGAAATGGGACGAAGTTGTCGGGCTTGAAGTTGCCAAAAAAGCAATTAAAGAAGCAATAGTCTATCCAGTGCAAAGACCAGACCTCTTTCCGCTGGGATGGCCAAGAGGAATCCTTCTTTTCGGTCCCCCAGGATGCGGGAAAACTTTAATTGCCGCCGCCGTAGCTACAGAAATTAATGCCAATTTCCTTTCAGTAGACGCAGCCTCAATAATGTCAAAATGGTTGGGTGAGGCTGAACAGAACGTTGCTAAACTGTTTGAATCGAGCAGAAAATGGGCGTTAGAAGGAAAACCCGCCATAGTTTTTATTGACGAGTTAGACTCGCTTATGGGAAAGCACTCCAACGAAGTTGGCGGCGAAGTGCGTGTTAGAAACCAGTTCCTAAAAGAAATGGACGGAGTTATGGACAAGGGCAAGAATCTACACGTCTACGTTATTGGCGCAACTAACAAGCCATGGGATCTTGACTGGCCATTCATTAGGCGTTTCCAGAAAAGAATCTTGGTGCCTCTTCCAGATCATCATGCCAGATTAATGATGTTTAAACATTACACTGAAAGCTTGCAGCTTGCTCCAGAAGTGGATTTGCACGAAATTGCAAGGTTGTCTGAAGGATTTTCGGGAAGCGACATAAAGGATGTCTGTCAATCCGTACACTTGAAGGTCATAGGCGAATTTTTCGAGTCAGGTCAAGCAGCCAACAAGCAGGCAAAGCCCAGAGTTCTCATGATGGACGATTTCAAGCGGATACTTGAAGAAAGAAAGCCAAGCGTCTCCTTGGACATGCTGGCTCTATACAATAGATGGTTCGAAGCTTTTAAGGCGCTTTAGAGAGGCAGATTTAAACTGTTAAAGAGCGTCAATAGGCGGAAAGGTTTGGAAAAATTCACTTTCTTTTTGATCTCTCCTTTCTCCCCCTCCTCCAAAAAGAAAATTCCAAACCCCGCAAACCAAAAGACTGTTGGCGCTCTTTCCCTTCTCCCCGTTTTTTAGACAATTTTTTCCACAAGATCAGCGAGTTTTTCTGGATTTTTTAGGGCATCCACATGTGGTGTTTTTGGCATTATTTTCTCTGTTGAGTAGGCGCCTGTGAATGCCAAGATATTTTTGAAGTTTTTCGTGAATTCGTTAGCTTCGTCTAATGTTTTAACTGCTACAATTTTTGGTATTTTATGGTTTTTGATTACAAGTTTTCTGAAGCCTTCTAGAAGAACTATGTCCGCATCTCGGCATCTCTTTATAATTTGGGCTAGTGTGATGTTTTGTGCGTTTGTTTTTTCGATTGTGGCGATTTCATTTGAGGCTACTGCTACTATTTTCCGGGCTCCTGCACTGGCAAATCTCCAAGTGTCTTTGCCTTTCGTATCGATTGTAAAATCTACTTCTGAAACATGCTTCACTGTGGCAACATTATACCCTCTCTTAGTAAGCTCTCTTGTTAAGGCTTCTATGGTTGTTGTCTTTCCAGAACGCTTTCCACCAATAACTGCAACGATTGTCGGTTTCAATTTCCAACCTCTGCTATTTCATCTCTTCATGAAAAATTCTCGTCAGCGTTTGCTTATTTACATGCAATTTTTCTGATAGATTTTTTACCCATCCTACATAGGCTTTGAAAATGTTCTGCAGGATTTCTGCCTTCTCCTTTTGACTCAGTTCTCTTTCTTCAGCAAGCAGCAACGCAAACCATTTGCCTTCATCAGAAAGCTTGTAGGTTTTTACCCATACGATTCTATTGTCTTTTTCAGACTTCTCCATTTCTTCTTTTAATACTCCCAGCTTGACCATTGTTTTCAAGTTTTCTATTACAGTCTTATTTGAATAGGTAAGCTTCTTAACCAGTTCTTTTTGGTAGAGTTTTTTCGAAAGTCCTTGATTTAGAGAATACCGCAATATTGCTACGGCTGCGTTAGAGCCAAATATTGAGCTTAAAGCCTTGTTTTTTTGGTCTGCTGGAAGAAACACTACATAGGGATGTAAATCCGAACTCAAACGCTTCGCCATTCAAAGTGTCTACCTTTAACATGTTTTAAACATTGCTATACCCAGTAGCTTATACACCATCAAAAGCGTTGACAATTTCTGGCAATACTTTTCTAGAAGCACAAATCCGCATAAACAGCAAACTTGGTACAAGCCTTCCACTTCACAGTATATCCGAAAATTCAATCAGAACACCAATCCGCCTTTCGAGGTATATATAGGGGCTTTAGACGCCTCAGAGAGAGCAAGCTTTCCTTAGCTAAAAGCCTATTAGAAATAGAATGTTGAAACCTAGAGAGGTTAGGTTCGTGTTGGTGGATTTTTTACTCCAAAATAATCCTCGCATCAACCGTCTTAGCGCCTTTCTCATAAACAAGTATAGGGTTAAGGTCAAGCTCCTTAATCTCCTCATGCTCACTAACCAGCTTAGACGTATTCAACAAAATTTTCACAATAGCATCCAAATCCACCAGAGGCATATTCCTGTAACCTTTCAACAGCGGATACGCTTTAACCTCGCTTATCATCTCCCACGCATCCTCCTCAGCTATTGGCGCTATTCTAAAAGTAACATCCTTCAAAACCTCCACAAAAACTCCGCCCAAACCAAACATAACCACCTGACCGAACTGTGAATCCTTAACAGCTCCCACAATAACCTCGGTAGATGCAGGTGCCATCTCCTGCACCATCACGCCAACTATTCGAGCTTTTGGCTTATACTTCTTAACGTTGCTTATCATCTGATTGTAAGCTTTTTGAACGTCTTTTGAATCTTTCAGATTGACTATTACCCCTCCAACATCAGACTTGTGAACAATATCAGGCGAAACAATCTTCAAGACGATAGGGTATCCTAGTTTCTCAGCAAACCTAACAGCCTCTTTCTCGCTTTTCGCTAAGCTAAACCTTGCAACAGGAATCCCATAATCCATGCAGACTTCCTTCGCCTCAGTCTCAAGCAAATTAGTTCTTCCCGCCTTACGCACTTTGGCAAATATGGAATTAGTTTTAGCCAAGATTCACAGCCTCAAACGGTCAAATCTAACTTCAAAATGCTAGTTCTAAAATGCTTTCAATTAATATCCTTTTGGATTTCCAACAGCACCTAACTAATGCACTCCCACTTATAAACTCCACCACTATTTAACATCCAAGCATCGCAACCGACAGGACCAAAAACCCAAATTTTCTTCACACTGTCCCAATAATACCAAACCCAATAACCAGAAGCATGATTATTTAATGAATCTAAAAGAATATGCCCCGGCTCCATCGCAGGCCAGTAAGTATATGCAACATTAGCAACTTTTTTAGTCAAATCGAACAATGTTGCACCATGCGAAATGGAAACATTGTGCCACTCAACAGTCAAATTTCCATAATCGATGCACAAACTCACATTCACAGTGCTTATCTTGCCAACATAATTCTCCAAGTCCTTCATCGCCAGGGCATTGAACAAATCCTTAAAACCAGCGAGTAAAGAGCCAAATTCCTGTCTTGTCACATTACTTTTCATGCTAAGAGCTTCATATTCCTTAACATTTTTATTGCAAGTTTTGTTCAATTCTGGAAAAGTGTTAAGCATTGAAGAGTAGTTGCCATGCAAACACTCAAGTAATGTCCAATACTTAGCCAAAAGAACAGAATAATCTTCGCCTACAAACCATTGATATTCTCCAAGCAAAGCGCCATAATCTCCAGAAAGCATATTCTGCCTTCTCAAAGATACATCATAGTTCTGCATAAGGTCATCCAGGGTCTGCTGTTTCTCATTGAGTAGATTCTGAACCCTCATTTGCTCGAAATAATAGTAAGACACAAACCCTGAAGCTAACAGTGCCCAGACAATCAAACCTAAACATGCAAAGACCAACGTTCTTTTCTCAACCAACCTTCTTCACCATCAAACCTTGATTCAAAGCCTTAGCCAAAGGAAAGAAAAGACCGCCAAAGACAAAAAAATTCGAGCCCACATGAATCAACGAAAAAGGCACACCATAAACAAAAGCAGTTACAAGCGCCAAATCAGGGCTCATGCCAATCAAAACATAATACAAAGCCATACCAAGATTAGTCAACAAATCATAAAACACAGTAAGCAAAGCACCAACAACAGAAGCCTCAAAAGCCATCCTACCAAAAACACAACCCCTCACACCACGCCCATAAAAACCTCCAACAAAACCAACAACACCCATACCCAACATTTGAAAAGGCAAATTCAAACCCGCAAAACCCCAAGGCGAAAAAAACCCATTAACAAACATCACAAAACCCCCAAACAAAAACCCAAAAACACAACCAAACAAAAACCCAAAAACAAACGTCAAAAGAGAAGTAAATTCCACATTCGGCAACCTAGGAGCAAGCTGAACCGCTAAACACACAGAAACCAAAACACTAACTACAGCAACTTTGCGCGCATTCCCAAATGTTAACATAATTTAAGGTTGGATAATCCATCCATATAACCCTTTCGATAAAAAAGCAAAAAACAGCATATGAAACAATATGCCTTGATTGGCGTTTATGATGTTGCTAGCAGTGCGTACGTTTTTGCGTCATTTAAAAGATTGTCTATCTTTGTGTATTCGTTTGGTTGGTGGGCTGTTTCGTCTATTGTGCTCCAAACGACCACTGGCAAGTCGATTTTTCTGAAAAAGGCTGCACATGTTCCTCCGCCGATTCCGCCTATTTTTGGTTCTATCTGTCTGGTGTTTTTGATTGCTTCTGTTAACATTGTAACTATTTTTGCTTTGGCATCTGTTGGTTTAGGTGCAACGCTTTTATGGAGCGGTTCGATTTGTATTTTTGCTTTGGTTTGTTTTTCGAACTTTTCTGCTAGCTGAGTGATATCTTTGAGTATTTCGTCAAGATTGTAGCTTGGCAAGATTCTGCAATCAAAATAAATTATGTCTTCTCCAGGCATTATGTTCACAGCATCCACGTTCTTGTCTTTTTTAGTCGGCTCAATTGTGCTTTCTGGCGGGTCAAAGTAGGCGTCTTTCGCCGAGTATTTTTTGTGCAGCATCTCATCCAACGCCAAAGCGAACTGCATTCCTATACGATGAGCGTTCAAGCCTTGATGAGGTCTACTTGCATGTGTCTGCTTCCCAATTGTGCGGACTTTAAACCATATTGCGCTTTTTTCAGCAATTTCGATAAAGCTTCCATCCTCATTTCCGCTGTCGGGCACTACGATTAAGTCGTTCTTTTTGAAAAGTCTTTGGTTTATGAGATGTTGGATACCATAGGTGCTTCCTTGCTCTTCATCTGCAACAAAAGCTAAAGCAACTGTCCTTTTCGGTTTTATTTTGAGCGTTTGCAACGCTTTAATGGCGAATATAGATGCAATCATTGAATGACCATTGTCTTCGCTACCCCTCCCATATATGCGCCCATCTTTTACTCTGGGCTCGTAAGGTTTGGTTATTGTCCAAAGGTTTTCTTCACCTGGCGGAACAATGTCTAAATGCGTAATAATCCATAATTTTTCATCAGCATTTTCTCCCAGAATGTAGGCTACAATGTTTGGTCTTTTCTTTGAAGAAACTCTATCATCTTTAGCATCGTAGCGTTCTATTTTATCAAAACTCATTTTCTCTAATATTTTCATTAGTTTTTCTGCTTTCTCTTTTTCACCTTCTCCACCATTTTCTGGAGCAATCGCTGGAATGCGAATAAGCTCCATCAACGCTTGTATCATTTCATCTTTCTGCTTCTCAATCTCTGCAAAGATTTTCTGAGCTTGCATAACCCCACCTAGTTTGAAGTAATAGTTGATAAGCTGTGCCTTTAACTTTTTACCATAAAAACCAAAAAATAAAGTTATTTCACGATTTTTGTAAGCTGAGTTCTTGCAGTGCTCTAAGTCGCTTTATAATGTTTGGATGCGTCGAAAAGATTTCAGTAATTTTATCAAGCGTTGAGACCTTTTTCGACAAAATTTCTTGAACAAGCTTATGGTCTCCAGAGGTTGTTGCATGTGAAATCATTAGCGAATCTGTTTCTGCACGGTCAGGGTCTGATATGAATAGCGCTTTAAAAGCGTTCATCTGCTGTTTTTCTTTCGCATTTCTTCCCAAGTTTTTTGTGGAATGCACTATCTTCGCTAGACCTGTGGAAAGCTTGTTGGCGCCATCATTCACTACCGATACACTGTGTCTGTCAGCATAGTATTCCCGTATTCTGCTTAAGTAGAGAATGAACATGTTTAGAATCCATGAAAACGCCATAAACCCTAAAGCAAGCACCACTCCACCGCTACCCTCGTTCCTTCTTCTGCCAAACGCAGATGACAACATAAGAGAGTAACCAATGTAATAAAACAGCGCAGGTAAAAGCGAAACAAACATCATAATCTGCACATCACGATGTTTCAAATGCCCAAGCTCATGACCAATAACAGCCTCAACCTCCCCACTCTCCAGCGTCTTAAGCAAACCGCTTGTTACCGCAACACGATTCCCAGCTATCGGCGAACCATAAGCAAAAGCATTAGGAATCTGCACTTGCGCTATCATCAACCTAGGTTTTTTCATACCCGTCTTCCTGCTAAGATTTTCAACTATCTCGTGAATCTTCGGACTTTCCGTCTCAGGTAACTCACGCGTTCGATAAAGCGCATCAATAATGTAAGGAGAAATTAACCATTGGAAAATGTTGAAGGAAACAACTAAAACTCCAAGCATCAAAAAATCTAAAGTGCTAAATAGAGTAAGGATTACAGCAAAAACTAATGTAGACAAACCTAATATTATGGCAAGAGTTCCAGCCATAGACAGACGGAGTTTCCAAATACTCATAACCATACACCAACAATTGTTCACGAAACAAGCGCTACTTATATTTTTTTCGACAAAATTCTTATGCGGTCATTTATCATTCTACATAGACAAAAACAAAACATAAAGAACAACAAAAACAAACTTTGAAATCACACAATCTTGCCACAACACTTTGCCCATCTAACAGTTTCATCTTCCAAAACAAGAGCCTCGGGCGGGCATCGATCCCGCGACCTTCAGCTTACAAGGCTAACGCTCTACCAAGCTGAGCTACCGAGGCACCAGCGCACACGCATAAATTTAAACAACAACAATAAAAACATTAACCCCCACACAACCCAATACGTAATCCTTATATCCACGAAAACCGCTTCAGAAGTATTTTGGCGACGTTACCTTACTATACGTCATTAACCATTAGATGCAGCTCCCCATCAAAAAATGAGGAGCGAAGGGTGAATGAGCTTAAACCCCTTTAAGCTCACATGACACCATGCACAAGCCAAAAAACAGTTTCACCGCAAACGCTAATCAGACACTGCCAAGGCCCGACATGCTACGCCGTCTGGAGGATGGCTCGGCTTGAGCGCCGAAGAAGGGCGTGACCAGCCGCGAAAGAGCCCCGGGTAAGCGTATGCAGCTTTAGAACCGGGGATCCCTCAATGAGACTTCTCACTGTGACTCTTCGGAGTCATGGTGCTCCTTTATGGAGCGGGAACCCCCTGAATTGAAGCATCTTAGTAAGGGGAGGAAAAGAAACCAACAGGGATTCCCCTATTAGCAGCGAGCGAAAAGGGAAAAGTCCAAACTGAATCCTTCAAGGAAACTTGAAGAAAATGTGGTGTTATGGGTCCGGCTTCCTCCTAACCAGCTAAGCCGAAGTGGCCTGAAAAGGCCTGCCAAAGAGGGTGAAAGCCCCGTAAGCATAAGCTGGAAGGAGCCGAGCTGGAATCCCAGAGTACTACACCCTGGCTTGGGTGCAAGAAGTTGGAAGTCATCAACTTCCAAGACTAAATACGCCTCAAGACCGATAGCGCACTAGTACGGCGACGGAAAGCTGAAAAGTACCCCGGAAGGGGGGTGCAAAGCGCCTGAAACCAGACGGTCACAGACGTGTGCAGCCCAGAAGGAAAAATCCCTCCATAAGGAACCCACTGTGAAGTGGCAGTACGATGGAGGAGGACCAGGGTTGCACGTTCCGTCTAGAAACACGGGCCGGGGAGTTCACGCTTGTGGCAAGCCTAAAGGTTTAAACCTGTAAGCGAAGGGAAACCGACATGCACGCAACCAGCTTGACTGGCGAGGTGCGGAGTCTGAAAGGGCTCGAAGTTACAAGTGTGAGGCTAGAAACCTGGCGATCTAGCCCTGGGCAGGACGAAGCCAAGCGAAAGCTTGGTGGAGGTCCGCAAGGGTTCTGACGTGCAATTCGTTCCCCAGACCTGGGGCTAGGAGCTAAAGACTAATCTAGCTTGGTGATAGCTAGTTCCCTCCAAAGTGGGTCTCAGCCCAGTTCCGGACGAGGCAGCTGGTGAGGTAGAGCACTGATTGGAAAGTAAGGAGCCGAAAGGCTCCGCTTTTCTTTCAAACTACGAATTCATCAGCGCCGCAGACTTCGGGAAACGGGTTACGGTGGGGTAAGCTTCCGGACCGAGAGGGGGACAACCCAGACTGAGGTTAAGGTCCCCAAGTGCTGGCTAAATGTCAAACCAAAAGGCGTCATAAGCCTCAGACAGCGGGGAGGTAGGCTTAGAAGCAGCCATCCTTTAAAGAAAGCGTAACAGCTCACCCGCCGAGGCTTATGGCCCTAAAAATGGACGGGGCTAAGCCAGCCACCGATACCTCAGGACACAGCATAACGCTGTGCCGGTAGGAGGGCGTTCTGACTGGACAGAAGCTGGGCCGCGAGGTCCAGTGGACCGGTTCAGAATTGACGATCCCGGCGGTAGTAACGGCAAAGAGGGGTGAGAATCCCCTCCGCCGAAGGGGCCAGGGTTCCCCGGCAACGGTCGTCAGCCGGGGGTAAGTCGATCCTAAGGCATGACCTAACCGATCATGCTGACAGGAGAGCCGGTTAAAATTCCGGCACCACGAAGATACACGCGGTAACGCAAGCCAAGCACTTGACGCTTCAAGATAGGCTGAGCAAGGCTGTCGCCTTGTTTAACCGTATAAGCCTAGGGAGTGCCGTAATGGCGAGAACTAGGCAAAAACGGGAATAGCTGCCCGTTTTAGGGCGGTTCAGCTGATTCTCGGAGCCAGTGAAAAGAGCGCTTGGAAGGATTCTTCGTGATCGTACCTAGAACCGACACAGGTGTCCCTAGGCGAGAAACCTTAGGCGTGTCGGGATGACGCTGAGCGAGGGAACTCGACAACTTAGCCCCGTACCTTCGGTATAAGGGGTGCCTGCTGTTTTAGCCTCTGGCTGGAAGAGCAGGTCGCAGTGGCAAAGGGGTCCCGACTGTTTAATAAAAACACAGGAAGCCGCAAGCGCGAAAGCGTGTGAACGGCTTCTGAATCCTGGCCAGTACAGGTACCTGAAACCCGGGTCCAACTGGGCTAAGGGCCTGCAAACGCCGGGAGTAACTCTGACTCTCTCAAGGTAGCCAAATGCCTTGTCGGGTAAGTTCCGACGTGCATGAATGGATCAACGAGGGCCCCGCTGTCCCCGCTTGGCACCCGGTGAACCCACGTAACGTGGACGAACAGTCCACGAACTC
>Ga0209102_1000469_pt1 | contig 26791 bp, 27 predicted proteins | sample ConPoolayeHmetaG_FD_185483 | JGI IMG/M metagenome (GOLD analysis project Ga0209102, IMG submission 185483) | Hot spring microbial mat communities from California, USA to study Microbial Dark Matter (Phase II) - Cone Pool mat layer H metaG... ...
GAACTTGTTTATAAATCATTTCAGTATTTTTTCTTTTCCTTTGGAAAATACGCTAAAATACTCTCAAAATGCTGACAAAAAGCTTCCAGCATCTTTTCATTCTTTTCTGCCATTTTGAGATGATGAACTAAAAAATCATTAAAACTTTGAGGAATTACATCTCGTTTTAGCTGATATGCAGCATCTCTTTGGCACTCATAAAGGATAGGTTTTACTACATTTATACCACTTAAAAGCGCTTTATTTCGAGCTTTTAAGATTTTCTGATAGAAATCGCGAACCTGTTTTGTTGCCATTCCATCTCTTGAGAATATTTTAGCTAATTCTTCAGGCACGCCGATGAAAATTTCTTTGAGAAGGTTATTGTCTTTATCGTAGTATGAATTAAGTAACAATTCATTGAGGCGACTTGGCTTTTTATTTTTTGCTTGAGAAAAACAATCAGGGCAAAGTTTAAAGTGAGGTCTTGCGGCATAAAATTCTTTGCCACAATTTTGACAGATGTTTTGCATTTTACCTCCTCGTAAAAGTTAGAACATATTCCATTATGGTTTTAAGGTAAGGCAGGTTATCACCGCCTTTGGGTTTTTCTTTAGATGGTTTTAAATCTTCTGCCCATAAAAAGGCTTCTTTCCGTTCATCACGGGTTAGATTTCGGGTAATATCATAAGTAAGCAACGGAACAAACTTTAGATATTGAATATTCTTTTCTGCTTCATATTTACGGCTCATCGTGCCGTATAACCAAAGGTTATAGGCAAAAGCACGAGAAATCAAAGGCGGGTCGCTTTCTAACCATTTGATCACCCTTTTTGCTTCGGTCAGAATCTTATCCAATTCTTGCCAACTTACGGTTTGGTCAAAAATGGTTACACCATCCTTACCTTCCTTTGCCTTTGAACTATCCAATGCCTCATTAACTGATTTGACGCAAAAAGAAATTGGTTCAGGCGGTTTAAATAATTTAATCCCAGCGGATAAGGTCATATCAGGATTGAAAGCGCAATATTCACTAAACCTCTGTTTTATTTCTTGGGCGAGTTCAATAACTTTGTTCCACGGACCGATAACAAATAGGTCATCGCCACCCGAGAAAACACTATAAATCATATTGAAGTCGCTTTTGAACTTTTCCTCAAGATAACCCGCAAAAAAAGTCTCTAACATTCGGGAAAGGGCAGTATAACGCGAAATTGAAGATTTTATTCCTTTAATTTTTTGTTTGTTAGTTGGCTCATCGGGATTAAATCCGTGACGCATAATTTTACCCAAATTGTCAACATCTATCTTAAGATAAGCAATCAATTTGCTACCTTCAGAAACATTGGCAATATCTTCGAAAGTAACTGGTAAACCTTCTTCAACATCTGCTTCCGGAATATCTTCTTTAGTGGGAATATGTTTTAAAAGATATTTAAAGCCAATAACCGGTAATTTTATATCAGGGTCATTGAGCGCTAAAATGAGGTAAGGATTTTTGGATACATAATTCTTCATATCGTTATCGTCCCATAATTCAAATGAATAGTTAAATATCTTAAATTCATTATCATCGTTATTAAAAAATGCCAGATATTTCTTTTCTGGTAAAAGTCGCCCAAGTTTAGTGTCATTTAAACAGCGCTCACAAAGATCATCAGGATTTGGTTCTATTAACTTTTTGGGATATTTACGACAACTCTGACAAATCTTTTCATCGCTTATTAAAACTTCCGGACGAAGAAATTCCTTTTCAACCCATTTGCCTTCAGGAGCAAGCATTAGTTTATGAGGTTGATATTTAATATTATTCAGATTGGCTTTTAATTTGTCAAAAAGGTTTGAGAAATCCGAAAAGTCTTCACCTGCTAATTCTACATACGCCAGAGAGACCGAAAGTTCGGCGTTTAATTGGGTAAGTGTCCATTTATCAAATTCTTTTTGCAATTCATTTATTTTGTCCTTGGTAGTAGAAAGATTAGGTAGTAGAAGATAAAAATTACCACCAGCCGACATAATCATGTTACAAAGTGGCAAGTTGAAGGTATGAAGTAACTTATGAGCAGCAATTTCTGAAATTAGTTGAATGAATAATGAGCGGGCACGCAGACGTTTAGCGATCTTGCCCTGCTGGGTAAGTAACTCAAAAATATAACTCTGAATTCCTGATACATCGCCACCAAGTAAACAGAAGGCTCGGCTACTCATATTTAAGAATTCGGTGGGATTCTCTTGCTGATAATAATAAAGACAACCGGCAATTGCAGCAGCAGACTTAAGATGGTCAAGTAATGAAACATCAGGTTCGTTACGATAAGCAGCACTCGGAATACACCAAGCATATTTCCAAAGTAAAAAGTATATGAAATCAATTGCTTGCTGTCCTGATAGGTTATTAAAATCAATAGATTTGACCTCTTCGGTGAATTTTTTTAATAACTTATCATATTCAAGAAAGGAGGTATTCTTATTATCTATCGGGAATGTGTCATTAAGTCTATCTTTCTGTAATTGAAATAAATTGTGGTATTTATTTTGTTTGGGTTGATGCGAAATAGAAATTCGTGAAAAAATGGAAATCAAGCGGTTGGAAAACGGATCACCTTTTTCTTCGTCATCAAGTGCAATTCGCTCACCAGCTGCAATCAAATCGGCTAAATAAACAATATGAGGATTTCCATTATGATGACCACTAATCGCGGATAAGATGATACCTCGTTCATCTTTTATTTTTTCGGCTAAATTGGTTTGATACCATTCTTCGCCCCAATGCGAATGGTCTTGAATTTTCGGGTTTTTTTGTGCCCGTTGGACAAATTTCCCTATATCATGCAATAAGGCGGCTAAGACGATGGTCTTGAATTCTTCATTGTTCATCTTACCTCGCATTTTTATCTAATCGCCATTTTATTGTCGGCTGTTTAATCCGCCTTTCGCCTGATTCATTTTAACTCCGGATTATGAGATTTAACCTTATCTTTATTTGGTTGTCAAGCGACATCAATCCGCGATAACATTTTCCAGAATAATTCGCGGTGGTGTCTCTTTAGATAATAATCGTTTTGAAGCCGAGAGGACCTCAATACCGGCAATTTCGCCACTTGCATCATAATCTACCGCAATATCCTGGTCTAACCTTTTAGTAACTACGGTGGTGTCCTTAAATTCAATATAAAGGACATCCGCCTCTTTATCGTATTTTACTTTCATTTTTGACCTCCTTAATAATAAAAAGCATATAACAATCTTGGTTGCTTCTTCAATAAACACTGGGGTTACTTGCTTGTTTTTGTAAAACTTGCCGTTCCATTCCTCTTTCATAATTCTTATTCCGAAATTAAAACAACAACATCGGCATCCACGGTCATCCGCGGCCTTCCCCAAAGCGAGCTGGCAATCCCACCGATAATGGCATAAGCGGTTCTGAATTCTTTTAGAACGGCAACTAAATTCCGAATCATTTCTTCCATTTGTCCACCGCGTTAAGAAGCATCTCCGTCAGTCGGATTGACTCTTTAAGCGTCATTTTCTTTAGTTCTTTGAGTTCTTCTTTTCTCAGTTGCTCATAGCCCTTAAATGGTGATTGACCAATCTGATTGGTTTTTATTGAAATCTTTTGCTTCATCTCATTCTTATGCTGGATTAAAATCTTCTTTACTCTTTTAAGATTAGCCATTGTGAATGTTCTTCTCCAGAATTGCGATTAGGTCTTTTGCCAGTGCTATAACTTCTTGGGCATCGTCTTTGGTAATTTCGGCATGGGGTTCATAGCGCGCATCATTCCGCTTATCTAATGCCCGATTTAACCGCCGCCCAAATTCTTTTGGGACAAGACCGGTTCGGGCAAATAAGTCGCCGAATTTACTGACGATACCACCATGCCGAGATGGCAGTTTTGTTACTTTCTTCAGTAACAGCCCCTTAACCGCTAATTTGCAGGCATTGTAACCAATATCCACACCGGTCCGGTACAGACCTAAATTAGTATTCTTTTCGGCTGCGTCTAAGAATTCTTCGGCAAGGTTTAAGTAGTTCCTACTCTCTTTTTTTCTAATCTCCTTAACGCCCATTTTATATAACTCCTTTCCATCTTTTAAAACTTGATACATAAATAAAGAATTGATATATCTTGCCTCATCAATGCAACGGATTATCGGCTCAACACTCTCACCGGTTGCCATTGCAGCTTCTAACTGGGCATCGACACAGGCATCAAAAATTTTTTCTAAGGAGTCAGTCGCAAGGATTAAGACATCCACATCGCTCTCCCTTTTCGCCTTGCCTTCGGCATAACTGCCAAAGAGGATAATCTTGGCAATAGAATCTTTGACCCCATTGGCAAGAGTTTTTTTAAGAAAATCTTTAACGCCGACTCCTTTTTTTTGAGAATTGATTTAGTCATCAAGGCATTTTAAGGATTTCATTGCCTTTGTCAAGCAAGAATCTTAAAGGTGAACTTGCCTAAACCGAAGGCGGTGCCCTTGCCCAGATGAACCTTTTCGCCAATCTTAAGATAAGGAATGAATTCGGTTAAATCGCCTTGATAAGTTGCTTCGCCTAAAAGACCATCCATTCTAATCATCTGTTCTTGGCGAGAAGAGTAACGAGCCCAATCCAATCTTTCAAAATTTGCCCTCTTGGTCTTGATTTTCATCGCTTTATTGATTAACGAGCGAAAGTCGATCTCAAATGGTCTATCAGAATAGAAATATGATAATAAACCAATCCGACGCAATAGACTACGGACTAAAATATGAAAGTCTAAACTCTGGGCAATGCTACCCCGGTAAACAATGCGCAGTGGAGTAAGAAAGTTGAGTTTTATTAGATTTACCGGTTTTCTTGATTTCTGAATTTTTAACTCCTTTTCTTGAACACCGCTTTTTAAGGTTTTGCTCGCTCCGTCATAGATGATATTTCGCCCCTGATTGACTGATTGAACTACTAATCTTCCCCTACCTTTACCTAAACCACGATTTGACATTTCCTCAAAAGAGTAGATAAAATATGGTAAAAAGTCAATACCTTTGCCAAAAAGAATCAGTCTAAATGATAGCGAATCACCAGGTTCGTATTCGGTTTTAGTATCGGATGGAGGTTCAATAATAAAAGGATGGGGGACATTTTCATATTTCCGCATTATTTTTGAATCTTCGGGTCTCGGCGTCTCAAAAACATAGGAATAGACACATTTATCCCTTAGGAGACATCCTGGGCAATCTTTCTGAGAAAAGGGGCATGAGATTTTTCTAAAAGCAAAACCGAATGCACCTCTTATCGTTGAGCCTTTGTATGGTGGCAAGTATAGTTTTTCCTTTGCCCGGAGTTTAATCTCAACCTGAGCAATTTTCATTTACCAATATAAAGAAAAGCCAGGTAAATGTCAATAGGACAGGATCCGGCTGACCTCTCTCCAATGTAACCATCTACGGACTTTTTTATAAAACAGGTGGCTTCACTTTCCGCAAGTAAGGGATAAGGTAAAGTGTAGAGGGAACAATACCCTAAAAGAAAGCAAAAATCCGATAAGTCCTGTAAAATTAAGATGTTAAAGCAAAATTCGGTAAAAAAGTAGGCACATATGTCTATTTCCTTTGCCGAATCCAAAAATAAAGGCGACCTTTATAATAGAACCAATAATAGCACTCTAAATAGGACGCTTTATAGGAAGGAGAATAGCATCACCAATAGCATCTCCAATAGGAGAGAGAATAGATTTCTGTATAGGAAGGAGAATAGACCTCTCAATAGAAAAGAGAATAGGATTACCAATAGGGAAGAGAATAGGTAAGCGAATAGAATTCCGAATAGGCAGGAGAATAGGGTATAGAATAGGGCATTTAATACCATACCCAATAGCACCCCCTGTAGCACTCCCCCCTTCAAAAAGAAAAATCCCCTCCTATGTTGGATGGATTGGTCAGAATAAAAAAGTTTAGGTATTTTTAATTAGTTATTCTCTTCTCTCATTTTTACCTCCCCAGTATAAAATATAAGTTATTGATTTAACTATACTTAATAAAATTAGCCTCTTTCCCATATCTAAATATAGAGTAAAAATCGGCTCAAAGTGTTTCACTAAATTTTAATTGCCAAAGAAAATATGCATCTTATGACTCATATCTCGGATGTCTAACGTTTGTTGATTTTGGGGAAACCTAAGAAAGGCTGAAAAATTCTAAGAGGCAAGAGGGTAGAAAGTTTTCATTTAGAAATTTTCTCTTCCTTAACTTCTTAATCAGGGATAACTAATATCCCCAGCGCCTCTTCCGCTTCTGCCAGACCTCATCAAATCTAACCGATGAATTTAATTTTGCCCCCATCTCTTTTAAATATCTCCCCCGGCGATAGAAAATCTCCAAACTGAAATCAAAAAAGCCATACTTCGGAATCCTTACCGAGGTCCCAAAATTTATTGAACTCTCCCCAACTCTCTTTCTCTCCCGGGATAAAAGATACCAGAAATTCTCACAATAACCAATCCTTAAAGGATATTTTTCTCTTAGATAATCGCTAAATCCTAAGGAGAAAAGAAGACCATTGGTGAAGGTTGACCAGATACTTTCCCCTAATTTTACCTTGCGCCAATCGCGATAAGTAACCCCAAAAGAGAAATGTTTTTTCTCATTTGGGCTAAATCCGATTCCCAGATTGTAGACCGGGGATAACCTAATTTCTTGAACCGATTCACCTGACATCCCACTTAAGCCAATATATTTAAGCGGGCGAAAGAACTCAATCCCGGCTCCCAACTGAATTCCTTTAATCCTTCCCAGGGTGGTAAACTTCCATACCCCGCCTCGGTAGCACCCGCCAATCGTCTCCTGGGTCAAGACTTGCTCTTCGGTCTCAAACGACCAGACCTCCTCACTGCCACCGAAGAGATAGTCATAAGCGACACCTAAGGAAAAAACCTCCTGAATCTGTTTAGCAAAAGCCAAAGAGAGAGAGTTAATTCCCCCTTTTCCCGTAATATGCCAATAATAAATACCGGATGTCTCGGAATAAACATCAAAATCTTGAGAAAAGCGCTCTCTTAAACTCAAGCCAATCTTTGTCTTAAAGGGTAGCGGAATTAAAATCTTCAGATAATTGAATTTAATATTATATAATAATCTCCCATTCTTATCCTCTTTACCATACAATATCCCTTGATTAATATTGCCCAGGGTAAGAACACTCTTCAAATTTAGGGGAAAGGATGGATTCTCATAAGAGAAGAGAAATGCCTTACCCAGAGCCGACTGGAGCGCATCATAGGAAATCTGCTCTTCGCCTAATCCCCGAGAGGCAAAAAAAGACTGGGCATCCGCTACACGCAAAGCGGGGCGCAAACCCACAAAAAGAGAATATCCGATTAGAAGATTAACTGCGAAGCCGGGATGCACTGCTCGGCAGGGACGAAGTCCAAGTCCTACTTGAATTTTCATTAGGGAAACCGGTCCTTTACCGGTGGTATGTAAGTGAAATTTATCCGAAAGGATAACTTGTCCTTTCGCAAAAGTAAATAAGAAGGAAAACGATACTCCGGATATAATGTGAGAAATATCCCGAAGTTCTTCTCCGGGTTATTCTGCCAATCCACCAAGAGATTTTTCACCGGAATAGATACTATACTATCTCGAGGTAAAATGACGGTCTTTATTATGCGCGGCGAAACTTCAAAGGGCGTCTTTTCTCTTCTCCGAGCGAAACTATCTTTTAAGGAAAAGACCGCCACCTCTAAGGTATCGCGCAAGAAATAAGAATTGGAAAGGTCAAGCGATAGAATCATTTCACCTTCGGCAATCTTGAAATTACTCGCCAATGGGTGAGGATAACGAAGATAAGTCCAGAAGACATAACCGGAACCGATAACAAAGTAATCCGATGGTATCGTATCTAAGAAATTTACGATATAGGTAGCAAATTGAGGGAGAAATACCCTTTCCTTATCACCGTAGGTAAAAATCAACCTTGGGCTAGTCTTAATCGAAGCCAGGCGAAAAGAATGCCGGTTTTCCTCTGCGAGAATGATGAAACCGGTTGATTGGTGAAGAATTGTCTCTAAGAGTGGTCGGGGGATTTCCAAAGAGAAAGAATCTTTTTGCACGACCCCTTCGGCAAGAGGGACATCTAAAAAGTCGCCACCCGGTTCTTTCCACTGGACATCTTCCGACGCCATCCGCCAGGTCGCCGATGAATTCCACCGGGTGGTTAATGGGTAAATCTTAAACCGGTAGTTTGCGGTATCACTGGTATAAAAATGAATTGTTATCTTGGTTATATTCTGCGCTGAGGAATCAATCAACGGAAAAGATAAGAGAATCCGGGCTTCGTATTTATCATTTTTCCCGAGAAACAAATTACTCGCCCGTCCACAAGGTAAAAATTGACCAAAGGAAAGTGAATCCTCAGGTGTAATATCTTTCTTAAAATGGGAAAGGCTATCTCTTTCCATCTCAGCAAATCCCACCGGTGATTTGGAACAGGAGAAAGGCAAAAAAAGAGAAAAGATTACCACCGAAGAAATCCCAATGACAATTGCTGAATGACAAATCCAAAAGACGGCGCAGCGGGAGTATTTGAACTTGGTCATTTGACACCCCTCGTATTTTCTTCAATCTCCAATGTCTGCTCTTGGGCGAAGGAGGATTTAAGATGCTCTATTACCCTCTCCTTACAAAATAGGATAGCGGTATGAATTGCATTCTTTATCGCCCGCGGCGTGGAGCGACCGTGACTGACAATAACCACCCCGTTAACTCCTAAAAGAATCCCGCCGCCTTGTTCCTCATAATCAAGGCGCGAGACAAATTCCTGTAAGACCGGTTTAGCCAGCCAGCGCCGCATCCGATATTTCGTCTCCGAAGAGAGGTAATCTTGAATACCTTGGGTAAGAATCTCCAGAAGTCCCTCGCCAAATTTAAGAATTATATTTCCCACGAATCCATCACTAATAATCACATCCGCCATCCCCTTAAATATATCGCAACCCTCAATATTCCCAATGAAGTTTAGACCCGATTGCTTTAAGAGAGAATAGCTCCGTTGGAGTAATTCGCTCCCCTTATTTTCTTCTCTCCCGACATTTAAGAGACCGACCCGCGGATTTGGCTTTTTGAAGAAGTGAGCGGCGACTACCGACCCCATCTTGGCATATTGCAGGAGATGAATTGGTTTCGGGACAGGATTAGCCCCGACATCGGTCAAGATTGAATAATCGGATACACTGGGGATTAAGACCGCGACCGCTGGTCTTAAAACCCCAGGGATACAACCCAAGATATTAAGGGAAAAGATAACCAAAGCACCGGTATTCCCCGCACTCACTACCGCATCCACCTTGCCTTCTTTTAGTAGGGAAAGGGCGCGCGCCTGGGAGGAGTTAGGTTTTTTTCGCAGCGCCTCGGTTGGCGAATCATCCATTGCCACAATCTCCTCAGCGGGATAAATCTCTAACCGGGGAAAATATCCCCCCGCCCTCAGAAGTTCCTCTTCTCTTCCCACCAGAACAATTTCTAACTCCTGGTCTTCTTCTAAGGCGAGTTTCGCCCCCGCTACTTCGGGCTTTGGGGCGAAATCACTGCCCATCGCATCTAAGGCGACCTTCATCGCTTAATTACCCAAAAACGGTTTACCACTTATATTATTGGGATACTCATTTCTTCTCTTTTTTGCCAACGACCAAAACTTCTCTATCGGCATAATAGCCACAGTGGGGACAGATATGATGGGGAAGTTTTGGCTTATGGCAATGGGAACATTTAGTGAGATTCGGCACGGCCAACTTCCAATGGGTTCTTCTCTTCCGACTTCTTGACTTTGAGTGTCTTCTTTTTGGTACCGGCATAATTACTCCTTTTTTATCAATCTAACCATCTTATCCAATTCTTGAGAAATGTCAACCACAAACGATAAATTTGCCCTTTGGGTTATTTCCGGCAAGGCCTAATGAATTCTTCCCCGTTTCTCTGATTTCATTAAACTGCGGGCAATCGGGGCAAAGGGCGAAGATGAATAACGAGTTATCAATTCTTCCAAACAGGTCTGTGCCTTTCCCTCGTCCGATAACGATCCGTAGACCTTGGCCAACTCCAATAATGCCTTACTGGCAAAAAAACCGGTTGTATCCTTAGAAATTACCTCTTCTAATAATTTGATGGCGAAAGAGGTCTTCTTATCTTCCTCGTATATTTTTGCCAAAAGGATTTTCGCATAGGGCTGGTTAATTTTCTTTAACTCATCTTCTGCCTTTTTATTCTCGCCAATTTCCCGCAAGAGATAGACACGCGTGAGTGGCTTTATATCGTCAACGGTCGTAAGCAAAAGGTTAAGTTCATAAAGGGAATTGCGCAAATCACTTTTCGGAAAGCGGCGGGAGAACTCAAAGGTATATTTTAAGGTAGAGTCAAATTCCCCAAGAAAGAAGAAAAATTTAGCCCGATAATAAAGTTTCCTCTCTGACTCCTGAGGAAGAGAGGCAATCTTTTTTATTGCCTCTTTAATCTTTCCTTCCTTTAAGTAGACCCTTGCTTGATTGTAATAGACCTCCTCAAGGGAAAGGGGGTGTCTTATTCCGGATTTTTCTAAATCCTGATAAATCTCCTTAGCCAAATTGGCCAGCCCCTTTTCTTCGCAGAATTTCGCCAGAGGGGCTCTTTGGGCTGAGGGAATCTTTTTCAGTTCATCTTTCGCCTCTTTAACCCTTCGCAAGTTCACATAGAGGTGAAAAAGTTCCAGCGCATAGAGGCTATCGTTCTTCTTTAATCTCCTCTCCCTTTGATAGATCTGGACCGCCTCTTTATACCTCCCCTCTCTTGCCAATTGCTGCGCCTTATCCACCTCCGGTGCGGCAAAGAGGAGAGAAGAGATAAGAAGCAAGAAACCAGAGGCAAGTTTACTAATGGGGTTCATTTTTCCAGTGGGACCTCTGAGACATAGATTTTATCACAGACTTTATCACCCTCCCGGAAGATGAAGAGAACCTGCCAGCCCGCAATCGTTCCGGTTGGATTTAAGAGCGGGGCGAAATACCTAAGAAAGATATATTTATTAACCGTATCCCGTCCAACAAACTTAAATTCAAATTCGCTTTCCTCGGGAATCAAAAAGAATTTTTTCGCTAATCTCTTGATAAAAAATTTATCCCTTTCAATCTCCTTCCGCCATTTATCCACATCTTTCTTAAATTCACCGCCGTCATAACTCACAAAAAAGAAATCGTCATAAGTTCCCTTTACCAATTTCTTTTCTGCACCCGATAAGCTCCGCATCCGCGAAGAAAGGCAGGATAAAACTAAAAGAATTAAAAATATATTTCTAATTCCAGCCATGAAATATTATAAAGGGATAAGAAAAGAAATCAAGTTCTCCAACACCTCACACCCGAGGCAATGGAAAACATCTCAACCGACCGTAAAGCGGTATGAGGCGTTTAGTCGATTTCCTGGCGCAGTCTTAAAAATGCCGGAATATTGATATTATTCTTATCGATCTTACCTCCCCTTCTTACCGGCATCACTGTTTCTAAATCCTTAATTATTCCGTCAAAGTCTAAATAGTCTTCTAACTTCTCTTCCATTCCGGTGGCTACAATCGTCACTTTTATTCTATCCCTTAGGTTCTTATCTTTACCACAGCCAAAGCGAATGAGGGTCTTTTTGTTCACCTTCTCGGTAATGGTTGTGCAAACCGTCTCCACCTCCTTCATTGTCATCTTCTCATCACCGGTGACATTAATCAGTATCTTTTTGGCACCCGCCACATTACCCGAATCAAGAAGGGGGGAAGCCAGAGCCTGGACGGCGGCCTCCTTTGCCCGGCCCTGTCCCATCCCGATGCCCACGCTCATCAAACTCAATCCCCTTTCGCTCATCACCTGCCGGAAGTCAGCGAAGTCAATATTTATTGTCTGCGGCGTGTGTATCAAATCAACAACTCCTTTCACCGCTTCGGTGATCGTGGCATCAACGCAACGGAAGGCCTCGCCATAAAATTTACTGCCGTAGTATTCAACAATCTTATCATTGGCAATCACCATTCGGGTATCAATGTGATTTCGCAATTCCTGTAAACTCCGTAAAGCCCGGTGCAACTTTATCTCGCCTTCAAAGTGAAATGGTTTAGTAACAATCGCGGCCACCAAGGCCCCAGATTGTTTTAAGATCTTGGCGATCAGGGGCGAGGCACCGCTTCCGGTCCCACCACCCAGGCAAGCAATTAAAAACGCTAAGTCGTAACCAGTAGCAATCTCCCTTAATTTCTCCTGAGATTCTTCGCCGGCCTTTCTTCCAATCTCCGGATCATCACCTGATCCAAAACCGCCCGTAAGCGAAACACCGATTTGGATTTTATTTGGGGCTAAGGATAGACTGAGTGCCTGGCGGTCGGTATTGATACTATAAAAATCCACTCCCTTTATCTCGGTCTCAATCATATGATTTATGATATTGCCGCCGCCACCACCTACACCAAAGATACCAATTTTTATGGCATTCTTTTCGGAAACGAATTCAATCATTACTCCTCCTTTTGAATTTTTCCCAAGCCTTGAGTGCTAACGCACCGCAAAGCGTGCGGGGAAGCACCCATTTGGGAAAATCCTTTCTTTTGTTAACATTCATTCTTCTTCGCCCAATCGGAAAATCTTCTTAAAAAAACGGCGAAATCTTGAGAATAGGTCATCATCCTCAATCAAGGCATACTTTTTATAAAGACCAGAAAGTCCAAATTTTGCCAGTCCCAAAAGGGTGGCAAGTTGTGGGTCTTTAAAATTCTCTGCCACCCCATCAGGAGTTGCTACCCTTACCGGCATTCCTAAGATATGGGTCGCCAGGGCAGCCACACCGGGGATTTTCGCCGTGCCCCCGGTCAAAACAACCCCAGAGAGCAAAGCGTGGGAATAGCCCTGGGTATCTATCTCATTCCGACCCTTAAGCAAGATTTCTTCTAATCGGATTTCGGTTATTTCCGCAATTATTCGCCGCAGGATACCCTTCTCTTCGCTTGCTGTCTCTGGTAGAGGGATAACTTCATCTTTATCGGCAACATAAGATTTTGTCGCCCCATATTTCTCCTTCACCGCGATTGCCGTATCTTTTTTTACCCGTAGGCCATAAATTAAGTCATTGGTTATCTCTTCGCTACCGATTTCCAGTAATCCGGCGTGTTGTAGCTCACCATCTTTATAAATACCAACGGTTGTCCATCCACCAATATCAATTATCCCAATACCGTTCTCTTTCTCTTCTGGCTCGGTAATCGTCAAGGGGAGGGCTAAAGGTTGATAAACAAATCGCCGACGCCTTATTTCTAACCTATCTAACAACTGATTCAAATTAGCCAAAACCATTGAGCGACAATGAACCAACAAGGCTTTAATTGCCAGTTTATGGCAGTTGGTAAAGTCAAGAGGAGTTTGAATACCTTGTGTATCATCTAAGGTATAAGAGAGGGGAACTAAGTGAAGAGGTTTTTCCTCCGGAGGTAGTCTCACACTTTGCGCCTCGCGCTTCACTTGCCTTATCTCTTTTTCCGAAACCTGCTCCTGTGGTTTTTTTCGCTTGATATTGGCTTCACTCTTTATATATCGGATATAATTACCGTTTATTCCGACATAGACTAAAAGTTTCTTAAATCTTATATCATTTATCTCAATCTTCTCTAATAAAGAACGGAGTGTACTCAGGGCACGCTCCAGGTTAACAACAATTCCGTTCTTGAATCCTTCGGGGAACACTTGCCCGAAACCAATCACTTTAATCTTACCCGGACTTTCTTCTTCGGCCGCGAGACCGGCGATTTTTGTAAAACCAATATCAATCACACCAATGCGATTTGGTCTGGCCATAATCCCTCCTTATGTTAATTTGTGCCACCCCGAACAATCCTCACCTCCTCTTCTAAAATCACGCCACTTTTTTTCTCTACCTTTAACTTTATTATTTGAAGAGTTTGATAAAAATCTTCAAAGGTGGCCTTGCCATTATTCAAAAGAAAATTGGCATGCTTTTTTGAAACATAGCAACCACCAAACTTAAATCCTTTTAACCCCGCCTCCTCAATTAACTTACCGGCTGACCCAAGGGATTGAAGTGACGGGTTTTTGAAACAACAACCAAAGGAAAAACCTTTGGGTTGGGTCTCGTTCCTTATCTTACGGTATTTTCTGATTCGCGAAAGAATTGCCCCTCTTTTCTCTTTCCCCTTCATCTTTAGCGCACAGCCAATTATAATCCCCCCCTCTTCTAATTTCATACTCCGATAAGCAAATATTTGCGATCGGGTCATCTCATCACCAATCCTTATTTCTTTTGGCTCGCCCTTCTTATTAATGAAGAAAACCTTCTCCACTAAATCCGAAAGGGAACGACCAAAAGCCCCAGCATTAGTCGCACAGGCACCACCAATCGTTCCGGGAATCCCATAGGTAAATTCCATACCGGTAAAAGAGTTTTTAGCACAATAATTTATAAACTCGGGAAGAGAGACACTCGCCCCAACCAACAATCCGAAAGGCTCTTTTGTGGGAGTAATTTGGGAAAATCCCTTTCCTAACTTAATAATTACCCCCTTAAAAGAATTAGAACTAAAAAGCACCTTTGAACCATGTCCCAAAATATAATACCTTATCCCTTCGTTTTGTAACCTTATGATTAATCGTTGTAGACTCTCTTGGTCCTGAACCACCGCTAATGCCGGGCATCGCCCACCGATTCTAACCGTTGTCAATCTTGCTAATGAGTAATTTCGGAACCACAAGATATTTTCCCCTTTCCAACTCTCTATAATCTTTCCAAGATTTCCAAGCTCGTCTTCCATATATCTCCGGCTCCTAAGGTAATCAAAACATCCCCTGGCAATAGATTTGACAAAAGAAAAGGAGCAATTTCTCTTCTTTGGGGTATAAAAAAGACCCCGGTCTCCTTTTTTTTCTTCACTGCTTGATAAATTAAATCGCCGCTCACATTTTCGATTGGCGCCTCCCCGGCTGAATATATCTCCGTAATAATAAGAAGATTAGCCTCAGAGAATGCCTGGCCAAACTCACTCGCCAGATAAGCGGTTCGGGTATAGCGATGCGGCTGAAAGACAACAACAATTCTTTTATCCGGATAGGCATTTCGTAAGGCGGCGAGTGTTGCCTTAATTTCAGTTGGATGGTGACCATAGTCATCATAAACCTTAATCTCCTTTTTTTCGCCCTTAAATTCCAGCCGCCGTTCCACGCCAGAAAATTCCTTTATTTCCTTCCGGATGACCTCCCACGGAATTTCCAAAATAAACCCAACGGCACACGCCGCCAATGAGTTTAAAACATTATGGATTCCGGGAATAGAAATCTGAACCCTCCCGACCTCTTTTCCCTCTTGCATTAAAGTATAGGATGCCGAAAAACCGGAAAGAGTCACGCAACATGCCCGCAGAAAAGCATCTTCTCCAAAACCATAAGTTACAACATTTCGTTTCAGGCGATTTATCATCCCCCTCACTACTGGGTCTTCAATGCACAATATATTCACCCCGTCAATTAAAGGGACATTGGAAAGGAACCGTAAAAATCCATTTTTTAGAGAAGCCAGGGAGTAGTTATAGCGATCAAGGTGCTCACGGTCAATATTGGTCACACAGGCAATGGTTGGTGAAAGGATGGTGAAAGATTTATCTGACTCATCGGCCTCACAAACCAAAAAACGCGATTTGCCTAATCTTCCCCCGCTCTCCCATCCTTTTACCCTTCCCCCAATCACCACTGTTGGGTCAAACCCGGCCCTTTCCAAGAGAAAAGCAATCAGGGAAGTAACCGTTGTCTTCCCATGACTGCCGGCGATGGCAATTGAGTAACGCATCCGGATAAGTTCCTGAAGCATCTCAGCGCGCATCATTACGATCCGCCCGGTCTTTTTGGCAAAGACAATCTCCGGATTATCCGGGGATACAGCTGAGGAATAGACAAGAACCTGACTGGCTCCAATATTCTCTGCCTTATGGTCATAGAATATTTTAATCTGCGCCCTTTCTAATCGCATCGTGGTCTCACTGCGCTGTAAGTCGGAACCAGTCACTTCAAAACCAGAATTTTTCAGAACCAGGGCTAAACCGGACATCCCGGCTCCACCAATCCCTGTAAAGTGAAATCTCTTTATCCGCCCGAAATGTTTGAGCATAATTACACCCGATTGGTCAAGATTTCTTTTTTCTTCTTTTTTACCGTTCTTCTAATTATGATACCAATGAAACCGCCGGCATATTTGACCTCCAAATTTTTAGTTCGGGCGGCCTTTTCCACATCCGTCCATAAACATTGGGGAGAGAACTTAAAATAATCCCCGGGTTGAAGTTCCGTCCAGACGGTATTGATATTTTTTGGTGTAACCTCTTTCATATTACCTCCATCGTTACTAAAATTTCTTCGGTCCCATCCTTACTTAAATCCCTGGCTCTTTTCGCCATCTCCTTTCTTTTTTTCTCATCCCGGATGATTTCCCCAAGGATTTCTTCTACCTTTTGGGAATGGGTTTTAAGTTCTTTCTCTTCTAAAACCAAACAACCGCCGCTACCTTCAATAGTTTTTGCATTGATTAACTGGTGGTCCTGAGTCGCGTAGGGATAAGGCACAAGTATTGCTGGAATACCGAGGAACAAAATCTCCGAAAGGGAAGAACCACCGGCTCGACTGATAACCAACTTGGCTTCTGCCAATAACCTTTCAATCTCCATCGTAAAGACAAAAAATTGACAATTATCTGGCGAATCCTGCGCGATCTTTTCTTGGTCTTCACTTCGCACTTGAATCAGAAACTTCTCTCCGGGAAATTTCCTCGCCACTTCCTTAAAATATTGAGAAAGGAACCTTGCCCCTTGACTGCCACCTAAGACCAGGATGGGTTGAACTTGGGGCGCGCTCGGCCTCTTTTCTTTTATCTCTTTCATTGCCTTTATTCCTTTCCGGATTGGGTTGCCAGTAAATTTGACCCGACATTTCACCTTTCCCCCTGGGGCAAACCCAAAGAATACATACTGAGCAAAAGGAGCAAATAACTTTATCATCCTTCCCGGAATTCTATTCTGCTCTAAGAGAAAGAGCGCCCGCCTTAAGATGATACTCGCTAAAATCAAGGGCAATGTTGCATAACTGCCACAGGCCAAGACTTTTGACACCTCTGCTCGGTGGAGGAATATTAAACACCAAACTAACGCCATTAATTGCCCCGGCAGAGAGAAGATACTTCGGGTAAAATAGGGATAACCCAAAAAATCTAAACCACTTTCCTTCACCAGTCTCTCTTCCATACTACCCCTTCTACCAACAATCAACACATTAACCCCTTTCTCCTTTGCCCTTTCTGCTAAGGCAATGCCCGGGATAATGTGTCCACCGGTCCCCCCCACGCCAATACAAAACCGTTTTCTTTTCATTAAAATTCCTTCCTTGTGATGTAAGAAATATTTAGAACCGTCCCCATTGCCCAAAGATTGGAAATTAACGCCGAGCCCCCATAAGAAACCAGCGGCAACGGCTGCCCGGTGCAAGGGATAATATCCATTGCCCCAAAAATATGAACCAAGGCATAAAGAGTCAGGATGATTGAAACTCCGGCGGCAATTAAAAAGAGAAATTTCGAGCAGCGATAGGCGGTTCGGGCAATCAAGAAACCGCGTCTCAGGAGGATAAAAAACAAAATGAGGAGCAAATTACCACCAATAAATCCTAATTCCTCACAAATACCGGAAAATATGAAGTCAGTATGGATCTTAGGTAAAAACCAGAACTTCCCACCACCCTGTCCCAGCCCCCTTCCAAAAACCCGGCCCGAGGCTATCCCAATTTTGGAATATCCCTGGTGGTCTAAATTTCGGAAATTAATATCTCCTATTTTCTTAAAGAATCTAATCTTTTCCGGAAGCCGCTGAAACCAGTCGGTGCGTCGCTTCTCGGCGTGTGGGGTCTTTTTTATGCCCACCGGAATAAAAAGAAGCCCAATAAGGAGGTAGGTCAGGATGTAGCGGGTTTTTAAGGACATCAAGAGAAAAAGGAAGAGACAAGAGAGATAAAAAATTATTGCACTGCCTACCGCCCGCTGCAGAAAGATACAAGCAGTGGACAGAAGCGAAAGAATAAGAAACCAAATTGGCGGTTTATCCTCCTCCCATAGATAAGCCAAAAAGAAGAGATGGGCATATTTGAAAAACTCCTGGGGTTGAAACTTATTAAATGGCGGAGGGAGAAAGGGAATCGTTATGGAACGTTGAATATGACCGGGTGTTCTTTGGGCAATAATGACATTAATTAACAAAAGGACGAAAAAAAGCGCCCATAAGCAAATAATCAAGTTCACCGGTCTTTGTCGCCAATGAAAAAGAACTATCTTATAAAATGAAAGAGGTAGCACCATACTCAAAAATAGAATAAAGATACCACCACTTAGTAAAAACAACTCCCTCTTTAAGAAATAATCACCCGCAAAATAGGTCTGAGAGTAGACCGAGACTACGCCAAAAATCAAGAGAAGAATCACCGTCAGGAAGTAAAGATAATCAATCTTTCTCCTCATCTTAAACTCCCCACAATCCTCTTAAAGGCCTCGCCCCTCGCCATAAAATTCTTAAACATATCAAAACTGGCAAAGCCTGGTGAAAATAGAACAATATCATTCCGCTTAGCAATCTCCGATGCCTTAAGCACCGCCTCCCTTAAAGAATCGGCACAATAAACTTTCTTCCGCTCATCGGGAGAAAATTCTTCATAAAGTCTCTTTCGGACATCACCAATCAAAATTGTGTACTTACACCTTTCCTTTATCGGTTTCACATATTCTTTTAAGGGAAACCCTTTATTCTGCCCACCAGCAATAAGAATCACTGGTTTCTTAAAGCGCCTAAGTGAATTTACCAAGGCGGCCGGATTGGTCGCCATTGAATTATTTATGTAATCAACACCGCTTAAAGAAATGACCTTCTCTAAACGATGGGGAAGCCCCGGGAATTCTTTTATCCCTTCTTTAATCTCTCTTGGCTTCACCCCCAATATTGTTGCCGCAAGACTGGCCGCCAAGGTATTTTCAATATGAAGGTGGTGATTTATCTTTATCTCGGCCAACGAAAGTAATCTTTTACCTTTCTTCCCCTCTTTGGTATAAATAACACCGTTTTGCAAATAAGCCCCAAAAACCTCAGATTTGCAAGAAAAATAAAAGACTCTTGCCCTAATCTTATTTTTTAATACCCGAACCCGGGGGTCGTCATAATTGAGAATCGCTAAATCAGTCTCAGTCTGATTGGAAAAGATATTGGCCTTTGCCGAGATGTATTCCTCCAAATTCCGGTATCGATCTAAATGGTCGGGCGAGATATTAAGGAGAATTGAGAGATTCGGCTTAAAATCCTTTATCTTTTCCAGTTGAAAAGACGAGACCTCAAAGACAAATATCTCTTTCTTTTCATTGAGGGCTCTTGCGGCTGGTTTTCCGGGCGCAATATTCCCTCCCCAGAAGACCTTTTTCCCAGCCTTTCGTAGAATACTACCCAAAAGCGCGGTCGTCGTTGATTTCCCATTCGTGCCGGTAATCGCAACAATTATTGGATGGGGGGCTTGCCTTGAATAAAGGTATTGATAGACGAATTCAATATCCGAAATAATCTCCCCTTGCTTTCTTGCCAACTTTGAAACCTCACTATCCTCAGCAATACCCGGACTAGTAATTATTATGAGGTCTTTGTCCAGAGACGAAATCTCTTCTTGGGAAATAAAAGTAAAGTTTTTTTTCTTAATAAATTCCTTTCCCTTCTCCCAATCTTTATCGTAGCCAAAGACCACCCCCCCCCTTTTTAAGAGAAAATGAACAATTGCCCTCGTTGCCCGGCCCAGACCTAAAATTAGATAGGCTCCCTTCATCTTATCTTTAATGTCGCCAGTCCCAAGATACCGAAGAGAAAGGCGAGGATAAAAAACCGCTGGGTAATCTTTGGTTCAGGCCAACCTTTAAGTTCAAAGTGATGGTGGAGGGGAGTCATAAGAAAGACCCGTTTCCCTTTGGTTATCCGGAAATAAGTAACCTGAATTATCACACTTGCTACCTCAATGATAAATACCCCCCCGATAAAAACAAAGAGAATCTCCTGCTTCGCGGTAATCGCCAGAAAGGCCAGCAATCCACCCAGAGGCAAGCTCCCGGTATCTCCCATAAAAATCTCAGCCGGGTAAGAGTTATACCATAAAAACCCTAAGGTGGCGCCAACCATACTGAGGGCTAAAACCCCCGCCTCCGAGGCATCACTCACATAAAGGATTGATAAATAGTGAGAAATTTTTATATGGCCGGTGATATAGACCAGACCAGCCAAAAAACCAGCGCTAATCCCGCAAAGTCCAATCGCTAAGCCGTCAATCCCATCAGCAAAGTTCACCGCATTGGACATTCCGGTAATAAACAAAACAACAAATAAAATATAAAATATCTCAAGATTTAGGACAATATTCTTAAAGAGCAAGAAATTGGTCTTCGCCTTTACTTCGGGCACCGTCGGAAAGAAATAGAGGACCCCAGCAACCAAGAGGCTTACTAAAATTTGAAAGATAAATTTCGTCCGTTTCCTCAATCCCTGTGGCTTTTTCTTCCGCACCTTTATATAATCGTCAACAAAACCTAATAGCCCCAAAGAAATGAGTAAAAAGATTGCCAGTTGGATATAGCGATTGGTTAAATCAGCGAAGAGGAAAAGCGAGGTAAGAATTGATAGATTGATTAGGATGCCACCCATTGTTGGGATACCGGTTTTATTCTTATGGTGCGGTAAAACATCCTCTCTTACCCTCTGCCCGATACTATGCCTTTTTAAGAAAGAGGCAAAGAGGGAATAGAAGGCAAATACCGCGATAATGGCCAATGCCCCACCAGCAAAGGCCCTTAGGGTAATATACCGAAAAAGGTTAAAACCAGTCCAGTACTTGCGCAAGGGAGAGAGTAATAAGTAAAGCATTTTAATTTTTGAGTTTTGATAATACCTCTTCGCGGTCCGAGAACCTAATCTCTTTATCTTTTATAATTTGATATTCTTCGTGTCCCTTACCAGCAATTAGGACAGTATCGCCTTTCGTGGCGAAAGATAATGCCCGACTTATCGCCGCGCGCCGGTCAATAACCTTCTCATAATTATTCTTTATTATCCCCTTTTCAATATCGGCAATTATCTTCTCCGGGTCTTCATTTCGGGGATTATCTGAGGTAATGATGACATAATCAGCCAGTTCCGTGGCAATCTTTCCCATAAGTGGTCGCTTCTCTTTATCGCGGTCGCCGCCGCAGCCAAAAATAAGGATTATTCTTGAAGAAAGTGGCCTTAATGTCCTAAGGATATTCTCCAGTGCCTTTGGGGTATGGGCATAATCAATAAATACCATAACTCCGGTATCGGTCTCTACCCTTTCTAACCGACCAGGCACCCCTGGAAAGGTCTCTATCCCCCGTAGGATATCTTCTTCGTTCACACCTAAAGATAAACCAATCCCATAGGCACAAAGAATATTGTATAAACCAATCTCACCTAAGAGAGAACTCTTCCCGAAAATCTTTTGCCCTCTCCGACTAATGATAAAACTGCTTCCCCCCAGGCTTGTCTCTAAGAGACCCCCCTTAATCTCCGCTTCACCTTTTATTCCATAAGAAACCTTCTTAGCTTTTGTTTTCTCTTCAATATCCCTTCCCATTGGGTCATCGGAATTATAGACTGCAAAACTATCCCGAGTAAGTGCGGTAAAGAGCCGAAGTTTTGCTTCTTTATAAGCCGCCATTGTCTTGTGGAAATCCAGGTGTTCTAAGGAGAAATTGGTAAAACCCGCCACCTTAAAAAAAAGGTGCTCAACCCTACCCAAGGAAAGGGCATGAGAAGAAACCTCCATAACACAATGTCTTATCCCCTTCTCTCGGAGGGCATAAAGTAGGGCAAAAATTTTATCAATCTCCGGTGTAGTATTCAATGCCTTTTCCTCATTCGTCCCATCAAAGTATTTAATTGTTGACAAAAGCCCGGCATTGCACCCTGCGGTTCGTAAGATATGCTGAGTTAAATAAGCAACGGTCGTCTTACCATTTGTCCCGGTAATGCCCACTATCTCCATCTGCTCATCAAGATTATTATAAAACCTCTTCGTGAGAAGGTTAAGCACCTTCTTGGGTTGCGGGGTAATGAGCCAAGTAACATTAGGAAAACCCTCTCGGTTTGATATTACCTTTGGGTCATCGGTGACAATTACCTTGGCGCCTTGCCGAATTGCCTCGGGGATGAAATCCCGGCCATCAAACCTCGCCCCTTGATAGGCGAAGAAGATATAAGAATCCTTCACCTCCCGTGAGTTACTGGTAATACCTTTAATCAAAACATCTTCATCTCCATAAATGAGAAAATTGTCCTCTTTTTTAATTAAATCAACTAATTTCAAATTTGCCCCTTATTTCATTGTGGTTAAAAATCCGGCATATTTACTCATTGACCATATCCGCTCACCAATTCGTTTAAAGACCACCGCGGCATTTTCGGCGGCGGCCCCTTTTGGCTCATCTAACATCACCGCAATCAAAAATTTCGGCTCCTTAGGGAAAAAACCAACGAAGGTATTTACATTCTTATTCGTATAAACCCCACGATATGGTTTTTGGGCGGTGCCGGTCTTACCATAAGTTACCTCTCCAGTAATCCGTGCGTTCTTTCCTGTTCCCTTTTCACAAACCAATGCTAATATCTCCTTCATCTTTTGCGCGCTCTTTTGGGAGATGGCGCGCCGTCCAACCAACCGCTCGCCCCGCCGAAGAACTTTATCTCCTCGCCTAATTTCCTTTACCAGATAAGGTCGCAATAAATTGCCTTCACAAGCAATGGCTAAATAGGCGCAGGCGAGTTGCATCAGAGTAACCCTTAAACCCTGCCCAAAGGTATTGGTGGCATAGAGAATTACCGGCACCTCTTTATTTTCTTTAATCCTCTCCAAAGCCGGCACATAACCCTTCCTTTCTTCTAACTCAATACCCGTAGGACAACCGATGCCGAAATCCAAAAGAGAAGAATAATAATCCCTTGGGGGTAGTAAAAACGAGAGGTGAGTTACACCGCAATTAGAAGAGTAGGCGATAATATCGGCAAAATCAATAACCCCATATTTTTTATTATGATATTCCCGAATTGTCCATTTCCCAATCTCAACCGCCCCGGAACTCACATCATACTTTTGAGAAAGAAAGTTATTGCAATCTTTTGATTCTAAGCAGGCACAGGCGATAAGCAACTTAAAAACCGAGCCGGGTTCAAATTCCCATAAAAGGGCATAAGGTCTTAATGACCTGGCCTCTTCGCACCATAGAGGATAATCAGCGATGGCTAAGACCTCTCCCGATGAGCAATCAAGGATAACCACTGCCCCCCTTTTTGCCTGAAACTCTTCTACCCCCCTTTTTAACTCCTCATAACTAATCTCCATTATGTCCTTATCTAAGGTGAGATAAACATCACATCCATTTTTGGGCTCTTTCCGAGGGTAAGAAGGATAAGGGGAGATATTACCCCAGGCATCCCTTTGATAGACAATAAAACCATCTTCTCCTTTTAAGTAATTATCATAAACCTTCTCCAAGCCCCATAATCCCTTTTTACTGGTATCCTCGGAGACCCTCCCTAAGATATTGGCAAAATAAGGAAAAGGATAACGGCGAGAAATATCTTCCCGGACACCAAAATAGGGTGTAAGGGTTTCTTTCGCCAAGGCATAAGCCAGATTCACTCCCTTTTCAAATCCTACTACCTTCAGAACCTCTCGTTTCTCATCAGTCAAAAGAGAAAAGATGCTATCCCTTAACTCCGGAAAGTGTTCAAGAATAAATCGGGTTGATTTTTTTAAAGGAGAGCCGCGGAGTTTGCCACGCCCCTTATAAAAAACCCCAACAATCTCCGAGAAGGCAAGGATTGTCCCCTTTCGGTCATAAATTACCCCTCTTTCCGCAAGGAGTTTACTCTTCTTTTTATAGAGTTCCTCGTCAACTATCGTTCGGTAGTCTCGTCCCTGGATAATCTGAAAGTTAAAAAGGAGAAGGGAGGCAAAGAGAAAGCCGGTAGTAAAAAGCAAAAAGATGAAAAGAAGTCTTCTTTTAATTCCGGGATTTGCCATTAAGTGAAACTCGAATCAATGATGACGACGAAGCGGTGCTATCTCTACCCGCCGGCAAAGTGGGATGTAAGTCAAGACTAATGGCTTCTTCTTTTGACTCTGGCGGACGCTGGGCAGAATTCCTTTGGAAAGTATCATTAAGCGCGGTAATAAGCAACGGCTCAAAATTTTTGAACGAGGCAACCTCGGCAATCTCAATCAATAAAAGCCTTCTCTCCTTTTCCAGAAGCATCTTTTGTTCTTTGAGCCGGCGCGGGGATGTATTCCGCCAACTTCTTCCGATAGCCACTGGGAAGTCATTACTACAGATGCGCAGATTAGCAAAGGCTAAAGAGATATAGATAATACAACCGATAAAGAATAAAAAGATAAAAAGATAAATCTTTTTCATATCTCCCTCTTAATCTTCTCAATTGCCCGCAATTTTGCACTCCGGGCCTGAGGGTTTTTTAGTATCTCATCGTTGGTTGGTCTTATCGGCTTAGGGGTGAGAATCATTATTACCTTCTCCTTCTCTTTTCCCCGAAAGATTTCTTTAATAATCCGGTCCTCACCGCTGTGGTAAGAGATAGTCACCATCCTGCCCTTTTCTTTAAGGATTGGCATCACCTTTTCTATTCCCTGTCGGAGATTGACCAGTTCCTGATTAACCGCGATTCTTAATGAGAGAAAAACCCGCTGGCAGGTCTTTATTCTTTTCCCTTTGGGGGCGATGGCAAAAAGAATCTCCCGTAGGTCCCGGGTCGTTTTAATCTGTCGCCGTTTTTCCATTATTACCCGGGCAACCTTCCGATAATGGGGCTCATTGCCATAATCCCTTAAAATCCTTTCTAATTCTCTTAAACTTATCGTCCGGAGTAAATCTAATGCCGTCTGACCTTTCTGGGCGAAGCGCATATCCAGCGGGGCCTCCCGTAAAAACGAGAAGCCCCGATTCTCCAGCGCCTCCAGTTGAAATCTCCCAATTCCGAAATCAAACAAAACACCGGAGATATAATCAAAACCAATCTTTCTTATCATCTCCGGTAATTCAACATAATTCCCTTCCTGAATAATTACATTATCAGCATCTTTGAACCGCTCTCTTGAATAGGCGACCGCATCTGGGTCAATATCAATGCCTAAGAAGGTAAATTGGCGAGAAGAATTCTGAGAAAGATAAGCGAGGTGACCACCCAACCCAACCGTGGCATCAACAATTAGTCCGCCTTCATCCGATTGCGTCTCCGGAATTAAAAAATTAAAGACCTCTTTGACCATTACCGGGGTATGTCGGGGAGTAAAACGGAATTTATCCCGGACGTTCAAACACTGGTTCTCTTCGGCTCCATTAGAAATTACCGAGGAAGTAAAAAAATTAGTAACCATTGATACTTGGAAGGGACTGTTGGAATTTCTAAAGGGGTTTATCGCTGTTCTCATCTCTTCCTTTACTTAACCGCTTTATCCGCTCGGGGAAGATTCTTCTAAGGAACTCTCTTCCTTTTCAAATCTCTTCAGTAATTTTTTTAGCCTTTTTTCCGATTCCTCTTTCTCAAAATTCTCCTTAGAAGTAACTCCAAAACAGTTGCCGAATCCCCTTACCGCTACTTCACTACCTGCGGTTATTTCTGCGTGCCGGCGCAATTCCTCAGGAATAAGAATCCTTCCCTCACCATCAATTCTCGTCTGCCAGGTATTTTCATTGAAATACCACATATCAGGATTTAAGGCTGGGAAATCAGTCCCATATACTGCTAAAAAACGGTCCCAGAACCCCTTCCAATCTGGTTGAGTAAAAAAAAGGATTGTATTTTTTGGACCGGGAAAGAGGGTAATTAGGGTATCGTCTGTTCTTTCTTTGATGGTTTTTCGGAAGGGGCTCGGGACCACGAAACGAAATTTTTCATCAATAGTTGCCCGGTATCGCCCCAAAAACCCATGCCCCGCTCCTCGGGCACTATTATTTACACTATTATTTACGCCACTTTTATCCATTTTCTTCTACTTCATTCCACCTAATCCTAATACAAAGCTTCAAATTTGTCAAGAAAAACTTTTTAATTTACTTAATTTATAAGTTATTGATTTTACATTATTTATTTTAATTTAAATAATTTTTATATTAAATTAAGGATATAACAAGATGATGCCACAAAATTAAGCAAAAATCCAATAAGTGTTGTAAAATGAATGGGTTAAATGCAAAAGTAAGAAGGGGAATTTTTATCCAACCCTATCTTCTTCCCCTTATGAGATAAGGAACTTTTTATTAAACAATCAAAATTAGAGGCTATCGTTTAGTTAGTGATTCTTTTCGGGTTATTTGTTATTGGTAGAGAATAGAACTTTTAATACTATCCCCCATAGGAGTAAGGGAGAGATACAAGGCATCCAGGGAACGATACCCTAAAAGAAAGGAAAAATCCGATAAGTCCTGTAAAATCAAAAACTTAAAGGCAAAATGACCTGATAAAAAGGTTTCCCCACAGGAAACTTTATCCATTAGAATCTGGATATTAACCTTTACTACGATGAGGATGAAACCAATAATAAGACTTCCAATAGGGCTCTTTATAGGAAAGAGAATAGCATCCCGAATAGCACTCTGAATAGGGCGGAGAATAGACCCCCCAATAGGATAGAGAATAGAACTTTCGGTAGGGAAGAGAATAGGATTAAGAGTAGGTAAGAGAA
>Ga0209102_1000470_pt1 | contig 26755 bp, 24 predicted proteins | sample ConPoolayeHmetaG_FD_185483 | JGI IMG/M metagenome (GOLD analysis project Ga0209102, IMG submission 185483) | Hot spring microbial mat communities from California, USA to study Microbial Dark Matter (Phase II) - Cone Pool mat layer H metaG... ...
GGTCTGACCCTACCCAGCATTGCCGATGTCGTCGCCAAGGTCAAGCCTTCGGTAGTCGCCATCAGCATTAAAGTCACCGGCTATGATATTTTCAATCGTCCGCGCACCCAGGAGGGTGCCGGTTCAGGTTGGATTGTAAGAGAAGACGGGATTATCGTCACCAATAACCACGTTGTCCAAGGGGCTGATAGCATCACCGTAACCCTGGACGATGGCAGAACCTTCCCAGTAGATACAAAAACGGTAGCCACCGACCCGCTAACCGATTTAGCCATACTCAGAATTGATGCCACAAACCTGCCCGCAGCTATTTTAGGGGATTCCTCTAAATTAAGAATTGGCGATTGGGTAGTAGCTATTGGTAATTCGCTGGGTAAGGGGATAAGAGCCACGGCGGGAATAGTCAGCAGTATAGGGGTTTCACTCCAGGTGGAGCAGGGGCAAACCCTATATAATCTTATTGACACCAGCGCCACCATTAATCCGGGTAATAGCGGTGGACCGCTCGTCAATATGGCTGGAGAGGTAATTGGCATCACCAGCGCCAAGATTGCCGCCACAGGTGTTGAGGCCACAGGCTATGCCATAAGCAGTCAGGAAGCAGCTCCAGTTATCGAGCAGTTGATTAAGATTGGCTATGTGGTTCGTCCCTGGCTCGGGGTAAGCCTCTACCCCGTCAACCAGTTTGTGATTCTCAGGTACAACCTTTCAGTTGATAAAGGGGCTTTTGTCGTCAATGTGGCTTCTGGTAGTCCAGCTGATAAGGCTGGATTAAGAGCCGGCGATGTCATCACCAGCTTTGCCGGTAAGGAGATAGCCACGGTTGATGATTTAATACAGGCGATACGCTCCGCTCAAATAGGACAGAACGTAGACATAACCTACTGGCGGGGTCAGAGTCAGAGGACTACCAGCGCTACCCTGATTGAAAGCCCGCCACCCTCATAAGTCACCCGAGCCTTCTCACCCCCAGTAACACACTATGGCTACCTAATCTGTGGGTTTCCTTAAAGTCAACCTTTTCCGGCAATCCTTCGACGAGTTGCTGCGATAGCGTTTCCTGCTTGATATAATCGGCAAGTTCCCTGTTCCCCATTACTTTCCTGATGTAATCGTCACCTTCATAGTAGGTTTCAATATGGTCAGCAATGTCAAATCCAGCCGAGCGGCGCATCGTCTGCAAGCGGTGAACAATCTCCCGTGCCATCCCCTCTGCCTCAAGCTCGGGAGAAATACTAGTATCCAACACTACGATAATCTCTCCTTCTTCAGCTAATTGGCCGAATTTTACCCTTTCCAATACCAGCTCAGGGTCGTCCACAATTTCCAGCGTTTGCACATTGACCTCTTCCAGTACCTGGGACTCCAAGCGTTCAAGAGCTTCGCTCTGTACCCTCGAACCAGTCTTTACGAAGAGCCGAGCTAAAGGCTGCCTCACCTTGATACCAGCTTTACTTCGTGCTGCCCGAGCCAGACTTGAGACTTTCATTGCCAGCCGGATATCTTCAGACAGCCTCCGGTCAATCTTTTGCTCATCAGCCACCGGAAAATCAGTCAGGTGGACGCTCTCCGGGGCCTCAGGGAACACAGAGCATACCAAGTTTTGATATAACTCCTCCGCCAGAAACGGAGTAAAGGGAGCCAGCAGTTTTGACAGCGTAACCAGACATTCGTAAAGGGTATTATAGGCTGACAGCTTATCGGCATCGTTCTCACTCTTCCAGAACCGCCGCCGGCTTCTACGCACATACCAGTTGGATAGCTCATCAACAAAGCTAGCAATCTGCCGACCGCCGCCCCTGGGGTCATACCGGTTCAGAGCCGTATCTACATCAACGATAAGCTGGTTAAGCTCGGAGAGAATCCAGCGGTCAAGCTCCGACTCAACCAGCAAGGGCTGCTCAGGGTCAGGGACGAACTTATCGATATTGGCATAGGTAACGAAGAAGGAGTAAACATTCCAGAGGGTCATCAGGAAACGGCGGGATGTCTCAGCAATAGCCGCCTCATCAAAGCGTATCGAGTTGCCCATCGGCACCGCCGTATATAGGTACCAGCGCAGGGCATCAGCACCGTATTTATCTATTACCGTCTTCAGGTCGACTACGTTCCCCTTGGACTTGCTCATTTTCTCACCCTTGGCATCGAGGATGAGTCCGTGGCAGATGACATTCTTGAAACAGGGACGGCCGAAGAGGAGCGTGGATATAGCGTGCAGACTGTAAAACCAGCCGCGGGTCTGGTCAACCGCCTCACAGATATAGTCGGCAGGAAATCTTCCGTCCTCAAGCATCGTCTTGTTCTCGAACGGATAGTGCCACTGGGCTATAGGCATCGCCCCAGAATCAAACCAGCAGTCAATCACCTCCGGCACCCGCCGCATCACAGCCCCACACTTTGAGCAGGTATAAGTTACCCCATCAACAAAGGGACGGTGCAAATCAAGAGGCTCCGTAAGTCCGCTGACATTAGGCTTACCCTTGAGTTCGTCAACACCGCCGAGGCACTCAGTATTGCCACAGGATTCACACTGCCAGACAGGCAGAGGAGTGCCCCAGTAGCGCTCCCGGGATAAAGCCCAGTCAACATTATTCTCCAGCCAGTCGCCAAAGCGCCCGTACTTAATATGTTCCGGATACCAGTTTATCTCCCGGTTACCGGTAATGAGCCTTTCTTTCACGGCTGTCGTCCGGATGTACCAGGTCTGCTTGGCGTAGTAGAGGAGAGGCGCAGCGCAACGCCAGCAGAAGGGATAGGTATGGCGAATCGTCTCACTGCGGTAGAGCAGCCCCCTTTCTGCCAAATCTTTGAGCACCAGCGGGTCAGCATCTTTGACAAACAAACCAGAAAAAGGGTAACTGCCGATGATTTTACCCCGCAAATCTACCACGTGGACAAAGTCCAAGCCCTGTTCCTTTCCAGCTTCATAGTCAACTTCCCCATAAGCCGGGGCAATATGCACTATTCCCGTCCCTTCTTCCAGAGAGACAAAATCGCCAGCAATCACTGGATAGGTCAAGCCTTTTTCAGGCTTCTGCGGTGAGAGCTCTGACGACACTCCAAATCGTCTCCGCTCCACATTGAAATCATGGGGATTAAATAATGGCTCATAGCGTACCCCTACCAGTTCCCTCCCTTCCAATTTGTTCACCACCTTATAGCCATCAGATACCGTTACCCCCAGCAGGGCTGAAGCCAGAATAAGATACTCGCTGTCTAACTCAACTACCGAGTATTCAGCATCCGCCGCAATTGCCAGAGCAGTATTCCCCGGCAGTGTCCAGGGAGTAGTTGTCCACGCCAGAAGATATACCGGCTTATCCGAAGGAAAATTACCTGATGACCTCTCCGATACCCTGAACTTTATATAAACCGAAGGGTCTTCAACATCATCCCGGTAGCCCTGGGCAACCTCGTGGGAACTCAGTGAGGTCTCACAGCGGGGACAGTGTGGGGTAACCTTATAGCCCTGATAGATAAGTCCCTTGTCCCACATCTGCTTGAGCGCCCACCAGCAGGTCTCAATATAGCTGTTATCCATAGTAACATAGGCACGCTCCATATCCACCCAGAAGGCAATGCGCTCCGTCATCTCCTCAAATTCCTTGATGTAGCGAAGAACGCTCTGACGGCAAAGGGCATTAAACCGCTCGATACCGTATTCCTCAATCTGCGATTTGCTGGATAAACCCAGCTCTCTTTCTATCTCCAGCTCCACCGGTAAGCCATGCGTATCCCATCCGCCGATACGCGGGGTATAAAAACCCTTCATCGCCTTGTAGCGGGGGATAATATCCTTGATGACACGGGGCATGGCGAAGTGCAGACCGGGACTGCCATTAGCTGTCGGCGGTCCCTCATATAATACGAAGTGAGCCGCACCCCGACGCCTGTCTACACTCTGTTGAAAGACTTTCCTATCCTTCCAGAAACCAAGTATACTTTCCTCAATCTGCGGGAAATTCACCCTACTGCCTACCGGACGAAACATCTAAGACCTCACTATAAAAAATTTAAGTCTCGTCTGATAGGGACGAGACTTAACAACTCCCGTGGTACCACCCTATTTCCCCGATGTTATCAGGGCACTCTTCCAGGGCACAAACCTATGCCCTCGTCTGGGATAACGGTTGACGTAACCGACCAAGTCTACTAGGCAGACCTTCGTCTGGTCCACCGTTCGGTTGGCGGCTCAGGAGGGATTTTCAGAGGGTCAGACACATCTGCTTGCACCCTACCAGACTCGCTGAGTGTCCTTGTCCCCCTTACTCTTCTCCGTCACAGCCTTTTTCAGATAAAGGTTAGCATATCTCAGAAAATAAATCAACTAGGTCTTCTTTGGTAATATAACCACCCGGCGAGACTCACCTTGACCAATGCTCTCGGTGGTAACATCAGGATGGTCAGCCAGGGCCAGATGGATGATTCGCCTCTCGTAAGCCGACATTGGTTCAAGGGTAAAAGGGATTCCCCGGCTCTTCACCTGTTCCGCCATTTGCCGGGCAAAAACCTGAAGCGCCCGATAGCGGCGCTGTTTATAACCTTCCACATCAATAATTATCGGCACCCAAGCCTTGGTCTGGTGACCCACAATTAGCCTGACGATATACTGCAAAGAAGAAAGAGTCTGCCCCCGCCGTCCAATCAGAATACCCAGGTCGTCACCCTTCACATTCATTACAATAGAAGCAGTCTCTTCTTCCTTAACAACAAGAATTGGCTGGGTCTGAACGGTTACAAAGGCGGTCACTCCCAGCAAATCGAGCAGCTTCTCCAGGATACCCTTGGCAAACTCAGCGACGTCACTCCCTTTCTTGGGTGCCGGTGCCAATACTCTCACCCTGACCAACGCTTCCTCAGCACCCAGACCCAGGATACCAGACCTACCTTCCCTTACGACGGTGACTTCTACCTCCTCCCGACTGACGCCTAATCGCTCTAGGGCTCGTTCGATGGCTTCCTCTACGGTCTTGCCGCTTATCTCCAGACTCTCCATATCCTAACCCTTCTTTCCGGGCGGAACTCGTCTCTACAACAGTACCGGCCTCCGTTGAAGGTTTCTCCTGTCGAGTTTCACGCCCTTTAGTTTCTTTATCTTTAGTGACTTTGCTTCCAGTCGCCTGTGGAAACAGCCCTCCCCACCCGGTAACAAAATACTGCAGAACGATTCTGATAGCGGTGGAGGTCACCCAGTAGAGAGCCAGACCACTAGGAAATGACATAGCCATGAAAGCAAACATTAGCGGCATCATCCACAGCATCATCTGGTTCTGTGCCCGCTGTTGAGGGTCATCGGTGGCTGGCGTCACCATCTTCTGCTGCACCCACTGCGTGCCCCCAACCAGGATTGCCAGCAACAAATCGGGTGCCGCTAGGTCTAACCAGAGGAAATGATTCTCCAAGGGTACGGAAGAAAAGACGGATGACCAAGAAGTATAAAGACGCTGGGAGAGGTTTAAAAAACCCTCCGGAGCTGTGGCTAACAGCCGAAGAATTGACTGGTAGAGGGCTATCCAGACCGGCATCTGAACCAGAATAGGTAGGAGGCAGCCAGCCGGACTCACCCCCGACTGCCTCATCAGCCTCATCTGCTCCTGGGCCGCCTTTTGTCTGTCTTTAGCGTACTTCTTACGGACTTCAGCAATTTCAGCCTGAAGTGATTGCATGGCTTTACTCGCCTTGAGTTGCTTTTGGGTAAGAGGATACATCAAAAGGTTCACAATGATAGTTAGCACAATAATAGCGAGCCCGAAGCTATTGAATAGATAGCTGGACACCATAATAAGAACGTTTATCAGCGGGTCCAAGATAATCAGGTCCCAGATATACCCAATCCACTCCAACGGAATCTACCTCACTCAGGCGCTACGCCGGCGCAGCGCCTGAAAAACTATTATCAAAACAATGCCACCAGCAAGAATGCCAATGATGAGCCCCCAGTTCGTGGCGCTGGATGACTGTTGTGATGGCGGTGGCGCACTTTTCAACGAAACGCTCCATAGCTTAGCTCCTGATTGGGCATCTATTCCATAGAGGGCATCGGTGCGGGTATGGATATACACCCTGCCCTGATTGGCACTGAGAGGAGCATATATTTTCTCCCCCAGATTAGCCAATTGCCTTTGCTGATGGCTGTCAGTATCTATGGCGTATATTGCTCCTTCCTCCGTAGCCACAATAAGCAAGTCATCAACCAGAACCGGGGACGAGCAAATGGGACTCCCCAGGTCATACTCAACCTGCTTACTGCCGCTTTCAGCATCGAGGGCATAAACCTTGCCATCAAGACAGGCGGCATAGATAGTATTATTATAGACCGCCGCCTTAGCCCAGAACCAGTTATCTGCCAGGAATTTCCACTTCAGACTACCACGGGTAGCATCTACGGCGTAAAGATAACGGTCAAAAGAGCCGAAATAGACCGTATTATCGTCAACCAGGGGGGTGGAGACAATAGCCCCTTCCGTCTCAAACTCCCACTTTTTACTGCCATCGGTGGCATTCAGGGCATAGAGTTTCTTATCAAAAGAACCGATATATAGCGTGTCTTCGTTAATAGCCGGGGTTGACCAGACTTTGCCCCCAGCCTCAAACGGCCATCCATCTTCCTTATAACCGTCAGCCGCATCCAGCGCATAGACCCTGCCGTCAGCACAACCGAAATATACTTTATCCCCAGCAACCACAAGCCCACCAACAATATTTCCTTCGAGGGTACCCTGGCGAGGATATACCCACCTTGGTTCATCCCTACCAACAGCAAAGGCATAAACTATACCGTTATAGCCACCAACATAGACCAAATCCCTGGCTACGGCTGGAGAGCTATAGATAGCTACCGCTTTAGGTGCCGGGGCACAGCCAAACCCACCCTGCGCCGAAACTGGGCTTTCCAGAACCACTTCCCACAAAAGGCGCCCGTCTGTGGTATTTGCCGCAACAAGCTTGCCCCCCATAGAACCGACAAACAGAACGTCATTATCTATGACGACGCCCGACCACCCGCTAGAGATAGCCGCTCCCGCAGTACAGCCAGAAAAGGCTAGCCCGCTCAGGAGGAAAATAAGCGCCAGGAATGATGTCAGGAGGACTAATTTTGTACTGTATCTGGTCCCCATTTATTCACGCTAACCGGGTATCACGGCACAGGGTCATACCCACCAGGGTGAAAGGGATGGCAACAAGCGATGCGTTTCATCCCCAGCCACCCCCCTTTAAGAAGACCATATCTGGTGATAGCCTCATAAGTATACTGGGAACAGGTCGGGATGAAACGGCAGGAAGGTGGCATAACCTGAGATAGGGTCAACTGATAGAGCCTGATCAGTCCCAAAACAAACCTTTTCATATTCCTTAACTATTTGCCTTAGGGCGGATGTCCTGAAGCATTTCCGGCTTTAACCTCCGCCAGGCAACCGGGTTTTCCCCCGGTCTCCAGTAAGCCGGCACGAGATAGCAAGTTCTCAACAGTCCGCCTAAGAGTAGCATAATCGGCGGTAGCTGCCGCGGGACGGACGATAAACATGATATCCCAGGCTGATTTAAGCGGCATTACTCGCAGGATTTCACGAAGCAGACGCTTTACCCTGTTTCTCGTTACCGCCTTCCCCACCCGCTGGCTAACCGAGAAGCCATACCGGGACAAAGTAAGACCATTAGGTAAAGCCTTCATTACGACCAAATTAGACGCCCACGAGCTACCCATGCGATATACTAATGCGTATTGTTGCGGCCTGGTAAGGTATTCTTCTCCCCTCATCGCTCCCTTTCCCAAGGTCACCGCTAAAGGCATTGTCTTAGCCTCAAACTACCGTCAATCGTTTACGACCCTTAAGCCGCCTGGCCCTTAAGACAGCCCGCCCGCCTCGGGTACTCATTCTCTTCAAAAAGCCGTGCTCACGCTTACGCGGAATTTTCTTCGGTTGATAAGTCCTCTTTGGCATTCTAACCCCTCAATTGAAATGCGGACAAAGAGAGGAGGAAAAACCCTTAGTCTGTTAAACTAACCACCTATGCTACCGCTCCCCATCTTGCGTATGTGAGCTGGCACAAATGGCAACAAAGCTAAGTGTCGGGCTCTCTTTATCGCTGTAGCTAAGATACGCTGATGCTTGGCACAAGTGCCAGTCCTACGACGCGGCAATATCTTGGCTCTATCAGATATGTAAGCACTTAACTTCTCAGGGTCTTTATAGTCTATCTCCTTGACCTTATCGGCACAAAAGGAACAAACCTTACGCTTAGGGACATACCCTGGTTTGCTCCACTTGGTACTCTTTGTTTGGCTAGCTTTTGGTTTTGGCACCGCTTACAAACTCCTTCTCGGCTCGGCTAACTCCGACTTCCATTAAACATTAAAAGGGAATGTCCTCCGGCTCCAATTCATCAACCCCGGCTTCACCAGCCTTCTCTTCAGGAAGAGGAGCCACTGCCTGCCGGTCAAGAAAGCTCACTCTATCGGCTACTATTTCGTTCCGATAATGCTTTTGCCCGTCCTGACCCTCCCAGGTGTTCGTGCGTAGCCTACCCTCGACATAAACGAGCCGGCCCTTAGTCAGATATTGGTTGCATTGTTCCGCCAGCTTACCCCAGGTAACCACAGTAAACCATTCCGTCTCCTCTCTGCGCTCACCCTCCGAAGTAGTATACCTGTGATTGGTGGCAACTCGAAATGAAGTTACGGGTCTGCCACTAGGGGTAAAGCGCATCTCAGGGTCGCTACCAAGATTACCAATTATTATTATTCTATTTACGCTTACCATCGTCTCCAAGCTCCTTCGCTCTCCCCAAGCGCCACAGGAAAGAGCTTCCCTCCTGCTTTAACTATTCAGTCTTATCAACAGGTGCCGTAGAACTTCCTCAGAAATCCTGAGATTCGCTTCCAGCTCCTTACCGAATGCCGGCTTTAACTTGAACCGAGTCAACACATAGTTGCCCTCCATAAAATGCCTTATCGGATAGGCTAGCTTCCTCTTACCCCACCGTTCTACATCGGAAACAACGCCCCCCTTCCCGGTGATAAACCGACATACGTTATCAATCGTAGCTTCAAATTTCTCTGCGGCAAGCTCGGGATTAGTAATAAATACCAATTCGTAGTCGCGCAACTGCCCGCCTTCTTCTGTTAATACTTTATCCGACGCCATCCGTTCTCCCTAAGAAATTCTCTGAAGCATTATACCACACAACAAGAAAGATAAACAATCCCAATCTGGATAGCTTGACACGCCTGATGCATTAGACCATAATAATATAATTAAACTATAATTAAGGCAACAAGCAGTTGTATAAGATATTACTGAGACAAGACCTAGCTCCCAATATCCATCTCTTTAAGATAGAGGCACCTTCTATCGCCAAAAAGGCTCAAGCTGGACAGTTCGTTATTGTCAGGGTAGATGAGAAAGGAGAACGCATTCCTCTTACTATCGCTGACTGGAACCGCGATGAGGGTAGCATTACCGTCGTCTTCAACAAGGTAGGGAAGACAACTTCCAAGCTGGCGATGTTGAAGGAAGGCGACTTTATCACCAATTTTGTTGGACCGCTGGGCTTGCCTGCCCATATTGAGAAGTTTGGTACCGTCGTCTGTGTCGTCGGAGGATACTCAGTAGCCACTATCGTGCCAGTGGTGCGCGCTCTCAAGGAAGCTGGAAATACCATCATCTCAATCATAAGGGCACCGAACAGAGAAACACTCTTTGGCGAGAAGCAGTTGGGAAGCTTGAGTAACGAGTTAATAATAGTCACCGGCGACATCTCATTCGGCCACGATGGCTTTATTATCGAGCCGCTCAAGGAGGTTCTTAATAACAAGAAGGTTGACCTCGTTATCACCGTCGGTCCTACCTGTGTGATGAAGCTTGTCGCCGCCATTAGTAAGCCCTTCGGGGTCAAGACAATTGCCAGCCTGAACCCGATTATGGTTGATGGCACCGGGATGTGTGGCTGCTGCCGGGTAACCGTGGGTAATACCACGAGATTCGCCTGTGTTGATGGGCCAGCGTTCGATGCCCATGAAGTTGACTGGTATTCACTCATGGCTCGCCGGTGCACCTATTCCGGCGATATGCAACCGAGACTGCAGTATCAATGTCGCAATTGTGCTCAATGGTGAGTCCGGACAGGAGAAATACTCGTGCCAAAATTGAATCTAAACCGTGTACCAATGCCAAGACAGGACCCAAAAGTTCGACGCAGGAATTTTAATGAGGTGGCTCTGGGTTACAATCTGGAACAGGCTAGGGAAGAAGCAAGCCGCTGTCTCCAGTGTCCCAAGCGCCCCTGCACCGAAGGTTGCCCAGTGGGGGTAGACATCCCTGATTTTATCAAGGCTATCGTTGACAGTAATATGCCTGAAGCAGTAAAGATACTTAAGAATAAGAATAGCCTGCCTGGTATCTGTGGGCGGGTCTGCCCTCAGGAGACACAATGTGAAGCTAGCTGCACGCTAGCTAAAAAGCAGGCACCCATAGCTATTGGTCGCCTGGAGCGATATGTGGCTGACTGGGAGCGAGCCAATAAGCAGGCAGTCCACTCAGCAATAGACCCAGCCCCACCATCCGGTAAACGGGTGGCGGTAGTCGGTTCAGGACCAGCCGGACTGACTGCAGCGGCTGATTTAGCCAAGCTCGGTCACAGGGTTACCATTTTTGAGGCGCTGCACGTCGCCGGCGGGGTACTGATGTATGGCATCCCTGAATTTAGATTGCCTAAAGAAATTGTCCAGGCTGAAGTTGACTACGTTAGTTCTCTGGGAGTAGAACTCAAGCTGGACAGCGTGATAGGCAGGATTAATACTGTAGACGAGCTGCTGAGCAACGGCTACGACGCCGTTTTCCTGGGCACCGGCGCCGGAGCACCTATATTTCTAAATGCTCCGGGCGAGAACCTCTGCGGCATCTATTCCGCTAACGAATTCCTCACCCGAACTATCCTGATGAAAGGCTATCTTTTCCCGGAGTATGATACTCCGATTACAATAGGGAAAAGGGTAGCCGTCGTAGGGGGCGGCAACGTAGCTATGGATTCAGCCCGGTGTGCCCTCAGACTTGGAGCCAGAGAGGTATACATCATCTATCGGCGGTCTGAAGCAGAAATGCCAGCTCGTCGAGAAGAAGTAGAAAACGCCATGGAAGAGGGCATTGTTTTTAAGTTCTTGACCAACCCCACCGGTTTTCTTGGCAATGGTCGGGGCTGGGTTATGGCTATGGAGTGTATTCAAATGGAGCTTGGTGAGCCTGATGAAAGCGGACGCCGCCGCCCTGTACCCAAACCAGGCAGTGAGTTCCTAATGAATGTTGATACCGTCATTGTAGCCTTAGGTAACAACCCCAACCCTCTTATCGCTCAGACCACCGAAGGTCTTGAAACCACACGGCGGGGAACTATAGTAGCTGACGAGGTTACCGGTAAGACCACCAAGCCAAAGGTCTGGGCTGGCGGAGACATAGTCACCGGCGCCGCCACCGTCATTAGTGCGATGGGAGCTGGCAAGCGAGCCGCTGCTTCCATAGACAGTTACTTAAGGGGACTATCCTGAATCAACAACCTATCCCCCTGAGGTTCCCAGAAAAATCCTAGATTTTTCTGGGAACCTGCCTAGCCCCCTTCCCTTATTAAAGGAAGAGGGAATTCATTTTTAAGAGGGGCTAACGCCCCTCTTACACTCCCCAAGAAAGAAGCGAAGTCTGTCTCTTTATCCATAGGGCGTCAAAGAGGGACGAAGTCCCTCTTATAAACTCTTCCCCCTCTCCTTTTCAAGGAGAGGGGGGTACAGGAGGTGAGGTTGCCAAACTTTTACAAATTCTGGCTTGGCTCTTAACGGGGCTTCACTTCATAGGGGCCAAAAATGAAGTCCAGGTCTTCCTGCAAAGCCGACAGCTTCTGCTGGGGAAACAGCTTCTCATCTATTATGTCAAGCATTAATTTTGTCTCTCCCTTGGCCGAACCTACAATATGGACACTGAGGCACTCTTTCTCAGTCCGGCTTGACTCGTCAAGCATCTTGAAAATCAGCGTGCCACGTGAGATGAAGGATGACGAGTCAGTAGCCAGGGAATATGTTTCTATCCTGGCATCGCCGACAACCGCTCCCTGTTTCAGAGCGAAATCTCTTGCCTCATGATAGAGTAGCTCAGGATTTACCCCTTTATATGTTTTCCTGATTTGCATCCCTTGGTCCTTAACCGCCCGTGTCCCCTATCATAATGGCAATGAGAAGTCTTGTCAATTATTTCCGGGATAGCCCTTTCTTAGCAGAGTCTTTAGTCCCAGTAGAAAAATGGTCGCCATAGAAGCCGAGGGAAAAACCGTATTAGCTTTGATATTGCTGACCCCTTACGTTATATGCTATACTTCTTATGCTTTGGTTAGTTAATACCTAGAAAGGAAGATAAACTTGCCCGAAACCGTTTCGGTTAAACAGCTTTTGGAAGCCGGGGCTCACTTTGGGCACCAGGCCAGCCGCTGGCACCCTCGTATGAAGAAATATATCTTCACCAAGCGCGAGGGCATTCATATCATTGACCTGGAGCAGACGGTCACTATGCTGGAAAAAGCCTGCGAGTTTATCCGCCAGGTGACAGCTGAGGGTGGCAAGATACTTTTCGTCGGCACCAAGAAACAGGCTCAGCAAGCTGTGGAAGAAGAAGCCAAGAGGTGTGGTATGTATTATGTCAACCAGCGCTGGATAGGAGGGGTGCTGACTAATTTTGCCACTATTCAGGCTCGCATCGATCACCTAGTCCGTCTGGAAGACCAGCAAGCCAGGGGAGAGTTTAATCACCTGCCCAAAAAAGAAGCCCTCAAACTGGAGAAGGAAATCGCCCGCCTTAATCGGCAGATGGGCGGTTTCAAAGAGATGACCAGCCTACCGGCGGCGCTATTCATTGTCGACCCGCCGAAGGAAAGGATCGCTCTAGCTGAAGCCAAGCGGGTAGGCATACCAGTTGTGGCTATAGTCGATACCAGCTGCAACCCTGACGAGATAGACTATCCTATTCCAGCTAATGACGATGCCATTAGAGCTATCAAACTAATATGCAGCAAGATCGCCGATGCCGTTATTGAAGGCACCACTGGCCACGCCCCGGTTACCACGGGCGAAGGACCATCAGAGAGCCCAAAAGAAGGTGAAGCCACCGAAACCACCGAGCCGATTATTTTCACTCCTGATGATAAATGAATCAAGGAGGAAAAGTTGAAAATCTCGATAGATAAGGTGAAGGAACTCAGAGAACAATCAGGGGCTGGCGTTATGGACTGCCGGAAAGCCCTGATTGAAGCAGAAGGGATTATGGAAAAGGCCCTCGAGATTCTAAAACAGCGGAACCTTTTCAAGGCAGAAAAAAAGAGTAAGCGTTCAACTTCTGAAGGACGGATTGAAGCCTACATTCACACCGGCGGGCGTATCGGGGCGATGGTTGAAGTGAATTGCGAGACTGACTTTGCCGCCCGCACCGACGAACTCAAAGAACTGTCCCATAGCCTGGCAATGCAGGTAGCCGCTATGTCCCCTAAATTTATCTCACCAGAAGAAATACCGGAGGGAGCTGATATTGAAGCTCAGACAGCCTGCCTGCTTCTCCAACCCTATATTAAGAACCCCAGTATGACCGTTCAAGATACTATCAACCAAACAATCGCCAAAGTGGGAGAGAACATCAAGGTAAGCAGATTCGTCAGGTTCGAGCTAGGAGAGCAGTAAATCCCGCTAAGAAGGTGCTAAAAGAAGGGCCGTGGCTGCAACCAAGTATAAGCGTGTTTTACTCAAACTTAGCGGAGAGGCCTTTGCCGGCAAAAAAAATTACGGTATTGATGCCTCTACTCTAAGCAAAATTGCCAAGCAGATTAAGCGCGTGATGGAAATGGGGGTGGGCATAGCTATTGTTGTTGGCGGTGGCAACATCTGGCGCGGGGCCAAGGCTGAGAAGGACGGGATAGACCGGGTCACCGCTGACTATGCCGGAATGCTGGCTACCGTAATAAATGCCCTCGCCCTCCAGGACGTACTGGAAAGAGAGGGAGTATTTACCCGGACTCAGACCGCCATCGAAATTAAACAGGTTGCCGAGCCTTACATTAGACGCCGGGCCATTCGTCATCTGGAGAAAGGCAGGGTGGTCATCTTTGCCGCGGGCACTGGCAATCCATATATGACCACTGATACCGCCGCCGCTCTCCGGGCCATAGAGATTGGGGCAGAAGTCCTGCTTATGACCAAGAATAACGTTGACGGCATCTACAGTGAGGACCCACTTAAAAATCCCAACGCCAAGAAGTTTGACAAACTAACTTACCTTGAAGCTTTAAACATGCGTTTGGAAGTAATGGATACTACCGCTCTCTCTCTATGCCTGGAAAATAAATTGCCGATAATTGTTTTCGACCTCCAGGCGCCGCGCAGTATAGAAAGAGCCGTCATCGGTGAACCTATTGGCACTATCGTATCCAGTGAGAAGTAATATGGCTAGCCAGACTTTGCAGAATATTGAAGAAAAGATGCGTAAGACGGTTGAGGGGTTGAAAAAGGAACTGACCACTATCCGTACCGGACGTGCCACTCCAACCTTAATCGAGCATATCAAGGTAGAATATGCTGGCACCTCTTTACCACTTAACCAAATCGCCAGCATTTCGGTACCTGAAGCGAGACTCCTCGTCATCCAACCCTGGGACAAAGCTAGTATACGTAACATAGAAAAGGCTATCCTGACATCTGACCTTGGACTAAATCCCCTTAGCGATGGGAATGTAATCCGAATAACTGTCCCGCCACTCTCCGAAGAGCGACGACAGGAACTAATCAAGGTGGTGCGCAGGAGGGTTGAAGAAAGAAGAATTTCAATACGCAACTTAAGGCGTGAAGCTATGGAGGAACTAAAAGAACTGGAAAAAAATAAAGAGATATCGCAGGATGAGCACAAGCGTGCTTTAAGCCAGTTACAGAAGCTCACTGACAGCTTCATCGCCGATACCGAGCAAACGGGACGAGACAAGGAAGCCGAACTCCGCGAGGTCTAGTCCGGATTAGAGTGGCAAAACTATGGCTACGGCATTAACTCCGAGAAGATTTACTCAGCTCCCCAACCACATAGCCATCGTACCTGACGGTAACGGGAGGTGGGCGGAACGGCGTGGACTGCCCAGGCTTCATGGCCACCGGATAGGGGCAGAAAACATGCACCGCATGGTTAAATACCTCAACGAATACCCAATAAAGTATGTAACCCTTTACGGTTTCTCTACAGAAAACTGGAGCCGCCCTGAAGACGAGGTGAAGGGCCTGTTCCAGATACTGGTGGAATTCATTGATAAGACCCTATCCGAAATTCATCAGAAGGGTATCAAACTCCGCCACCTCGGAAGGCTCGATGAACTCCCGGAAGACTTACAGCAAGCCATAACTAGAGCGGTAGAGCTGACCAAAAACAACACCAGGATGACACTCAGCGTTGCTTTCAACTACGGCGGGCGCACTGAGATACTGGACGCAGTGCGCCGTCTCGTGGCTGATGGTGTTGCACCCCAAGATATAAACGAGGAGCTATTCAGTAGTTATCTCTATACCGCTGGTCTACCTAACGTCGACCTGTTAATCCGTACCGGTGATGAGCTCCGTCTCAGTAATTTTCTGATATGGCAGACAACCTATAGTGAATACCACTTCACCAGAGTCCTGTGGCCCGACTTCAGTAAAAAAGATATAGACAAGGCGCTGTTATCCTATAGCCGGAGGCGAAGGCGCTTCGGCGGATTGTAGTTTATGCTCAAGAAAAGGGTAATCACGGGACTGTGGGGGCTTCCTCTCCTTGTTGCCATTGTCTGGTCTGGCGAGCCGCTGTTTACCATCCTGCTGGCAGTCTGGGGAGGATTGGCCGCCTTTGAGTTTTACCGGCTGGTCGCTAAAGTAAAGGCGCCCACGCTAACCTGCTTTGGACTGGTCTGGACTGTTTTTCTCATTGCCAGTCGCAATTCGCAGTTAATAGACTTCCTCAAGCCATGCCTTAGCGAAAGCTTGCTGTTGCCGCTATTATTAACCTCAGCCGTGGTGCTCCCTCTATTCTGGCTCCTCCGGCGACCACAGAGAGAGAACGCTTTTGCCGGCTGGGCATGGACAATCGCCGGCATCCTCTATATCGGCTGGCTGTTAGGTTATCTCGTCGCCTTGAGAGACCTTGACCATAACCGCACCTGGCAAAGCTGGGTCTTCCTGGCTCTGTTTACTACCTTCGCTTCTGACACCGCCGCCTTTTTTACCGGCAGAGCCCTGGGCAGGCACAAACTTGCGCCCAACATCAGCCCGGGCAAGACCTGGGAGGGAGCCATCGGCGGTGTCTTCGGGGCTATTCTGGTCAGCCTGTTTTTCATTTTACCCACCCCCCTCCTTCTTCCCCTCAGTTGGTGGCAGGCAGTAGTTCTGGGCTTGCTGGTCAGCGTTTTTGGTCAGCTCGGTGACCTTGTCGAGTCCCTGTTCAAGCGTAATATGGGGGTAAAAGATTCGGGCAGGCTACTTCCAGGGCATGGCGGTGCCCTTGACCGAATAGACAGCGTTATCATCGCTGGTATCGTGGTATACTATTATGTGATATGGGTAATACGGTAAAGCGGATCGCTGTCCTGGGTTCAACCGGCTCCATCGGTCAGCAAACTCTTGAGGTAGTCCGTGCCTTGCCTCACCGGTTCCAAGTCGTCGGTCTGGCTGCCGGGCAGAATTCCAATTTGCTGGCAAAGCAGATCAATGAGTTCAAACCCAGATTTGTCTACCATCAAGGAAAAGAGAAACCGCTTCCTCAAGTTAGCGTCGATTATGAACTGCTTCCACCGGAAGATATTGCTCGCCATCCTCAGGTAGACACTGTGGTCATCGCCACTTCGGGCAAATCGGGGCTAAGTCCAACACTGGCAGCGGTCAGGGCGCGTAAGAATGTTGCCCTGGCTAACAAGGAATCACTAGTTATGGCTGGCGAGATTATCATCAACGAGGCTAAAAATACTGCCCGGATTCTACCCATTGATAGCGAGCACAGCGCCATATGGCAGTGCCTGAGGGGAGAATCCCAGCCACCGGTGCAGCTTATTCTGACAGCCTCAGGAGGGCCCTTCCACCACTACTCGCCGGAGCAACTGGAGGAAGCCACCATCGAGCAGGCTCTGAGGCACCCCTCATGGCAGATGGGGAAAAAGGTCACTATTGACTCAGCTACCCTGATGAACAAGGGACTTGAAGTAATTGAAGCCCACTGGCTCTTCGACATGCCCTTTGATAATATCAGGGTTTTAATCCACCCCCAGACCATCATACACTCTATGGTAGAATTTGTAGATGGCTCAGTTAAGGCTCAGTTAAGCTACCCCGATATGCGTTTACCCATTCAATACGCCCTATCTTATCCCGAACGCCTGCCCAACCCACAATTTCGCAAACTTGACTGGACTACAATTAATAACCTTACCTTTGAACAACCAGATTTTGCTACCTTCCCCTGCCTCAAACTAGCCATTGAAGCGGGGAAGAGGGGAGGAACCTACCCGGCAGTGCTCTGTGCCGCCGATGAGGTAGCTGTTGAGCTTTTCCTTTCTCAACGCATCAAATTGACCGATATCGCCAGGCTGGTCGAACAGACACTGGCTGAGCACCAAGCCACCATCCACCCTACCCTGGAGGAAATTATGGCGGCTGATGCCTGGGCAAGAGCAAGAGTTAGGCAGGTTATCAGCAGAGGATAGCTTATGCTAATTCCAATACTAATAGGTGTAGTTGTTCTGTCGGTGATTCTCCTTACTCATGAACTGGGACACTTTATCATGGCTAAGTCTACCGGGGTAAAGGTAGAGGAATTCGGGTTGGGCTTTCCCCCACGGCTGGTCTCATTTAAATGGGGTGAGACCCGCTACTCCCTAAACGCCATCCCCTTTGGTGGCTTTAATAGACTAAGTGGTGAAGAAGACCCCGAGAAGCCGAGGACCTTAGCCAGTAAAAGCCGCACCACTAGGCTGCTGGTGCTGAGTGCCGGTTCAGTGATGAACTTCCTGCTTGCCCTGATGCTGTTTTCGGCTGGTTACCTATTCCCCCGCGAGGCAACGGTCGGACAGGTACTGGTGGTGGAAGTAGCCCCTAATTCTCCAGCTGCCCTGGCCGGGATCGAAACAGGGGATATTGTCTTGAGTGTCAATAACCAGCCGGTGAGGAATAGCAATGAACTGCACCAGTACGTAATGGAAAATCTGGGTAAAAAGACCACCCTGCTAATCCAGCATGATTCCACTAAGAGGAGCATCGAGGTCATACCTCGATTAGAGCCACCCGAAGGCGAGGGGGCAGTTGGCATTGCCACAAGCACCGTAAAACGTTACCCGCTCTGGCAGGTAATACCTCTGGGCGCAACCGAGCTTATCGAGACAACTATTATTTGGGGGAAAGGGCTGGCCAGTATGTTTACCGGTGGAGTATCAGCTTCATTCCTCGGTCCGCTAGGGATTGCCCAGCTAGCTGGCGAGGTAGCCAAACTTGGTATAGTATCCCTGCTGAGAATCTCTGCCCTGATTAGCTTAGTACTGGGTATAATGAACCTGTTCCCCCTACCCGCCGCCGATGGCGGGCACGTCGTCTTCGTCCTGCTCGAGTGGGTCCGTCGGGGCAGGCGCATCGCCCCAAAAACCGAAACGTTAGTCCATCTTATTGGCTTTGCTCTGCTGATGATATTTTTCCTAGCCATCACCTACCAGGACATTATGCGCCTCATAAGCGGAGAGAGCCTGATACCATAAAGGAGGAAAACAAGAAAAGCAAAGCCCCTCTTAAATAACCACCCTCCCCTCTCCTTTGAAGGAGAAGGGGATAAGGCGGGTTCCCGGAAAAATCAAAGATTTTTCCGGGTGCCTAAAGGGGGCGAGGTAGATAAAGAATTATGAATCCTCGGAGAAAGTCTAAACCCGTCCAAATTGGCAAAGTAACCGTTGGTGGCACGGCGCCAATCGTAGTGCAGTCTATGACCAAGACGGATACTCGTGATGTTATGTCAACTATCGCCCAGATTAAAGAACTTGAGGACTGTGGCTGTGAACTGGTGCGAGTGGCGGTGCCTGATATGCAGGCAGCAGAAGCCATCAGAGAGATAAAGAAAGGCATCTCCATACCTCTAATTGCCGATATTCACTTTGACTACCGCCTGGCTTTAGCGTCACTAAAAGCCGGTGCAGACGGTCTTCGTTTGAATCCGGGTAATATCAGTGAACCAGAACAGGTCAAAGCTATAGTTCAATCCGCCAGAGAAACGGGAGTCCCTATCCGCATCGGGGTTAATGCTGGTAGTTTGCCCAGAAAAGTAAATCCAGGGCTAACCACCGCTCAAAAGATGGTTCAAGCTGCCCTGGACCAGATAAAGCTGCTGGAGAGTCTGGACTTCGACATGATTAAAGTCTCCCTCAAAGCCTTTGATGTGCCAACAACCATTGAAGCCTATCAGGACATCGCTACTAAAATCCCCTATCCTCTACACATTGGCATTACCGAGGCTGGACCTCCCCGGACCGGGGTAATCCGTAGTGCTGTGGGCATCAGCACCTTGCTCTACTTAGGGATTGGCGATACCATCCGGGTCTCGCTGACTGCCCACCCCAGAGAAGAGGTCGTTGCCGGGTATGAAATCCTGAAGAGCCTAAATTTGCGCCAGCACGGCCCGATACTGGTCAGCTGCCCCACCTGCGGTCGGACGGAGGTTGATATTATAAAGCTGGCAGAAGCTGTAGAAAAGGAGCTCCTAAAGATTACCAAGCCGATAAAGGTAGCCGTGATGGGCTGTGTGGTCAACGGACCCGGCGAAGCCAGAGACGCCGATATCGGCATCGCCTGCGGCAGAGGCAGAGCCGTCCTCTTCAAAAAAGGCAAGAAAATCAGGGTGGTAGAAGAAAGAGACTTTCTAACCGCGCTGATGGGAGAGGTGGAAAGGTTCTGATGGCTAAGCCGGTGAAGGGTCCAAGAGAAGCTCCGCCTCTCTTTAGAAAAAAACTTCACCCCTTCCCCTTGCTAAGGGGAAGGGGGATTAAGGGGGATGGGGTTAATATCAATATCTTTCAGATTGCTTCGCCCCGATAAATCGGGGCTCACAATGACAGGCAAGAAAAGGGGCTGGGGTTAATCCTTTTCTAGCCCTAATTCCCGCAGGCGTTTATGGAAATCTAAAGCCATTTGCCTAATCTGGCTCGGATTTGTTTTCACTAGTTTCTTCAGCTCGGCTTCACGGGATTTTGCCGCCCTCTCGCTGGTGGCAAGTTCCAGGTACTGTAACCTAACCTTCTGTCCCGCAGTGGAAGAACTCTTTGGCTTTCTAAGCTCGGGGAACTGCCTGTAGACATCGGCGGTGTGCCCGATATACAAATCCCCGTCATCAAACTCAAGGATGTAAATGAAACACCTACCGGGCATCAGATAGCCGTCTGCCAATGTCTCGGAATACCCCATTCTGTATTGCGCTGGTTTTGGGGTTTCGACAGACGGTTTCTTTTGCTTGACCTGACGCCCCAGATGACAGTCCAAACACAAGCGTTCCATAATATCTTTAAACCGACTGCACTTTGGGCATCTATCGATAGAGCCCTCCACCCACCTCTGGTAGTGCTCCGTGCAGAGAAAACCATCATCCGGGATGCCCTTATTACAGTCCCAGTATGCGCAGATATTCTTCCTTTTTCGCCAGAACATGGCAACAGTATATCCTGTTTCTAGCTGCCAAACAAGCCCGGTATTTTCGGGTCTTTTGCTAAGAGGATTGAAAGGGGTATAATAGGTCATAAATGGAGTAGACAATGCGTATATCAAAGCTATTCGGTAAGACCCAAAGAGAAATACCCGCTGACGCAGACACGCCCAGCCACCAGCTACTACTGAAAGCCGGGATGATACGTCAGGTAGCCGCCGGGGTCTATTCCTACCTGCCCTTAGCCTGGAGGGTGCTCAAGAAGATTGAGAATATCATCCGCGAGGAGATGGATAAAGCCGGCGGACAGGAACTAATGCTCTCCGCTCTCCAGCCTCTGGAACTGTGGCAGGAATCAGGACGAGATGTAGCCTTCGGGCAGGGACTGTTCACCCTTTCCGACCGTCGGAAACGCAAGTTAGTTCTCGGGCCAACCCACGAGGAGGTCATTACGGAGCTGGTAAGATACAATGTGCAGAGTTACCGTGACCTGCCGCTTATGCTGTATCAGATCCAGACCAAGTTTCGCGACGAGCCCCGCCCCAGAGGAGGGTTGCTTAGAGTCCGTGAGTTCGACATGATGGACCTTTACAGCTTTGATACCGATGACAAAGGGCTGAACATCAGCTACGAAAAAATGCTCCAAGCCTACCGCAATATCTATGACCGATGTGGCTTGTCTACCCTCCTCGTTGAAGCTGATAGCGGCGCCATCGGCGGTAAAGAGTCACATGAGTTTATGGTCATCACCGACTCCGGTGAAGACGAAATTATCCATTGCCCCGCCTGTGGATATTCGGCTAATACCGATAAGGCGGAAAGTTTTAAAGAGAAGGTGGAGGGCGGTAAGCCCCTGCCGATGGAAGAAGTCGCCACTCCGGGAATGTACACCATTGAAGAAGTGTCCAACTTCCTGAAAGTGCCCCGGCATCGGACCCTGAAAGCGGTATTCTATGTCGCCGATGGCAAGCTGGTGTTTGTCATTATCCGGGGTGACATTGAAGTAAACGAGATAAAGCTCAAAAACGCTTTAGCTTGCACAGAGTTACGTATGGCTACCGAAGCTGAGGTAGTAAAAGCTGGCATCATAGCGGGTGCTGCCTCACCAATAGGTATTAAGGGCATAACGGTTATTGCTGACGACTCCATAACCACGGGAACAAACTTTGTGGCCGGTGCCAATAAGCCCGAGACCCATCTCAAAAATGTTAACTACCCCAGGGATTTCAAGGTTGACCTTATCACCGACATAGCGCGGGCTCGTGCCGGGAATAAATGCCCCAAATGCCGAGGCCAACTCTCATCCAGTCACGGGATTGAGGTAGGGCACACCTTCAAACTCGGCACTTTTATCAGCGAAAAACTGGGCGCGCTTTTCATTGACCAGAGCGGACAATCCCATCCTATCCTTATGGGGAGTTATGGCATCGGGCTGGGCAGGCTGATGGCGGCTGCCATAGAGCAGAACCACGATGATAAGGGTATTGTCTGGCCATTAGCTATTGCCCCCTATCATATCTATCTCTGCCCCCTATATCTGGAGAATCCTCAGGTTGAGTCGGTGGCAGAAAAACTGTACGCCGAGTTAGAGACACAGGGTTTTGAGGTGCTCTTTGACGACCGTCACGAGTCCCCGGGGGTAAAGTTCAACGATGCTGACCTCCTGGGAATACCCATCCGGGTCACCATCAGCCCACGCACTCTGGAGAGAAATAGTGTCGAGCTAAAGCGGCGCTCCGAGAAGAAATCCCAGCTTGTGCCGCTGGAGGAAGCGGTCAACAAGCTCAAGGAGCTTATTAAGAGATAAATCCTATCCCCCTGTATCCCCCTTCCCTTTGACAAAAGGGAAGGGGGGAAATATTAGAAGAGGGGCAATAGCCCCTCTTGAACGCCAGAATAAGCGTTTCTATGGGGGATTAAAAGAAGGAGTCTACCGGTGAAAAATTATTCAAAGTACTTCAAGATAAGAGATGCTTACGATTTTCTTATCGAAGAAGGGTATAGAGAAGAAGTCGATTTGTATTAAAAGAGTAGGTTATAACACTAATACAAGGCGGTTGATGGTCGTTGGACTAATCTATGATAAGAACCTCTTAAGCAAATTCCTGAATGGTATTTGGACACAGGGTAACGCTAACCTACAAGAAAAACTTTATGGATACATATAATAGACGCTATCGCAAAAGACTTGAGCTTCACATTTGCTTCTGAAAGAGAAGGATTGTCTGTCAATCTTAGGTTCGCAGGGTGGCACCAAGCTCGTGAGATAGCTCGTCCAAGATTTGCTGCTGGACTTTGTTGACCTCTTTATCGGTTAAGGTGTGAGTGGGTGATTGGAAGGTGAGCCGGTAGGCGAGGGATTTCTTGCCCCGAGGAACCCGCTCACCGGAATAGACATCAAAGATAGCCACCTTCTCCACTAAAGGAAAACTCTTAATAACATCCACTACTTTCTGATGCGCTATGCCCGCATCAACTACCAGAGCTATATCCCTGACTACCGGCGGAAAGCGCGGTATCGGCTGAAACATCTTATGACTAATGGTAAAGGGAAGGAGCGCCATTAAGTCAATTTCAAAGAGATAGACAGGTTCAGCAATGTCAAATTTTTCCAGCACCTCAGGATGCAACTCACCCACCACACCCAACTTATTACCATCGGCAACTATTGCCGCCTGTTTGGTTGAGTGCAAGCCATGGTCTGAGCCCTCCCTAAAACTGGCTTCTACACCCAACTGGCTGAGTAAGCCCTCTGCCACTCCTTTAGCCTCAAAAAAATCGGGTAGTTCACTCCTGCCCAGCCACGATTGCTCAAGTCCGGGCCCACTCAGCAGACCGCATAACACCTCACGCTCATCGGGCAGGTCATTGGGGCGGGGTAGATATACCCTGCCAACCTCAAAAAGTCTGATGCCTCTATCTTCGCGTCTCCGGTTTGCCGAGAGAGTAACCAACAGGCTAGCCCGCAGGCTGGTGCGAAGGTACTCCTGCTCAGCCGTCATCGGGTTAGCCACACGAAGGGGCGGAGGCGTAACAGGATAAGGTTTGACTGAGAGCCTGTTCAGCATTTCCAGACTGGTCAGCGAGTAGGTGATTACCTCTTGAAAGCCGTAACCGACAAGGAGGCGCCTTACCTCACGCTTCAACCCAATGATAGGCTCAGGGTTCTGCCTGGGGATTGGAGAGCTGAGCATCGTGGTGGGAATTCCATCATAGCCGGTAATTCGGGCTACCTCCTCAATAAGGTCAACCGCCAGCCGTATATCGCTCCGCCAGTAAGGAGCCGTTACCAGAACCTCTGAGGTTGAACCTACCTGCCGGCAGTCAAAGCCCAGAGCGGTCAGGGTGTCTACTATCTGCTCAAGGCTGAACTCAACGCCCAAGTAACGCTTGACCTCGCCAGTTGACAACCGGATAGGCTCTCGTTCCAGCCTGCCGGGATAGGCATCAATTATGCCACTGGCAACTTTACCACCACCAAGCTCAGCAATCAATTGAGTAGCCCGCCTAAGTGCTGGCAGGGTCAACTCACGACTGATACCCCGCTCAAACCGCATACAGGCTTCACTGGACAGACCTAATGTCCGACCGGTATAGTGAATACTTGCCGGGTTAAAACTGGCGGCTTCCAGCAGTACCGAGGTGGTCTCCTCAGTTACTTCACTATTGGCACCACCCATGACGCCAGCCACCGCCACCGCCCCCATGGTATCAGCAATAACCAGCATATCTGTGGTCAGTTCACGCTCTACACCATCCAGGGTAACAATATTCTCATTATCGCTGGCGCGACGCACAATAATCTTTCTGCCCCTTATCTTCTCGTAGTCGAAAGAGTGAAGAGGCTGCCCATACTCAAGCATGACATAGTTGGTAACATCAACAATGTTATTTATCGGGCGCTGTCCGCAAGCCAGCAGCCGCTGCTGCATCCAGGCTGGAGATTCGGCTATCTTTACTCCGGTTATTAAACTGGCAGAGTATCTCGGGCACAGGTCAGGAGCCCAGATTTCCACGGCAACCTGCCGGTCTATCGGTAATGCTCCTTCCTCGTAGCTAACCTCCGGGAAGTGCAGGCTCTGCCCCGTCAGGGCAGCGACCTCTCTGGCAATGCCAATCACTGACAGACAGTCAGGCCGATTAGGCGTTATATCAAGGTCAAGAACAACGTCACCCAGATAATCAGCCAGGGGGACGCCGAGCGGGGCATCGTCGGGTAGAACCATAATCCCTTCATGCCTGTCCGAGATGCCCAGCTCCTTTTCTGAGCAGACCATGCCATTGGAGACAACACCGCGAATCTTGGCCGATTTCAAGATAACCGTTTCCCCGGTATGCCCATCAATAAGCTGAGCGCCAACACGGGCGAAGGCTACCTTATCGCCAACTCTGAGGTTGGGGGCTCCGCAAACAACGGTTGCCTCTTCAGTTCCCAAATCCACCGTAGGTAGAGTGAGGCGGTCAGCGTTAGGATGGGGATGAATTGCCTTTATTTGACCAATGACGATGTGCTCCCACTGACCGCCGATAACCTCAATCCCTTTAACTTCCATTCCCGCCATCGTCAGCTTCTCAGCCAGTTCAGCGGCTGGCAGGTTAATATCCACGTACTCCTTAAGCCATTTAAGAGAAACTTTCATCTTTAAAACTGCCTCAAAAATCTAAGGTCACCACCATAGAACAGCCTCATATCATCAATCCCGTAGCGCAGCATCGGCATACGCTCCAGACCCATACCAAAGGCAAAACTGGTATAAACATCCGGGTCAATACCCCCGCGCCGGAGCACATCGGGATGAGTCATCCCCGCTCCCAGTATTTCAATCCAGCCGCTGTTCCCGCACAGGCGGCAACCTTGACCTCTACACACGATACACTCAATAGCCATCTCAACTCCCGGCTCGACAAACGGGAAATAGTCAGGTCTGAAGCGCACCTTCCTGTCTTCGCCAAAGTAGCGCCGGGCAAACTCATAGAGTGTCCCCTTCAGGTCAGCCATAGTAATTCCCTTATCAACCGCTAAGCCATCAACATTATGAAATATGTTTAGATGAGTAGCGTCAGTTGCCTCGTACCGATACACCCTGCCCGGCTCAACCACTCTTATCGGCGGTTCCATTGTTTCAATAACCCTGGCGCTTATCGCGGTACAGTGGGTACGCAGCAAGGGCTTCCGTCCTTTCCCTGGCTCAAAGTCAACCCAGTATGTGGACATGCTATCCCTCGCCGGGTGTTCTTCAGGTATGTTTAGCGCCTCGAAGTTATAATAGTCCCACTCTACCTCCGGCCCTTCCACCACCTGAAAGCCCATAGAAACAAATATATCGCATATTTCATAGAGGGTCTGGGTAATGGGGTGCAGGCGACCTATCGGGATGGGACGACCAGGCAGAGTAATATCAATGGTTTCTCTTTCGGCTGAGGCTAACTGTGCCTCACGGAGAGCCCGCTCTTTTTCTCTCAAGCTGTCCTCCAGGTCGTCCTTGGCCTGGTTAGCCCGAGCACCAATAATTTTTCTCTCCTCGGGAGGCAGTTCAGCCAAGCCACGCAGAATCATGGTCAGTTCACCCTTCCTCCCCAGATAGCGAACCCGCCAGGACTCCAGTTCGCTAAGGCTAGTAATGCCTTCCAGCTCTTTCCGCGCCTTTAGCTCCACCTGTTCCGGTTGCTGTAACACTGTCCTTCCCTGAAAAACAGATTATTAAAAAACCCTCCGCTTGGGAGGGGTCCTTTTACTCTGAGTTAGATTTGATTACTTATAGCAGTTCTGTCACCATGCCATAGCCTCCCAAGCGCTCCCTAGCGCTCCTTAAATATGAAATTTACCTTAAAGTGACGGGAGACCTCGCAAAGTGACATGCTTACTACTTCCCACCTTTTAGAGGCAGTCTAGCATAAGAAGAGCACTTTGTCAACAAGTGTGTTTGAGATTCTTACTAATTTTTGAAAGTTGGACAGTTAACGCTTGAAAACTGGACAGTTAATGCTTCAAAACTGGACTGGGGTATTACATCCTTCTGAAAAAAGGAGGATGTATGGACCAGATACACAAGAGG
>Ga0209102_1000471_pt1 | contig 26746 bp, 30 predicted proteins | sample ConPoolayeHmetaG_FD_185483 | JGI IMG/M metagenome (GOLD analysis project Ga0209102, IMG submission 185483) | Hot spring microbial mat communities from California, USA to study Microbial Dark Matter (Phase II) - Cone Pool mat layer H metaG... ...
ACGGATCAGAAACCGAAGCGATAAAGCTGCTTCTTTCATTCTTTATGGACTCAACCTCCGCAGACAGCACCTCCCTATCATGCTGCTTCTTCTTGAGCAGAGAACGTTCCTCCTCCAAGCTCGCTGTAAGGGAGCCGATAGCCTGAGAGAGCATCGAGATCGACTTGGAGGTCTTCATGGCGTTCAAGTGTCTAATTTCTTCTTCGAGGTGGTGGTACCTGAGAAGGTTGTTTCTTCCTTCCTCATTCTTTCTTAGTATGCTTCGGATTTCGCCGATCCTCGCGAACGCTATTTCAAGCTTATGTGTCGCCTCCTCAAGGTTCTTGAAGGCTTCAGCCTTCTTTTCGTCAAATTGTGCAACCCCCACAAGGCTTTCAAGAAGACGGCGCCTTTCATCAGGCCTGAGCTCAGCCACCCTATTTATCATCCCCTGCAGCACAACATTGAAGGCTTCAGGCGAGATCAGACAAAGCTGTGTGAGATTCAGTACCATCTGCTTCGAGACATGCTTGCCGTTTATCTTGAAGACCGACTCTCCATCTTCTCTCAGCTCTCGAGTGAAGGTGACAGTATCCGAGTCAACAGGGATCTCCCTACCAGAATTTTCAAACTGAACCGAGACAACAGCCTTAGACGACCTAGAGCCACTCAAAGCACCATCAAAGAGCAGCCCCTTCATGTTTGTAGCCCTAAGGGTCTTCAGGCTGCTTTCTCCGAGAGCGAACAGGATCGCGTCAAAGATATTCGATTTCCCAGACCCATTCAATCCCGTTATAGAGATGTATCCGGGCTGGAAGTTCAACACTGTCTTCTTGCTGAAAGTCTTGAATCCCTCTATTTCCAGTTTCTTTATATAGAGCATTATCGTCCTTTACAGCATAGAAGGTAAACGATACGATATTAATATTTTCTATCTTCAGAGGAGAAAGTTAAATTACCCTCAGAAGACAAGATGCCCTGAGAAGGTTGAAGAAATACTTGATCGAAAGGAGGAGGAAGATCCTCTCCCGAGCTGAAGAGGTCGACGCCAACTACGTTCTAGCGTCTTCCCCAGAGAACATATTCTACTTTACAGGCTTCTGGGGGGCCGGTTACGTGCTGATTTCAAAGGAACAATGCACCCTATTCACCGGCGCACTCGAAAACCTCAGGGCAAAAGAGGGAGCCTTCGAGACCAAAGTCGTCAGCTCGCCCGTGGGCGCAAGCCCAATCACCATCCTGAAGGAGTTCATATCCAGGGGCTCCAAGATCCTGATAGAGGATATACCCTACAGCCTCAAGGCCACCATCGAAGAGAAGGTTGAAGCCCAGCTGAATGTTTCCTCGAAACCGTTCTATGAACTCAGAAGAATAAAGGACAGATATGAGATAAGAATGATCGAGGAAGCTTCAACTCGAATAGACAGACTATTCGATTACACGCTGAAGGCTCTGAAGGAGGGAATCAGCGAAAGAGAGCTTGCCTCCAAGGTTGTGGGAGAAGCAATATCAATCGGATTGGAGATGCCTATGACCAGCACCGGCTTTGAGCCACTCATCATAGCGAGTGGACCTAACTCCTCATTCCCACACGCCCCCCTCACCGATAGAAGGATCCGAAGGGGAGACACCGTCAAGGGAGACTACTTCTTCAGATATCAGGCATATGTTTCAGACGAGACAAGAACCTTCGTGCTCGGACAGGCTTCAAGAGAGATCAAGGACGCATACGAAACCGTCCTCTCCTCTCAAGAGGAAGGCGTTAAGGCAGTGAAAGCTGGCGCAGTCGCCGGAGAAGTCGACTCAATATGCAGAGGGATCATAGGAGAGAGAGGATACTCAGAATACTATGTTCATGGCACAGGCCACGGCGTAGGACTAGAAGTGCATGAGCCTCCAACATTGTCCATTAACCAGAATGAGAGACTTTTAGAAGGAAATGTTGTGACAGTAGAGCCAGGCGTCTACCTACCAAGAAAGTTTGGAATAAGAATCGAGGACACAGTCCTCGTGGGAGAAAGGGCGAAGACCCTGACCGAATTCACGAAGGAGCTGATAGAAGTCTAGACTTGGTCTTGGCATGCGATAATTATTTATATGATTTCTCCAAGTGGATAATATGCCCAAATACATATTTGTCACGGGAGGTGTCATCAGCGGAATAGGAAAAGGCGTCATCACAGGATCTCTGGGTAGAATACTTCAATCTTCTGGGATAAAAGTTTCCGCTATGAAGATGGACCCCTACCTGAACGTTGACGCAGGCACCATGAACCCAATAGTTCACGGCGAAGTCTTCGTATGCGACGACGGAGCCGAAACAGACATGGACCTTGGAACATACGAGCGGTTTATGGACATAAACCTCTCCAGATCAAATAACATAACCACAGGCCAAGTGTACATGAACGTTCTGCAGAGAGAGAGAAAGGGCAAGTATTTGGGCAAGTGTGTCCAGATAATACCACACATAACCGACGAGATAAAATCTCTCATAAGATATGCTGCCAGAAAAGATGAAGCCGAAATCATGATAGTGGAGTCAGGCGGCACAGTCGGCGACATCGAGGCACTTCCATTCCTCGAGGCTCTAAGGCAGATGAGGATAGAGGAGGGCCCTGAAAACACAGTCTTCGTTCACGTCACGTTGGCGCCGATAATCGAGGAAGTCGGCGAACTCAAGACAAAGCCAACACAGCACAGCGTACAGGAGCTGAGAAGAATAGGGATACAGCCAGACATCATCGTCGTCAGATCAAAGAAGCCGTTGAAGGAGGCACACAAAGAGAAGATTTCACTCTTCACAAACGTTCCAAAGGACCACGTCCTATCAAGCCCAGACGTCAGCTCACCCTACCTCATACCACGAATACTAGAAGATCAGCGTGTGTCAAAGATAGTCTTCGACCAATTCAAGATAGGGCAGAAAAAGACTGAGCTTTCCGAATGGGATAGGATAGTCAACGACATAACAGAGTCAAAGGAAGAAGTCAAGCTTGCCATGATCGGAAAATACGCCGAACTAGCCGACAGCTATGTAAGCATCAACCACGCCCTATGCCACGCCGGCGGATTTCTGAGATCGAAGGTCAAGATATCGTGGATCGAGTCAGAGGAATTCGAAAAGTCAGAAAGCAGACTGGATGAACTGAAGGCATACAATGGAATAATAGTGCCAGGAGGATTCGGCAGCAGAGGCATAGAGGGAAAGATCATGGCAGCCAACTATGCGAGAGTAAACAAGATCCCGTATCTCGGCCTATGCTTCGGCCTACAGCTTGCAATCGTATCCTTCGCAAGACACGTGTTAGGATACGATGGAGCCAACTCCACAGAAATAGATCCGAAGACACCATATCCTGTAGTAGACCTCCTACCAGAGCAGAGAGAGGTAGACGAATTGGGAGGAACAATGAGGCTGGGAGGACACAATATAGTGATCGTCGAGAAGACAAAGGCACACAAGCTATATGACTCGCTGAAGATCAGGCAGAGGCATAGACACAGATATGAGGTCAACCCCAACTATTGGGAAAGCCTACAGCGGGGTGGACTAGTCTTCTCAGGATACAGCGAAGACATGAGGAGAGTTGAAATCATAGAGCTGCCCGAGCACCCCTTCTACATGGCTTCACAGTATCACCCAGAATTCGTGAGCAGACCTGGAAAACCGGACCCACTATTCAGAGGCTTCATAGAATCATGCATCAAACAAAAGGACAGCGCTATCTAGCAGCCCTAGCCAACATCGGATGAACAAGACCATACAAGATGTAGGCTATGGCAGAACCGAAGACAGCCTGCAAGACGTTAAAGGGAAGCTCACTCAAGGCACCACCAAGTCCAAAGAAGACGTATTCGAAGACAAAGTAGGAAGATATCATGAACAAGCCGCCGATAGGCCCACATGAGTAAGAGAGAAGCCTAGACCTTTTCCTCAAACGCTCAAAGGCCACAGCCACCACAAAGCCCTCAAGGCCCTTGGCGGCAAACGTGATAGGAGCATAAAATGTGTAGTTCGACAGCACATCTGCAAGCGCAGACCCCAGACCACCCGAAACAAAACCCACGTAGGGGCCGAAGAGCATCCCAACCAACACTACAGCAGAGTCGCCAAAGTTAAAGTAGCCTTGAGTCGCGGGAATAGGCACCCTAATCAGCATCGTCATAACTGCAACCAGAGGGGTCATCACACTTATCGCCGCTAAAGCCCTTACACGCATCCACCTATGAGGTAGAGAAACTGCTTATATCTTTTTCAAGAAATTGTAGATAAAGCTTTTTACCTGACCACCCAAACTTGTCACAGGAAGATGTCTACAGCCGAAATCGCAGCCAACTCACTAAAAAACTTGGAGGAGAGAGACTTCAAGATACTCTATGCCCTAGAGAACGCACTTGACACCTACCAGCAGATCAAGATAGACTACTTGGTCAAAAACACAAGATTACATGAGGATGAGGTGAAATATAGGCTTATGAGACTGCATAAGATGAAGATGATAGCAAGAGGAGAATCAGGATACAAGCTTATCTCAGCAGGCCTAGACGCCATCGCCCTAAAGGCCTTCGTCAAGAAGGGGCTGATTTCAGCATTCGGCGGAAACGTTGGAGTCGGCAAAGAGGCAGACGTCTTTGACGTAGCAGACGAATCTGGAAAGGTGTACGTGATCAAGTTCTATCGCCTCGGTAGAACAAGCTTCAGGGAGGTGAAAAAGAAGAGGCAGATAATATCCGAAGACGAAAGCCAAAAATGGCTCAAGGCATGTGTGAACGCGGCAGCGAGAGAAAGCTGGGCGCTGAGAAAGGTCCTGTCAGCAGGAGGAAAGGTGCCGCAGGCGATCGCGAGAGAGAGACATGCGATCCTCATGCAGAAGATAGATGGAACACTCCTAAGCAGGATGCCGACGATCGAGAGGCCGATGGAGGCGTTAAGAGACATCCTCTACACAATCAAGGCCGCATACGTCAAGGCTGGAATCGTCAACGGCGACCTAAGCGAATACAACGTCCTATACGATGGAAAGAGCATGTATGTCATAGACTGGCCTCAGGCGCGAGAAGCCAACAGACCCGAAAGCCAAGAGCTTCTCCTCAGAGACATCAGAAACATCATAGTATTCTTCAAGAGAAAGTATGACATCCAATATGCCGTCGACAAAGCCTACGCATATGTTACAGAATCAGACGTCGAATTCTAGAATAGCCTGACTCCCCGCCTTCGGATGAGAGAGGTTATGTTCCGCACATCCGAAAGCTCCGACTCCATTATGCTTTCAACTTCAGCCTTCACGTTGCCGAAGAGGACTCCTTCCTCCAGCCTCACGGCAACACTTGCGATCGTCGGCTCAGAAATCGAACCCCCTATCCTGCTCAGCAGCCGAACATACACTTCCCGAACACCCTTCACCTCCCTCGCAACCTTCTCCGCGGTAACCTGAGCGAGGACATTGTAGACCTTACCAGTGTGAATGGTAGGATTCTTTCCGGCAGTAGCCTCCATAGAATACATTCTCATCGGCGTGATCAGACCTGTAACCCTATTCCCCCTCCCTGTGTTACCGTCATCACCCGATTCAGCCGAAGTCCCCGTGACAGTCAAATAGAAGCTGCCGTTTTCGTAGTCATCTCCGCTATTTATCCTGATGGACACATTCAATGAAGATTCAGCCGAAAACCTGTCGAGAAGCCTCTCTCTGACATCCTCTATGACGCTAATATAGTGGCCTCTGTCAGGAACATACCTGTCAACCATAGCCATCGCAACCGTCACATCAAGCTCCCTCTTCTTTCTCAACGACATAACCTTGATGTCTTCGCCGATTTCCGGAAAAGACTTCTTTGTCCCAGCAGAGTTTAGGTAGCTTTCTATCCCCAAGGTTATCCTTTCAGTCTCCGAAAGAGGAGCGAAGCCCACCCCGATAGAGGTGTCGTTTGCAATACCCTTCTCCGACAGAAAGCTCAGATCACTTGAGGGATTCCTTATCTTAAAGTCTATCAAGACATGCCTGTCGACGTCGAGGTTTCTAACAGTCCCCCTAATGAAGCCCCTGACCGCCTCCCCAGCTATTTCATCCACAGGTATCATCTGCATTCCCCCACCCCACCTATACTCCCTCACAGCCCTTCCGGCGACAAGAATGTAGATCGGCCGAATGACAACCCCACCACCAAACTTCGGCTGAGATTCGCCGCCCACCAGCAGGCCTTTGTCGACGTTGTGATGAAGAATCCTGCCAAACCTTTCCTCATAATAGTCACAGAGCCCCAGAGAAACCGACTCACATGCTCCATCGATGAGCGTGTCAGGGTGGCCGACGCCCTTGCGCTCCACGATCTCAACTTCTTGCTCAGACACAGGCTTACCTGACAACTCTTCAGTGTGGACGAACTGCCCAACAGACATCTGATGCTCCTCTCTCATATGCCAGAGCTGTTCTTGAATCCCACGAAGAGCACGTTATTTCCACGAATTATAACCGTACCATAGCTTGCAACCTGCTGTCCGCCATTGAATTCTTTTGTGCCATCAAGTATCATGTTCATGTAGATGTCTACGTTAACCATCTTACCATGATATTCGATGTTGCTTTTCAGTCTCACAACAACTTCTCTGTCCAGCATCTTCTGAAGTATATTTAGGGGTTTCTTAGGTTGGATAGACATACTCAAACATCATTATGATAGGTACCTTTTAAATATGCAAATAAAAACCTTACCATCACCTGAAAGACAAAAAGAATGTATGCTGAAACGCCGACTACCCAAGGAGATGAAGTTGAACCAAGGCACAAACCTATGGCCTCGAAGAATCACCGTTGTGAAATTCACAGATTTCCATCCTATCTATGTGAACCTATCTATTTGGAAGCCGCTGAACTGCCTAGATGCCGATCCAAGGTCTCCTCGTAAGGCTGCATCGTAACAAGGCCAGATAGCAGCTTCAGATCCAGCCTTCTAAAGGTGTAGCCTTTCTTCTCCAACAGCACCTTAGCCGAATTCGTCAACGAGGGAGCAAGAAGGATTCCACGCAATGGCCCAGGCTGGCTTCTAATATAGCGGTCAAGCTGCCTCACAGCATCGACGCCTGCAACACGCCTCTTCACCTCCACGTACACGTAGTTGCCAGCTGAGTCAACTCCAGTGAAGTCTGGAACACCAGATGAGAGAGCCTTCTGCCTGGAGACAAGCTTCAACCCCTTCTCAATCAGGTTAGGATTAGAGTAGAGAATATCGTAGAAGGTCTCCTCCGACGGCCCCATCATAAACCTGGCGTCGTCAACAGGAGAGGCTGAAAACATCACGTAAACCTTCTGGAAGACCATCTTCAAGAACTCCTTCGGCCTCCTGCGCTCAGAGAGAAGAACTATCCTATCATCTACCATCCTACACTTTAGCCTACAACCACTAGGCTGCCAGTTTACCGGCTCATATCCAGTCCCCCTATGGACCAGCACAGAGCCATCTCCCTTTACAACAAGCAGCCGTTCACCGAAACCCAAGCTCGAAGAACTTCTACCCAAATATTCGACGCTGAAGAGCCCAAAGCATACGACCAGCCTCCTCCCACTAAACGACTCGGTCAGAAAGGACATCGCCTCATCCAATCCAGGATCAAAAACAATATTAACCATACAATATAGGTATCGAACCAAGCAGAAATAAGCCTTCAAAGTCTGGGCTCGTGGCCAAGCACGGACAAAGGCATCAGCCTCCGGAGCTGGGGATCGTGGGTTCAAATCCCACCGAGCCCGCTACCATAACAGCCTTCAAATAGGATTCCTTAAGTATAGTGTATGCAGGCGCATATCGATCAGCAATGAGAAGGATATAGTGAAGGCACTTGCAAAGGTTAGCGGAGAAATCAACCGCCTCAAAGAGAGAATACTTGAAGCCATAGGATGAAAGCCTGACAAGAAGATACAAGAGAGGGCCGTAGAAAATATAGCGGTCCCTTGATCAAAGATTTTATTAGAGAGCTAGCCCCCATTTTTTGGGTAAACATGCCTAAAAGAACTGTAAGAGAATTGAAGGAATGGCTTGCTACGGTTCCAATGATTGGGAAGTGTGGGCATATGAAGGTGAAGTAATAGGTATTGTAGTTGCTCCACCAGAGAATTCCGAAATATCCTATGATCAGCGGACGAAAGCTGAGAAGGTTTTTGAGACCTGACTCTTTTTTTCAGGTAGACGGGGGCGAGCTTATGGTTCTGGTGCCTAAAGTCTTCGACCCATCTTCTGAAGAAGGTATTCCAGATATGTTAGAACTCCCTATATTTTTCGGGTATGAAAATATCTCTCGAAATCCACTTCGACGAGGCTAAGGAGATTATTGAGAAACCCCTTGACAACCTATACAGGGAAAGACGACATGTTGGCTGACTATCTAATCGCAATTCGACTTTCTACCCAAATTTCTAATCGTACGGTAGAGGGCTTGTGGATAAAGAAAACTTAAACACTATAAGGTCTTCATAAATATTGACGACTGCTGTTGTCTTATGTTGAAGTTAAAGTTAGTGAACTTGAGGAAAGGGTTAGATTGCTCGCTAAAGCATTAAACTTGATGCTGATGGAAGGGGAGGAACTTCCACATGATGAAGTTGAAGAGGTTAAGTCAAGACTTGGAGACTGGTTTAAGGAAGAAAAAAGTGATTTCATAGAACTTGAAAAAATTGTTTAAGATCGTAGTTCATAGGAAGGCTGTTAAAGAATTAAACAGTCTGAAGTTCTAATGTAGAGGATAGGGTTGTTGAAGCTTTATAGGAAATTGGATAAACCCTTATACTGGAGATGTTAAGCCGGTAAAAGGTGTAAGAGGAACATTCAGAAGAGCTCTATCTGACACCCCGCACAACCAGCGAACTTGCATACAGCCACTCTTAGAGAAGAATGAGTTAAAGAATCTCCAGATCCAATTCCAGAACATGCCGAAGAATTTCAAGTCTCAGAGAACCTCATGAAGAGAAGGCTTAAATTCAGGAAATTGTTATCGAGTAGCAACATGGCTATTAGAATTGAAATCGAGAATTTACCAAAAGAACTTAGGGAAAGAGATCTTAAGAAGAGGCTATTTGAGGTTTGCCAGAAGAATGACATAGTTCTCATGGCTATCTTTGGCTCTTTTGTCAGGGGGGAGCAAAACAAAAAGAGTGATATTGATATAGCAATTGAGTTTGAGAAGAATAGTGAAAAGAGTCTTTTGGATTTGATTAGGATAGAAAATGAATTAAGGAAGATACTTAGGAGAAAAGTGGATCTTGGAATTCTCAGCAGTCTAAGCCCTTATATTATAGAGGATGTGAAAAAGGAAATGTGGATTATTTATGAAAAAAGATAGGGCATATCTGAGACATATTTTTGATGCAATATCTAATATAGAGAAATTTATGGAAGGCGTAACCAAAGAAAGATTTTTAGGAAATATTGAGAAGCAGTATGCGGTTCTAAGAGGCTTTGAGATAATTGGTGAGGCAACAAAGAATTTGAGCAGAGAGTTAAAAGCAAGACGACCTGAGGTTCGCTGGAGAGATATTGCTGGCATGAGGGATAAGTTGATTCATGAATATTTTGGTGTAGATTTAGAACTAGTCTGGGAAACCATCAAGAGAGAACTTCCTGAATTCAAAAAACAAATTATCGATATATTAAAAGAGATGGAAAAAACTGAAGGATAAGCATCCAAAACCCTATGAAAAATGGCTTGGTTTATGCCAAAGTCTCGACTAAGGAGCAGGCTGAGAAGGGATTATCTATTTTTGCTCAATTGAAGGTGATAAGGAAATATGCAGTTTCTTATGGTTTTAGGATTTTGCACGAGACGGAAGCGTCATCGTTGCGTTCATTATACATTGCAACAAGAAATAGAAACATATACTCCCAGATATTTTTAGCAAAGAGGAAATGCCAAAGTTCACATTTGGTATAGTAGGCATTCGTGCTAAGGCAGTTGTGATTTTGACAGGTTTATGAAGTTTTCAAAAGAAGTGAAGACAATGTTGGACATTGGAAAGGTTTTTATTTCGAATGAACAGAGCGCTTGAATCGAATTCATCTTGGCTGAGGAGTTGTGGCTAAACATAATAATTCTTATGACCTCCCTTTTAGTTTTGACCAAGTCGAGCCACCTTACTATTACAAACGCAGTAAAAGTGTCTAACGCCACTGGATTTGGGAAGACCACAATCGGATTTTTGCTAGTAGCATTCACAACATCACTTCCAGAACTTTTAGTCGCCATATTTGCAGCAGTAGGATATGGGACTGTTGGAATTGCAGTTGGAAACGTATTGGGCGCCAATATTACAAACATATGCCTCATCCTCGGTGTTTGCATTTTAATCATCACTTTAAAGAAGGATAGACCGATCTCTTTTACGATGTTAATTACAAAGGAAGAAGTCGGAAGCTTATACTTTGGTCTTTTTATGGCATCCATAATCCCTCTGGTACTCCTTTACTTAAAGGAGGCAAGTAGGTACGTTGGAGTAGCTTTACTAATGCTATTTATTTTTAACATTTATCAACTATCGAAGGAGAGAACCTCGCCAAAGGAGGAAGTCCCAGACAAGGAATGTAAAAAGGTATTACCTTGCCTATTGTTGACATTACTTGGAGGAATTGGGGTTACTGGTAGCGCGTATTTTTTGGTGGGTTCTGCCACTTACATTGCTTTAGCACTTGAAGTCCCTTCGATAGTTATTGGGTCCACTATTGTTGCATTTGGAACCACAGTTCCCGAATTTGCTACAAGCGTACAGGCGACTAGACAAGGCCATCTTAACCTTGCATTAGGAAACCTTATTGGAAGTGGATTTGTGAACTTAACCTGTATCTTAGGGGTGACTTTGGTCGGATCCCCCTTTAACGTGAACATGTCCGCCTTTTCCAACGTAGCCATATTTTCTCTTATATCGAATTTGCTTCTATGGTACTTCATTTCAAACGAGAGAATGGGCTGGAGGGAGGGGGTGATGCTGGTTTTCTTATATATCATATTTTTAGTTATAAGCTTTTGCTGACGCAAAAATAATCATAGGCTTCTTTTGAAACACAGTTTGAAGAAGACTCTTGTCACGTGCACCCACCCATCATCTATTCGCAGTTGAAAGTATACATGGGAAAAAAGGAGGATGATTTTGATGAGACAGTTACCTTCACTGAAGAGAACTCAAGACTGGAGAAGGTAGATGCGACCATGCCAAAAAGAGGGTTGAGAAGACATTTCTAGAAGCGTTTTGGTTCGAGCGAGCTGTCTTCTCTCTAGGTGAAGGTTTGGGCTGTTTCTACCGACGGCACTCCTGTTGGAAGCTCTGGAAACTTTTCTTTCATTCTCTGTTCTGCTACCGCCGAGGCTTCTGCAAGTATTTTTTCGGCGTCTTCGTTTGCTGCCTCAAAGTTGAGCGTTGTACCACTTACGGTTCCAGCATCGACTAGTATACTGCTGAGCAGGCCGCTGATCTCGTTGATTTCTCTTTCAGCTTCAGGCATCACGCTTATTATCCCACTCCTCACACTTCTCAGCACAGACATCGCAGGAGCCAACGTAACTACTATATCTCCAAGCTCTGTTACAGTACTTAGTCTTAGCGCGATCTGTTCAAGGGCGACCTTTGACGAGGTAACGGTCTTATTCATTTTTCTTATTTCTGCAAGCTCGTTCGCGTAGATGCTTGCATGCTGTGCATCATGCTTCTGGATGGCGGCGACGACCTTGTTGAATATTGTAGCATCCTTCTCCCTCTGCTTTGCAGAGACAGCCTCCAACTTGGCAATCTGAGCCTGTATCGCACGAATAGCATCCTCAAGCCTTGGCTTCAATGGGCCGGGAGGCCTGATAGCTTCTCTAACCCTGTCATTCACAGGAGGCTTCTGTTCTCTAATCCACTTCCCTTCAAACTTGGACATTTCCACCCACAACGCTAAGGGGATATGATCAACTATTACTCTCCTATGTCACCCACAACATTGTAACCGTGGTGACAGGTATGACGGTGACATCCACCCCTATCGATACCTTGATGCAGAACCTTTTTAACATCATTCAACATTTTCGAGGAGCTTACCCCTGATTCTCATCGTCTCCTCAGATTGTAAAATGCGATACTGCGCTAATCGACGCATATCAGCCCCATCAGGAGGGCACATTAGCCATTTAAGAAAGATGTGGTCGAGGCCGACTTCATTTTCTAGACTCGCTTTCTCAGATAAATAGACTTAAATACGTCATAGTGGCACGCTCTTACAGTGAAACAAGAGATGGCAGAGAAGGAACATGTTCAGCTTCCTTGGCTCACAAAGTTTCTCACTCTATGGATATTTCTGGCGATGATGCTCGGAATCGGATTAGGCTATATATTTCCACAGGTCTCCGACATCATCGGCTCGATGAGTGTAGGAACGACATCAATCCCCATAGCAATCGGCCTCATCTGGATGATGTATCCTCCCCTCGCGAAGGTAAGATATGAGGATCTGAGGAAGATGGTCAGAGCTGAGGGCTCGAAGACCATGCTATCTCTTTCGCTTGTCCAGAACTGGGTAATCGGGCCATTCTTGATGTTTGTGTTGGCCTGGATATTCCTTGCCGACTATCCTGCCTTCAGGAACGGGATAATCATAGTCGGCCTTGCGAGATGTATAGCCATGGTGATCGTCTGGAACAGCCTTGCAGATGGAGATAATGAATGGGCAGCCATACTTGTAGCCCTAAACTCCGTCTTCCAGATAGCATTGTATTCTGTCCTAGCCTACTTCTACATAACGGTGGTCGGCTCCTGGATTTCAGGAGAAGGATTGCTCGTCAACATATCCTTGTTAGAGATCGCGCAGTCGGTTGCCGTCTACCTCGGGATACCCTTTTCAGCAGGAGTGATCACTAGATTCTACCTTCTGAAGACCAAGGGGAAGATGTGGTATGACGACGTCTTCATGCCCAGGCTCAGCCCCACTTCTCTCTTCGCCCTCCTATTCACCATAGTCGTCATGTTTTCACTCAAAGGCGAATATATTGTGAGCCTACCACTTGATGTTGCCCGGATAGCTATACCGCTGCTAGCATATTTCACCATCATGTTCTTTGCATCCTTTGCACTAGGCTTTTTCTTCAAGCTTGACTATAGGAGGACTACAACACTTGCATTCACAGCAGCAAGCAACAACTTCGAGTTAGCCATAGCCGTCTCTGTCACCGTATTCGGCTTAGCCTCACAGGAAGCATTCGCTACCGTGATTGGACCATTGATCGAGGTACCCGTCATGATAAGCTTGGTCAATGTGGCCCTATGGGCAAGAAAAAGGTTATTCACAGAGTAAGAGACCATGCAAACGCATTGGAGGCCTAAACTCTGGATACACTGCTAACGGCAGCCTCTCCGACCAGTCAAGCTTACAGCGGAAAGAGATTGGCTGAAGCCTTTCCCATCACACAGTAGAGTGATAGACAACTTTCGGCTAAAGTATATAAATACGCCCATTAAACTGACGACAGATGACCGACAAAAATAAGGCTAACCTACGCAAATTGATCATTACCGTTTTAGTTTTGATGATGATATCACTAGGCGCTCCAGCCCTGTCATCAAAGCCATCAGTTGCACCACAGGCGATAACATTCCCAACATCAATCGTACCCACAATCACCCTCGTTCCAAGCTATGGCCTGTACGTCAGCTCCGCCAACCTGACGATCGACCAAGGTGACCAGACCCAGGTAGCTGTCACGGTAAGATCCTTTTTTGGATACAATAAGACAGTCTCCCTCTTTTCTACACCACCAAGTGGAATCTCTATAACATTCGCCCTATCGAAGCTGACACCCCCGGTAAACAGCAACGTCAGTACGACAGCCTTCATATCCGTCGCCAAGAACGTTCCAGCCGGAGCCTACACCGTATTCATCAACGCGACCGACGGTACAATCAAAAGAGGACTTCCACTCTCCATAACAGTCAACGCCATCACTACTACAGCTTCAACCACGACATCTATCACGACAGTGACGACGACAACAACACCATCTACCACAACCGTGACGACGACAGCAACAACATCTTCAACAACTCCGACTACAACTTCTCCGACAACACCTTCCACCACCTCTCAGAGCACGACCACGTCAACAACTACACCGACAACGACGTCGACACAATCCACAACCACTACTACACCTTCTGAGGGAGCCGACATGACATTGATCATCATCCTAGTCATCATCGTGATAGCAGTTGTAGTCGTAGCAGCCTTCTTGCTCATGAGGAGAAAGCCTGCAGCTGTAATCTTCAAGAGGTACTGTATGCACTGTGGGACTGGGATGACAGGTGACGCGCTATCATGCCCCAAATGTGGTAAGCAGCCGGCGGGAGGACCAGACACCAAAGTATGCCCCAACTGTGGTGCAGTGATAAATATTGTTGCAGCATTCTGCCCCAAATGTGGTGCAGCTCAGCCGAAGGTGAACGATAAAGGTGGGACAGCCAGCGGCTAAGCAAGGAGACAAGATCATAGCCCAAGACATCCACATCGTCATGGTTCCGGCGCCGCCAGGCTCTCCAGTGCCAACTCCCATACCTCATCCATTTAATGGGATCATCGACAGTGGCCTAAGCAGCGACGTGTTTATTGAAGGGAAGCCTGCAGCTGTCGTCGGAAGCACAGCAACCAACACGCCAGCCCACACACCAATCGGTGGGCCGAGCTTTCAGAAGCCTCCAACAAATCAGGGGAGGATAATTGTGGGAAGCACAGGCGTCTTCATAAATGGTAAGCCGGCGGCAAGAAATGGAGATACAGCTGTGACCTGCAATGATCCAGTGGACCTGCCTATCGGCAAGGTCGTCGCAGCCGGCACCGTCTTCATAGGAGAGGTTGGTGTGCCAATCCCGAGGCCGCCCGCAAAAGGTGAAGCAAAAGAGAGGAAACTGGAGAAGCCTAAAGTGAAGCCCTACACACTGTTGGTCAACCCAAGAGTTGAAGGTTCAAGCTGACCTGATAGCCTTAGCTCCGTACACGATTTGACTACAGCTTCTCAATGTTCTTGTAGACGAAGTGAGATCTACCCTTTATGTACCTCAAGTATACGCCATAGTGGCAGCTGAGGGGAGAAGATACAAGAAGTGTCGGAGAAAGTATGTTGCCTGGGCAGACTTCATCTTCTGAGGTTACCTTCTGGGAACCTATCTCTTTTGGTGACTGATACCAGAGGGCGCCCACTTGGTCTTGGAAAAGATAATGTGGCATACATTCAGGATCCAAGACCACATCCAACAGCTTCAGCTGTTCGGCAGATGGAAAGAAGAAGCTAAAAACAGTTCTACCTTCTTTAACCTCTATCACCTGGGAATGCCATCTGCCCCCTTCTTCGGCCAGAACATGTGCACATAGCATGCGTTCTCCTCCTTCACCTCTGCAGGTATACGAGAGAGCCAATCCCGAATATGGTGTAATCTGTGGCTCCAGAGGGATCGACTTTGCTGCATTGACCCTGCACTCATCTAAGCCCAGGTCAAGATAGTGTATGATGTGCTCCCTCTCCAGCATGTAGACAAGATGGGCTCTTCTATTGCGAAATACTACACTGCATTCGATGAGCTTACCTTCGAAGCTAGAGAACCTTGTCAAATTCATCTTTCCGTCTGGAGAGAGCTTGAACACGCTGGCAGACTCTCCCCCATCATCCTCAGATGAGATCAGAAGATATAGTGTTCCATCTTCAGCCGTAAAGGGAGAACCCATAATCTTGTGAATTGGAAGAGATGACGTGAACTTCTTGATTTGAGGCTGCTGACTTCTCGAGATACTCAGGATCGTGACAGCCTCCTCGGTAGACCAAAGGACATGCTCATATCTTTGATCAGAGCTTTCAAGAAGCGACAGCCATGGTTCTTGACGGCCTTCCAGTTCCACGATGCTCCTACAGCTCCAAATATTCATCGGAATATTAGGGCTGCTTTCGAGTAGGAAGAGGTGGAATCTGTTCTTTTCAAGATTAACCCACACAGTACGTATCGGCGCATTCATCTGGAAAAGATCTCTAGGAGTGAAAGAATAGACCGGGCAAGCTGATACAACCTTTACATTGAAAACCTTAGAGTCGACGAAGAAAATGCCACCAGAATGATAAGTGATCTTGACCTTATATGTTCCCTCCTTAAGCTCTCCAAAGATCTTGACTAGATCTATTAAAACAGTCTTCTTTTGCCCCGAGCCCAAAAGAATCGAATTCTTCTTGGTAGGTGGGACTAGTATGCCCTCTCTCTCCAGCCAACTAAGTGGTGAACCAGAGTATCTTTTCCCAGAACTATCTATCATTCGAACCTGCAAAGTCTCACTTGATACCGTTAAATCATCGATCTTCATCGGCAGAGAACCTCTGTTTTCAATAGAGACTGAGACAGGAACCGATTCACCTCTGACGTATTCGCGCTCCTCAAAACCCAATGAGACGAAGATAGGAACTTCTGAATGCGTGGAAGTTTTCCTTTCAGACAACCGTTATCACCATCGGAAGACTTTGGTCGACGTCACCACTCCAGCCTCTGCCCCTCCTTATCTCATGGTAAATATTGGCAGTACCCTTTTTCAATGCTCTCACCCTAGCAATCCAAAAGTCCCCCCTCTTTGACACACTGACAGTTGCAACACTTGGATTACTTGAAACCCATCTACCTCTGGGAAAACGGCTCAGATCCTTCCAGAAATCCTGGTGTAGGTTATTCTCCACCCCTTCTTGGGGATATAGAGCCAGCAGCCTGATTCTCTGGCCAACACTCATGGGATCTGGGTTGTTAGGGTAAACTTCGAGATAGGGTGTGGTGTAAGAGAAACCGTCAGGTTCAACTACAGTCACCTGAACGGTCTTCGTCCAACACAATTCAGCGGAGCCAGGGTAGAGCGCTCTTCTCAAGACGTCATTCGCGCCAGTCATCATGCGGCGTCGATCATACAACCTTAAGACCAGAAGACATAGCCCACAAAAATGCCATTCAACAGGAGAGCCAACTTCATAGGACATGACACAGGTGATCATATCTTGACTGTCATGATTGTCCCAAAATGGGCCTGAAGAACCAGACACCTCTGTGCGAGTAGTAAATGGGAAATCTGCTTCAGTTTCAGTTACGAAAGCGGTGGCGCCATGATTTAAGAACAGGGCATGCCCCATCTCATGGACGAACGTGTTGGCAACGTCACCAGATTGAACTATGTAAAACATTTTGTCCCATATGTAGCATCCGCCGACAGTCGACCCCTCAAATGGGGGCTTACAGAACAGAACGCACATTCCAAGCCTAAAGCCGTTTCTTGGCTGACGAAGCCTCCTATAGTCAGAGTTACCCAACTTATCCCTTACTACTGCCTTTGCGACGTGATCCAGGAACTCCCAAGTGGTTTGGTTCGGATGGTCGGAGTCTTCATCTGGCGGCGTCAACCGGTCAGACTGTGGTATGGGAGGTGTGTCGAAGGTGTGATCTTGGGGAAAAGAGTACGAGTCGAAGTCGACGACATGGTATTGGTGGTGGCTCTGCTTGACGTATTCTTCCCATTCATGTGACCTCCATTCATCGTAGACCACGCGACCAAGATACCCCATCCATTCATCACGTGAGATCACATATCTTCTGTCACTTGCAACCTCTTCGATTTCAATATATGCATCCCTGTATGCTTTCTTGATCTTTTCCCACTCCAACATGCCATAGTCAAGCCCCTCCTGAATAGCCACCATCTCCACCTTAACCTTCTTCCAGACGGTGATTGTGGGCGTCTGAAAATAGAGAGGATAGAGCACAGAGTCTGGCCTATCACGCAATAGTACCTCTGATCCAGCGCTCGATATCAGCTTGACCCTGATCTTGTAGTTGTCACCGGCTATTGGTGGAGGATGAAAAAAGAAGTCCAAGACGCCAATCTTCTTGCCCTCTTCAACAACGGTTTCCCGAATCGGGGCAACTACACCATTTGGGCTGCCTGAAGCAGTTTCAAAACCGTGCCTCCTTCTATCAAATAGAATATCTTTGGCGTTGACAACATCAGAACTTGACTGGCGACATCGATCTCTGACAGGGTGTGGCGCAAAATCTCTTATGCAGTTATCATCACCGTCCTGTCTATATACAAGGCTTCTGACAAAGTCTTTGCCTGTTCTCCCTTCTCCCTTAGGACCTCTAATGATAGACAGATTCTCTGAAGGGTCTAAGATCTCAAATATCGCATTGACTTCCTCCTCGGAGAAATCGGAGCGGCTATCCCCCTCCATCTTTATGACTTCAAGTCTCAAAGGAAGAAACACGTCCACCAGGTCCATTAACCCATAATGTCGATAGAATTCACACTTGTCATCTGTTGAAAGACCATTATCAGCTACATTTTCTTCAATACAAAGTCTCAGATTCAGAGAAGGTTCATGCAATATGTCCTTGCTGCCATCGTAAGACGAATAGGTATCACCTGCATGATCTTCAACTTCAAGGGAATAGTTCGAGTCTGCTGGGAGATCACCGAGTCTAATGCGGAGACAGTAAGACACCTCCTGTGTTAGAGTGGCGTCCGCAAAAGTCACGTTGGCTCCAACAACACCCTGCCCAACACCATCGCCCAAGACAAGACACCATCTTTACATTCTTCTTAGAAGTCAGCTCTCTTTTAGCTTATATCCTTTGATCTTCACCTTGAATCGTCCTCTTGGTGCGTCCTTAACCTTCACACAGCCATCCTTGATGATGCCTTCCCTCTTGCTGCCATCAGAGAACTCGATTTCAAACTTCAAGTCATTTAATGGCCTGCCACCTTCATCCTTCAGGTAGATCTCGAGAGGATATGCTAGCTCAAACTTTTCAGAGTCCACCTCGAATTCGTCGATTTTCGCCTTGAAGTAGTATTCTTCATCCTCGGTGACTTCGCCGCCTCCAGCCGAGTCTCCGGCCAAGGTTATCCTGCGTTCTTCAGCTTTCGGTATCCATTTTGCCTCGGCCCTTTGGTTTACTACAGCAGCATTCACCATATCAATTAGCTCTTCCTTTCCACCCCTCTTTCGATATATTTCAAACTGTACGAGTCTGCCGTCTTCGAACCCGACTGCGTCCACCGAAAGCTTCACCGGCCCAAATGGAACTCTGGTCTTCTTGCTCATATTCAAGCTTCATGACTTTCTCTTATTTCTATCTTCTCTATTGGAGGTATCGCTTCCGCGGACTCCATCTCCAACTCCGCATGATAGATCAATCTGATCTGATGATCTGAGATGTACTTTCCAGATGAAGGCTTAAGGGAGAAGCCTCTCTGCTCAAGCTCCTTCTCAGCCTTGAGCAGAGACCTTACAACATCCTCTGTAATACTATCCAGATGTCTCCGATCTTCTGATGATACGGTGATCGAATACTTTGCCTTAAGCTTTAACCGCACAACCTTCAACTTCTTAACCTTCGATATGTAGTCAACGATTATCTTTGAGCCTTTGGCTGGAGGATGGCGAAATGCCACCGACCCTTCTTCCAAGTTCACTGTGTACTGATCCCACATTTGAAACACCTCACCTCTAGATGATTTCACATCAAGAATGCTTTCAGGCTTTCCCTTCAGCGAATACCTTTTCTGCGAGCCATCGCCGTCAAAGACTTCACTCATTCTTTCACCTTCTTCGTCCTCAGATAGGTTTGATCTTTCAATCTTGAAGAAAACATTAGATATGGCTATTGAAGGCGTCCCACCGCCTTCCCCGCCTATGGTTATGTTTTCTCCAGGAACTTCTTTGACGTTGGCCTTAAGCGTCTCGACGATTTTGTCCTCAAGCTCTACAAACATCACCTTTTACCTCACAGGGTGGTCATCTTCGACTTGAAGTTTATGACGTTCCCGATCTTTAGGATACACGCCGGCTCGGTCTTTCTAAAGCTGACGTTGAAAACTTCCTTTTCCGGATGCGGGTTCTTCACCCTATATCTATACCACACTCTCTCATTCGGCGACAGCAGGTATTCTAAGAAGGGGTTATCAGCTCCCTTCGGCCTCAGCTTCGAACATTCGTGTATGAAGAGGCCGCTTACCACCGCAGAGGTGCCATCAAGGTACTCGAAGAGGATCTCCATTGCCTTCTTATCGCCATCTTCAGCTCCAGCCCAGTAGTCGAGGACTTCAAAGTATTCTGCGAGACCGAACCTACATAGTTCACCGACCTTCCCCCTTTCCATCGCCCACTGCCTCGTGATCGGGCCAACAACGGTCGTCACATAGTTGTCCTTCTCTCCCGGAACATTTTCGCTTAGACTATAGGAGACACCGACTGGGCTTGCAGGATTAAGGATAGTTGTGCTCTCGTTGAGGCTGTCCACATACCTTCTAAGCTCTGTTATCTTCGCATCCAGTTCTTCGATGTCAGCCCTTATCTCCTCCTGCATCCTGTTCCAGTCTTCTGCCCTTATGAGCTCCCCCGACTTCCTCACTATAGGTTTGAAACGTGGCATACTATTCTTTTCCCTCCACAATGACCTTAACTCCAGCTGCCTTTATGGAACCAAGAACGTCTTTCACATACTCCTCAAGCGTCCTACTTCTATTTAAAGCCTCCCGGCCTATTCTAACAAGTATGGTAGCGGGCTGATATCTTCTCCACTTGAAGGCTACCTTGGCCTTTGGCACGCTCACAGCAAATATGCTTTCATCGAATGCTGTCGAATCGAAGATTCCTATCTTCTCCCTGATGAGCTCAACATATCTCCAATTCGAAGGCTTCCTATAAATGTGGGGCATGTTGCCCACCATAACCCTGTCGGACACATCCTCATCATTCAGGAAACATTTTCCCTCTTTGAATACCAGCCTATCGCCTTTTTCCATCTTGCCTTGGAAGCTGAAAGACTCGTTCAAGTCCTCGTTGACTACCTGAGGGTTCTCTATCACATCCTCTGCTTCGATGGAGATCTCTGGAACGGTCACATCCTCAACGCTGCAGTTGCCTAGAGACCATGAGTCACCTGCCATAACCTTCAATTCGTATTCTGCATCCACAGCCGGGTTCTCCACTATTTCAACCTCCCCGCTTATGAGGCTTCTTAGCATGGACCTGATCGATTCAAGAGTGCCGCCGCCTGTGAAGTCTACAACCGCTGCTTTCAAGCGGTTTCTGTAGTGGGCATCATCCTCTCCCAGAATCCTCTTCAGCCCAAACAGTGGACCCATCTTGTCAAGATCGAAGCCTGATGCTGTGTCAACCCAATGTGACCTCATCATTTCCATCACCTTTTCTCGGCTGACGTCCAACTCTTCACCGACAGCCTCCACCATCTTGTAGACCACGGTGTCCTTTGACCAAGATCGATAGAAGGCTGGAAGGCGCTCACATATTCGGTTGACGCTGCTCAAGTTCTATCGCTCCTTCTGAAGGCTATCGTGACATTTCTAGCCAAAGCCTTCTCTTCGTCAGAGATTTCGATATTTTCCTTCTCGCTTCTTATAGTCTCTGATCTACCCCTATAGGCTGAGACCACGATGTCCGTCACATCTACAACGCCTTCCACCTCTAGGGCGAGAGAGGCTATCTTGTAGAAGAGTACATCGTCGCCGATACCAAGTGATGAAATGTAACTTCTGATCAGGGCTTCAACCCTTCTAGAGGCTTCAACCTCACGAGCATCCTTTTTCAGTACAAGAGTCAGCTCTGCGTCAACGTAGACACTTCTTGGCCTCATGAACTCCACCTTTATGCCCGCTGCCCTCGTCTTCTCAATTGCATCCAGTATCCTGTCATGATCGCCACCATCCGCTATAACCTTCACTATACCAGGAACACCTTCAGGGGAATCCTTAACCAATACAGAGCTGACACCCTCCACAGACCTGATGGCTGTCTCGAGTGATGGAAGCGTAGCCTTTCCAGCTATCTCTAGGGCACGCTTAGCCCTATCTCTAAGCTCCCTGTCGCCTTCAGCATCTATCCCTCCGCCTATGTCGTTCTTGTTTATGACGTATTCGATGCCCATCAAAGGCTGAGGCAACACCGTCACAGTTCCCGCTAACACGTTGCCAAAAGGACCAGGGGTCGTGGACACGACAGGCACGTCAACCTCCCACACTCCTTCAGCCGAGACATCCAGCATTTTATCCTCCATGGTAACATATGTCTTCACTTCCTCAGGCTTCGTAGAATACGTGGACACCCTAGTGTTCTTTGGTATCAGAATCTCCCGATATGCAACATAGTCCACTGAAAAAGTTGAACCATCATCTGGCATCATACCCGAGGGCAGCCACCTTATCTTTCTGCCGGCTACAGCGTAGTCCACATCCCTTCTATAGGTAACCTTCTGGCCGCCTGTAACCCCCTTCACGGCCAGCACCGCCTTCACCATCTTGCTCTTCAGCTGATATTCTACAGAGCCGTCGTAGAGGATGACCTCACCGTTCACCTGAAGTGTTTCAGGCTCCGAGCGTCTACCGAAGGTGACGAGGCCAGAGGCAGGCTGAGGAGGCTTCCTCCTCATGCCAAGCAATGCTACGACAAGATCCAGCGAGTCCCCTGATGCGGTGTCTATGAAGCCTGAATCGTAGGCTTGAACGATGAGCTCGTTTAGGTACTCTATTTCTCGACTTATCGACTCTATAAGCGTCCGTGCAACACTGCCAGGTGACGTGTCGGTTATCTGAGGCCGCTCAGACTTGTATACTACAGTGAACTCTGACCCCTCATCAGGCCTGCCTCCACCATAGCGCCATTCGAGAAAGTTTTCAGAGAACCTGTAATCTTCATCTTTTTTGAACCTCCTCTTTTCTCCCCCAGACACTCCAAAGACGTCCAGCACCTCCACCACCCTACCTAGGAGAAAGTATCTGGCCTTGGTCTTAGAGTAGGTGAACTGCTCATAGTCTTCGCCTAATCTTTTCAATATGTCGCCCACAATCTGTCTATAGCTCTTCTTTTCTATCGGCATCATGCCACCTCCAATGGCAGAGAGTAGAATATGCTAATTGGTGCACGTTTTCCAACAGGGACCACCGCTATTTCGATGTCGATTCGATGTGGGTCAGAATCGTTCTGTTTGACGTTAACATTCAAGACATCCTTTATCCTAGACTCATTTGAGAGGCATTCGAGAACAAGAGCTCTAGCCTTGATTCTCGTTTCCTCATTGTTAACTCTGCCGATGAGGTCATGTAAGCTCGAACCATAGTCTGGGTGGCCCAGCTCAGCCAACTCCCCCTCTTCAGTCATCAGCCTGTGGATTATGGCTTGGGCGAGATTGTCTTCTTCGCTTACTATCTCCAAGTCACCCTCCCTGACGGCGAAGTCAGCTGCTCCATCTACAATCTTAAGCTTCAAGTCGGTCTTGAGTAGATTGGACATAGGCTGCACCTAGTTGATGTTCACCTTGGCACCTTTTATATTCATTTCCGCGCTGGCCTCCACCTTCATCTGGCTACTGGACTTGAGTTCAACGTTGCTGTCAGAGTTGATCTTCATATCGGAGCCAGCCTTTATGCTCATCTCCTTCTCACTCTTCACCTCAATCGAGGAGGCTGAAAGTGAAAGGTTTCCCTTTGACTTTATCGTAGCATCTCCTTCAGCCTTCAATGTCACATTCGCCTTCGACTCCACAATAACGTCACCATCACGCTGTATAATCAGCCGAGTCTCTCCAGCCCTGACCATAACTTCTTCGTCGGTAATTCGGACAACTATACCATCAGGAAACTCGAGGTAGATCCGCCTCTTCTCCTTGCTCCTCGAATACGGTGGAACATAGACAACTTCCTCCAGATCGCTTACCGGCGGACGGTCTTCGTCATTGTACAGCCTCCCTATGAGAATCGGCATGTTCACATCTCCGTTTACAAACGCGACAAGGACAAGGTCCCCCACTCTAGGAGGCTCGACCAGACCTATTACTTGAGTGGCCACTTGAACACGCTGAAGCTCAAGATTCAAGTTCTTTAGCCTAACATTACATTCGTAGTTATCCTTATCACTTGGCGTCGAATGTGGAAAGACCGAGGTTACAACCCCCAATTCGACGGTATGGATCTTCTTCGCTTCATTCTCGGCAATCTTCCTTATTACTTCCACGATACTCACATCAGATCCTCCTCTAGACATGTTACGATAGAAGTGAATCCGTCAACTTTATCTAGGTAGTGTTCGACATCTGTGACCCTAAGGTTTGGGTTGAACCCGAAGCCATCTAATCCCTCAACCTTCAATGAATCATTCACCTCTATCCTGGGGTCTCCAACAATCTTCAATGTAACTTCCAGCCTTCTATTAACCCTACTCGATACACTCTCAGACACCGCCGCCACAGTGTCACTGTCTTTGACCGCGTAATCCTGCACTGCAAATGTGTGGGCTCCAGACACATCCTTCTGACCTTCTAGAAACTGCTTGGATGAAACACCTACAACTTCCTTCTTTGTAAGCCAGTGATAGGTTTCTCGGCCAGCCCAACCAGATGGGCTTTCACCGTACACGGATACCGTCCCAAATGGGCCAACATTCTTCAGCATATCGATACGGATTATGTCTGAACCATATTTAAGCACATGCTCGTCTCTCCTTTCATACTTCTTGAAGTAGAGGGTGTTGTCAGAGGATGTGTAGAATACAAAATTGGATCTTTCAGCCAGCTTTCCGATATGCTCGTACACGTTGCACCTGTCATCGATCACATACACTGGAAAGGTTCTTCCATCCATTATTTCGCCTTCACCTACGGAAACAAGTCTGGTCCCATCCAGCCTCTCCCTCAACGCTGAAATCAGATCTGAGACCATCTGGCCAGATGTCTGATTTACGTACACCCTGTTAACCCTCAGCCATAGAAAGTTAGCAGCCCAACTCAAGCAGCCCACCCTAACCCTCGAGAAGTCTCGATCAACTGTGTTAACATAGCCTGAGAAAACCTTCACCAAGTCATCTTCGTATCCGAGATAAACCTTCACGTCATCATACCTCATGATCTTCGATGGCCTGTCACTTGATACGAATGTTATGTTGAAGCTGTCAACCTTCGGCCCAAGGCCCAGCCTAGCAGCAAAGCTGACAGCACACTGAGAGCCAGGAGAGAACTCTTCAGAGCCCACTTCAACCCTATAGTTCGGATGCAGCATGATCTTCCACCCTAGAAAGCCGATTCAACCTCTTCATGAGCATGCTTGGCGAAACTTTCAACCTCCACCTTAGCCTCCACCTCTTGGGTTGGCACTTCAGATCCACTTTGAGGGCTACTCTTATGCTCCCTAAGCGTGAGCACATACCAGTAGTTCATGGACATGCCGCCAACCATCTTCGCCTTGAAGCCTTCGATCACAACCTCCGAGATCTCCGTCAGAGAGGGGATGTCTGTGGAGAAGGATATCGGCTCACCAAGCTTATACTTTGAATTCAATTCCTGGAAAGTATTCTTGGAGTTGACGCCGGTGAGCAAGCCTTCTACGACTATGATCAGCGAGTCTCTTCCCAGATCTTGGAAGACATTGCCTTCAAGACCGGGTATCTTAAACTCGGACACCCGCCTCCTACCCGATATCGTTACATTAAGTATACTCCTCACTTCACTCAAGCCTTCTTGCTCAACTCTTTTCATGAGATCTATATCGTCAAGTCTTATGTTCACAGCACCATCACCTAAGGCAACGAACCATAATATCTCCTAACCTGCTCATTCAAGATCTGGGATATCCTCCTCTCCAATTCTCTTAGGTCGAGTTCCACACCCTCAGGCAACATCAGGTTGAAGACATTCTGAACCTCCGGCCTAACAACAGACGATGAGGGAACAAGCCGAGGCTCCAGAGGAGTGGCGGCTGATGCTTCAATGAACTCCCTCTGAGCCCTTTCCTCAGCCAACCTAAAGACAATGAGAGTCCTAGAGTATTCTGAGGAAAGTGAAACAAGGGGAGAAAGATTCTCAGGCCTCGCGACCAAGATTTCCTTCATCAGAGCACCATCGAACACCATCAACGCCTTCGGAATAACATCTTCAGTTCCAGTTGGCATCACCGCTCTGACACCTTCGACCATTCTATAGAATCTGGGACTCTTTATAACCTCGTATCCTCCAAGCTGAACAGCGGATGGTAGGCTAAACTGGACAGATGAGGCCACAATATGGCTGCTCAGGTATCCATCTCTTGTCAGGCCAAAGAGTGGGGTAGCCAAAGCGTTAGATACAGCAGCCGATTCCAGCCCACGCACAGACTCCAACATCAACCTAGCAGGTGAATACAGCTGTTGCCCAGCTGATATCAGAGGTCGAAATATTGAGGCAGGCATGCCATATGCTTCAGATACCATGTCCAAGGCTATCTGTGACAGCATATGAAGACGACCTATCAGCCTGAATTCCCTCACCAGATCAGAAAGAGCTATTGATACCGTGACAGCCGCCAAGCCTACCTGAAACGTCCCCTCATACCCTACAGCCGGCACCTCCGAGATCATGGTCTCCGGGGCAGCCGCTCCAGCTACAGCAGACGACAGCGCATATGGCAGACGAAACTGCAACACACTTCCAGCAACCTCCGAGAAGATGGTTCTAGAGTACACCTGGCCTACTGAGGCCACAGACACGGCTGGAGCATATGTAGGGTACGCTGGCAACATTATGTCAACGATCGGAAGCCCAGCGGTCTTCGAATACATGATGGGATATATTGTGGAAAAGGCCTGCATGCCCATCTTAGCCGGAAAACCGAGGGCAAAAGACAAGAATGAACCCATGTAGAGAGCCTGTGAGATATCCGAAAACGTTGGAGCCTCCTTTGATGAAACCTCTAAGGC
>Ga0209102_1000472_pt1 | contig 26724 bp, 17 predicted proteins | sample ConPoolayeHmetaG_FD_185483 | JGI IMG/M metagenome (GOLD analysis project Ga0209102, IMG submission 185483) | Hot spring microbial mat communities from California, USA to study Microbial Dark Matter (Phase II) - Cone Pool mat layer H metaG... ...
GTTGAAGAGGGTTGAAGAAAAGATAGAGTTGGCCAATAAGAATATAGAAAATATTGAGAGACATTTTAACATTTCGATTTATACCGGTGGTTTGCCTTCGGCTGCCCCACCAGTTTTTGACCCGTTCTTTGACGGTATAAAGTTGATGTACGAATACAAATGGGATAAGGCAATTGAATCATTCGGAAAGGCAATTAAAGAGGCGAAAGGTAGCGAATTGGTCGCACTTTTTAACCTTATTGGACTAAACTATTATAAGTTAGGGGATTTGAATTTGGCATTAGAAAATTATGAAGTATCGTGGCGCCTGGCTAAACGCTATGATGATAAATTAGGAATTGCTGCCACTCTTAACAACATTGGTTTAATTTACCAGAGGCGCGGCGATTTAGATAGTGCTTTGAGCTATCACGAAGAGGCGTTGAAAATTGATAGAAAAACAGGTAACAAAGAAGGCGAGGCGCAAGATCTCGGCAACATCGGTTTAGTGTATCAGGCGAGAGGTGATTTAGACAAAGCCTTGAAGTATCACGAAACGGCTTTGAAACTCGAAAGAGAAATGGGCAGAAAAGAAGGCATAGCGATTAAACTCGGCAACATCGGTTTAGTGTATCAGGCGAGAGGTGATTTAGACAAAGCCTTGGAGTATCACGAAACGGCTTTGAAACTCGAAAGAGAAATGGGCAGAAAAGAAGGCATAGCGATTAAACTCGGCAACATCGGTTTAGTGTATCAAGCCCGAGGCGATTTAGAGAAGGCATTAGAATATCAGGAAGAGGCACTAAAACTGGATAAAGAGGCTTGTAACAAAGAGGGTGAGGCGCAAGACCTCGGCAACATCGGTTTAATCTATCAGGCGAGAGGTGATTTAGACAAAGCCTTGGAGTATCACAAAGCAGCACTAAAAGTTTCAAAAGAGATTAATTATAAAGAATGTGAAGCCGCACAACTTAACAATATTGGCTTAATCTATCGGATGAAAGGCAATTCAGACAGAGCCTTAGAGTATCACAAGGAGGCATTAAAAGTGGCAAGGGAAATTAATTGCCAAGAATATGAGGCGGCACAACTTCACAATATCGGCTTAATCTATCAGACCAAGGGCAATAAGGATAAAGCCCTAAATTATTATAATCAAGCCCTTGAAATCTTTAAGCAAATTGGCGCCCAGAGAGAGATTGAAATATTAGAAGGTAATATCCGTTCTCTGAAAAAACAATAATTCACCCTTCCTCAACCCCTCCCATCAAGGGAGGGGAGTTATTTTTGGGGAGATTGAAATTGTTGAGGGGTATATAAAAGGGCTTACCGCTAAGCGCTCACAACCTTAATCTCTTGTATGCCTCGGAGCGATAGATAACTCCATAGGCAACAATCTGTTTTCCGCTATGATAAACCCAATAAAGAATCCACCAGTCTCCTAAATGTAATCGGCACAACCCTTTAAGGTCATCAGGGAGAAATGTTAATTGATGGAATTAAAACGGCACTCCGGGCATAAAGAATCTTTGGATTTGGCGAGAAAAGTTAGCAATAAAAGGAAGGGATATTTCTTTTTATCCTCTAAGACTCTATTCTACTGAGTAGTGATGACGGCAAATTTATTCCCGGATAGAAGGAAAAACTCCCCGGGCAGGACTCGAACCTGCAACCTTGTGGTTAACAGCCACCTGCTCCACCGATTGAGCTACCGGGGAATGTCTGATTATAGTAAATTTTAATCACCCGTCAAGAAGGGGTAGATTAGCGCAATAGGACAAATTTCTTTACGCTATTGCCAAAGCCGGTTTGAAGCAAAACGAGATATAACCCCGAAGAACATTCCTTGCCGTTTTCCTTCCCATCCCAGTAGGCACCAATCGCTTCTAATTCTTCTTTTCTTGTATATCTTCCTGGTGGCACCTTTTTTTCACTTTCAATCTTTTTAATCAGTTTTCCTCTCAGGTCATAAATCCGAATTTTTATCCAGGTAAGATTATTTAGATAAATAGGGAAATAAATCTTATCATGCGCACCAATGATAAATGGCTGTGGGAAAATATCGCCAATCTCATTCTTTTTATACGGAGAAAGTTGGGGAGGATAAATTTTTAATAAGGAATCAATATTCGGTAGCCCCCAACCCATAGTGTTTGTCGGGACACTTTGGCTAGCCGTAGAAAATAGCGCCTTTTTTACTGAATCAATATTCCAGTTGGGATGCGACTCTAAAACAAGGGCACAAAGACCGGCAATTAAGGCCGTTGCCGATGATGTGCCAATGCTGTATTCATAACAACCATTAAGATAAGGACAGGCAACAACCGCATTAGAAGATAGGGCGACTAAGTCCGGTTTTATCCGACCGTCAACGGTCGGACCGGCACCACTTCCCTTCCAAGAGGTAGAATCCAAATTTACACCACCAACTGTCAGAACCCCATCGGCATCACCGGGGGCAACTAAATAAGGGGTAGGCCAAGGATAGGTTAAAGAATCCCTCCCCCGATTTCCCATCGCGGTTACAATAATTAGACCGCGTTTTGCCGCAATACCCGCCGCAATTGATGTGACACAAGTTGCGCCATCAAAATCTTTATCCGTATACCAGCCGCGATAGCCTAAGGAACTGGAGATGATATCAGCCCCATTCCTTTCCGCCCATTCTAAGCCCTTTACCCAATTATCTTCTTCTACGATAAACTCATAATTTATCCGGTTCTTTACATAAAGCCTCTCGGTCTTGGCGACAATCAGTTCCGCACCTGGGGCAACGCCAATCAGATTGCCCTTAGAATAACCAGCAATTAACGAAGCCATCCTGGTTCCATGATAGGGTTGTTCCGGAAAGGTTATCTCTTCTCCTATCTCTTCATCAGTATTATCATCACCATTTTTTAGCCAGAGGGTATATATATCTCCCCCAACCAGAAAAATTTGTGGGTCATAGAGAAAATCCGATGTATCAATACTTATCTTCTCCCACTCGCCGCGGGTAAGAGATTTAAATAAATGAATCCGGCCATCCTTTTCTAACGCCAAATAAAATGTATCTCTTCCTAAAAAGGAGAAATTACCGAGGTGAGAAAGATTCTCTAAGATTTTTTTCTCTTCGCCCCAATTCCCATCGGAATAAGCCTTATAACTGAGAGAGATTAAAGGGGGAAGGGAGTATAACTTAGCAAAAAGGAGGATGGTATCCAATACGGAATGGACCTTTATCTGAGAAACATTGGCCGGAAATGGTGAGGGCATTTCAGTAAAGGTATTGCCACCATCCTCAGAGTGAAAGTGATAAACTGAACCTGTCTTTAATCCGAGGGCAAAGACAGAAACCTTTCCTTCCTTGGTGCTGGCGCCCGTAAGTTCCTTTATCTTTTCTGGAACGCTGGCGATAACTCCGGTTGACTGCCAAACGATAGAATCGGGAAAGGCCTGGGCAATTTTTATCTTGACCACCGAATCCATTTCGGTAAAGACTAAATATACCTTGTCCCCGAAAGAAAAGATAAATGGTCTCTTGCCACTCCCCAGCGCCTCAATTGGCTTTAAGACCATCTCTTGAAAATAACCAAAATAGATATTGGTATTGGTTCGCTCATCCGGGTCAGCGCCTTCAAAGGTAATTAGGGTATGGAAAAATTTGTCAAAAGCGAAAGAAAGGTGATGGAAGACAAAGTTTGGTAAAGCATGAGAAATCATCACCGGTGATTGCCAGCCGGAGGGCGAAAAAAGAGAATAAAACACCGCCCGGCGGGGATAGTTTAGATAAGTGGTGTCGGCAATATAAAAAAGACCGGGCTGGGTATCTCTCCCATTATTAGAAAAGAGATAAGTTATTTTTGCGTCTTCAATATTACGGAAGTTTTTTAACCGCGTCGTCTCCGGAATAAATCCATTACCCCTTCTTGCCTGGAAGAAATTAGAACCGGCTAAAAAGTCATGCTCCTTAAAGACCTTAATATTTTCAACCGCACTGTGAACCGTGGTATCTTCAAGATTCCTCTTCTTTCTTTTCAGCCCAGTGTCTAAAAGTCCAATTTTCACATTAGAGCCATAAATCCCTCTCTCGTGCGCCTTATGAACGCCAAGCATAGCAATCTGTCTAAAAGACATCCCGTAAAGTTTGCTATACGGCGCGGTATCCTCGCCCTGAACTCTTTCCGGTACCTGGACTTCAAAGGTATTCATCTTTAATGGCCTTATTTCATAGACAAAAGGGAGGCGGTAAATTTTGGAAAGGAGCGATTGGTCAACCTCAAAACTAGCGGCATTCAACCAGTTAGATACATTCCGCAACCGTCCGCCCAAGGCGATTATCTCATCTATGTATTTTTGGTAAACCGGTAAATCATAAAAGTCATAAGCCACACCTCTCTTTTGTAATCTCTTTTCAATTACCGCCGCTGGGTAATCCAAAGAGAAATTTTTAAGGAGATTCTGGTATTCGCCCTCGGTTCTAAAACCCTTATCCGTAAAAAATATCCAGACCAGATTACTTTCACTCAAAGAGAGTCTACTCTTTACCGGTTCCCGATAAAAAGGAAAGGCAATTAAATATAAGGTTGGGAAAAGGAAAGAGAGGACGGCTAATATAAAACCCTTACCGATTTTTTCTTTGCCAGTAAAAGATATCATTTTTTCTCCTTTCCGCTCCCTTTTAATCATCATACCCGGGGAGCGAAAAATCTTGAAAACTGGGTTATTCCGGTAATTATCATTACAATAAGAAAGACCAAGGCGAGGGTGATGTTTATTATCCCAAAAATAAGGCAGATTTTTCCAATTCGCTTTGCCTGGGATGTCTTTCCAGCATTCAGGAGGATAAGACCAACGATTATCCCAAAGAAGGGATAGATCAGTGAGAAGATATAGAGCCAAGTGACATTGAGCAAATAAAAAATATCAATGAAGGCATTCAGCCTTTCGGTATCTAAATTTTTTATTTCTTCCTTCCGCTCGTCAGGTGCGTAGCACACTTTTAATTTATACCCCGCGGAGGAGTTGAACCTCCAACCCACGGATTAAGAATCCGTTGCTCTGCCAGTTGAGCTAGCGGGGCCGGATGTTGGCCATGCGCCCGGCGCGACTCGAACGCGCAGCCTACGGGTTCGAAGCCCGGCGCTCTTTCCCATTGAGCTACGGGCGCCAGGGTGAGTGACGGGATTTGAACCCGCAACCACTGGAGCCACAGTCCAGTGCTCTAACCATTGAGCTACACTCACCATAAAATATCTTCCCGATTTTTAACTACCCGCGCCTGGAGGGATTCGAACCCCCGGCCGTCGGATTAGAAATCCGATGCTCTATCCAACTGAGCTACAGGCGCATCGGGGAGACTGGATTTGAACCAGCGACCCCCGCGTCCCAAGCGCGGTGCGCTATCCGGGCTGCGCTACTCCCCGTCCTTTTATGATACCCAAATTCTAATTTGTGTCAAGTTTTGACAGGTCCAGGTGAATTCAAACTTATCCAAAATCCTTTTATTAAATAAGAATTTAACCGAGAGGACTTAAATGAACCGGTTTAGACTTTTCGGGCGGTTAAAAATCGGTATTTTTAGCGGGAGGCACGTGGGGTGGCACGGAAGTCTTTAATCTCCGGGGTTCTGGTAAGTTCATAAAAGAGTCGTTCGGTAAAAGACCTAACCTGATTTTCACGATACATCTCCGGATTAAATACATTCTGTTCTTCTTTCCCCTCACCGAGAATTATAAACACTGCCCAATCGGTGATTATCGGCGGTGAAAGTTCACCCGGTTCCAAGGCATAAGCCGCACCGGCAAATTCACTCCCCTTGGTCTGCCGACAGACCTGGAAAGAATTGAATTCTTCGGTCTTATATTCCAAACCCTCCTCTTGCGCCACCGTTTTTAAGGACCTCGTAGTCTTAACTCGCTCATAGACCCTCTGGGCATATTCTACCATCCTCTTTTGATTTTTTTCACTCTTTACCTTAAATTCTATAATATGTTTTACCTGGTCAAATGGTCGGTATTTTAAGTTCTCCACCTTGTCCAATACGAATATATAATATTCGTCTCCCAAGCCTTTTATCGGCTGGGAACAAGTGCCTGGCTTGGAATTAAAAGCAAACCATTCTAATTGGGAAGGACTGGCTAACCTCGGCCAGGAGAGCCCTTTCCCTTTGGTCAGTGGTGGTAGGGGAATAGCAAAATAACCATACTGCTTGATAACCGTATCAAAACCCTCGGTATTTGCCTTCTCAATAAATGTGGCCATTGAATCAAAAAGGGCAGCAAGGGTTGAGGGGGATAATTTAATCCGACAAATAATCCTTCTCACTCTTATACTATCTTTCTCTATTTTTTCTACCTTCACGATTTGATAGGTATCACCTCTTTGGAACACCGGTGAGAATGAGTCTTGCGGAATCTTTTTAAGTTGTTTAGCCAGGCTACTATCAATTGAGGAAAATTTGAGCCACAAAGGAAAGGTATCCTGCGGATTATCGGAAAAGTCCATTACCGTCAGTGAGAAATCTTCCCCGCCTCTTAACTGCTTCTCGGCCTCTTCAATATTAGATTTGGCTTCATTAGAATCGGAACTGGGGATTTGAATTGGAAAGACCAGGCAGCGGAGCTGAGCCAAAGGTTTTGCCTCAAAGTCCTTCTTATGCCTCTCATAGTATCTACGCAATTCCCTTTCGTTTAATTTCTCCTCGGTTGAGAATTTTTGGTGGGTAATTGTAATATAGGATACTTTAATCCGTTTATTTTCTCGGCTTGCCCTTTCTTCTGCTGCCGCCGATGTTACCCGAAAAGAGGATTGGACATCAATCCGGAACTTCTCCTTTGGTATCATCTCAAAGAGTTCTCGGGCATAGAGAGTAAAGTATTCTTGATTCTCTCTACTTTGCAGAAGTGTTAAATATTTCTGATAATCAAAATTACCCGCACTGTCTTTTAGTTCCGGTCGCTCTAAAAGTTCGGGTGGCGGGTTTCCTTTCATTATCTCAAATATCTCCTGCCCGGTTACGGTAATGCCTGATTTTTTTAATACCTCCTCCCAATTCTTCTCCTGCACCAAATATTGCCAGACCTGGTCTTCTAATTTTATCCTCTCTTCCTCGGAAATATCCTTCGCCTTCCTCTCCCTTAATATCCGGTATAAGAAGTAGTCATAGACATTCCTAAATTCATTGACGGTTATCGGCCTTTCGCCAATATAACCAATAATACCCTTTTGCCAAGGTGAACGACTACCCAACCCGCCGGTGCGCAGCAGTTGCCACAATTCGGAAAGTAAAAACCCGCCGACAAAACTAAAGGCGACAATAAACATTACCACCTTTACTCGTTTTCGCATCTTAGAAATCATAACTTATTTTACCGCATTTTACCAAAAAGTCAACGGCAAGAAAATAATAAAGGTCATCCAATTTTCCACAAAAATTGACAAGAGCTCGGAAGACAATAATAGCATTCCGAATAGGACTCTTTATAGGAAAGAGAATAGCATCCTGAATAGCACCCCCAATAGGGCGGAGAATAGAACCCCGAATAGGAAAGGGAATAGAGTTCTCAGTATGGTAGAGAATAGGACTTCTAATAGGTAAGAGAATAGAATCCCCAATAGAACCCCGAATAGGAAAGAAAATAGGGCTTAGAATAGGGCATTTAATACCATCCCCAATAGCACCCCCTCTACCACCCAGTATCTTTAATGAAAAATCCTCTAAGTCTTGTATAATCAATGACTTAACTCAAAAAACCGCCCTTAAAAAATATTAGTGACACTAATATTTTTTGTACCTCTACCCTTAACCTCCGGTCTTGGTTTTTTTCTGATTTCTTAAAGAAGAGGATTTCCCCTAATATAACTTTACCTCACTTGACAGCCTGGGATTTTGTAATAAACTTAGGAGGTGAAGAGACCAGAAAAAGAGAAATCACCTTTTACCATAAGAGACATAAGAGAAAGGCATATCTACTTGATTCTTCTCATTATCTCCGCCATCGCCTCTTATTGTTTTATCTCGCCCGGCTATCCTATCGCTGGTGATGTCTGGCCCCATCTGGTCCGAACAAAGTTTGTCTACGATTGGCTAAAAGTTGGAAAGTTCCCATTTTTCTCATTTTTCTTCTATTCCGGTTATCCCGCTTTAAGATTTTATAGCCCGCTTCTCTCTATCCTAACTGGCCTTTTAGCCTTACCTTTAGGTAATATCTTTTGGGCAATGAAACTGATTCTTTTTATCGCCAATATCCTTTCGGGTTTTATCTTCTACTGGTTTCTGAAAGAAATCGGTCGAGATAATTTCCAATCACTTTTAGGTGCCGTGGTCTACCTTTTGGTCCCCTGGCGGACGATGTATGTTGCGGGAATTGGCACTTATCCCTTAGCCCTGACCTTCATCTTTCTCCCCTTTTCTTTTCTTGCCCTGGAGCGACTTCTAAAAAACCCTTCATTAAGAAATAGTCTGCTTTTTGGTCTAACATTATCCCTATCGCTTCTCGCCCATTTCATTTATGCCCTCTGGTCTTTTCTCTTTCTCCTCCTTTATTTCCTCCTCCGCCGCCAATTTTCCTTAAAGATTCTCATTTATGGTTTGGTCTCTTTATTATCTGGTATCATAAACTCCGCTTTTTTTCTCCTCCCCTTTTTAACCAAATTCAATTCTTATAGTTTCCCTCAGGTCTTCAATAAATTACCGCCTCCCAATCCCTTCGTCCTTCTTGGTCTGCGCCCCGAGATTGGTGGTTATACCGGCATTTATCTGGGATGGAGTGTTATCCTTGCCAGCGGTTTAGGAATCTATCATCTGGTTAAAAAGAGAGCCTGGCTTTCTGATGGTGTCACCTTTGGTCTATTTCTCTCTCTCTTCTTAACCTTTTTGCCCGGGTTCTTAAAAAAGGGCGAGCCAATCATTACCGCTGGTTTACCACCCCAACGATTTTTGGCCTTTTTTATCTTTTTCTCTGGTATATTGATAACGGATGGTTATTCCTTCTTAAAAGAGAAATTGACAAATTTTTTACCAGCCAGAAATACCACATTTTATCTATTATTTCTTATTATTTGCTTTGACTGTTTACCGCGCACCATCTATTTCCCTTATGAGACAAAAGAAGGGGTCTTGGGTCTGCGGGAGGAGATTTATGAGATTCTAAAAAGAGAGGCAGTGACAAAATTAGTCGATATTGATATCCCAATCTCGGGGATTGATATCTTCAAACGGGTTTGCCGGTATCCGGCGATGGGGTTTTTATTCGGACCTTTCCCTACGGTCTATGGCCCCCCTTATCATCAGTTTGCCGCCAAGAATATGCTATATGTCTATCCCTGGATAAATAGTTTAGCCATTGACCTTGGTGATTCAACCACTCGGGAGTTAAGCGATAAATCCCTTAAGATTATACGCTTGTGCGGCCTAAGCCACATAATCACCCTGCCTACTCTTTTGGGAGGGGAAGTTGACCAAACCGTTGTCGTCTTAAAAAAGGGTTTAATCTGGGATGACCGGTTCATTCTCAGTGAAAGGAAACCACCTCTGGCGATTGGCCAATATCCCCAAAATCCTCTATTTCTTGCCTCCCTTCGTATCATCCCCCACCGAGCGGAGTCATTAATTCCCGAGAGGGCTTTTTATATTGCCGACGATTGGGAAGAAATTTTGGCAAAGATTGAGATTAACCATACAGCCGGCAATTGCAATTTTATTCCGGCGAAAGAAACTTCCTTGCCGGTATCACTCCCCGGAGAAGAACCAATAATTGAAGTGGAGGATTTTTCTATCACCCATGACCAGATAACCGCGGTTATCTATTCGTCCCGGGACTGTTTCTTACGAGCGGCTTTTAGTTATTATCCCGAGATAAAGGTTCTGATTGATGGACAGAAGACCTCGGTTTATGAGACAAAAGACCATTTTTTATTCTTCCCTTTTCCCCCGGGTCGGCACCGGGTTAAAATTGACATTGAGAGACCGATGGATAAATACCTCATCACACTTTCGCTCCTCTCCATCTTCGGCACAGTGATTATCATTTGCCTTCGCTTCCCGGCAAAATGATTTGGTCGTGTTGACAAAATCGCTCACTAGTATATAATACTTAATTAAATTAAGAACGGCAAAAATGTTGGAACAGAATAATGAGGTCTGGCGCGGAATCCATCAGGTATCGGTGGTCATCCCTTTATACAATGAGGAGGAAAACCTAAGGGAATTACATCACCGCCTAAAGAAGATCTTTAAGGAGAATCAATTAAATTACGAAATTATCTTCGTTGATGATGGAAGTCAGGATAATTCCTTGGCGGTTATCAAGGAGATTTGCCGAAGTGATACCAAATGTCGTTATGTCTCCTTCTCAAGAAATTTTGGTCATGAGGCGGCCTCTACGGCTGGTTTAGAAAGGGCCCGGGGGGAAGTCGCTATCCTGATGGACGCTGACCTTCAGGACCCGCCCGAGTTTATACCAACCCTCATCAAAAAATGGCAGGAAGGCTACGAGGTGGTCTACGCCCGGCGCAAGAAGCGGCGCGGGGAATCTCTATTTAAGCAAATCACCTCTTGGCTCTTCTACCGCCTCTTGAATCTCTTTTCGGAAATTAAAATCCCCGAAGATGTTGGCGACTTCCGTTTAATGGATAGAAAAATCCTTGAGGAGTTTAAGAAACTTCCGGAGCGGAATCGGTTCGTGCGTGGGTTAATCGCCTGGCTGGGTTACCGCCAGACCTCAGTGGAATATGAGCGACCGGAGCGCTACAAAGGAAAGACAAAATATAACCCCTTCCAATTGACTTATCTGGCATTTGATGCCCTCACCAGTTTCTCCACCTCCCTCCTGCGGATTTCGACCTTCAGTGGTTTCATCGTCGCCTTCGTCAGTTTTCTCATCGTTCTTATTATATTTTGCCAGAAGGTCTTTTTCCGCCTCCCGATTCCCGGTTACGCCTTAATCGCCACCGGGCTCTTCTTCCTCGGCGGACTCATATTAATTTACTTAGGGCTCGTCGGAGAATATATCGCCAAAATTCACCGTCAGGTTCAGGAGAGACCTTTGTATATCGTAAAAGAGGAGAAAGATGGAGAAGATTCTTTATGAAGAGATGTTTCGGATGGAAGAAAGACACTGGTGGTTTGCCGGGCGACGCCAGATTATCCTTGCGCTTTTCCGTTATCTCTCAAAAAAAATAAAGCCACCGCCTCCTAAATTAGCCATCTGCGATATTGGGACGGGCTGCGGTATTATGCTTTGGGAACTGAAAAAAAATAAATATTACGAGGCAAAAGGGATAGATAGGTCGGAAGCGGCGATGGAGTTTTGCCGGCAAAGAGGTGTTACAGTAATTAAGGGCAGCCTACCCGAGGCAATTCCCTTCCCACCAAACTCTTTTGATGTCGTTTTTTTACTTGATGTCTTAGAACACATAGAAAAAGACCGTGAGGCGGTAGAGAGTGTATTCCGAATTTTGCGGGATAAAGGCTTATTGCTCGTTACAGTACCGGCTTATCCTTGGCTCTGGACAAAGAGAGATGAATTTCACGGACACAAGCGGCGCTACACCAGAGGTCTCCTCCAAAAACTCTTCCCCAAAGAGAAGTGGCGGATAATCTTACTCTCTCACTTTAATACATTTCTCTTTTTGCCCGCTGCCGGATTGCGCATCCTACAAAAAAAGTTGGGTCTTGACCGTTATGCGCCTGACCTCTTTCTGCCCAAAGAGCCACTCAATACACTCTTCCGAACTCTATTTGCCAGTGAGGGTCTCTTCCTCCCTTATTTTTCTTTTCCCCTTGGGCTCTCAATAATCCTTGCCGCCTGGAAAAAAGCCTCTTAGTAAAGATTGTGGATAAAAAAACCTTCCATTGGTTATTCATAATATTCTCTATCCTTTTTACCCTGCCGGTCTGGGTCGTTGATTTCTTACCCTTTGTTGACCTCCCCCAGCATCTAAACTTTGTCTTCATCTTAAAGAATTATCATAACCCGACCTTAAACTATAATAGAATATATTCGCTTCGTCTCTTTCCCATGCCCACTACCTTTCATCTCTTTTTCAATTATGCCTTGAGTTTTGTCTTCCCCTTAGAGATAAGTAATAAAATTTATGTAACGATTTCTATTCTCCTCTTTCCCCTTGCCCTCTGGTTTTTGATAAAGACCTTAGGCGGTAATGAATATTCTAGCCTCCTTGGTTTCCTCCTCTCCTATAACTATAACCTCTTTCTGGGATTTATGGGGATTAACATCGGTATTGCCTTTGTTATCTTCTTAATTGGCTTTGAGATAAAATATTGGAGAGAGACCTCTAAAACCTTATATCTCTTGATTATCGGTATCTTATTTCTTCTCCTTTTTCTTTGCTCATCCCTAATTTACATCTTCTCCGCTTTCACCTACCTTCTGATAATTCTATTTTCTGCCCGGTCAGGCGATTTTTTCCGAAAGGGGTTTTATTCCCTCTCGGTCTTAATTATTATTTCTCTTTTTACCTTCCTCCCCTGGCAAATTGGGCAGTTCCGGAATGGCGGTAGTGAATTATTAGAATATCTCCGGCAACCAATTTCGCTTGCCACCATCTATAGTTCCCTCTGGGAGTTTTTCCGAAGACTGGGCATCACAACCGATGAGACCATCGTCTTTATCTTCAAGATAATATTTGTCGTTAGTTTACTCACTATAATCTATTTGATTCAAAAGATAGGTATCGGATTGCTCTTTCGGGATAACTATTCTTTCCCCACCCTTCTCTTTTCTTCCTCCCTTCTTTTTTATCTCTTCTTTCCTGGTATGTTTAATCAGAAGGTAGCGGTGCAGGAATCTTTCGCCCTTCTTCTTTTTCTTTCCTTCCTACTCTTCCTTTCTCTTGCCCTGAGTAATTTCCGGTATCGTCTGTTTACCTATTTTCTCATCCTTATTCTGGGGGTTACCTGGATAAGTATTTTATTGAGGTTTATTCTATTTGATAAAGAGACAAGACCGGTAAAAAAGATGATACTAAACTTAGCCGAAGGTAAGAAGATGGTTGGTCTCTTTTATCAAAAGCGACCAAAGGTTGACCTTTTTGGTAACGATGTCTTTATTCATTTCCCTTGCTATTATGCAATTTACAAGAAAGGGTTCTGTGGATTTTCCTTCACCGATTTTCGCTTCTCCCCAATCGTCAAGACCAAACCGTCCTCTTCTCCAATTGATGAGATAGATACCTGGGATTCAATATTTCCGGAGGGTTGGGAAGAATTCAATTATTTCTTGATTGCCGGAGAACCCCGGGCAAGCGACCAAGTTATAATTGAAAAGTTACGGCTGATTGATAGAGTTGGCATCTGGTCTTTATATGAGGCGCCGCCCACGGTTAAATGAATCAGAATCTTGACCGGAAGAAGAATATTGATATAATTCAAAAAGAAACTAGATGCCCGGTGAAGTTAAATCGCAAGAGATTTGCGTCTCCTAAGCGGATGAGAAGAGCTTTCCTTTATCTTTTCGTTCTGCTTATTTCTTGCTCGGGTCCCCAATCTCCCGAATTTTATCTCCGAGAAGGAGATATCTGTGTCAAGGAGAACAATCTATTTTTAGCGATTAGGAGATATCGGAAGGCGATTGAATTAAATCCGCAATTCGGGGAGGCCTATTTTGCCCGGGGCAAGGTTTTTTATTCTCGGGGGGAATTTTCTCGGGCAATCTTAGATTTCAATACCGCCAAAGAACTTTTGCCCTTCAAACCGGAAATCTACTTCTATTTGGGGAATTCCTATCAAAGATTAGAGGAATACGAATCGGCGATAAAAAATTACAATCAATGTTTACTTTTGAACCCGAATTTTGATAGTGCCTATTATGAGAGAGGAAATGTCCATATGAAGCAGGGTTCTTATGAGGCGGCGATTAAGGATTATAGCGAAGCGATTAGAGTAAATCCACTGTTTGCTGAGGCGTATTATAATCGGGGAGTGGCTTTTTTGCTCCTGAAAGATTATAATCAGGCAATTCAAAATCTCCATCACTACCTCCAACTCAATCCTGAGGACCCGGCCGGTAAATCAAATTTAGGTTATGCCTATAGTGCACTGGGCGAGAAAGAAAAGGCAAGATACTGGCTCTTAGCGGCGCTGGCCGATAAAGACAAACTTGAAGACCGGGGAAAGAGAATATTAGAAATATTGGAATCCCTTGACCGATAAAATCTCTTGACTTCTTGACCGCATGGCACCGAAAAGGATAAAGGTTGATAAGGTATTTTTATTAACCATTCTATTCTGTTTGCTTCTTATGTCGCCGATGCTCTTCTGGGGATTTGGCCGCGACCAAGGCAATTTAAGTTATATGGGATGGATGTTATTAAGAGGTAAATTCCCTTACCTCGCTACCTGGGATTCCAATCTACCACTTATCGTCTTTATTCATTCCTTAGCGATTGCCTTACTGGGCAATTCAATACCGGCCTTTCGGATTTTTGATATTATCGTTCAATTACTAATCATCTCTCTTATCTACCACCTTGCCCGATTTTTAGTAAACAAACTGGCTGGAATCATTGCCAGTGTTTCTTATACCCTCCTTTACTTAAAGTTGGGTTATTGGCACACCGCTCAGCGCGATGGCTTTTTGACCCTTTTTCTTCTCTTGGCGGCGCACGCCTTTTTAAATTATCGGAAATCCCTTTCTAACAAATGGCTGGTCTTAACTGGTCTCATTGGTGGTCTTTCTTTATTAATGAGACCACAGTATCTTCTTTGTCTCCCTCTTTTTGCCTTTTGGCTGATTTGGGAAACGAAAAAGGACCGAATTAAAAGACTGATTTATCTAACCACCTTTTATTTCCTGCCCCTCTTTTTATTACTCATCCTGTATTGGCGGCTGGGTGGTCTTAAAGACCTTTATGAGGCAGTTGTCTATTATAACCTTAAAGTTCATTCTGGTATTCGGGACAGTTTATTTAATGTGGTGAGGGGCTTTTTAGCGCCCGTGCCCTTATTTCTCTGGATGGGGGTAATCTGGGCAATCGTAACCTTAAAGGGTGACGAGTTAAAATCACAACAGATAATCCTTATCTTTGGTATATTAATCGTTTCCCTCTTATCCCGAATTATTGAGGGTAAAATCTGGGATTATCACCTCATCCCAATTTTTGCCTTTACCAGTCTATTGGGGGGAGTTGGTTTATCAAAAGCCATCTATCCATTGTCAACTCAGATATCTCCCCGGGGAAGGCGGGCGCTAAAAATTATTGTCCTTTTATCGTTAATCTATTGGATAAGAAATGTCTTTCCCTGGGAGACGATAAGCGATGTCATTAAGACCCGGTCAATTGAAGGCCATTATCCCAAGGAAATCTTTTGGCGCCGCTATGTTGTCGATAAAGATTTAGAGGTTGCCCAATATCTAAAAGAAAAGACAAAACCCAATGACCGAATCCAAGTATGGGGGGGAGCGGCGATTATCTACTATCGGGCCGAACGCGAAGCCGCCTCTCGCTTTCAGGCCTCGGCTTGTTTGGTTGCCCATAAAAAGGGGCGCCCCCTGCTTCCCCTCCAAAAAAGGTGGCGGAAAGAATTCCTAAGGGATTTACAGGCAACGCCCCCGAAGTATTTCATAATTGAGGACGATGACTTTCCTACCTATATGGGATTAGCCGAAGATAAAACCTCCTTAGAAATATTTGAAGAATTCTTAGAACTCTCGCGCTGGGTCAAAAGAAACTACTACTTAGAGGGGCGGATTGAAAACTTCTGGCTCTTCCGGCACATTCCAAGATGAATTTCTTAAAGCGACATAACTTTCTTTTAATCTTTTTCTTTACTCTCCTTCTTTACACCTTTCCCCTATTGAGATTTAGATTCCTCCCTTTTGTTGATTTACCCCAACACTTATACTTCACTCAGATCTTTCTCAATTTTAATAACCCCCTCTATCAGAATGCTTATGAGATGAAACTATTTCCCAACCACAACATTATTTACTTACTCTTCGCCTATATTTTAAGCCCAATTTCATCAGCGGCGCTAAGCCTCCGAATCTTTATCATCCTCTCGGTAATCCTTCTTCCGCTTTCTGTCCTTTATCTCCTTCGGTCATTAAGGGGAAATAAATGGATTGCACTTCTTTCCTTTCTCTTTATCTATAATTTCAATCTATTCTGGGGATTTATTGGCTTTGTCTTTGCCCTACCAATAATCGTCATAATAATTGCCCTGCACGAACATTCGCTTCAGAGAGAAGACCTCAAATTAAGGATTATCACCGGACTTCTCTTTATCCTTACCTTCTGCGCCCATGCCCTAACCTACCTATTTTCATTCCTTCTCTATCTTGGTTGTTTCTTCGTTCGGTGGAAAAGAATAAAAGGTCGGCTTCTTCGGTTTCTTCTTCCTCTAATCCCTTCTCTTTTTTTCTCCCTCCCTTGGCTTTACCACCAATTAAAAAAAGAAGGAGCCGGGACAACACTTAGCCTTTTCTCCTTTTCGGGAAAAGAAGTCTTAACTCGGATTATAAACTTTCTGAATTTCTTGGGGGTACAGAATAACAATCTCTATAAATTTTCTATTGTTGGGTTTCTTTGTCTATTGGGCTATTCGGTATACCGGTTATTGAAATCAAAAAAGATATTGCAACAACCTTCGGTAATCTTATCATTATCCCTTATTTTAATTAGCCTCCTACTTTATTTTTTCCTGCCTTACCAAATAGGAACCGCCAATATCTTAAACCAACGTTTTGCGATATGCGTCCTCTTATTCTCAATCCCTTTAATCAGTTTAGTCATCTATCGCCACCGATTAATTCATATTCTCCTATTAGGAGTAGTGCTTCTTAATGGCATTGATACAATAATTCGTTTCCAAAGATTCAACGATGAGGCCGAACCAGTAACTCAGGTATTTGAGGGGTTAAAAGCGGGCAAAATTATGGTGATGTTACCCTACACACGCGAGTCTTCCAGTATCGCCGGTTATCCGGTTTTTCTCCATTTTCCCTGTTACTATGCCGCGCGCTATAATGGTTTTGTTGGCTTCTCTTTGGCTCATCACCATTATTTCCCAATCCATTATAAATTTCCCCCCTTGCTCCCTTGGATAAATGAGTGGAATCCACCATCTTTTTTATTCCCGGATAATTGGATAATCTACGATTATTTTTTAGTATACCAAGAACCGCCTAACTTTTCGGAATATGCAAAGGAATGGCGGTTATTAAATAGAGCCGAAAAATGGACACTGTATGAGAATCCAGTTAAAAGGGAAATAGCCGAAGCGACAACAAAAGTGATAAATAAGATTGGACTGGCTCAATACCGGAGACTCTTTGTCCCGCCCGATAACGAAGTCATCGCTGGTTTAAAAGAAACAATTAAAGAACCGCAAAAGATAATTGACTATCGCCAGGGAAGTATAAGATTAACTGAGGGAAAGGAATCCGAGGAGGATTTTTTTCCGGCATTAGCCCTTTGGTTATTAAAAGACCAACGGCCGTATTTAGAGATGTTTAACCACTTAAATTCCCTAACCAACTTTATCTTTGGTAATTTACAATTTACCCTCCTGGCCATAACCGAGAACAACCGCGGGGCGATATATGAAATCACCCGACTTTCACCCTAAGAAGGTGTTTCTTATTCCCAATAATCAAGCACTAATTAAAGTTCTCAGAAATAAATGGACGCCGGTCATCTTAATCTTTCTTCTTACCCTGTTTGTCTTTAATATAAAGTTCCGCTATATCGGTTCCGGCGATACCGTCCCCAGTGAACTTTTACCAATATCAATCATCAAAGAGAGAGACTTAGACCTTAATGAATTTCTTGCTTATAAGTGGCTCGTTGGGGAAGGTGATAAACTACCGCACTGGATTAAGAATGTTAACGGCAGGATGGTTTCTTCGGTGCCCATCATCCCCGGCCTGTTAAACCTTCCGGTATATCTTTTGGCTCATATCTTTGGGGTTGATTTACTCGCCAAAAGATTCTTCTTATCAATGATAACCGCCTCAATAATCTCGGCCCTCTCCGTTGTCTTTATCTATCTTATTCTATTAAATTGCTGCGCGAAACAATCCACCGCAATATTTTTCACTTTAATCTATGCCTTTGCTACCTCAGTCTTTAGCACCGCCTGCCGCGGGCTCTGGCAACATGGACCTTCCCTCTTATTCATCAATATATCAATTTTCTTATTACTTAATAAAAACCGCTCCCTTGTCCCCTATTCTGGTCTCTTCTTAGGGCTAGCGGTCTTTAATCGCCCGACCAATATAATAATCGCCATCCCATTAACCATTTATCTATTTTTTAACCAGCGGGATATTTTTTTAAAATATATCCTTTTAGCCGCTCTCCCAGGATTTCTTTTATGTTTATATTCCTATATCTATTGGGGCAATATCTTCGCCTTGGGGCGTGCCCCGGGTTTTGGTCTCTTCGGTGGTAAATTCTTTCCGATATTAGCCGGATTATTATTTAGTCCGGCCCGCGGTCTATTTATCTTTAGCCCAATATTCATCTTCAGTTTTGTCTATTCTCTTTATCTACTATTTTTGAAAAGAACCGCCCCCCTTTTGAAATATTTATCAATAACAGTCATCGCCTCGTTGCTTTTATATTCCAGATGGAGTATGTGGTGGGGAGGACACTCTTTTGGTTATCGGTTATTAATTGAACTGATTCCGATGCTTTGTATCTTTTTGGCTCTTTTCTGGGAAAGGACAATTGTTAAAATCTGGTATCTTAAACTGGTCTTTTACCTCTTTTTAGCAATCTCAATCTATTTCCATTTCCTAGGTGCTTATTATTATCCCAGTGGATTTAATACATCACCGAACGATATTGACTATAATACCGAAAGGCTCTGGACGATTCGGGACACGGAACTAATTAGGTGCACTAAGAACTTGTTACGAGATTTGCATCTCTATGGTTATAAAGAGATGATTGAACTTAAAAAGCGATACGCCGAGGAGTTTTACCACCAAGGAAATGTCCATTATGAAGCCGGGGAATTAGATAAAGCGATTGAGTATTATACCAAATCACTTGATTTTAACCCAAAATTACTCTCGGCCCTTAATAACCGGGGGATTGCCTATGCCAATCAAGGCGAATTGGACAAGGCAATTAAGGACTTTAGCCGGGCGATTGCCCTCAACCCGAAATTAGCTCCGACGATGGTAATGTTAGCCAAAGTTTACGAACTGAAAGGCAATAGAGAAAAGGCAAGGTATTGGTATGAAGAAGCCCTAAAAAATAAAGACCAACTCCCCACTGACCAGATAGAAGAGATTCAAAGATTACTCAAAGAACTTAAATAGTCCCGGTTTCGGTCTCTACCTTTATACCATTTCTTTGGGCCGCTTTTTCAATAATTGAAAGTATCTTATTAACATCAACTGGTTTCTCTAAAACCTCTACGCCCTCTTCGCGCATCACCTCCATAAATTCGGTATAACCGGTCATTAGAATAACAAGCGGTCTTCGAGGGATTTTCTTTATCTCATAATAGGCGGTAATGCCATCCATCTTAGGCATCTTTATATCCATCAGAACGAAATCAATATCATTCTGGGAAATCTTCTCTAAGGCCTCTATCCCATCCTTAGCGGTAAGCACGGCAAACCCGTGCATCTCAAATAACAAAGAAAGGGTCTCCTGAATCCCCACCTCATCGTCAACGATTAATATTCTCATATCACACCTCCTGAAAAACCTCAACCCCTTTTCTCTTCTCCAAAACCCTAAAGACCTCTTCTAAGTCCAGGGGTTTTGAGAAGGTATATTGGGCACCCAATGCCTCGGCCTCTTCCAGCATATCCGAATAGGCGCTGACAATAATTACTGTCACATTACCCTTAACCATCCTCCATAATTGGAGGCCATCCAATTTAGGCAGTAAAAGGTCAAGAAATATCACATCAAAAAAAGTCTCCTGGATGAGCCTTAATGCCTCAACCCCATCCTTTGCCTTCTGGACCTCGTAGTCCTTCAAAGCAAGACAGTCGGCAAGGGAAGAGGCGAATCGGAAGTCGTCGTCAACAATCAGGACGCGCATAATCTCAATCTCCCCGAGGCAGGCTTATTCTAAAAGTTGTCCCTCTACCCAACTCACTGGCCACTTCTATCTTCCCGCCCTGAGCGGTGATTAATTTTTTCGTAACCGCCAGCCCCAGACCAATCCCCCTTGCCTTAGTGGAGAAGAACGGTTGAAAGATTCGCCCCAAATCCTCCTTAGGAATACCTGGACCGGTATCCTTAAATTCCACCTCACCATAAGAGGAATTCTTTTTGGTAATAATGGTCAATTCACCGCCATCGGGCATCGCCTCAACCGCATTACTTATGATATTGATAAAACAGTGTAAGAGTTGGACATCGTCACCCTTCACCACAAGTGAGTTGGGTGATAATTGGAGGTTAAGTTTAATATTCTCCGGAAAAGAATAGTTCTTTAATGTCTCTTCCACCACCGCGTTTAAATTGACCTCAATCAACCTTGGCGTCCGCTCCCGAGAGAATTCAAGAAGGTCGGTGATAATCTTATTCGCCCGGGCAATCTCGGTATTAATCAGATTGAGATTCTTTAGCATCAATGAGCCCATCTGGGTATCCTTGATTCCTAAGACCGAAATCCGCAAAAAATAGACGACATTCTTAATCACCGATAAAGGATTCCGTAAATCGTGGGCGACCTCGGCCGCTAATTCACCAATCGCCGCCAACCGGGTCTTCTCAATCAATTGGCTTTCGGTCTCTTTTAATCGCTGTGCCATCCGATTAAGGAAAGATGCTAGGCTCTTCAATTCATCTTCACTTTTTATCTCTATTTGATAATCCAAATTACCATCGGCAATCGTCTTTGTCCCTTCAATCAGTTGGGCAATCGGCAAGGTCATTCTCTTCCCCAAATGAGAAGAAACCCCAACTCCCAAGAGCGCGAGAAATAAGCCAACTGTGATTAAGATGGTGAGGAATAGATTCCTCATATTATTAATCCCTTTCAAAGAGATAGTTACACCAACAAAACCGAGCGCGGTCGTATCGGGTCGGTGAGCCGGATAAAATGACCTCACCGGGGCAAAGAAATTATTTATATCCTTTCCCTTATCTAAGATGAGCGCACCCCGGACCATCCTCTCTATCTGGAGTGAATTAAGTCTCAGAGGAAAAGACTCTCCTTCCCCAATAATCAGAGAACCATCCGGGTTATAAAATGATGCCCCGATAATCGCATCTTTTAATATACCCTTAATTGTGCCTCTTAAAAAACTTTGCCTTTCTAATTGTGAAAGACATTCTTCGCTATGCTCCCGGGCGACCGCTAAAAATCTTACCACCAGTAATGCCTTCGTTTCTAATATCTTATGGTAAATTTTGAAATAGTGAATAAAAAATACCAGACCTGATGAAATGGAGAACAATAAAATAAACGGCAGACAGGAGATAGTAATTTTATTCCGGAATCTCTTCATACACACCCCCTTTTTATAATTACTTTTATAAAGAACAAAATCTATGCCAACTTACTTTTCTAAGTGATAGAATTTCAACCGGTTAATGACGGCGGAAAGGCTAAAAACTTGCCTTCCGGGTGGGAAATTAAGAAAAAGGTGCGACAACCTGATACTCTTATAGTTCTTGCTTTTTTTTATTTATCAAGTATAATTTTAAGGTATGAAGGCATTATTAGGCATTGATGTCGGCTCAATTTCAACGAAGGGCGTAATCGTTGAACCGCTCTTGGACAGGGATAAAAGATATCAAGTGCGGGCAAGCATCTATCTCCGAACCCAGGGTAATCCAATCCAGGCAATCAGGGAACTCCTAAAGAGACTGAGAAGAACGATACAAGAAGAAGAGGTAGAAGTAATTGGTGTCGGGACAACTGGTTCCGGGAGAAGACTGGCTGGGGTTCTGGTTGGCGCGGATATCGTTAAGAATGAAATTATTGCGCACGCTATCGCCGCCTCTGTCTTCTATCCTGATTGTCAGACAATCATTGAAATTGGTGGCCAGGATTCTAAGATAATAATTCTTCGGCAGGGGATTCCGGTTGACTTTGCTATGAATACGGTTTGTGCCGCCGGCACCGGCTCCTTTTTAGACCATCAGGCACAAAGGTTAGGAATTCCGATTGAAGAGTTTGGAAAGATTGCCTTAAAGGCAAAAAACCGGGTGAAGATTGCCGGTCGATGCACAGTCTTTGCCGAGAGTGATATGATTCATAAGGCCCAATTAGGACTGCCAACCGCTGATATCATCGCCGGTCTCTGTGATGCCATCGTCCGGAATTATATGAATGCGGTGGCAAAAGGAAAGGATATTAAACCTTTGATTCTATTCCAGGGAGGGGTGGCGGCAAATATTGGAGTGAAAGAGGCATTTCAGAGGGAATTGGGTTATGAGATTATTGTCCCCGAACACTTTTTAGTTATGGGGGCAATTGGTGCGGCCATCTTAGCCAATGAAGAGACCAATGGCCGGGGGAGTAAATTTTCCGGCTTCGGGATTGCCGATTGCCACTTTGAGACCAAGGCGTTTGAGTGCGAAGACTGCCCGAATCGGTGTGAGGTGATTGAGACCTGGCGGGAAGGAGAAAGGATTGATATCTATGGGGACCGGTGTGGAAAACACTCCGGGTAATAAAACTTTACATCCAACCGTCCTTAAAAATCGTCGCCTCTCTTTTCTCACCAACCGAGACACCAATCACTTCACAACCGGTCCTCTCCTCAATCACTTCAATATAGTAACGGGCGGCCTTCGGCATATCCGATAATCTTTTCAGTGAACCGAGACTTTTCTGCCAGCCCAGCAGTTTGCGATACCGAGGTTTCAATTGCTCAACAATCTCTGGGTCAAAATCATCTACTTTACCCTCTTTGGTTTCATAACCGTCCGCGACCAAGATTTCCGCCAAATCGTCTAAGACATCAAGTTTAGTAAGAATTAACTTTTCAAAGCCGTTGATTCGTCGGGCGTATCTGATAATCCCTAAATCCAACCAACCGGTCCTTCTTGGCCGACCGGTGGTCGCCCCAAATTCCTTTCCCTTTTTTCTTAATCTTTCGCCAATCGGCTCTTTTATTTCGGTGGGAAAAGGCCCCTCACCAACTCTTGTCGTATAGGCCTTAGCGACACCGATTATCTCAGTAATCTCTTTTGGGCTTATACCAAGACCCGTAGCCACTCCGGCCGCGGTAGTGGAAGAGGAGGTAACATAAGGATAAGTCCCGCAGTCAATATCCAGAAGTGTTCCTTGTGCCCCCTCAAATATAACCTTCTTCCCTTTTAAGAGGCTCTCTTGGATTAATCTTGCGGTATCGGTCAGGAGGGGAATTATCTCCGGCGCCTCCCTTTTGAATTCAATAATCGCCTCTTTCTCCTTTATCGGTTCGGCATCATAGAGTTCCATCAGGTAAAAATTTTTCTGGGCGATATTTTTTCGGAGTAGCTTCTCAAATCTATCCCAGGATTTTAACTCCCCGGCCCGGATGCCAATTCGGGAATACTTATCCTCATAGGCTGGACCAATTCCCCGACCGGTGGTACCGATTTTCCTGCCTTTCATTTCGCGCATCCGGTCAATAATCCGATGATAGGGAAAGATGAGATGAACCTTTGGGTCAATAAAGAGCCGACCAGTAAAATCAAGGCGAAGTTCTCTTAAGACATTTATCTCTTCTTTTAAGACCTGGATATCAAGGAGACAGCCCTGACCGATAATTCCCAGAACTCGTCGGTTAAGAATCCCGCAGGGTATTTGATGGAAGATGAGGGTTTTATCCTGATAAAGAACCGTGTGCCCGGCATTTGGTCCACCATTAAAACGGGCAACAATGTCCGCATCCTGGGAAAGAAAGTCAACGATTTTCCCTTTACCTTCATCGCCCCACTGACAGCCGATTATGGCAATCCCCGGCATAACTCAAAGTTCAGAACTCAAAGTTAAGTTTTGCGTCTTGTGCCTTGCGTTTTGATTTATAATATAACTCCTCACATTTTATAGGAGAGGGAAATCTTCCAGTTGGAAGTTGGGAAGGAATAGATTAGGTAGTCAAAGCCAATGTCAACTGAGAAATTTTTTACTCCCAGGCCAAAGCCATAACAGAGGCCGAGTCTCTTAACCCCGGATTTTTCCCCAAAAAGCCAATCCAGAATTGATTTGACCTGTTCTTCTTCCTCCGCCCCCTCCTTTTTTACCATTTCTACCCCACCGCGCCAGCCGTGAACATCCTCAAAATAACCAACCCGGGCATGCACCAAATTAGCATAAGACAATTCAATCCCTAAACTCTTCCAGGCGTCTTTAAATTCATAACCTAAGGAATCCCAATAAAAACCGGTAAGACCGATAGCCATCTCTACGGGGATATAGAGTTTTAACAACTCGTCTTTTATCGGGATGAAGTTTACCCCGAGCCTTAATATTCGGGGGATTGGGTCAGATTCACCAGAAGCGGTATAAGAGATATTAGGACCGAGATTGGATAAAGAAGTGCCAAGATTAAACCACCGAAATGGTCTATACAATATACCGAAATCGGTTCCCCAGGTTATGCCGGTCCCGCCGCTGGTTATCCCTAATTCCGGCATCGCCTCCCAGACCCATTCCGGAACTAAAAAGGAATAGATAAACTTCCAGGAGAAACCAATTCCCAAGTTAGAAAGTAAAGGATAACCATAAGATAAGGTAGCGGCTAAATCAAAAGTCGTATATTCACCTAAGAGGTCGCCCCGGCTATTTATCACCTCAGTCTTTCCGGTATTGAGATAGATGATATTGCCACCAATCGTCCCTTTTGGTAAGGAATGGGTAAGGGCTAAGAACTCGTAATACATCCCGGGATAGAGACCGGGGAGCCAGTTGCAGTGCATCAGGGTGGCATTAAATGAATTCTGGAAGGCTTGGCCAGCCGGATTGTAATAAGTAGCGCTCGCATCATCAGCAATTGCGACAAAGGCACCACCCAAGGAAGTTGGGCGGGCCGCCGGCCAAATCATTAAAAAGACCGCCCCCGGATATCCGAAATAACCAAAGGCCGTGGTAAAGATAAGAAACGAAAGTCCAAATCTTCTACTCATACCTAACATACCTAATTATAAAGAAAATTTAAGTATTAGTCAAGGTGGAGTAAAAATAAAAGACAAGTGAAAAGGTGGGTTAGCCTTTTGGCATAGAACCAATAATAGCATTCTGAATAGGACTCTTTATAGAAAAGAGAATAGAACACCCAATAGCATCCCGAACAGAACCGAGAATAGAACACCCAATAGGATAGAGAATAGAACGCTCAATAGGATAGAGAATAGGATTACCAATAGGTAAGAGAATAGAATACCGAATAGAATTCCGAATAGGCAGGAGAATAGAATATAGAATAGGGCATTTAATACCATCTCCAATAGCACCCCCTGTAGCACTCCCCCCTTTATAAAGAAAAATCCCCTGTGGTGCGAATTAAAAAATACGCTTTACGCTTAACGCTCTACGCTTTACGCCTTAGTTATCAATTCAATCCTTTCATTTTTACCTCCCGGTATAAATTGCCAGAAAATATAAGTCATTGATTTAACTATACTTAATAAAATTAGCCTTTTTTCCATATCTAAATATAGAGTAAAAATCCGCTCAAAGTGTTTCACGGAATTTCTCCGAGATTGACCGCCAAAAATTTCTCCTTATAATAAAAATTATGAAGACCTCCCCCTACTGCTTCATCGGCACCTCAGGTTGGTTCTATTCCTGGAATGAAGATAGGAGTTTAGACTGGTATCTAAACAATTCCGGTCTCAATGCGATAGAATTAAATGCCTCCTTCTATCGCTTTCCATTTCCTACTCAGGTGAAATCCTGGGCGACCAAAGGGAAAAAATTACGTTGGGCAATAAAAGTAAATCGGCTAATCACCCATCAGTTCAAATTCGGTGAACAGGCAGTTGAAACCTTTAACCGCTTTCTAAAATTGTTTTCGGTAATGGATGGGCTAATTGACTTCTATCTCTTCCAATTACCGCCCAACTTCTCACCCCGAGCATTAAAGAAGTTAGAGAGATTTATTGAGGAAATTCACCCATCGCTTAGAAAGCGATTTGCCTTAGAGGTCAGGCATCAAGATTGGTTCCAAGAAGCCTATTACCAGTGGGCAAAGGCAAAAGGGATAACCTGGGTCTCAATTGATTCCCCGGAATTTCCCAGAGAGATAATCAAAACGACCGATACAATTTATCTAAGAATTCACGGCCGAACCGCCTGGTATTCCCACGATTACTCAAAGAAAGAACTTACCGAAATCGCCCGCAGGATTCTTGCCTCACTCCCCAAATCTATCTATATCTTCTTCAACAATAACCAGGCGATGCTAAAAAACGCCCAAAAGATGCAAGAAATCATTTCGGAAATGATGGAAGCCACAGGTGGATAATCTTTTTTGGTGGGAAATTTCTGAAACTATTTTAGTTTTATTACCTTTCTCAAAGAACCCTTCTTATTGATAAAGTATATCCCGGATGGAAGGGAATTTATCTTATTAGGTAAAATAAGGTTGCCTTTTGAATCATAGAGAAGGGCTTCCTTTAATCCGCCTCCTGCGGATTTAAGGATAAAGGAGGTAGGGGTTTTGGAATAGAGTTCAGAAACCTCTCCCTCTTTAATCCCACCACCTTCATAACCTCTGATATACCAGAGAAAATTATCTCCATAGGCGATATGGGGAAAGCCTTTTCTGTCCAATATTAAATCTATTCCAGTTGGCGACCCAGCAGGAAGTTCAATAGGGATGGTATCCA
>Ga0209102_1000473_pt1 | contig 26674 bp, 29 predicted proteins | sample ConPoolayeHmetaG_FD_185483 | JGI IMG/M metagenome (GOLD analysis project Ga0209102, IMG submission 185483) | Hot spring microbial mat communities from California, USA to study Microbial Dark Matter (Phase II) - Cone Pool mat layer H metaG... ...
GGGAACGGGTGAGGTGTCCAGCGGGAAAGTATTCAATCGGGAAGATAATTCAGGTGATTTTTAGTAAAGGCAAGATTTCCCAAACCCACTTTTTCAGAGTTCTCTCATTGAGATTTCTGAAAAACCCAGAAATCTTGATTACGCCGATGATTAGACGATGACAGCGATAACACCTATGTATCTTTTATCACTGTAATCGTTTGTTTCATCGCTGTCGTTAGACTTTTTTCAGAGTTCTCTCATTATACCCTTGACATAAAAGAAAGGTCTCGGTACTATAGGAGGAATGAAACCGAAGGCTTTAGTTCTCTTTACTGCGGGGACTAACTGTGATGAAGAGACGGTCTTCGCCTTCCAGCGGGCTGGTGCCCGGGTTGATAAGTTCCATATAAATTATCTGCGCGAAAAGAAAAATATCCTACGAAACTATGGGATTCTCTGTCTCCCTGGCGGCTTCACTTATGGGGACTATATCGCCGCCGGCAAGATTTTAGCCAATGAATTGCTCACGATTCTAAGAGAGGAAATCATCTCATTTCTCAAAGAAGAACGGCTTGTTCTCGGTATCTGCAATGGATTTCAGGTTCTGGTAAAGGCAGGCATCTTGCCGGCCTTTACGCCATCCACTTATTTTGCCCGCCCGACGGTCACCCTTGATTTTAATGATTCACTCCGTTTTGAATGCCGCTGGGTATATCTGAGGACGAATACCGAAAGCCCCTGTCTCTTTATTAGGGGGTTGCCTGAGCTAATTACTCTACCCGTCGCCCATGCCGAAGGGAAATTTCTGCCAAAATCAGAGAAGATTCTAAAAAGATTAGAGAAGAATAATCAGATTGTCTTTACCTATGTCAATGAAAAAGGTGAACTGGCTGGTTATCCTTATAATCCAAATGGTTCGGTTGGAAATGTCGCGGGGATTTGTGACCCAAAAGGACGCATCTTTGGTCTGATGCCCCATCCGGAACGTTTCACAATCAAAGAGCAGCACCCGAATTGGCAAAAAGAGAAACCCGAGCCGATTGGCTTGCTAATCTTCAAAAACGCCGTAGAATATGCCAGAGGAATTTAGCCCCCGAATTGGTGAACACCCGATATTAAAATTCCCGCCAAAAAAGAAAGTTCGGTTCTATTTTGAAGGAAAGGAGATGGAAGGATATGAGAATGAGCCAATTGCTTGCGCCCTTTTGGCGAATGGGGTTAAGGTGTTCCGGATAACAAAACGGTTCAAAAGACCACGCGGTTTTTTCTGCGCGGTTGGGAAATGTTCCTCCTGCCTGATGGTTGTTGACGGCAAGCCGAATGTTATGGTCTGCGTAGAAAGGTTAAGAGAAGGGATGAGGATTGAAAGGACAAGGGAAGATGGTAAAGCAAAGTGAACTGGTAATTGTTGGCACTGGACCAGCCGGCTTATCCGCGGGTTTAACCGCAACTCAATTAGGGCTCAACTGTCTTTTAATTGATGATAAACCAACTCCCGGCGGTCAACTATTAAAACAGACCCATAAATTCTTTGGCTCAAGAGACCTTTTTTGTGGCATCCGCGGTTTTGAGATTGCGAGGATTTTAACCGATGAGATGAGAAAGAAAGGTGGTGCCGAATTTCTCCTCTCCGCCGAAGCTGTGGGGCTCTACCGAACCGAGGATCATTCACCTTTTCCGACTTATGAATTAGCCGTTGTCCAAGAAGAAACCCTAATAAAAATTGAGACAAAGGCAATCATCTGTGCTTGTGGGGCACAGGAGAATAACCTCGTCTTTGAAAATAACGACCTACCGGGAATTTATGGCGCCGGCGCCGTCCAGACCCTTATGAATCTCTACGGGATTAGACCAGGGAAAAGGGCCTTGATGGTTGGTTCTGGTAATATCGGATTGATTGTCTCCTATCAGATGCTCCAGGCGGGAATTGATGTTGTCGCGGTAATTGAGGTTATGCCGGAAATTGGTGGTTATCAATGCCACGCGGCAAAACTATTAAGGCTCGGCGTTCCAATATTATGCTCGCACACAATAAAAAGAGCCCAGGGTAAAGAGAGCGTGGAGTTGGCAACAATTGTCAAGGTTGATAAAAAAGGAAGGCTAATAAAAGGAACCGAAAAGCGATTAAAGGTTGATTTAATCTGTTTAGCGGTTGGGCTTTCGCCGGTTTATGACCTTCTGGCCTGTGTCGGCTGTCGGATTGTTTATATTTCAGAACTAGGTGGTTATCTGCCTTATCATAACGAAGACTTAGCAACCTCTCTTCCGGGAATCTTTGTTAGCGGCGATGCCGGCGGTATTGAAGAGGCATCAACCGCAATCCTCCAAGGGAGGATTGCCGCCAGTTCCGCTTATCAGTATCTGAAAGGGAGTTCGCTAAAAGCCTCTGAGATTAAAGAGCAAGCGAAAAGAGAACTGAGCGAACTCCGAGAGTCCCCTTTTGCCCAAAAGATAAAACGCGGATTGGCCAAGATGTATTCTTCTTGATTTTTCTCATTTTTCCGGTAAATTTATTTGATGGCGATACCGAGAAAGGCTTTTTGGGAACAGGTTTTTTTCTATTCCCTATTGCCGCTCTTTTATCTTTTTGCTGCCCTCTCTTTTAAGGGGGATATCGCGGTTAAGGCGGATTATACTTTTACCATCGACTCAATGGTCAACTTAGAGGTCTTTTATGAATTTCCGGTTTCCTCCTTAATTTTTCTCAAAGATTCGGTTGGTTTTAAGGCGACTTATTATTGCGCCCTCTTCTCTCTACCGGAAAAAAAACTCCTCAAAACCCTGCGGCAAGAAATTTGGCTAAAGGATTATGCCGAGACCCGAGATGAAAAACGAATGGTGCGCGACCGATTAGTATTTCGCCTACCGGATTATTATTCTCAATTTCTTCTTCTCTTTGAAGATAAAAATTCCGACCGCACCTCTTCGGCTCAATTTTCATTAAAAGAGAGACCTGGCTTATTTTTGATGAAGGGGAAGTCGGTCTCATTTGAAGAGGAGTTTTCTTGGGAAGATACCATCGCTTTTTATCGCCCTACCGGCCGCCCCCAATTTGATTTCTTACTGGTTTCGCTCAAAAAGGGAAGGCGTGTGGTCTTTACCTGCTCACTCCCTCCGTTTGTTGGTGTCGTTTCCGTAGGTCCGTTTTCCCAAATCCCATCGATTCTTTCTGATACCTCGGCCTATTATCAGTTATCCGCTACCTATTACGAGAAGGGCAAGTTGATTGGTAAAAAAGAGTGGATGATTTTTATTCGGGTCTCGCAATTTCTATCCGATAAGGAATGGGAGAAAAAAGTTCTGGCCCTCATCCCGATTGCCCAAGAAGCAGAGTTGAAGAAACTGCTGGGCACACCTTTGGAGATGAGACGCGCCGCCTGGGAGAAATTCTGGGAAGGAAAGGAAGAGAAAGAAGAAGATTATTTTAAGAGGGTTGACTATTGCTTGAAGAATTTTTCTCGGGGTGATAAAGGACTGGCCTCGGACCGGGCAAAAATCTATTTGAAATATGGCGCACCGGATGCGATTGAAGAATACCCCTATGAGACCAATAAAAAACCCTACATAATTTGGCGTTATTATAATTTAGGACTGACCTTCGTTTTCGTTGATGTCAAAGGAATCGGTGAATATCTCCTGATGGAGGAAGAAAAATGATTACCGCGCTTGTCTCCCTCTTCGGCATTTGTCTGGGCAATGAATTGGCCGTTTCCTATGGGGCATTCTGGGTAGTGGATACCCAGAATTTTATTGAGTTTTATTATTCCTTACCTTATTCTTCCCTTTCCCATCAGGAAAAGGGCGACACGTTCTTCGCTTCCTTTCGTCTCTTATTTTATCTTGATGGTTCGCTAAGAGATTCTCTACGCAAGACCGTCCGGCTGAAAAAAAATTACCGCACTTCCTCTTTGTCAATATTGGACGGCTTTGGGATTTTTCAAAGGGCGCACCCTCTCCCTTCTCTTTACCAACTGGATATTATGACCGAGTCAAGCCTTTTTTCGGTAACTGATACCCTCAAATCCTTTGACTTTCAGGCTTCCCCTTCTCTTTCTTCCATTATCTTTGCGACTTATGTTGGAACGGATAGCCTGGTCGGACGTTTCTATCGGAACGGCTATTATTTTAACCCAGCACCAGCACGCCGCTTTGGCGAGTCAGCAAAAATCGCCTATGTTTATCTGGAGGTCTATAATTTAACAACTGACACTACCCGTTATGAAGTGACTTACTCCATTCTAAAAGAAGGCAAAGAAAGACAATTAGCGCATTTTACAGAAAGGGCGAATAAGAGAAATTTTGTTTTAACTTTTGGCTTCTCCACCGCTGGGCTTAAAGAAGGAAAACATACCTTATTAGTAACGATTAAGGACTGCTCATCAGGCAAGCAAGCCCAGCGGGCAGGGGATTTCTATGTCTATCACCAGAAACCCTCATCCCCGCAAAGCCTAATTAAAGTCCAAGAGGGTGAGATGCTTTTCGAGTTAGAGAATGCCTTTATTATCCTCGCCCAAGAAAGAGAGAAAACCGATTATAAAAACCTCACTACCGATGAAGATAAACTCTCCTATCTGAAACGTTATTTTGCAAAAACCGATTATCGGGAGATTAAAAGCCGGTTAGCCTGGATTGATAAAAATTTAGGAAAGAAGCGACATTTTTCTGACCGGGCGCGCATCATAATGAAATACGGCATCCCATCCGAAATTGAAGTCCATTCCTTTAAGGAACAGGTTCGTTATCACGAACACTGGTATTATCTGGATAAGAACTATCACTTCCTATTTATGACCATTCACGGTGAAGAGCCAATTCTCCTCTGGTCAAATGTCGTAACGGAAAGGAACTATCCCGGCTGGGAAAAATATATTGACCCAGATGAATACAACTTGTTTCGCCATTGAGTCGCCGTTTCGGGCGCGGCTCGGAGAGATAATAATATGCGGTACTTGATTGAATTTTCTCCCTTTTCCTATCTCCCTTTCTTCTCACCCTTAGGTGACCTGCCCGAGGGAGTTTTTGTTGTGGTGAGAGACCGAATCGGTGAGGACCTGGGACGGGTCTCTTCTCCAACCAGTGAAGAAGAAATCGGTGTAATATTAAGAATCGCCGAGGAATCGGATTTAGCTCAGAAAAAGGAGGCCTCTCTTTTGGGCGAAAAATCCTTCTTTTTGTTTAAGGAGATTGTAAAATCCCACCAACTGCCGATAAAACCGGTTGATTACCATATTCGGTTGGATAAGAGTCGGATTACCTTTTATGTCATCCCCTATTCAACTTTTAACCGGAAGAAGATTGAAGAGATGGTGGCAAATCAAATTCCAATCAAAGCGCGCATCAGAAAGATTAATCCCCGAGATTATGCCCGGAGAACATCGGGGATTGGTAAGTGCGGGCGCCTGGTCTGTTGTGTTCTCTTTAAAGGAAAACTACCGGTGGTTTCCTTAAGGACAGCGCGCACCCAAAATCTCTTTTTACCTCCGGAGCGGATTTCTGGTATCTGCGGTCGTCTGCTCTGCTGTCTCGCTTATGAAGAAGAGATTTATCGGGAGGCACAGATAAGATACCCTTCTTTCGGGTCAATTGTCCAAACCCCCTACGGAAAGGGCACAGTTATCGGTATTGATATCTTCCACGAAAAGGTAACGGTTAAAACCAAAGAGAGTGAGATAGTGGTGAAATTAGACGAACTTTCCCAATGAAGCAAAAAGGAAGAATCTGTCTCCTAAAAAATAAACGACGGGATATTAAACCCGTTCTTATCGGAAAAGGTCTTCCAACCAAGGTGAACGCCAATATCGGAACCTCACCCGAGGCATCTTCCTTGGATAGTGAATTAAAAAAACTAAGGGTGGCGATAGAAGCCGGTGCCGATACGGTAATGGACTTATCAACCGGTGGTGACCTTGATGAGATAAGAAGGGCTCTCCTCAGTGAGTCTAAAGTCCCCCTGGGAACTGTGCCAATCTATCAAGCATTTTATGAAGCAAAAAAATTGGGCAAGGCTTTTGTTGAACTTACGGCCCGCGAGCTCCTGGCTGTGTTTGAGAAACATTTCACCGACGGGGTTGACTTCGCCACCGTCCACTGCGGAATCAATAAAAAAATTATTCCATCCCTTTATCGGAGAAAAAGGCTCACCGGTATCGTATCCCGGGGTGGAGCGCTGGTGGTCGAATGGATGCGCTATAATCAGAAAGAAAATCCCCTCTACGAATATTTCCCGGAGATTGTGGCGATGGCCAAGGAAGAAAAAGTCTGTCTCTCACTGGGCGATGGGCTACGACCAGGCTCAATCTCCGACGCCACCGATGAACCACAGATAATGGAACTGTTGGTTTTAGGCGAATTGGTTGAATACTGTCGCTCGCAAGGTGTTGACTGTATGGTTGAAGGACCAGGTCATATCCCCCTTGACCAGATTTACCTCAATTGCCTTTTGGAAAAAGTCATCTGTGATGAAGCGCCTTTTTATGTTTTAGGTCCTTTGGTTACGGATGTCGGCTGTGGCTACGACCATATCACCTCAGCGATTGGTGGGGCCCTGGCCGCTTATTATGGCGCTGACTTCCTCTGTTATGTAACTCCTTCGGAACATCTTGGACTGCCCACTTGTGAGGAGGTCCGGGAAGGGGTGATTGCGGCAAAGATTGCCGCCCACGCTGCTGACATCGCCAAAGGAATAAAGGGAGCAAGAGATTGGGATAATAAGATATCCCGCCAGAGGGCAAACCTTGATTTTTTAGGGATGGTCGCCAACTGTATTGACCCGAAACGGGCCAAGGAGATTTTTGAAAGGACGAAGGCAAAGGAATTAGAAGTCTGCACGATGTGCGGTGAATACTGCCCGCTCCGTAAATCAAAAGAGTTTTTTAAGAGGGGCCGAAAGCCCTCTCATACTTCTGAGTGCTCACTTGTTCGGAAAGGGAGATAGTATGAGAAAAAAATATACCCTTTTTACCCCCGGACCGGTAGAGATGGAAAGAGATGTCCTCTTGACTTTATTAAACCCGATCCTTTACCACCGGGAGGAGAATTTTTCTAAGGTCTTGGCCGCTCTGCTCTCGGAATTGCGGAAGGTTCTCTTCACCAAGAGTAAAATCTTTATCTTGACCGCATCCGGCACCGGGGCAATGGAGGCCTGCATCCAGAATTTAGTCTCCCGTCATGAGAAGAGTTTAGTCATCACCTACGGTGTATTTGGCGAACGTTGGCGTGAGATCCTCTGGCGCTATGGTGCCTATACCGATGAGATCGCCTACCCTTATGGAAAGTCGCCGCCCTTAGAAGAGATTGAACGTCGGCTTCGGACGAATGATGAGATAAAAACTGTCTTTACTACCCTGACCGATACCTCAACCGGGATGCTGGCTGATATAAAATCAATTGGCAAGATATGTCACGATAATGCCCGACTTTTGGTCGTGGATGCGATTTGTGGCTTGGGTGCTGATGAATTCTATACTGACGACTGGAATGTGGATGTGGTCTGTGGAGCAAGTCAAAAAGCCTTGGCCGCTCCACCGGGGATATCCTTTGTTTGCGCCAATGAAAAGGCCGAAGAATATATAAAGAAGACAAAAAGTCCCCGCTATTATTTTGATTTTCGCACCTACGAGAGATTTCTTACCAATGGCCAGACGCCATTCACCCCAGCGATTCTAACTCTCTACGCTTTTCTTGCCGCCTTAAAGAAAGTAAACCGAGTGGGTATCAGACAATTTTGGAAATTGCATAAAGAACGGGCGGAATATTTCCGCAAAAGACTAAAAGGCTACGAGTTTTTACCGGAGGCGCCGTCCAACGCCCTAACCGTGCTCAAGATGCCTGAGGGAAAGGATGCGACGAAAATTATTAGCGAGATAAAGCAACGGCACAATTGCCTTTTGGCTAATGGTCAGAAGGACCTACGGGGTAAGATTATCCGCGTTGGCCACATCGGCTTTCTTAGGAAAAAGGACTTGGCTAAAGTAGCGACGATTCTTAATAAATACCGGGAAAAATTTTAATGACTAACCTTTTAAGAAAAAAACTCGCCCGACTCCAAAAAATCTTAAAAGGCTATAAAAAGGTCATTTGCGCCTTTTCCGGCGGTGTTGATTCTACCCTGCTCTTAAAATGCGCCCTTATTACCCTGGGAAGAGAAAATTGCTTAGCGGTAACCTTCGTCTCCCCGACCTATTCAATCTCTTGCTTAAAAGAAGTGAAACATCTCCTCCGGCTTCTTGGTGCTCCTCACCTCTTTATTTTAACCGATGAGTTGCGGGATAAAAGATTCCGCGCCAATCCCCCTCAACGTTGTTACTTCTGTAAACTTGCCGCCTATAAAGAACTTCAGGGAATAAAAGAATTCTACGGCGCATCCTTTATCATTGAAGGAACAAATGCCGATGACTTAAAAGATTACCGCCCAGGGAGAAAGGCCCTTAAAGAACTAAATATAAAAAGTCCTTTCCTTTTAGCCGGGATAAGAAAAAAAGAGATAAGAGCACTGGCTAAAAGATTCTCCTTACCTAACTATGATAAACCACCTAACCCATGTCTTGCCTCAAGGATTCCTTTCTTTAATCAGATAACCGAGGCCGAACTGGTCCGGGTAGAAAAAGGGGAAGAGGAATTACGGCAAATTGGACTCCAATTTTTTCGTCTGCGGAGCGAAGGTAAAACCGCCCGCATTGAGACCAACCCCAAAAACTGGGATAAGGTGATTAAAAAGCGGGGGGTTATAATACCGGCGCTGAAAAAATTAGGCTACCGTTTTATTACCTTAGACTTAGAAGGCTATCAACCGAGTGGTTTAAGATGGAAAAGGAGTTGAGAAGGATATTCTCCCGGATTAAAAAAGGGAAGATGAGTATCCGGGAAGGGTTGGAGAGATTAAAATCCTTTCCTTTCCTGAAGTTAAAAACTGCCACCCTTGATACCTATCGCTCACTCCGTCGGGGGATTGGTGAGGTAATATTGGGCGAAGGGAAAAGAAGAGAAGAGATAATGGCCATTGTCCGGGCAATGCTTAAAGCCGGCGAAGATATTATTATCACCCGCTTAAAAGAAGCCTGGGGAAAAGAGTTGGAAACAAAATTCGGCGGCCGCTATTTCCCCCAAGCAAGAATTTTTTACCTCGGGAAAGGAATTAAAAGAGAACCCTTGAAAGGCAAAAATTCCCCAATTCTCATAGTTACCGGTGGCACATCCGATATCCCGGTGGCGGAAGAGGCGGCGGTCTTCTTAGAACTTTTAGGCCATCGGGTAAAAAAAATCTATGATATTGGTGTTGCTGGTATTCACCGCACCTTCCATTATCTGAGGGATATAAAAAAGGGCAAGGTAATAATCGTTGTCGCCGGAATGGAGGGGGCATTAGCCAGTGTCATCTCAGGTCTTGTGGATAAGCCGGTGATTGCCGTGCCGACATCTGTTGGTTACGGGGCAAATTTTAGAGGTCTTTCGGCTCTTTTGACGATGTTAAACGCATGTTCCCCGGGAATTGCTGTCGTCAATATTGACAACGGCTTCGGTGCCGCCTATTTCGCCCACTTAATTATCACAGCAAAATAAAAATGAACTCAACGATAAGACAATCTGTCAGCCGCGGTATTTATCTTTATGCCCACTGTCTATTTTGATTTAATCTCCGGTATTAGCGGCGATATGATTATCTCTTCTCTCCTTTCGGTCGGTCTTCCTTTCTCTACCTGGAAAAGAGAGATTGCCCGATTAAAACTACCCTTGGCGATAAAGTTAAGAAAGGTAAACCGGGGTCATATTCAAAGTTCTTATTTAGCGATCAGTGATAAAGGCAGAAGGGTGAAGACACCAAAAGAATTCTTCACCATCATCAAAAATTCTCCCCTACGGCCATTATTAAAAGAGAAGGCAGAAGAGATTCTTTATCGCCTCCTAAGAGCTGAGGCAAAAGTTCACGGGATTAAATTAGGCTCAATCCAACAAATTCACCTCCATGAACTTGGTAGTTATGACACAATCTTAGATATTATTGGTAGTTTATTGGCGATTGACATCTTAGGGATTGAAAAGATTTATTCATCCCCGGTTCCTTTAGGAAAGATAAGGGCCCCGGCCACATTAGAACTCTTAACCAATATACCGGTTTATGAGAAGGAGATAGATTTTGAGATAACCACACCAACCGGTGCCGCCATAATTAGTAGCCTTGCCGCCCAATTTATTCCCCTACCCCTGATGAAGATTCAAAGAATTGGCTATGGTGCCGGATCTTTTGACTTAGAAATCCCCAATTGCCTGCGGGCAATTATTGGCGAAGAAATAAAAAAAGCAAAAGTGATTTTTGCGATTGAGACGAATATTGACAATACCTCTCCTGAGTTATTTGAACATATAATGGAAAGACTATTTGCCCAAGGTGCCCTGGATGTTTATCTCATCCCGCTCTATGCCAAAAAGAACCGACCAGCGGTAATCCTTTCGGCGCTGGTCGCCGAAGATAAGAAAGAAGTAATTATTGATACCATATTTGAAGAGACGAAGACCTTAGGGATAAGGATCTATCCGGTTGAGCGCTACGAGGCGGAAAGGGAGATAAAAGGGATTAAGACCGAATACGGAGAGGTGAGAGTAAAGATTGGTAAATGGCGGGGTGCGGTGAAGAATGTATCCTTTGAATATGAGGATATGAAGCGAATCGCCCAAAAGAAAAAAATTCCGCTTAAAATTTTATACGACCGCCTCAGCCGTTATCTGCCACTCAGTTGAGATAGGTCGGTTCTTTTATTCTAACCAGAGTTGACTTTTAGTAATTGGTGATTAAAATTACTCGGGCGCCATCGTCTAGGCTGGCCGAGGACACAAGGTTCTCAACCTTGCGACCGGGGTTCAAATCCCCGTGGCGCCACCTTTAAGAACTTCTGGAGGCATAAAGGTCATAAGCCGAGGCAGCGAAAATCCGCATCGGATAAATATTACCAATTTTTAACTCTTTATCCTTTATCAATACATAGCCGTCAATCTCAGGGCAACTCCTGAAAGTTCGCCCGATATAAAAATCTCGCTTTTTACAGTCAATTAAAACTGGTATCTCTTTGCCAATAAGCGCCTTTAATTTTTGGCGAGAGATTTCCCGCTGGCACAACATCAAGATTTTTTCCCTCTTCTTTTTAATTCGGTAGGGTATTTGCTGAGGAAGAGAATAAGCGGCTGTGCCTTTCTCTCGGCTGTAAGTGAAACAACCGATATGGTCAAATCTCTTCTCTTGGATGAAATCTAAAAGGAGAGAAAAATCTTTCTCGCTTTCCCCCGGAAAGCCAACAATAAAAGTTGTCCGGATTACCATCTCTGGTATCTCTCTCAATTGGTCAATTATCCTCTCCGCATCCTTCCGTAAATATCCCCGCTTCATTGCCAAAAGGATTTTATTCGAGATATGCTGGAGAGGTAAATCAATATATTTTAATACCTTAGGTTCGGATTTTATCACATCTAAGAGTTCAGGGTAGATATGGGCCGGATGGGTATAAAGGAGCCTGAGCCATTCAATCTCTTTAATCTCGGCCAATCTTTTCAAAAGGTGGTGAAGCGAAGGAGTAGAATATAGGTCCGTTCCGTAAAGGGTAGAATCCTGGGAAACTAATATTATCTCTTTAATCCCCATTCGGCCTATCTCCTTTGCCTCCTTTAAGATCTCTTCTATCGGTCGGGAGCGATAAGTTCCCCGGAGGTAAGGAATCCGACAGTAGGCACAGAAGTTAGAACAGCCCTCGGAGATTTTTAAGTAGGCATAAGAAGGAGTTTGAACCCAGCGCTCAAAAGACAGATAGGTCGGTTGCTTTTTGTAGATAATCCTCTCCGAGAACCCCTGGCTTAATATATTTGATATATCCGGTATGTAATCAAGCCCAATAAAATAATCAACCCCGGGAAATCTTTTTGGGAGTTCTTCGGGCATCGCTTGCACCAAACAGCCAAAGACGATAATCTTTTTAATCTTGCCCTTCTTTTTTAAGGAAATTAGTTCTCTAATCTTTTCCTTCGCCTCCTTTCTGGCTCTTTTAATAAAGGCGCAGGTGGTCAGGATAGCGATTTCGGCTTTTTCTACTTCTTTTACCAGTTCCCAACCGCCTTTTAAGAGATTGGCTAATATCGCCTCCGAGTCAATGAAATTTTTGGGACAACCGAGAAAGATAAGGGATACCCTTTTAGCACTAAGTGCCATAAGTAAGGAACATCTTGGCCTCGGCAAAGGCGACCAATTGTCCATTTTTATTTCTCATCTCACCTTGGCAATATAGGATACCTTTTCTTTTTTCAAGAACCCGGCCGGTAATTTCCACTTCCTCCCCAACCAACACTGCCTTCTTAAAGCGCACCTTCAATTCCGCGGTCATTGCCTCGTATCCCTTTTTCCGACAAGCCCAGACAATAATTTCATCTAAGAGAGTTGTGATAATTCCCCCATGAGTAATATTGGCATAACCCTCATATTCCTTCTTTGTTTGAAAGTTTGCTTTCACGGTATCGCCTTCTTCTTGGATATGCAGATGGAGGCCGATTGGATTCTCTCTGCCGCAGGCAAAACAATAATCACTTGATTTAATCACTTCTCTATTTGAACCGAAATATCTCTCTGGGTAGTCTTTTATTAATGGCTAACTTAGCGAAGAAAAGTTCGGTCCGGTTTCCTTTCCAATCTTCAAAGGCAATCTCTTCAATCAACAGATTCTTCCGATTTACCGCTAAGGTAATGGAATAATAAGCGGTATCAATTGGCGTCAGAATTAAATTTATCACATCTTTATCTTTGGGTTGACTCTTTATGGCAAAGGAATCTTTGAGCAATTCAAAGAAAAGAAGAAAGGGGGGAGTTTCGCTCAGGGGTCTTTTGGTAGTCTTTTCTTTTATTGAGACAAAGAGTGTTTCCCGGTCGGCAATGATTAACTGATTTTCTGGTTTTAAGACCTCAATCCGCAGTTTGTTTGGCTTTGCCGCGTAGAAGCGGCCTTGGAATTCTTCACAAAAACCGGCTTCTTCGGAGCAGACCCTCTGACGGAAAACTCCTTGGATATTATTCACCTTTTTATACTTCTCTTTAACTTTCCACCAGAGAAGGTCATTCTCTTGGGGCAATAAGATAAAAGATAAAGCAATCAGTAAATTAACCATAAATAAGATTACGAGATTTTGGCCATAAGTCAACTCACCCTTCCAATGATAATAAATTAAAAGTTAAGGGTCTGGTTTTTCCCGGTGAGAAAGTTTTTCCTCCTCTTCAATCTCCTGGAGGAGTTTTATATCTTCGGCACTGAGGGGAATTTTTTTTAAGAGGTCAGGTCTTCGTAAAAGGGTAATCCTTAATGCCTCCTTTCTCCGCCACCTCCTTATCTGGGCGTGGTTACCAGAGAGAAGAACCTCCGGTACCTTATAATTCCGGAATTGCGCCGGTCGGGTATAATAAGGGGCGTCAAGAATCCCGGAGACAAAGGAATCAGAGGCGATGGATTCTTCATCACCAACCACTCCGGGAATAAGCCGGACGCAGGCTTCTAAGATAATCGCGCAGCCGGCCTCACCGCCGGAAAGGATGAAATCACCAACCGATATTTCGTCAGGCATCAGATATTGCCTGACCCGCTCATCAATTCCTTTATAGCGCCCGCAGATAAATATGAGGTGTTCCTTTAAAGCCAGTTCCTGGGCCCGGCTCTGGTCAAATCTCCTTCCTTTTGGTGAGGTGAGGATAAGATAAGAATTCTCTTTTTTTATTGATTCCACGGCATTGACGACCGGCTCTGGTTTTAGAATCATCCCACTCCCACCGCCGTAAGGGTAATCGTCAACCGTGCGATAGGCATCTGTGGCGAAGTCCCGTAGATTGATTAGCGAAACTGTTAAAAGTCCCTTCTCCTGAGCAATCCTTAATATCCCGGTATTCAAAATACCACTGAAATATTCCGGAAAGATTGTGATAATATGGCAGAGCATTGAATTAAAGATAAGGAGAGTTTTTGATTTTCCGGTCTCGTTTTGCTCTCTCTGAACTACTTTCGGCGAGCGCGGGTAAATATATTGAACCTATTCCAGAATCTCTAACTGGGCTCTCTTTCCCTGTTTCATTGCTGCGGCAGCCAGTATCTGCCTGATGGCTTTTGCTGTTCTACCCTCCTTTCCTATAACCTTACCGAGGTCGCCTTCGCCAACTCGGAGTTCTAAGATGAGGGTTCTTTCGCCGGATATCTCCTTTAGGTTTACTTTATCCGGATTGTCAACAAGGGATTTTGCGATGTTTTCAATCAAGTCTTTAAGGGGTAACATAATTCACCTCCTCTTTCTTTTGGTATCTTTTGAGAAGTCGTTTTACGGTGTTTGTGGTTTGGGCACCACACGAGAGCCAGTAGTTAACCCTTTCCGTGTTTATTTTAAGTTCGCTTTTTAGTGGGTTATAGCAACCCACGGCTTCAATATATTTACCAGCGCGCGCTCGCCGCACATCCGTTACTACTATCCGATAGAAAGGCAGATTTCTCCTTCCCATTCTATTTAATCTTATTTTAACCATTTATTATATAATACAATAAAATTTAAAAAATGTCAACTATTAATTAAAAAGAGAAAACTTAACCGACTGGTTTTTGGGAAATGGCTGAAAATTTGAATTGTTTTCATTTTTGATTATAATTGGCTATGAAAAATTGGCTCCTCCTCTTAATTCCTTTCTATCTATTGGGAAAGATTACCGGTTGGGTTAGAGAGAAAAAGACCGATAAACCTATCCCCTTTGCTAATCTCATGGTCCTAAATACCCCTTACGGCACCGCCACTAACGAAAAGGGTTTCTTCTGCCTACTCAATATCCCACCAGGGATTTACTCAATAGAAGCCTCGGCGATTGGCTACCAATCAATGGTCGTTAAAGATGTGATAGTGGAAAGAGAGAAGGTTGTGCGTCTGAATTTTATCTTGGAAGAGATGCCAATTGAATTGGAGAAGATTACCGTGACCGCCGAGAGACCATTAATCGCAAAAGAATGGACAAGACCGACTTATATCCTGAAGGCAAAAGAAATGACCTTTGCTTCGGATTATTTCACCGGGCTTTTGGCTTTTCAACCCGGGGTGATAAGAGCCGAGAGTCTTTTGCACATCCGGGGCGGCCGCGCCGAAGAAGTTGACTACCGCTTGGATGGTGTCTCAATCATTGACCCATTGTTAGGAGAATTAGGGATAGATATTAGCAAAGGGATATTAGAAGAGGTAATCTTCTTCCCTGGTGGCTTTGGCTCGGAATACGGCAAGGCAATGTCCGGGGTTATCAATCTAATCTCCCTTTATCCCTCAAATAAAATTACCCAAAACGTCTTTTTCAAAACCGAAAGATTTACACCCAAAACCAACGATTATGGCTATGCCAATTATCAGACCACGACATTTCTTCCAATTGGGAGATTTCAAAATATCTTCTCCTTTGATTTATCGCTAACCGATGACGCAGACCCGAGATTTTATAAACTTCCTCACAAAGAAAGGCAAGACTATTGTCTTTATGGCAAGACCGGATACCAATGGCTCGGAAAGGCAAATTTTGTTTTAAGCAGTGCCTTTTCTCACTCCCAGTTTAACCGCTATCATCCCCAGTGGAAATTTAACTTAAACAATTACCGCTCCGATTTAAAAAAAGGGCAGGTGATAATCTTTAAGTCGGACATCCTCTTCGGGGAAAGAGACCTCTGGGAAATTACCGCCAGCCGTTTCTTTACCGAAAAAAAATACGGGGTGAAGAAAGGGAATATGTCCTGGTGGCGGGATATTGAATTTAAGGAATTAGCCGAATACGAAATTCCCAAGATGACGATGGATAATCCTTTTGGTGTGGGTGTTGTGAAATATCTCTATTTTTATACCCGGGGTGATTATCAAGAACTCCGCCATACCTCTTCTCTAACTTATTCCCTGAATTATAAATTCTCCTCCCAGATTAGCCCAATTCATCAGGTATTTTTGGGTGGCGAAAATAATTTCTATTATGTGAAAAGCGACTGGATAAGTTTCCCTTCCTGGTATCCCTCCCGTGATACCTATACCTTTAAGCCTTCCCATTTTGGTCTCTGGCTTGAAGATAAGATAGATTACCGCGGTCTCTTCGCCAATATCGGTTTAAGGTTTGACCGATTCCTCCCCGCAGCCGAAAGGCAACCAAAGGCGCAGTGGAGTCCAAGATTAAGTGCCTCGCACCGAATAACCGATTGGCTATTTTTTCGCTGGAACTATGGCTATTATTTTCAAATCCCCAACCTTTCCTATTTCTACGACCAAGTAAAAAATAAGGAGATAAGGTATCGCCAGAATCCACCTCCACTAATCGGTAATCCGGATTTGAAACCGGAGAGAACTACCGCCTATGAGATTGGACTGCAAGGCGAAGTCTCTAAGAATCTTCTTGGGACATTTAACCTCTGGTATAAGGATGTGAAAGACCTCGTTGGGACAAGAATCGTGCTCGCCCTGCCTCACCCCTATACTACTTATACCAATATTGATTATGCCCGTTTGAAAGGATTAGAAATTATCTGGGAAATAAAAGGTAAGAACTTCTCACCCAAGCTTGCTTACTCCTTATCTTATGCCCAAGGGACAAGTTCCTATGCCAACGAAAATTATTACGAATATATAATCCGTGGTGATACCAATATACCCCTGGCCGAATACTCCCTTGATTTTGACCAGCGCCATCGGCTATTTTTCCAGTTGGACTTCTCTTCCTTCATCTCCGGGAGGTTAATCGCTTATCTTGGTCAGGGGTTTCCTTATACCCCGCCCGGCGGCCGAGGCGACCGACAAACGATGAACACATTAAGGAGACCCTGGCGCAAAAGTGCTGATTTATACCTTTATAAAGAGTTTTCCCTTTATGGTCAGGACTTTAACCTGGTCGGTGAACTACTAAATATCCTTGGTATCCGGGATATCCTTTATGTCTATCCGGCGACCGGTAAACCGGATGATGATGGGGTGTGGATTGATTACCGGGAATTTCGCTCCGTAGTATTTTTAGGCGACCCGGTCTATCATTCCGCCCGAGACTTAAACCACGACGGTTTAATAAATCCGAACGAAAATTACCTGGCCGTCGTTGCCTACCACCAGGTAACCGTTGATTGGATAAACAACTACGGACCGGGTAGAAGAGTGAGGCTGGGAGTTGAGATAAAACTGCGATAAATCTTAATGCCCTAACCAATTAAACAAAAGGAAGGAAGGGGCAAGGAAATGGGGATTAATGCCTTTTTATTCCTCAGGTATTTTTAGAAAAATATCGGTTGCTGACTTTGGGTCTTTCGGATATCAGTAAACAGTCCATTTCAGAGGGAGCAGGTCTTACATACTTTTGAACTCTCGGTACCTCTTTTATTCTCTCTTTTAATTAGAAATTGGGAGTGGCTTCTTTCGTAAAGCCATTAGGAGTAAATCCCTTCTCTCCGCTATCAGGAAAGTCTCAAAAGGGTTGCTAATTTTCATTTTTCATTATAAAACCCCCAATCTTTTCATCACCTCTGCCAGTTTGGGTTCGGTCTTGGCATATTCCTTGAGAATTTTCTCAATCATCTCCTCCCTTTCTTCAATGTCCCGACTTCTTTTCAGATAAGGGGAAAGGGTGGTTTTTCTATCCCAGATTGCAAATCCAATTGTAACCGCAACGATTCCAGCGAATGCCGCCACAACCCCGAGAAAGATATTTATCAGTTGGTCAAACCGTTTATCAATCGCCTCAAACCGTTTATCAATCGCCTCAAACCGCTTATCAACACTCGCCTTAAATTCTTTAAGGGAAGTCTCAATTCTTATTAATCTATCTCGATCATCAAGTGTATAGGGAATTTCTTTTGCCGACAAAAACGAACTAATCAAGGTAAGAAAGAGCAAAGAGGATAAAAGGAATTCATTTTTTTTCATAAAACCTCCGATTTACCATATTTTTATTATTAATTATATGAAAATTCTGGGTTAATGTCAAGCCTTCGGTTCGCCTGGGGGCTTACGCCCCACTTCGCATCGGTCATTGACATCACTACCTTTTTGTGATAAATATTCCTATGGTAAATTTCTTATTTAGTATTATCAGCACGATAATTGTTAGCCTCCTTTCCTTGGTTGGGATATTTTTTATCCCCCTAAAAGAGAAATCTTTAACCTCGCTCCTCTCTCATCTGATTGCCTTTGCCGGTGGTGTGCTCTTTTCTGTATCTTTTCTTCATCTCTTACCTGAGGTGTTAGAGACAATTCCCCCCGGTATTACCTTTCTCTTCTTTGCCATTGGATTTTTAATCTTTTATCTATTGGAGAGATTTCTCCTCTGGCATCACTGCCATCGTAAGGAATGTCCGGTTCATCCCTTTACCTATCTTAATCTTTATGGCGATGGCCTCCATAATTTTATTGACGGGGTAATAATCGCTGGTGGTTATCTCTCCGGGATTACCGCCGGTATCTTAGTTACGGTGGCCGCGATTGCCCATGAGTTGCCCCAGGAGATTGGCGATTTTTCCCTTCTCGTCTACGGTGGCTTTTCAAAAAGGAAGGCACTCTTTTATAATTACCTCTCAGCGGCAACGGCCATCCTTGGTTGTATTATGGGCTTTTTACTCTTTAGCAAACTTTCCTCACTACTCCCTTATTTGTTAGCCATCGCCGCCGGCAACTTCACTTATATTGCCACCTCGGATATTATCCCCGAATTACACAAAGAGGAGAACTTAAAGAAGTCATTTCTCTCCTTCCTCTTTTTCCTCTCTGGTTTTATCATTATCCTCATCGCCACCCGCCTCTTTCCGAAATGAAAAATAAATTACTTTTTATCTCCATCCTTTTTATCCTCATCTTTCTTTTCACTTATCTCGCCTTTCATTTTATTAGATACATCCCATTTTCCCAGGTCAGGGAGATTCGGGAGATGATTCTCTCGGTCAAATTCTTTCCCTCCTTTATCTTTTTTCTTTCGCAAATAATTCAAATTCTTCTACCAATTATCCCGGGGAATGTGGTCAATTTTGCTGGTGGTTACATATTTGGGACTTTAAGGGGTAGTATTTTAAGCATCCTGGGGGTAATTTGTGGGTCTTTTTTAGCGTTTACCATCAGTCGCTATTTCGGGCGTCGGGTCTTAAATCTCTTTATTAAAAAAGAGAGGATGAAAAGATTTGATGGGCGGATAAAGAAAAAAGTCCCATTGGTATTTTTCCTTCTTCTGCTCATTCCGAATCCATTGGGTGATATCGTCTATTTTCTCTACGGCCTGACCAACCTCCCCTTATCCTTTTTTCTCATTGCCGTTATCCTCAGTCGGTCACCCGGGATAATATTTTCTTCTTACTTAGGGACAAAGGCACTTAATTTTACCCCGGTAGAGTGGCTAATATTTGGTCTAATCACCTTTACCCTGGCGGCTTTATTTTATCTATTTAAAGAAAAGATTCTCCAATTAAAGATATTCCGATTTTGAATGAAACTACCTTGTGGTATCCGGGAACATTGTTTCCCCTTTGGCTTAAAATTCAGGGAAACATTTTGCCCCTATTTTTACTCTATATTTAATAATGAGAGAAGAGAATAACTAATTCCCAAAGACCTAATGGCTTTTATTCTATCCAATCTAATTCGTAGGGGAGGGGATTTTTTCCGAGCCATTTAAATTATGGCTTGGTCGTTTAGCGACCAAAAATTAATCGGTGAAATTTCGCTTAATCCTTTGATTTTACAGGACTTATCGGATTTTTTCTTTCTTTTAGGGTATCGTCCCCTCTACGGCTTACCCTACCCCTTACTTAATGCCTTAGTGGGTCTCTTACTCTGTCCCTTACTCTTTGCCTTCCTTAACCCCTTTCCCTGCCTTTTACTCTTGCCCTTTCTCTTACCCCTTCTATCTCCCCTGGTCTATCTCCCTCTAATACGTTCCCTAATAGGCTCTCTCTTCCTATCCCTGTGCCTTTCCCTGTATCTCTCCCTTACTCCTATTGGGGATGGTATTAAATGCCCTATTCTCGGTTCTATTCTCCATCCTGAGTGCTATTTTAGGGTTTGGAATATTGATGCCTGCCCAATATCAGAGCCGAAGTGCACTAATGGATTAGTCCATCCAGGGTAGACGGGTCTTAAGTTCTGGTCTTCGGTAATCGGGTAAGACTAAGGGGGAACGGCGATTCTCATCTACCCCGGCCTCTTTTAATTCTTTGTGGTAAGTAATTAAATGGTTCAAGGTCGGTTTAGAAAATTGTGTTGATTTGGCAAGCGTTGCTGATTTTTTCCCGGCCCGCTGACCAAAGACTAAGATGTCCAATAATGAATTTCCCATAAGTCGGTTCCGGCCGTGAACACCACCGGCGACTTCACCTGCGGCTAAAAGCCCAGGCACATTTGTCTCACCATCTGGATTTATTAAAACCCCGCCGTTTTGATAGTGTTGGGTAGGATAGGTCAAAATCGGTTCCTTTCTTATATCAATGCCAAATCTTTTGAACTGGCGGAACATCGCCGGCAGTTCCCGCTCAATCGTTCCCTCCCCACCTTTTATCTCAATGAGCGGTGTATCAAGCCAGACACCAACCGAACCCTGTGGGGTCTTAACCCCTTTATCCCTTTCTTGGCATTCTCTGATTATTGCCGCCGCCACACAGTCCCTGGTCTCCAATTCATAAATGAATCTCTTTCCCTCCCGATTCACTAATTGCGCCCCAACCCCTCTCACCTTTTCGGTTATCAGTTGCCCGGAAATCTGTTCCGGGAAACAAACGCCGGTTGGATGGTATTGAATGGTATCAATATAAATAAGTTTTGCCCCAATCCGATTGGCTAAGACTAAACCATCAGCGGTTGCTCCATAATGATTGGAAGTGGGGAAACCCTGGATATGGAGTCTTCCGGCACCACCGGTCGCCAGTATCGTTGCTTTACTCTGGATAATTATCTTCTCGCCCGTCTCCAAATTTACAAATACCGCCCCACAACATCGCCCATCTTCATCAGAAAGGAGTTCAATTGCCGCAACATATTCAATAACCTTTATCCCTTTATTTAATACCTCGTCTTTCAGAATGCGCATTATCTCCATTCCGGTGTAGTCCTTGGCCGTATGCATCCGTTTTCTTGATGTGCCGCCGCCGTGGATTGTAATCATCGTCCCATCTTCTTCCTTATCAAACATCATTCCCATCTCTTCTAACCAGGCAATGATTGAGGGACCGCTCTGAACAAGATGATAAACTAATTCCGGTATATTCTTATAGCCACCGCCCCCCATCACATCCAGGTAATGGATTACCGGTGAGTCGTTTGGTTTATCCGCGGCCTGGATGCCACCCTGAGCCATTACCGTATTAGAATCACCGAGGCGAAGTTTTGTCGTTAGGATAACATCCGCTCCTTCACTGACTGCTGAAAGGGCGGCCATCGCCCCGGCACCACCACCACCGATGATTAAGACATCACAGGTATAAGTCACTTCATCAATCTTAAATTTTTCCGGGTCAAGATAGGAATAGGCTTCAAGCAAATCGGCAATCTCCTGCACCGCAACTTCACCTTTATTGACCCCAACCAAAATCTTTCGGGTAGTTCCTAATTTATAATCCGGATGAAATGATTTAAGGAGGGATTCTTTCTCTGCTGCTGGCAGAAGGGGGATGACCTCGGATAATCTCTCTTTTCGGGTCTTTTCCACCTCCTTGATTTGCCTAAGCATTGCCTCAGGATAACTCATCTTTTTCTCCTATTCTTCAATATCCCGTTTCTGGTAAAGTTCCTTCAACTGGGCCGTATCCATTTTTAAGAGCCTTTGTAGGTCCGATTCAAATTTCTTCTCATCCATCTCTTTTAACCTCTCTTTCAGGTGGGGAGAGTTTTTCAAGATGTGGGCGCCATAAAGGCGTCGGGCAAGGAGGGCGACATAATACTGAACGATTTCTGCCGGACACCGACTGGCACAGAGTCCGCATAATATACAGTTAAATGACAGTTCCGCACATCTCTTTATATCCCCACGGATTGCCGCATTCACAAAATCCATCACATCTATCTCTTGGGGACAGACCTTTGTGCAACTACCACAGGAGATACATCTTAAAATTTCCGGATAGATGGTGATTAAGGTCTCAGCGGTCGCCGACAAATTCTTTATAAAATAGGTCTTCTTATTAGCCGGATAGAAGGGGATTTGGGTAAGATACATCCCTTCTTCTACTGTATTTTGACAGGCAAGACCAACCTTTAATCGGTAGGAGTCTTTTGTCCGATAGACAGTGCCGCAGGAGCCACAAAATCCACCGCGACAGCCGGCACCCCTTATGTAAAAAAAACCGGCGTATTCCAATGCCTTCATTATCGTCTGCCCCTCCGGCACCTTATATTCCTTACCCATCACATAGATAGAAATCTCTTTCATAAATCGTTATTGGGCATTACTTTCTTTTATTACAACCTCCGGTATTTCTTTAATCCTTCCTCGTAGAGGTCATTGCCGTACATATCATTAACAACAATGCAAGGGAAATCAACAACCTCCATCTTACTCACGGCCTCTGGTCCTAAATCTTCGTAGGCAATTACTTCGTATTTTTTCACCTTCTTTGCCAATAGCGCGGCCACACCACCAATGGCAGCAAAATAGACTCCGTGATATCTCTTTAACGCCTCAAGTACTTGTGGTGAGCGGTTGCCTTTCCCAATCATCCCTTTCATCCCGTGCGCCAAAAGAGTGGGCGTATAGGGGTCCATCCTCTCCGAGGTCGTCGGACCACACGGTCCAATTGGATAACCAGGTTTTGCCGGACAAGGACCGACATAATAGACGATAGCACCCTGTAAGTCAAAAGGCAGTTTCTCCTTATTATTTATCGCCTCAACCAACTTTTTATGGGCGGCGTCTCTTGCCGAATAGATAATTCCGGTGATAAAACAAGAATCACCAGCCTTTAACCCTTTTACCACTTCTTCGGTGAGTGGTGATTTTATAATATGGCTGGCCATCTTAAACCTCCCTCATAATGTTACGCTCTTATGGCGCGCGGCGTGGCAATTGATATTAACCGCAACCGGCAAAGAGGCGATGTGGCAGGGAAAGGCCGAGATAAAGACCGCCAGGGCTGTCGTCCGACCACCGAATCCTTGTGGTCCGATGCCTATCTTATTTATCTCTTCTAAGAGCTCCTTCTCCATTTGGTCATAGAATGGGTCGGGGTGGTTGGAACCGATTTCCCGCAGGAGGGTCTTTTTTGCCTGAAGTGCACACATCTCCATCGTGCCGCCAATCCCTACCCCGACGATTATTGGTGGACAGGGGTTGGCACCACTCCTTTCCACCCGGTCAATCACATATTTCTTTACCCCTTCCATTCCGGCGGCTGGGGTGAGCATCTTAACCTCGCTCATATTCTCACTACCGCCGCCCTTAGGCATAACGGTAATCTTCAGTTTATCCCCGGAAACGATTTGGGTATAAATAACCGCCGGAGTATTATCATTAGTATTTTTCCGCCGCAAAGGGTCGGCAACGACCGACTTTCTTAAATATCCCTCCTTATATCCCTTTCTAATCCCTTCGTTAATCGCCGCTGAAAGTCCGCCTTTAACTTTTACCTCCTCACCCATCTCAACAAAGACAACCGCAATTCCGGTATCTTGACAGATGGGCAGCATCTCCCTCTTGGCAATCTCGGCATTTTCTAAAATCTGGGTAAGGACTTCCTTGCCGAGAGGTGACTCCTCAATCTCTCTTGCCTGCATCACTCTCTCTTTAATATCCTCGCCTAAGATACAGTTTGCCTCAATTGCCAACCGGGCGACCTCATCAACGACTGTGGCATATTCTATCTCACGCATAACGACCCCTCTTTTATTTGTGATTTAAACCTTTGGGGCATTTACATCTGGCTTGGTTTCAAAACCCAAATCTCTGGTTTTTGGGGTAAATCCTCTTTTTTTACCTCAACCTCAGATTTATTCCAGAGTCGGCAGTTTGGTTTCTGGGATAAAAATTCATCAACCGGAGAAATTGGGAATTCGCAGGCCGTTGTTTTGTAATGCATTGGAATGGTAATTAACGGCTTTAGGTCATTCATAATCTCTGTTGCCTGTTCGGCATCAATTGTGAAGTAACCGCCGACCGGTAAGAAGAGCAGGTGAATCTCCCCGATTTTCTTTTCCACCTCTTTACTAAGTAATTCGCCTAAGTCGCCAAGATGGGCAATTCTCATCCCCTCCATCTCAATCACAAAGACCGTGTTTTTGCCCCGTTCTCGCCCAAATACTCCATCGTGATAAGTGGTGATGCCCTCTATCTTAATACCCAATACTTCTTTCTCACCTTCGCCTCTCACCACTTTCGCTTCTCCCTTTATATCCTTATAATAGTTGTGGTCATCGTGCTCATGGCTGATGAGAACGATGTCCGCCACTTCGGTTATCGGCTTATATTTTAATCCGCCGTAGGCCTCTGATTTATAAGGGTCAGTGATAAGACGAATACCACTCTCTTCGGTAATTAAAAAGGATGAATGCCCTAAGTATTTAATCCGCATAATTCACTCCGGGATTACCGATACTCGCTGTTTATGCCTACTCACCCATTCAAACTTCACCACTCCTTCTTTTTTGGCGAACAAGGTCCAGTCTCTTCCCATCCCGACATTCTGTCCGGGAAGGATACGGGTTCCGCGCTGGCGGATTAGGATATTTCCTGGCTTGACTAATTGACCGCCAAAGATCTTAACGCCCAGTCTCTGTCCTGGGGAATCTCTCCCATTTCGGGAAGAACCCTGACCTTTCTTATGTGCCATAAAATCCTCCCTTTCTAAAAATGATTATAGCCAATTTTATTCCCCTGTCAACTTCTCACTACGGTTTGGGGATAAATCCTTTCTTCATTAAAAACTGAATCTCTTCCCTTGCCTGGCGGATGGTCTCTTCCGCTTTCTTATATAACTCATTCCGACTCATCGTCTTCCTGGCTACTCCTTGTTCGATTGCTTTCATTCCTACTGCACACGCCTCCCGCGGAAATACCTCCCAATCATCCATCGTGGGAATCAGATAATCCTCGCGCAATCCCCGGTCCTCCGCCACCTTTGCCAGTTCCAAAGCGGCGGCAATACACATCTCGTCGGTAATCGTTCGGGCATTCACATCCAAAACCCCACGGAATATTCCAGGAAAGCCAAGGGAATTATTCACCTGATTGGGAAAATCACTTCTTCCGGTGGCCACAATCTTTGCCCCGGCTTCCTTTGCTTCCCAAGGCCAGATTTCCGGAATTGGATTCGCACAAGTGAAAAGGATTGGGTCTTTCGCCATCCTTTTAATCCACTCTTTTTTAATTGTATCCGGACCCGGCTTGGAATAACCAATCACCACATCCATTCCTTCCATTGTGACCGGTATCGCGTCTTCAACCTTTTCTGTCTTCCGCCCCTCTTCATTGGTCCGGAGAATCAAATCCTTGATATAAGCAAAATGTTTATCAAAATCGGGCCGGTCTTTGTGAACAATACCATAAATATCACACATCACAATCTTTGCCGGGTCAAACCCATAGGCAACCATTACTCTTAGACAAGCAATACCCGCTGCCCCGGCACCAATCATTCCTATTCTCACCTTCTCCACACTCTTGCCAACAATCTTCAAAGCATTAATTAACCCGGCGAGGGTAACCGCCGCGGTTCCCTGCTGGTCATCGTGCCAAACCGGAATATTCATCTCTCGGCGTAAGACATCAAGGATGTAAAAGCATTTCGGTTGGGCGATATCCTCCAAGTTATAACCACCAAAAGATGGTTCTAAGAGTTTAGCGATTTCAATAAACTTATCCGGATCCTTCGTGCCGACCGCAATCGGAACTGCGTCCACCCCACCCAAGTACTTAAAAAGTAAAGATTTCCCCTCCATCACTGGGAGTGATGCCTCCGGTCCGATGTCGCCCAGACCCAAAACCCGCGTCCCATCAGTTAAAACCGCAATCAGATTGGCACGGTTGGTATGCTCCCAGACCCTCTCCGGATTTTTAGCAATATCTTTACAGGGTTCAGCCACTCCCGGGGTATACCAGATAGCGAAATCATCAAAGTCCCGGATGGCACACTTCGCGGTTATCTTCACCTTCCCCTTATAAAAAGGATGGAGACGCAGGGCATCTTCCGCTGGCTTTTTCGCCTTGGCTAAAAGTTCCTCTTTGGTTAAGACCTTCTCCTCTTTTGGCTTCTTCGCCACTCTCTTTTTCACTACCTTTCTTTTTGCGAAAACCTTAACCTTTCCCTTTTTCTTCATCTTTTTCATAACCCCCTCCTCTTCTTATCTATTTTTTGCCGGTTGTTTAATTGGTATCGTAATTATCATCCCGATTAAACATAAGATACCAGCAACCCAAAAGGCTAAGTTATAACTCTTCGTTCTTTCTAAGACCTGTGGGGCGAAGATATTGCCAAAAAGCCCGCCAACACCATAAGCGGTAAAGAGTAAGCCATAATTCATACCGACATTCTTTGTGCCGTAAAAATCAGCCGTTACCGCCGGGAAGACGGCCAGATAGCCACCAAAACAGAGACCGACCAGAGAGATGCCAATCCAGTAATAGAAAGGTAAAGTTGGAATTAGATTATATAAAAGGACCGCAACCCCGCAGATTAAAAAGATAAGGAATAGGGTCTTTAATCTTCCGAAGCTGTCGGAGACCTTACCC
>Ga0209102_1000474_pt1 | contig 26559 bp, 14 predicted proteins | sample ConPoolayeHmetaG_FD_185483 | JGI IMG/M metagenome (GOLD analysis project Ga0209102, IMG submission 185483) | Hot spring microbial mat communities from California, USA to study Microbial Dark Matter (Phase II) - Cone Pool mat layer H metaG... ...
TCCTCGAGATTCGTCGGCTTTGTGCGACTTTCCATTAGCTGCTCAACTTCTGTTTCATTAGAACAACGATGACCTTAAAGCAAAGGGGAGGTCTTTTCAAAAATACAATCAGAGCGGTGAAACTGAACCGAAGATAATGAGATGGGGCTGTGCGTTGACCTTAAGAGCACAATCTCCGTAGATTGTTGCTCTCTGACCGCAAAATGGGGGGCTCTAAAAATCTCTAACGGCAATTTTGGGTCAAACGCGCGAGTAGATCGGCGAAATCTCCCGAGGCACCAAGAGCTCCGCGAATCGCCCCAACCTCTCCTCCTGGGAAAAGAGAAGGTCATAAAAATTATTCAGTCGAGCTCTCGGCGTCTAAAAGAAACTCTTGGGAGGCGACTTGAAGCGGAGGAGGGCTCTTGGCCACAAAGGTCAGCTGGAGGGGGTCGATGATCCTGTCTACCAGGAGAAGTCCCTGAGGAAGGCAATGACCATCATTGTCCCATCGAATTGAGGCCAGAGGAGTGGGTCAACTTCATAGGTAAGATGAAGATGTGATGCACTTCCAGCGGGGAGTCTATTGTGTGCTAGATTGCCCTTGGAAACGAAATTTTAAATTAAAGAGGTGCACGAATGTGTGGGATGGGTATTGACCATCATACGCCGTACTCTCCGATCACATGGTCTGGACGAAGAGGGCCGAGAGGTAAAGGCTGGAGGGGTATTCAACACCAAGAGCGAAGTGATGAGGTTTTTAGAAGGGCTGAAGGATGTGAAAGCGATTGCCAAAGCTCGCATCTAGAGAGACAACCTGGGCTCTCGGATATCGGCTTATCTGTTAGGGACGGGGTTCATTCATGAGGTTTACTGGCGGGGGAAGGAGACTCGGGAGAGCCAGCAGGTTTGGCGCCATAGTTTTTTCGGTCCGGAATGCTGGCTAGGGTGAAGAATCGGATCTGGATGCTTCTGGCGCAGCAGGGAGAGGAAGTCCGCAAGAGAAGAGCCTAGGTCAAGGAGCTTTTGACGAGGAAGGGGAAAAGGGCTTAGGTTAGGGGAATCGACGCAGAGGCACCTTTCCTCTCTTTTGGCCAGTTACGATCATCTAGAGGAAAAGATCAAAGAATCGGATAGGCTGGTGAAAGGGTTTTATTGTCAGATGAAGGAAGCCCAGCGGGTGAAGACAGTACCCGGGTTTTGGGAATTTTTTTCTGTGCTTGTAACGACAGAGATAGCTGATATCTCGAGGTTTGAAGATGCCGCTAGGCTTCATCCTATGCAGGGGTCATCCCTTCCCTTCACAGCTCTGGGGAAAGGATTTATCATGGGGAGATCGTCAAGCAAGGGAATCGCTGGCTACGCTGGGCGGCCATGGAAGCTGTGACGCCTGCCTGCCGTGCGGATTTTGACATCAGACTCTTTTATGAGCGGTTAGCCCGCAAGAAAGGAGCCAACGTGGCTAAAGTGGCTACGGCCAGGCGGCTCTTAACGATCATTTATCGAGTCTTAAAAGAAGAGCGTGTTTATATACCATATAAGCTCAAAACAAAAAAGGAATCGGTTGCTTGGTGAAAGTCTTAGCGGAAATTTTATTTCGCGCTCGCTCGTAGGTTAAGGGACCGAGAGCTGAGGTTAGCGTGTGTGCGGACTTAACCTTAGGGTTAAGGGCACGGAGAGAAGGCTGGTTCACAAGAGCTGGGAAGAAGGAAAGAAGAAGAAAAAGAAAGGAGGCTATAAAGAAAGTTTTTGCATCACATCATCATAGAAGAATTTCCGAATCATCTCCGCCCAGCCACGGCGTGGAATTCTTGGGCATTCCTCATCGATGACCAGAAGCTTATGCTCTCCTTCTTCAACCTTGCGCATTTTGTTGGCGTAGATGCCAAAGCACCGGACAGTGACCTGACCCTTGTCAGGAATATGCGAGATGAGCCTAGCGATGAACTCCAGATATTCTATCGTCCTCTTATCTTATTTATGTTCACTTAATTAGTCTCATGAGCAATAAAATTGCAGGAGCTGAATTCGCTATTAGGTGCCTGAAAATCTCTTGTTTTTACCCACAAGAAAGTCTGATGAACCGATTTAAAATGAGGAGTAGTGAGAATTAAAAGAGGCCTGAAGATGAAATGAAGAATTTAGGAGATATGTTGCTTAGGGCAGCGCAACTTAATCCAGACTTCTTTTTGGAGATCTAATCAGCGTATCGTTGTAGAAAAGAAAGCGATCAGGTTTGAAAATACTTATGATTCTTTGAGGGAAATATTTAGGAGATTGGTAGGAGAGAGGATAATTGTTTTGATTGCTTTAATAACTTAAACATTTCTTTAGTCTTTGGCAAACATTCATTCTTCTTCTTAAATGTTTTATGTTGTAGAGATTGTACTCGAAGAGGCATTCTGGACTTCTCTTTTTAAAGAGGAGAGAACTAATTATAAATTGTAATCCGTTCTATAGGCTTTCTGATATTCTAGATTCTACACTTTTTCCTACACGGAATAGAAGGATATAAATTGTGGAAATGAGTATAAAGTCTTAATGACCCAAGGGATTAGATCCCTTTTCTTTCTCTAAGAATAGATCATTTTTAGAAGAGCCCTCTGAGACTTCAGAAAATTAACTCTAAAAGATGACTGAAATTTTAACTGAGTTTTAATTTAGGCCTGAATAAGATCTTGACTGTGCTTCTTGTTCTTTAATCTATATTTTATTATCAGAGTAAAGTAAAAAGCCGCCTTTTAAACCTATTTTTCATCATCCTTCAAACCGAACAAACCTACCACTAGGGACTATGGTTATTTTTATACGTGGGTTGGAGGAAATCTTTTCATCCAAATAATTTTGAAGGTTGGAAATCTTTTTAAAGCCTATCTTTTTCACCATCTTTGCACTCAATTTTGAATAAAGCGAGATTTTTGTTCTGGTGAGAAGCTTAGAAATTGCATATGCTTTATGCCCTCCAAGGGTAAATTCTTTACTAATCTTCGAGGATATCCATTCAAAATCATGGGCATATGCCATCCAGCTTTCAAACGTTTTCTCACCGAATCCCTCTTCACAAGAGGCAAGAAGTAATATTTCCCCTCCTTCTTTTACAATTTGTTTAACATTATCCAGAGCTTTTTGGGCTTGATAGAGATTGATATCTTTTGGGTATCCTCCTGCAGAGGTAATGACTAGGTCTGCCTTTTCTTTTACTCTAAGCGCGAAAATTTCATCGTATTTTTTAATGCCTACAACGAAGGCCTCATTATTTTTTCCAGCCACTGCAGAGATTATATTTTTATTATCATTGAGGATGACATTAAAAATGAAATCAATTCCTAAAATCTTCCCTGCTTCCTCAATATCCTTTCTCACAGGGTTATCTTCAAAGCGACCTGCCGTTGCATTCTCTTGGAGCATAAGGCTGTGATTTTTCTGGATAGTTCTTCTCGAGCATATTCCAGGAATCGCAGCTTTTGCTCCTCCACTGTATCCTGCAAAATAATGATACTCAATATTCCCTGTGGTAATTAAAAAGTCTGAAGCCTTAGCTTCTGGATATATTTCTAAAGGAGTACCTTGCTTTGTATAACCTATCAGTTCACATTTCTCAGGATCATGGTCTATTAGTTTTTGAACTTTTTTTAAAATCCCCTCTCCCACTAGCTTCCGCTTTTCTTCTTCTGTGTGCTTTCGATGAGAACCAAGGCCAAAAATTATTCGAATGTCTTTTATTTTTGCTTTTTCAAGTTCTTCAAGAATAAAAGGAAGAAATTTATAAGATGGACAAGGTCGGGTGACATCGCTAACTAAGATTGTGGCACTTTTCTTCCCTCTAACAGCATCGCCAAGACTTGGTGAAGCCACAGGGTTTGTGAGGGCATGAGAAATGATTTCTTTTTCTTCGGGTTTTTTCCTTGGAGGAGTTGACCCTACAATTTCAATTATATTTTTTTCAGGAATTTCAATTTCTATTTTCTCTTTGCTATAGGCAAGCTCAATTTTCATCCCTTGAATCTCGTCGCCGCTTTCTTTAAGGCTCTCACTACAGGAAGCTCTTCCCCTGAGAGGAATCTGACCATGGCTCCTCCTCCAGTACAGACATAGGAGAATTTATCGAGAAGGTTATATTTATTAGCAACAGCTATGCTATCTCCTCCCCCAATCACAGAAAATTTCTTTGCCCTTGCGATGTGATTCCAGATTTCCTTTGTTCCCAATTCAGTCTCTGGTTTTTCAAATACTCCTGGAGGTCCATTTAAGAAAATCGTCCTAGCTCTTGATATTTCATCCTTATAAGTGGAAATGGTCTTTCTCCCGATATCTTCAATAAGATGGTTTATGGGTAAATGGCGGGCATCTATTTCTTTTCTTGTTTCCACAATGAAAGCGTAATCTTGAGGCAGGATAATTTTTTCAGAATGCTTTTCCCAGATTTCTTTTGCCTTTCCAATATAAGAATCGAGTTTCCTGGAAAACAAAAGGTCTAAGGAAGGTTTACCTATATCAATTTCAGAAGCAACCATGAAGATTTGTGCCACCAAACCAGAGCATAGGATTTTATCCGCAATTTTATTACTCAACACAGTGGGCATCATGATAAAAGTATCTTCTACCTTTGCTCCCCCAAGAACAAAAATACATGGCCTTTCGGGAGAGGTCATGATTTTTGTAAGGACTTCATATTCTTTTTCGAAAAGCCTGCCCATGGCCGAAGGAAGGAGTTCTTCGAAAGCAACCAGCGTGGGCTGGTCTCTATGAGCGGCTGCAAAAGCATCGCAGACATAAATATCGGCTAGTGGCGCAAGTTTTTTTACTACCTGAGTTTTAGCCTGTTCTTCGGGAGAGAGCTTAAGCTTTGTCTCAAATAGAGTCAATTCTTCGGCCATAAATCTAACGTTCTCAAGAAGAATTATCTCCCCATCCTTGAGGTTTTTTATTGCTTCTCTTGCGTAGGGACCGCAGACATCTTCAATGAACTTTACTTCTTTCCCTAATAATTTTGTAATTTCTTTAGCATGAAGTTCAGTAGAGATAAAATTGTGATATTCAAGGTCCCCACCTTGATGTGTGAGGAGAACGAGCCTTGCTCCTTTTTCGGTTAGCTCCTTAATGGTTGGGATTGCAGCTTTTATCCTGCTTATATCTTTGAGATGGCCTGACTTGGCATCAAAGGGAGAGTTTAGGTCAAGTCTACACAGAACTATTTTAGACCGAAAATCAAAATCATCTAAGGTATGAATTCCGTATTTCATTAAATTTTCTCTTTCTCATTTTATTCAAGACCTAAATATCTGTTGGTAAGAGAAACTGCTTCTCTCCAGTCTTTCTGCATGACAAGAGAGGCTCTTACCCCATCTATCGTTTCTGGAGTCACTACAGCTTCTTGAGGGACATTTATGGTGAAGAATAAGTTATTTCCGCTCAAGGCCACAGTTTCTTTGAACACAGCGATCTCATACATATCGGCTCTTTTGTTTCCCTTCTCTCTAGCGTAACGGAAGAGAGCAGTGTTTGAATTGAAACCTTTTTCTATTTCAACTACTTTAATTCTAGGATGTTGTGCGAAGAGAGAAAGAGCGTTCTCCACAGAAATTCTTTTTTTGGGGGTTATTAAAATCGTTATGATATGACCATGAGTGGTGGGAACGTGAATTAAGGCTCCTGTTGCTTCTACATGAGGCATAATGAGCATTAGATCTTTCGCTTGGTGATTAGGGACTTTTTCCACTAAAGCAGTATCTACTAATCCCCTGTGAGTATCTCCCGGGTCAGCTGACCTTCTGATGATAGTAATTACCACTCTTTCTACACCAACCGCTTTGTCGATACAATCAACGGCTCTGATGAAACCCGTGGTATTACAAGAAGTAAGTTTGAGATAGTCTTTTCCTAATCCTTTTTCATAATTGGCGTAGCCATGGAAAAAAACATCCGCAACTTCATTCTTCTCTCCTCCCTGGAAAATTGCCTTTACTTTGTGTTCCTTATAAATTTCTTTATTTTTCATTCCTACTCCAGCAGGGGTTGCGTCGAGGATTATATCTACTTTTGCAAGAAGGTCTGATAAGTTACCTGTGATGGGAATATTTTCTTCTTCAAAGGCTGACCTATTTTTATCATCTGCTACAAAGAAAGGATATTCCATTCCACTGTCCCTAAGGGCTCTTATAGATAGAGTAGGAAAGATATCGGAAATTCCTACGAGTTCCATATCTTCTTGTCTTGCCACACCGTCTGCCAGCCTCTGGCCAATTACACCATATCCCACAACACCAACCTTAGCTTTTTTCATGAACATCCACCTCCTTTAAATTCATTCTTAATTTAATATTCTTATTTCGCTGTTGTCAATATATTATAAAAAAATAAATAATTATTTCTTGACAATTTTAATAAATATATCCTAAAATCAAACAGTATTAAAAATTGAAATAGTTATTTTTTCCTAATAATTATTTAGTCAAATATGAATTAATGAGAAATTGGAGTTGAATATAAATTCAAGCAAGGGGACCTAAATAAGTGAGCATGACTTCTTTAAAAATAATAAAGAGGTCCGAATGAAAAAATCATTGTTTATAATTCTCTTAGCTCTCTTTTATTTGGGAAAAATCGGAGCGTTTTCATGTACAATTTTTAATGCTTCCAGGAATGGGTTGGTTCTTGTGGGAAATAATGAGGACTTAAATTCGACTGACTCTGTAATCTGGTTTTATCCTCCTGTTAATGGAAAATATGGATACTGCTATGTAGGTTTTCATTCTTATGGCATTCAAGGAGGAATGAACGATCAAGGTTTGTTCTTCGATTATAATGCACTTAAATTCTCTAAGATGGAGTCGAGCCCAGGAAAGTTGAGTATTAAAAGTTGGAGGTGGTTCATAGATAAAATCATGGCAGAATGCTCTAGCGTAGAAGATTTAATCAATCTTCTTAATCAATATAATTTAGGATGGTGGGGCTCAAATCAGGTGATGTTTGTAGATGCAAAAGGCGAATCAGCAGTCATTGGAGCCGATAAGACGGGCAAATTGTCAATTGTCAGAAAGGAAGGCGAATATCAAGTTTCTACGAATTTCAGTCTTGCCAATCCTGAATTCGGGGCAATTTCTTATCCCTGTTATCGATATGAAATAGCTAATGAAATGCTGAAAAATATGAAAGAGCTGACAGTCGATTACTTTAGGAAAATTCTCGCTGCAGTTCATCAGGAAGGCGCAAATCCCACAGTTTATTCAAATATTTGCGACCTCACTCATAAGGAGATCTATCTTTACAATTTTCACAATTTTGAGGAAGTAGCAAAATTTAATCTTGAGGAAGAGTTTAGAAAGGGCGAACATTCTTATGAAATTTCATCCTTATTTCCTCGGAAGACTCACGCTCAGAAAAGCTTCGAAGAGGTTCAAGAAAAAAAGCTTTCCCATATACTCCTTAAAACTATTCTAGAGGAGGGGATTGAGGCTGCGATTGAGAAATATAATCAATCTAAAGCTGAAGCATCTTTTATGGCCAGTGAATTGGAAAACCTGATTTTTTCCTTAAGTCTTAAAGGAAGAATAAGAGAAACTATAGAAATATCCAAGTTGTACACGCAAGAATTTCCGAATTCTTTAAGCGGGCATAAAAGGCTCGGAGATATCTACCTCAAACTTGGAAATGAACAGAAAGCAATTGAGAGCTACAGAAGGGTCTTAGAACTTGATCCAGAAAATGGTGAAGTAAAGGAAATTTTAAAACACTTAAGACATAAAAATATTTTCTAAATAACGAAATAAAATAATAAAAAAAATTATATATTTAAACTTGACAAAAAAAATATTTAATACAATAAATTAATAAAATTAATAATAAGAAGTGAAAGGAGGTGAAAAAAAGGGGAAAATTCAGAAAAAGATTTCTATCTTGAAGAAACAAAGAGAAGGAGGTAAGCAATGTCAAAATTAAAATCAATCCAATTTTTAATCTTTCTCGGTTTGATTTTCACTCTTTCCACGTTCGTTTTTTCGCAAAGACAGACAGGTTCTATGACAGGAGTAGTGACAGATGAAGAAGGAACACCCCTCCCTGGAGCCGAAGTTACAGTGGAGTCTCCATCATTGATGGGAACTCAATCATTTATTACTAGGGCTGATGGTAGCTTTCGTTTTCCAGCCCTTCCTCCTGGAAGGTATACAGTAAGGATTAAACTCTCCGGATTTCAGCCATTAGAAAGGAGAGATGTCATTGTTAGTGTAGGAGCGAATGTTCATTTGAATTTCGAGATTAAACCAGCCACTGAAGAAGTTGAACTCGTAGTCACCGCACCATCTCCAGCAATCGACGTAAAATCATCAAAACTCACTAGCGTTTATTCATCAGAATTCATGACTAACATTCCAGTAGGAAGGGATGTTTTTGGAGTAATCCAGACTGCTCCAAGCGTAATAGGTAGTGTATCGGCAATGGTTTCTGTTCATGGTTCCGTTCTTATGCAGAGCAGATATGTTCTTGATGGAGTAGATATAACTGACCCTCTTCGAGGATACAGGTCAACCTGGTTGACTTATGATGCTGTGGAAGAAGTGGAAATGGTACTTGGAGGACAGAGTGCAGAAAATGCAAAATCAAGTGCAGGTTTTATAAATGTAGTCACCAAAAGCGGAGGGAATACTTTATCTGGGGGGCTTACTACGGTATATACCTCAGAAAGTTTATTCCAATCCACATTTTCTAAAGAAACTCTTAAAGCGCTGGGGCTGGGGGTTCCTGTTTTTGATAAGTATAATTACGATTTCTCTGTTACTTTAGGTGGGCCAGTTATAAAAGATCGGTTATGGTTCTTTCTTAACCCAAGATATAATACTTGGGAGAGGCAAGCTAATTTTATCCCTTTCACGGCAGGAAGTGGAGAATATTTTGGACCTTTCACAAATAAGCGCAGAAACTGGCTCGGCTTTGCAAAGTTAACAGCTCAAGTTAGCGATCATCTTAAATTAATGACCATGTTTCATTATTATTCGGGAAAAGAAAAGCCTTATTCCTGGTGGAATGCTCCTCGGAGAGCTCCAACATATACTCAACAGCTTGACTATAGACCATGGACTTTGAGCAATGTGATAAGTTATATCATTGATCAGAATACATTTTCTGACCTTAGGATCGGCTACGTTAAGATTGACCAAGTTAGTCTTGACTTATATGAACTTGGAGAGCGTCCCTTAGAGATGTATGCCTACGACGCATACTATGACACTGAGTGGGGTCTTATTCCCTGGAATGAAGATTACGGAAGGAAAAAGTTCGATATCGACTGGAGCATAACCAGGTTTCTTGACAATTTCTTAGGGGCAAATCATGAAGTGAAGCTTGGTGCAGGGTATACTTGGTGGTGGACAAGAACCTCTTATTATAGTGCAGCAAATTATTTTACCTACTGGTACAAAGGAACTCCCTGGGCACTTCATCACGTCGTCCCCTATATGGGTTATGTTTATATAGAAAATTGTAATGAGCAAAGAGATTCTATCGGACCTCAGCTCGCTGAAGCAAAAAGAATTGGGCTATTTTTCCAAGATGTTGTAAGTATTGGAGATCGGATAACCTTAAATCTAGGAGTACGCTATGACAGAGTTGCCCTCTCTAGACCGAAGGAAGTAAGACCAGGATGGTTCGATGAGTATGGCAATGGCCTTGCCAATATCTTAGCCCCGGACCTTTTCCCACTCGAAGACCTCGAAGCTCCAGAAATTAAAAATGCTATGATCTGGGCTAAGCTGCAGCCCCGAATTGGGTTTACTTTCGATCCTTTTGGTGATGGAAAAACAGCCTTGAGAGCTCACTGGGCACGTATGACTGATGATATTGTGGGTGATATGACTGCAGGTCTTCACCCCTTTGATCCTTGGGAGAATGGCTTGTTTGCCTACTGGTGGGATAACAATAGAAATGGTCGTTTCGATTTACCACCTATCGATTTCTATTATGTAGCAGAAAGGTCAGCAGGATTTGTCACCGACCCTGATGAACTTTCAAAAGTTCTTGATCCTAACATGACTGCTCCTTATGTAGATGAAATTACTGTCGGAGTTCAAAGAGAGTTAGCAAGAGATGTGAGCTTTGGAGTGAGCTATGTTTACAGGGAAAATAAGAATATTGCCGATACCCTGGATACTAACAATCCACTGGATAGTCCTAATTGGCTTCCTTATGAAGTTACAGACCCTGGCCCTGATGCAAAGTTAGGAACGGGAGATGACTCAAAGATCACGGTTTATGGGATGAATGCAAATGCACCCTACACGCAAAGATTGAGAACTAATATTGATTTTGTCAAAAGGAAATATCAAGGCGTAGAATTGACACTAAATAAGAGGATGTCCAATGGCTGGCAATTCTCTGGTAACATAACATATTCCAAAACCTACGGGAATCTTGGTGGCTCATGGGGAATCTGGCGGGGAGATCGCGGAGGTTTTCTGGATAAGAATGATCTTGTTAATCGCTGGGGAAGAACAGATTTTGATAGACCGTTAATGATTAAACTTATGGGTACGGTAGTCCTTCCCTTGGATTTCGTCTTAAGCGGGTATTTCAGGCATATAGACGGTGCTCCCACCAACAGAACTCTTACTGTTTATTTGCCTTCTACAATAAACGGTGTGCCAAATCGAAATGCGACTGCGGTGGTGAGAGCTGAACCACCGGGAACACTAAGAGGTCCCTCTGAGGATATTTTGGATATGCGGTTAGAAAAGGTCTTTAACTTACCCTTTAAAGGGAAATTAGGTGTGTATGTGGATGCTTTCAATATCCTTGGATTTAAGAGATTATTTGTCAACCTCAACAATGGTGGGTATATCTTTCGGGATGGGAGCTTTTCTGTATATCCTACTTATGGGAAAATAAACAGCGCTGAAGGAGTTCGATCGTTCCTGTTCACTGTAAGATACACCTTCTAGAGCGGTTGTATTCTTAAGGGGGGATTTATTCCCCCCTCTCTTTCTTCCTAAAAAATTTCCATTTAATTTCAGCTTAATAAAAATTACGAGAGGAGATTTATTCAGATTAATGATAAAAAATTAAACAGAATTTTCTGTTTTAATGCTTTTTATTTATATTTATGGTTTTGCTGATGCATGATTGATGATAAATCAAAGAGATGAACAAAAGATATAAGAAACATAAGGTTAAAGAGAGTATTTTCCTATCATCAAGGCGCTTGAATATTTTAGTGATATTTTTTCTCGCTCTAATAGTGCGGGGAATTTATTTATATGAGAGTAGTGACAATCCAACATTTAAGATTCCGATAGTAGATTCCCAGACCTATGATGGGCTAGCGAGGGCACTTGCCTCAGGAAAACCAATGACGAGTGACTTCTTTTGGCAATCTATTTTTTATCCTTTATTTTTAGCTTTACTCTATAAATTGAGTAATTTTTCGATTCTTTTTGTGAAAGTTTTTCAAGTCTTCTTAGGAACCATATCGGTTGTCTTGGTTTATAGATTGGGAGAGAGGATTTTTGATAACGCGATAGCTTTATTGGCAGCTTTAATCATGGCTGTATATATGCCGATGATTTTTTTTGAGACAGAACTCTTGTCTGTCGGATGGGCCACATTTTGGATTTTAATCATGATGTTAACTCTATTAAAAATAAAAGAAAAAATGAGGATGAGGGATGTTTTCTTTTTCGGAATAAGCGGAGCACTGGGCACCCTGACCAGGCCTGAGATATTGCCTTTTTTTGGAGCATCAGGGATATGGCTCATTTTTACCTGGTTTAGAGAAAAATTAAATAAGGCAAGGCTAATTAAGGAGATATTTAGCCTTTCTTTTGGGTTTTTGTTAGGTATAAGTCCAGCATTAATTTTGAGTCATCAGGTAATGAATAGGGTTAGAGTGTTACCTTTTTCAGGGGGAATAAATTTTTACATTGGAAATAACCCAAATTACAAAGAGACCATAACTATTCGGCCAGGTTTAGGATGGAGAGAACTTACCGCCACTCCTACTCGATACGGGATATTTGATGCTGCAGGGATGGAAAAGTTTTTCCAGAGAAAGACGATAGATTACTTACTCAGCGAGCCTTTGAGTTTTTTGAAAGGCCTTATGTATAAGAGTGCGCAATTCCTGAATTCGCGGGAGATACCCCGAAACATTAACATTTATGTATTCAGGAAGTGGTCCTGGTTATTAACTATTTTTCTGTGGAAGATGGGGAAATTTGGTTTTCCGTTTGGTTTGATATTACCATTAGCATTTTTAGGGATAGGATTTTACTGGAAAAAGATACCCAGCCCTTTATGGCTTTCTTTAACGCTTTACCCTGCATCTGTGATTGCAGTTTTCGTTTCCAGCAGGTATCGCATGCCAATTGTGCCGCTTTTTATTATCTTGGGTTCTGCAGGAGTGAAAAAAATCTGGAGTTTTCTGAAAGAAAAAGAGGTGAAGAAGTTAGCAATAGCGAGTGTAACTATGGGTTGTTTGTTTTTAATCTGTACTATTCCAGGTCCATTCTTAGAGGAGAAGATTAATTATGAGGCTGAGTTGTATTATGGGCTAGGCACTACGTTTGACGAGTGGGGAAGGGTTGAAGAGGCGAAGTTAGCGTATCTTAAAGCCATTGAGTTGAGAGAAGATTATGCAGAAGCTCACTATAATCTAGCCAATATACTCAAATTCCAGGGATTTCTCGAGGAGGCAATCACTCACTACCATAAGTCCCTTCAAATTAAACCTTCCTCTGTTGAAATACGCACCAATTTCGGTGCTGCACTTAAGGAGAAAGGTAGAGTTGATGAAGCTATTAAACAATGGAAAAAAGTTCTTGAGCAAGAAGAGACAAACCCTTATGCCCATTTTAATCTTGGTCTATCTTTGGCAGAACAAAAAAGGCACGAAGAAGCGAAAGAGCATCTTCAAAAGGTGATTCAAATAAGACCAGATTGGGTTGAGGGTTATATTAATTTAGCTTTGATTTTATTTAAGATGGGCGACGTTGATGAATCTATTTTTTATTTTAGAGCGGCTTTAAATCTGGAACCTGATAATCCTGAAGTTCATAACAATCTTGGCATAGCCCTGGCCAATAAGGGACAAATTGGAGAGGCAACGATGCATTTTTATGAGGCTACAGAAATTAAGCCTGATTACACAGAGGCTTATTATAACCTTGGTTATGCCCTTGAATTACAGGGAAAACAAGAAGAAGCAAAAGAAAAATACCGTCGCGTTCTCCAGATCAACCCAAACCATGAAGAGAGTTTGAGGCGTCTAAAAAATTTATCGAGAGATTGGCAGTAAGGGGACTTTTTCCTTGAAAAGGATAAAATTAAATTTTAAACTTTTAAACTCTGTATAAATTGAAGATGTAGAGTTAAATGAATAAGAAACAAAATCAAGGATTAGACTAACAAAAGTTTTGACCATAAAAAATTCCCCTTTTGGGAATCTTGATTAAAATAATTTTATAAAAGAGGAAGTCAATGCAAAAGTTTTTTAGGTCATTAGTTGTTATTCTCTTTCTGACATACAACCAGAGTGTTTCTCCATTCTGCAAAACAGAAGATTTTTTAGGCAAAGGTAAATACTCAGGAGAGTACTGGCCCACAAAAGAATGGAGGATATGCCAGCCTGAAGAAGTTGGCATTAGATCAGATAGATTGCTAGAGGTCTTTAAATATGCAGCTAACCCTAGGATCAATACCCAGGGATTGGTAATCATCAGAAAAGGTTATATTGTGGGCGAAGCCTATTTTGGAGATTTTACTAGGGATTCGAGGCATGAGAGTTTTTCAATAGCCAAGAGTTTCACGAGTGCCCTCATAGGTATTGCCATTGAAAAGGGTTTTTTAAAGGGTGTGGAAGAAAAGGTTTCAAAGTTTTATCCCGAATGGCAGAAGCCTGAAACTCAAGAAGCAAAAAAGAGGGTTACTATCAGACATTTGTTGACTATGACCTCGGGGCTAGAATGGAATGAAGAAGATTATTATAAGGATAGAAGTCAGAATGATGTCTACAAGATGATAGAATCCTCTGAGGATTATCTTCAATATGTATTAGAAAAACCTGTAACTTATGAGCCTGGTTCACGCTGGTACTATTCTAGTGGAGATTCAATGTTACTTTCAGGAGTTATCGAAAAAAGCACAAAAATGGATGTTTTCGAATTTGCCTCAAGATATTTATTCAAACCTCTTGGGCTTGAGAACATAATCTGGCTTAAAGACCCAGCCAATCACACTATTACTGCTTGGGGAATTCAAGCTACGTTAAGAGAATTTGCTAAGTTTGGATACTTGTACTTAAAGAAAGGAAAATGGCAAAACAAACAAATAATCCCAGAAAAATGGATTGAAGAATCTCTATCCCCTGTTTCTGAGAAAATAAACCATTATGGTTATCAATGGTGGCTTCTTCCTGCTCTAAAAGGATATGAAAATTCAAACATTCCTCGGGGAACATTCTTGGCTTGGGGAATCTACACTCAACAAATTTTCGTCATTCCTGAAAAAGATTTGGTGATTGTAAGGCTGGGAAATGACGCCGACCCTTATAATGATGAGTGGATTGAAGTTGAGTTTTTGACCTTTGTTTTAGATTCTTTAGTAGATTAAGTGAGATGAGGCAAGGAAATTCAGACATTTTCTTTCATGCTCATAAAGCTCTCATAAAAATAGATTCATGCCTTGATTATATAAAATTTAAGATTAAGTTCTGACGGAATATAATAATCTAAATAAACTTAGCAAATATGGTTTTAAAAAGTACTAGATAAATTCCTTAGCTTATTTTAGAATTGAGGTTAATCATAGCCAAAAGTACCCTAAAGTCTCTTTGAGCCAGGGGAAGAAAAAATCTCTTTTCTTAAAGCTGATTTTCTTAAAGAGAGTTTATGATTGCTCATTCCTTTAGTTTAAATTGTGTATAGAAGCTTATTTTCGCCTTAAATTTTAGCTTATTGAGTGAGTTTTTAATTTTTAATAATTAAACTTAGGGACTTTCCTTTAGGGTTAAAGCTCTGAAGATTATCAATAATACTGGCTAAATTAAAGATTTTGCTTCCTCAAAGAGGCGGGTTGCTAAGTCTGTTAAAAATCCTCTTTTTTCGCCCAGATTAGTGTTTGTTAAGATGATTGTACCTATTCTTTTTTGAGGTTGAAAAAAGAATAAGTTGTTGATACCCGGGTCACTTCCTAAATGACCCCAGACCGTCTCCCCGTCTGTTAACGTATGTTCTTGCCAGCAGAGTCCACAGTTTAGATTACGTTTTTTTAACATCATTTCTATAGTCTCTTCTTTCAGGATTCTTTTTCCTTTATACCAGCCTTTATTAATATAGCATTCTAAATATCGACTGAGTTGGTTAACGCTGGAGCGTAAAAAGCCGTCAGGGAAGTTTGGATGATTATAAAAGCAATTAGGAATATGTCCATCTGGCATATCTACTTTTTCCCAAGTTGGTCCTTCCTCCCTGATCACTCCCAATGGTTTTCCTCCCCAGGAAGGGCCTCTAGGCCTTCCCTTTTCTACCCAGGTATAAGGAATGGCATGGGTAGAAATATCAATATTTTTTATATACCAGGAGGTATTATTCATTTCCAGGGGTTTAAATATGTTCATCTGGCAATACTCTTCAAAGTCCATCTTTGAAATATTCTCTACGATGAGGGCAAGTAGCCCAAAAGCAACATTACAGTAACTGTCGCTTAAAGGCATGCTTGTTCCTGGTTTCCACTCATGAAAATTTTCCTCTGGATTATAGTATGCTTTTCCTGGAGTAAAATAGGCGCTGTGCCATTCCTTTAGAGTTTCTTTTGGATCCCCGCAAGCATATGCCCTACCATAAATTGAGCCATCAGCAAGGGAGGAAGTATGAGTAAGTAAGTGTTCGATAGTAATTTTTTCCTCTGGATATTTTGGATTTCTTACCTTAAATGGTAGATAACGATTAATATCTTCATCGAGGCCAAATCCTCCTTTTTCCCAGAGTTGCATCAAGGCAGTAGTGACAAAAGTTTTTGAGATAGAACCTATGTTTTCTATATGGTTAGAGCTCATTTTCGTTCTTTCTTCAAGATTTGCATATCCATAGCTATTTGACCAAGCAATTCTATTTTCTATAAAGAGACAGGCCGAAAGTCCTAGTATACGAACGCTATTCATTCTCTCCTGAATGTAGTCATCAAGACTTGACTCCTTCTCCTCGAATTTTAAAAAAAGACTGGAGGTAATCATGCCTGATAATTTAAGAAATTGCCTTCTACTTAAATAATTTCTTTTAATCATTTATCTTCCTCCTTTAGACTCAAAAAGAATTTTTGTCTATATTAGCATAAAAATAAAAACAAAAAAATTTAAATTTTAATTCTTGACAATTTGAAAAAAACATATAATCTTAATATAAGATTAAATAAAATGCTAATTTATTTTTTATATTTTCATAACTTCCATAAGAGAAAAAGGCAGTACTTAAGATTAATTTGAGAATTAATCCATGAATGAAATAATGAAATAATGAAATAAGGAGGGTTAAATGAAAAAAATAATTTCATTAAGCTTTACTTTGTTAACCATTTTCATCTCCACAGCACTTCTCTTTTCTCAGGAAACAGGTGAAATAGGAGGGAAGGTGCTTGATGAGGAGGGGGCTCCTCTTCCTGGAGTTTCAATTACTGCAGAAAGCCCCAAGCTTCAAGGACAAAGAAATGCAATCAGTGGAATTGATGGTTCATTTAGGTTCCCTTTATTGCCTATAGGGAAGTACTCCCTTACTTTTACGCTACAAGGCTTTACCAAAGTTATACAGGAAAATGTTGAAGTAAAATTGGGGATGGTGACGAGTGTTAATGTAATCATGAAAGTAGCCACAATTGAAGAGCAAGTTACAGTAGTTGCAGAGGCAGCACTGATAGATAAAACAAAAGCTGATACAAGTTTTCATGTTGGCGAGAGGGAACTCGCTAGTGCACCTATCCAAGGAAGGACAATTCAAGAAATTGTAAATTACACTCCCGGTGTGACTTCGGTGAGGACCGACACCACGAGAGGAATTGGAGGAGGAGGAACGACCTATGGAGGCCCAAGCTTCAGGGGAGAAGGAGAAACTTCAAACAATTGGTTTGTTGATGGTCTTTCTAAGAGAGGAACGTGGGAGCATGAGAGCGGCGTAAGAGTAAATTATGATGCTTGGGAAGAGGTCCAAGTTATTTCAGACCCATTCTCTCCCGAATTAGGTCAAACTTATGGAGGCATTATAAACATAGTCACCAAAACAGGCGGAAATGAGTTTCATGGCGAGTTGGGGGCTTTAATATTAGATAATAACCTAAGGGCAGCAAGAAAAAAGCAGCTTGCTTATGCGGTTGAACCAGAGACATCGACTTATGATTATTTTGGCAACATAGGTGGACCCATAATTAGGGATAGGTTATGGTTTTTCATATCTGATAATTTTTGGCGAACTGCAGATGATGGACAGGAGGCATCCATTGGCTGGCTGAATATTCCCGCAGGAAAAAGAAGAATTAACACAAATAATCTGTTGAGCAAGCTAACCCTCACCATAGCTCAGAGTCATACGCTTTCTTTGAGTGGGACATATGACAAATTTTTGAGTCAGTCAGGCGGGATAGGCCTTCCCGAGATGTATACAAAGCGTGATTATACGGATTATGCATATCGTTTGAATTATAAAGGGATCTTTGGCCCTAACACCCTTTTTGAAATAGTTGTGGGGAAATCAAGCAGAAACTGGACTATAGAACCTTTAAGTGGGATTACGAATAAGCCTGCCTTCTATTTTATGGATATTGGCCAGTATACCAATAGTCCTGTTGCTGTATATGATATTACAGATAAGAGAACAGATTTTACGAGCAGATTTACCCAATATCTGAATACTGAAAAATTTGGTAACCATGAAATAGGAATTGGATTTCTCTATTATTATTTATACAGGGAAGACATAATTGATGTCTGTGGTGAGGATTGGGACCCATGGCCTAATAATGGCTTTGATGCAGGAATAAGATTTCACTTTCGCTCACCTGGAATTCCTTATCTTGCTCGAGAGGATGCGATACAAAACTTCCATAACAAATCAGACGGATTTGGGGTTTATCTAAAAGACACTATCTCGATCGGTCGGTTTACAGTAATGCTTGGCTTCAGGTCTGAAACTGAAAAACTTTATAATGATGTCGACGAAGTAGTCATTGATTGGGGACTTAAAGATTTCTTTTCGCCTCGATTCTCTCTTGCTTGGGACATTACTGGTGATAGTGTAAATGTTTTTAAGATAGGAGTTGGACAATTCGCTGATACGGTTCTTTTTGACTTCTTGGGTTATATCAATAAAGAAGGCGGATGGAGAGCGAGGTTTTATCGCTGGATTGGTCCGACTCCCATGGAATCTGAAGAACAGTTAAAAGATGCTTCGAACTGGAGATTCTATTATCAGCAGGGTCCAACTGGAGAACCAGCTATGATTGTCCATGAAGATGCAGTTCCTGATAAGATGATAAGGGTCGTAGTGGAGTATGATCGCCGTTTGGGAGCAAATTGGGTATTTAAAATAAGAGGTGTATATAGCAATCGACGCAATATGTTAGAAGACCTCTCCTATTTTACCTATGATGATGAATTTTGGCGATTGGAAAACTGGGATCAGAAGAGGAGGAACTATAAGGGGATAGAACTGGAATTAAATGGAAGAATATCTGAGAGGTTTTATCTTAATAGCTCCTATGTTTGGTCACAAGCAAAAGGAACCACTCCAGGAGCCTTTGAAAGAGAGGGTAACTGGTCTGGAATCTGGGCTTATAACACAACCGGTGTCTTTGGGGACCATTATTCAGGACCATCTGATTCGCCATTAGCTTGGCTGAAAAATATTGGGGTAGGCTTAGGCGGAAAAGACTACGGAGATGAAGGTTTCTATGGATTTCTTCCCTATAGCTGTGACCATGTCGTTAAAATTCTTGCTACCTATCTTGCTCCGTATGGGATTAATATAACAGGTAGTTTTGAGTGGTACTCCGGTTATCATTGGTCGATAAAAGGGATTCAGCCTGATTACGGACAATATTGGGCTTTCCCTCACGGAAGGGGAACTGAAACTACACCAGCCCATTCTTATGTTGATTTTTCCCTTCAAAAGGATTTTTCTCTTCTAAGCGGCGTAGTTCTCGGTTTAAGAATAAATGTCACAAACCTATTTAACTCTCAAAAGCCAATTTCCTATATGGATGGAGAGGGGTCTCCACTTTTTGGCGAAATTTATGGAAGGCAGTTCCCAAGATGGGTCCAGATTCAAGCTCTTCTCAGATTCTAAAAGAATAAACCTTTTAGAGGTTTATTTTTTGCTAAAGGAGATTAAATATGGAAGCAAGATATCAGGGAAGATTGTAAGGAGAAGGAGGAAAGTATTTCTTGTTAAATTTAAAATCGCATGCATAACTTAAGTTCCTTGACTAAGCGATGGGAAACAAAAACCCTTCAAAAATCTTCTATCTAAATTATGTTTCTTCAAGATTGAGAGAAAGGCTGATTTACCTTTCTAATCCATTAAATTTCTGTAAGGATAGAGTTGAGGCATATTGTTTCTTATATTCAGAGAAGAATTGAAAGTTAATGAAAATTACTGTGGGTGACAATGAAGTACTTCAGTGATTTTTCTCCCAGGTTGAGTTATATTATGAATTCTATTGAGAAGTAATTTTTAACTTGGCTTTCAGATTGAGAGGAGGATCAAAGTTTTTAAATTCAATTTTTACCTTCGTTTCTCATGAAGAAAGCGAGCTACAATAAAATTTTAATTTATTTAGGCTCAAAGGAGGAGGTAAGTATGAGAAGAAGAAATCATTATTTTTTGATGAAAAAATTTCTTTTTCTAACAGGGATAGTGCTAATAATTTTTCTTTCTCAATGCAAAAAAAACAGAACCTAGAGTTCGAAAAGGCTCTCTTACCTGATCTAGTATTGGTAAACGGAAAGATAATTACAATGGACCCCAATGATTCTATTGCAGAAGCAGTGGCCATTAAAGATGGTAAGATTGTGGCAGTTGGTTCAAATAAGCTCATAAAAAAAATGGTCGGAAGATATACTCAAATTATTGACCTCGAAGGAATGACCGCGACGCCAGGACTAATTGACGCCCACTGTCACTTTGCCATAGGTGGAATAGGGTTGCTTTATATCTTAGACCTTAGTTACCCCCAAGTGAGGAAGATAGAAGATATTGTCTTAAAGGTAAAAGCAAAAGTTGAAACACTAAACCCTGGAGAGTGGGTCTACGGGAGAGGTTGGGATGAAGGGAAACTTGAAGAATTGAGATACATATATGCATCTGACCTTGACCCAGTCTCAGAGAAGAACCCGGTGTGGTTGATGCACACCATGGGTCATTATGGGACTGCAAATACCTATGCCCTGAAAATGGCTAATATCACTAAGAATACACCCGACCCTCCTGGAGGGACCATCGATAGATATCCTGATGGAACACCAACTGGAGTTCTCAAGGAATCGGCGATGAATCTAGTGATGAAGTTCATTCCAGAAATAACAGATGAACAGACTCAAAAGGGAATCATAGAACTTGTGAGAGGTTTTAATAGCGAAGGAATGACTGCAGCTAAAGACCCGGGCATAGATTTTAAAACTTGGAATGCCTATCAAAATGTTCTTGCTCAAGGGAAATTAAATGTTAGAATTTTTGCTCTTTGGATTGGGGGGAGAACAGTTGAAGATGCGGAAAGGGTCATTAAACACATAGAGCCATTTTCCAAGCCCTATGTATCTACCGGAGATGACAGGCTCATCTCAGGAGGAGTAAAGCTGTATCTCGATGGAAGTGGTGGGGCTCGGACTGGTTGGTTATATGAAGAATGGAACAAAAATTACACAGAAATTGATAAAGGTAATTACGGATATCCTGTAATCGAACCTGAGACATTCTGTAAGATGGTTAAGATGTACCATGATGTTGGGCTTCATCTTGGAATCCATGCCATAGGTGATAGGGCGATAGATTGGGTTCTCAACTGCTATGCGCTTTCTCTTAAAGAAAAGCCTCAGTATGGATTACGCCACAGTATAATCCATTGTAATATCCCCACGGACAAGGCTTTAGAAATGATGGCAGAAATGCAAAGAAATTATGATGCAGCTTATCCTGAAGCAGAGGCAGTGCATATGTGGTGGATAGGGGATACCTATGCAGGTAATTTTGGACCTGAGAGATGCTTGAGAATGAAGCCCTATAATACTTTCCTTAAGAAGGGAATAAAATGGGCAGCGACCTCTGATTTCTTTGTTGTCCCCTTTCCTGCAAGATATGGAATTTGGGCTCAAATTGCAAGAGAAACACTTTTAGGGATTTATGGGAAGAATCCTTTTGGAAAAGAAGAATCTATCGATGTCCACAATGCTCTTCGTGCTTATACCATCTGGAGTGCACACCAGCTCTTCCTAGAAGATAAGATTGGATCTCTTGAGGTTGGCAAATATGCTGATATTGCTATCTGGGATAAAGACCTTTATTCAATTCCCGTTGATGAAATTAAAGAGTTGAAGTGTCAGATGACTCTCCTTGAGGGGAAGGTAGTTTATAAATCTGAAGAGACTAAGCTTAGGATATCAAGCGAAAAATGATTGATTTCATCCAGATTAAAAAGGAGGAATAAAAAAATGAATGGTTCTGAAGAATTCAAGCTACGTTTAACTCATGCAGTTCCTCGCCTCTTAGATACAGTGATAGTTAGAGGCGAAGGCGCCTATGTATGGGATATTGAAGGCCGTCGTTATCTTGATTTTACTTGCGGAATAGGTGTAACAAACACTGGTCATAGTCACCCGCGTGTAGTTGAAGCAATTAGAAAACAAGCTGGCCTTATGATTCATTGTCAGCAAAACCTAGCCTATAATGAGCCTCTAGTTAGACTTATCCACGCCCTGGATAAAATAATCCCTCCTGAACTCGACATGTATTATTTCTCTAATAGCGGAGCAGAGGCAATAGAAGGAGCGATTAAATTGGCTCGACAAGCAACAGGGAGGACAAATTTCATCGTCTTTGAGAGAGGTTTTCATGGTCGGACAATAGGCACAATGTCTTTAACAGCCTCAAAAATTGTTTTCAGAAAAAGCTATCAACCCCTTATGGCTGGGGTTTTTGTTGCTCCATATGCCTATTGTTATCGATGTCCGAAAGCAGAGGCAAATCCTGATAAATTTGGGTTTGATAAAGATTGTACCTGGGAACTTGAAAAAATTGATTTTCTTTTTAAAAGTCAAACTGCCCCAGAAGAGACAGCGGCAATCATAGTTGAGCCAGTAGTCGGAGAAGGAGGCTACATTGTGCCGCCGAAAAGGTTCTTGAAAGGGTTGAGAGAAATATGCAACAAGCTCGGTATCCTTCTCGTAGTGGATGAAATTCAGACAGGGTTTGCTCGAACAGGACGAATGTTTGCCTTTGAACATTTTGATATCGTCCCTGATATTCTGGTGATGGCAAAAGGTCTTGCCTCAGGGATGCCTCTCAGTGCCATAGCCACAAGAAAGGATTATTTCAAGAACGCAGACCCTGGCTCGCATGGAGGCACATATGGAGGCAACCTTATTTCATGTGCAGCAGCAGAGGCAAGTATCCAGGTTTATCTTGAGGAGAGACTTGCGGAAAGAGCAGACCATCTAGGGAAGCTTCTTCTTGGAGGCCTTGAAAAAATAAAAAAGGAGTTCTCAATTATAGGCGACGTGCGCGGGTTAGGATTAATGGCAGGGGTAGAATTCGTAGGAGAAGATGGTCACACACCAAGTAAAGAAAAAGCAAAAGCAGTCCAAAGAGCATGCATTAAGAATGGGCTTCTTCTCCTCACCTGCGGAACAGATGATAATGTAATCCGATGGATACCTCCCTTGATCATAAATGAATCACAGCTTGAGGAAGGATTAAGTATTTTTGAGAAATCCCTGAGAGAAGTGAGCCAGAGTTGATTGTTTTTTAGGAAAGTTTGAATAAAATATTTTTAACTAAAAAAGAGGAAGGTTTTTAACTTTCGGAGAAGAAAAGGCTCTCTCAAAAGAAAGAGGAAGAAAATGAGGAAGAAGTGGACTTACCTAAACCACGAACGTAAGGTTTTAGCCAAGGCCATGTCTTTTAAGAATTATGTTGGGCTAGGGCTTGGGTCAATTATTGGCGTAGGATGGGTGGTTGTAGCAGGAGACTGGCTTGTTCGAGGTGGGCCACTCGGCGCTATTCTCGGCTTTGTTTTAGGTGGGATATTGCTGATGATGGTCGGGCTTTGCTATGCAGAGTTGACTCCCGCTATTCCCGTAGCAGGAGGAGAGGTGGCTTTTGCCTTCAAGGCTTTCGGATCAGGACTTTCTTTTCTTACAGGATGGTTTCTTTCTTTTGCTTACATTGCTCTCTGTCCTTTCGAAGCCGTGGCTCTGGGGTGGCTCATCGAATACATAATTCCTGAGTTTAAATCAAACTCCCTTTATACAGTAGGAAACTATCCCGTAAGCCTTGCTTCTCTAATTTCAGGAGTAATTTTAGGATTAATAATAATTATTATAAATTATTTTGGTGTAAAGAATTCCGCCCGTTTTCAGACGATTTCTACCTCCATCATTTTTATCTTTGCTGCTCTTTTCTCGTGCGTTGCTTTAATCAGAGGGGATTTTTCTAATATGGTTCCCCTTTTTGCCGGAGATGGTTCGGGAATAGCAGTAGTTAGTTCAATTGTCGCCATACTTGGAATTGTCCCTTTTTTTTATTCTGGTTTCGACACCATACCTCAGGGTGCAGAGGAAGCAGGTTTAAAGTTGAATCCCAAAAATTTGGGAAAAGCGGTAATTATTTCTATTTTGGTTGGTGCTATTTTCTATGCTCTTGTGATACTTGACCTTTCTATATGTTTACCCTGGCAGGAAAGCATCAAGTATGAAATGCCCACCGCAAATGTCTTTGAAGTGGCTTTTGGTTACAGGTGGGCTGCGAGATTGGTGCTTTTGGCAGCTTTTTTTGGACTTATTACTTCATTTAATGGATTTTTCATCGCTGCAACTCGAGTGGTTTTTGCTGCAGGTCGTGGTGGACTTCTACCAGCGTGGTTTAGTGAGGTGAATGAGAAGTATCAGACTCCAAAAAACGCTATCTTTTTTGTAGGTGCAATTGCTCTTGCAGGGCCGTTTATAGGAAGGTCAAGCCTGCTTCCGATTGTTAATGTGGCCTCATTTGCCTTCATTTGCGGATGGTTTATAACCTGTTTATCATGTATAAGGCTGAGGAAAATTTCTCCTGACCTTAAGCGTCCTTATCGGGTTAAACATAAGAGTATTCTCTATTTTGGAACCGGAATTTCAGCTTTGATCATTGTTTTGATGGTTTTTCCTGGTTCATCTGCTCAGTTAAAATGGCCTCTTGAATATTTTATCTTGACGGCTTGGATGTTGACCGGTTATATAGGTTATAAATGGCGAAAGACAAAGAAAGATATTAATGAAGAAGAGAGAGCCTATCTGATTCTTGGAGAATATAAATGAATCTAAGCAACGATATGAGGCTTAATCAGTATAGGAGGGGAGAATGAAGGGAGTATTCGGGAAAATTTTACTCATTGATTTAAATGTAAGGGCCTTCAAGGAAGAAAACCTCGATGATTCAATCTACGAAAAGAACATAGGAGGGAAGGGCCTCGCTTCTTATCTTCTGTTGAAGAAAAATCCAGCAGGAGTTGATCCCCTTGCCCCTCAAAACAATTTAATTTTTGCTGTTGGTCCTGCAAATGGGTTTCCTATCTGGGGAGCGAATCGCTATGCAGCCTTCTCTAAATCTCCGCTAACTGGTATCTTTTCTGAATCTTATTCTGGAGGCAAGGCTTTTCTCCCTATTGCTAAGACTGGTTATGATGCCATAGTCATAAACGGTAAAGCAGAAAATTGGACATATCTTGAAATAAGGAATAAATCCGTCTCTTTTAAGGAAGCTTCTTTTTTGGTGGGTAAAGATAGCCTTCAGACTGAAGAAGAACTGAGAAGGCTCTACCCAGGGCAGAATGTAGCAATTTTGACCATCGGACCAGCGGGCGAGAATCTTGTAAAATTTGCCTATATAAATAACGATAAGGGAAGGTCTCTCGGGAGAACAGGTTTGGGTGCGGTGATGGGAAGTAAGAAAATAAAGGCTCTTGTTTTTATCGGGAATCAAAATAAAGAGCCAGATTCGAGCGAGCTTCTAAAATCATTCTGGAAAGAACAATTTGAAATTGGGATAAAGCATCCCGTATTTGAAAGATATAAAAAATTTGGAACTTCGATGATGGTTGATATAACCACTTTTGTCGAAGCTTTTCCTTCAAAATATTGGCAGGAAGGGACCGTCCCCTTTGTGGATAAGATTAATGGGGGGGCTTTAAATTCTGAATGTGAGGTAAAACCTAGGTCATGCACCTTCTGCTTCGTTTCCTGTACGAGGATGACGACTGTAAAGAAGGGGAGGCATAGAGGATTGAAGCTCGATGGCCCTGAATACGAAACCATCGGTGCTTTTGGTGGATTGAATTTGATAGGTGATATAAAGGAGATTGCATATCTTAATGATCTCTGCGATAGGTTAGGGGTTGATACTATCACGACAGGCAACGTCACAGGTTTTGCCATTGAGGCTTCGAAGAGGAATAAGATTAATTTCAAGGTGGATTATGGAGATGTGGACAGAATTGCAGAACTTATCAAGATGATAGCTTACAGGGAAGGAATCGGGGATTTGTTTGCAGAAGGTGTTCGCTTCGCTGCAAAAGAACTGGGGCTTGAAGAAATAGCAATTCAAGTCAAGGGGCTTGAGCTCCCTGCCTTTGAGCCCCGTTACCTGAAGGGGATGGGGCTTGGCTTTGCCGTCTCTGATAGGGGAGCATGTCATCTGAGGACAACTTTTTATAAACCTGAACTTACAGGTTTAATTCCTCCCGAACAGGTTGAGGGAAAGGCTGCGATGCTCCTCGAATACGAAGACAGACTCGCTATCTATGATACCTTGGTTCTCTGCAGATTCTTTAGGGACATTTATTTCTGGAAAGAGCTAGGAACAATAATAAAGGGAACCATGGGGCTAGATTATGGTGAGAAAGAGTTAAGGGAAATTTCGGCTCAAATTGCCCTGAATATACGCGAGTTCAACTTGAGGGAAGGGATGAAACCAGAAGATGATTTTCTCCCCGATTATTTCTTCAAAAAACCTCTAGGGAAACACAAAATTATTTTGGATAGAAACGAGTTTCAGCGAATGATAAAGGAATATTACCAATTAAGAGGTTTCCAGTTTTAAGCATAAATATTTAAGTTTTTTGATAAGGAATAATCCAACTGAAAAAATTTCCCCCCTGAATGAGCTGAGAAGAGGAAAATGTTTCTCGTTTAGCTTTAAATTTTAAAAGAGCATAGTTCCCCTCTTCAGCGATTCTGAAACTTTAATTTTTAACAAATTAAAGTTTCTCTAATAAAAAATACTCTTCTCGGCCAGATAAGCCCTGAGCAAATTCGCATTCTCAGAAAAGAGTTACATTCCCTTTAATCTGCTAAATATAATATATAAC
>Ga0209102_1000476_pt1 | contig 26544 bp, 24 predicted proteins | sample ConPoolayeHmetaG_FD_185483 | JGI IMG/M metagenome (GOLD analysis project Ga0209102, IMG submission 185483) | Hot spring microbial mat communities from California, USA to study Microbial Dark Matter (Phase II) - Cone Pool mat layer H metaG... ...
TCCTCGAGATTCGTCGGCTTTGTGCGACTTTCCATTAGCTGCTCAACTTCTGTTTCATTAGAACAACGATGACCTTAAAGCAAAGGGGAGGTCTTTTCAAAAATACAATCAGAGCGGTGAAACTGAACCGAAGATAATGAGATGGGGCTGTGCGTTGACCTTAAGAGCACAATCTCCGTAGATTGTTGCTCTCTGACCGCAAAATGGGGGGCTCTAAAAATCTCTAACGGCAATTTTGGGTCTCTTAGAAAGTTCCTCTGAATTTGATAATTTGTTTCGCAAAAAATTAGAAATGACCCGGGCAAAATGAACAGGCTATCTCATCTTAAAAAAATAATTAAGGAAAGTCTTCAAACTTGAAATTATGAGGCTCTATTTTAAAGATTCCCCTTTGTATTTTTTTAATCACCATAAAATAAATAAATTAGATTGTTTTGAAGCAACCTTCTAGAAGATGTCTTATTCAAATTCTCTAACAGGGGTAAAAGGTAAGGAGAAATTTGATTTTGAAAGCCGATGAGCCTGAGAGTAAACTCAAGGACACATTCCCAAATTCGCTTAAGGAGTTACTTCTTCTCTTTCTATTCTCCTTCTTTTCCTCGATGAGGCTTCCTCAATATGCTAAAATAAAATTTAAAATGATAGAAGAGATTCGAGTTAAAAAAGCTTCACAGCACAACTTGAAAAGAATCGACGTAAATCTCCCTAGGAACAAACTCATCGTCATCACAGGTCCGAGTGGTTCTGGAAAATCTTCCCTTGCTTTTGATACCCTTTTTGCCGAAGGGCAACGCCGCTACCTTGAATGCCTTTCCACCTATGCCCGTCAGTATATCGAGCAGATGGAAAAGCCCGAGGTAGAGGCGATTGAAGGAATTTCACCTTCTATTTCTATCGACCAGCGCACAATCTCCTCTAATCCCCGCTCTACTGTGGGGACAGTCACAGAAATTTATGACTTTTTGAGACTCCTTTTTGCCAGAGTGGGTACTCCCCACTGTCCGAAATGTGGGAGGAAAGTAAGTTCCCAGACTAAAGAACAAATAAGAGAAAAAATCTTAACCGGTTTCGATAAAGAAAGGGTGATGATTCTCTCTCCCTTAATCAAGGGGCGCAAAGGAGAGTACCACCGCCTCTTCGAGTGGTTGAGGAAGAAGGGATTTCTTAGAATCAGGGTTGATGGCGATTTTATGGAACTCGATGAAGAAATAACTCTGAGCAAGACAAGAAAACACAACATCGATGTCCTGGTGGATGAGATAAAAATTCAAAGAGAATCGGCTTCACGACTCAATGAAGCCGTGGAGAAAGCCCTTGAGATGTCAGAAGGAGACTTACTCCTGCTCTCCGAGGATGGAAAAGAAACCTTCTTCTCTCAGCATCTCCTCTGCCCCTATTGTGAAATAAGCCTTCCTGAGCTTGAGCCAAGAACATTTTCTTTTAACAGTCCTTACGGCGCCTGCCCTGAATGTAATGGGCTTGGCTATCAGACTGTGTATAACGAATGGGGAGAACTCGAACTCACCGAAGAGGTATGTCCTCTCTGCGAGGGAGCAAGGTTGAAGAAAGAGAGTCTCGCCATAAAAGTAGGAGAGATGAACATTCATGAATTGAGCTCGCTTTCGGTGAGCCAGCTGATGAAAAAGCTCTCTTCCCTGAGTTTTCCTCCTGCCCAGGAAAGAGTGGCCTCAAAAATCATGAAGGAGATAATGACTCGTTTAATAGTCATGGAAGAGCTGGGAATGTCATACCTTGAGTTAAGCCGCACCACAGGCTCCCTCTCAGGGGGAGAAGCAAGAAGAGTGAGACTCGCAGCTCAGGTTGGTTCCCGGTTGAGAGGAATCTTATACGTCCTCGATGAACCAACGATTGGACTTCACCAGAGAGACAATAAACGCTTGATTTCTTTATTAAAAGACATCCGGGACGAAGGAAATTCTGTTATAGTTGTGGAGCATGATGAACAGACAATTCGAGCCGCTGATTATATCCTCGACCTCGGCCCGGGAGCAGGAGAGCAGGGTGGGTATAAAGTTGCTGAAGGGCCTCTTAACCTTGTGCTCGCTACCCCTCAGTCACTCACCGCTCAATATCTCAGAAAAGAAAAATTTATTGAATATCCTCAGCAGAGAAGAAAGCCAAGAGGGTGGTTGACAATCATCCAAGCAGCCGAGCACAACTTGAAAAATATCGATGTGCGGATACCCCTCTCGGTGATGACTGCAGTAACCGGAGTCTCAGGCTCTGGAAAGAGCACTCTCGTCTATGACATCCTCTACAAAGGACTGCTGAACATCTTCTATAAAACAAAGCAAAAAGCAGGCAAGCATCTATCGATATTGGGAGTAGAAAAAATCGATAAAGTGATTTCCATAGACCAGAAACCAATTGGCAGGACTCCCCGTTCAAATCCGGCTACCTACACGGGCCTTTTCACGCACTTGAGAAGGCTTTTTGCTCTGACCGCAGAATCAAGAATAAGGGGTTATTCTCCAGGACGCTTCAGCTTCAACCTGAAGGGAGGACGCTGTGAGGAATGCGAGGGGGCGGGTTCAAAGAAGATAGAAATGCACTTCTTGCCCGATGTCTTCGTTACTTGTGATAGATGCCAGGGAAAACGTTATAACAGCGAAACCCTTTCTGTGCTTTACAAAGGAAAAAACATAGCTGATTATCTTGCGATGAGTGTCGAGGAAGCCTATGAATTGCTGAAGGCCCATCCTGTCCTTAAAAGAAAACTGGGATTATTGAAAAGAGTCGGGCTGGGTTATTTAAGGCTCGGTCAGCCTGCCCCTACTCTTTCTGGTGGAGAGGCACAGCGCATCAAGCTCACCAAGGAGTTGAGCCGCAAAGCGACAGGAAAGACCCTTTACCTGCTGGATGAGCCGACTACTGGGCTTCATTTCGATGATGTAAAAAAGCTCATGGACGTTCTCTCTGAATTGGTAAGACTGGGGAACACCGTGGTAGTTATTGAACACAACCTTGAAGTTATTAAATGTTGCGATTATATTATTGACCTGGGGCCAGAAGGAGGGGAAGAGGGGGGCTGGATTGTGGCTGAAGGTACTCCTGAGGAAGTGGCAAGGAATGAAAAATCCTACACAGGGAAATTTCTGAAAAAGGCATTATGGAAACGAGCGATTGTCTGAATCACAAACCATAAAAGAAGCGATGGCATTTAAAAACATTGTGGGAAACGAGAAGGCAAAAACACTCCTTCGAAGGTACCTGGAGCTCAAAAAGATGCCCAATTCGATGCTCTTCTGGGGTCCTGAAGGGGTGGGCAAAATGAGCCTGGCAAAAGAAGTCGCAAAGGCAATAAACTGCAAAAAACTGCAAGAAGATGCATGCGATTCATGCTCCTCCTGCAGGGCGGTGATGAATGAAAATCATCCAGATATAATGTTCATCTATCCCAAGGGAAACATGCTAAAGATTGAACAGATGAGGATGTTGAAGCAGATTGCTTACTTCAAGCCGATGATTGGTAAAAAAAGAGTATTCATCATCGATGATGCGGAGAAAATGAATGAAGAAGCAGCAAATTCTCTTCTGAAAACTCTAGAAGAACCCCCAGCCTTTACCCATGTAATTCTCATCACCACTAATCCTTTCCTCATCCTCCCCACCATAAAATCTCGCTGCCAGATTGTGCGGCTCTCCCCTCTTTCAAGCGAAGAAATCGAAAAGGTTCTCATAGAAAAAGGGTATCAAAGGGAAAGGGCAAGGATAATATCCCTTCTCTCTCGAGGGAACCTCAAAGAGGCCTTGACTCTTGACTGGGATGAAATAAACACGATAAGAGGAGAAGCATGGAGGCTTTTTATCTCCCTCATCACCGGGCAGGGTGTTGGTCAGAGGTTGGAAAATTATTATTCCCAGAATCTTTCGAGGGGTGAATGGGAACAGCTTCTGGAGATGATTGCCTCCTTTTGCAGGGATTTAATCCTGATTAAAGAAAGAGGAGAGGAGAGGCTTCTTTTAAACCCAGATTTTCTGGAGGAGATCCGAAGGGTTGAGGCTGAAGCGAATATCGAGCGATGCCTTGATTATCTCCCTAAAATAGACTTTACCCTTTATGGCTTTAACAAAAATCTTAACCTGAACCTCCTTACAGCTTCCTTTTTTGCAAATTTTAGTGGAGAAACTCATGCCTGAAGTAATCCTTGTCCTTCAAGAAAGAACGGGAAAGATTCTAAGAGCTTGGAATGAAAAGGAGGATTTGAAAAAAGGAGACCTCTGTCTCATCGAATCAGACCTGGGCGGAGACCTTGCGAGGGTTGTGGATACTTCAAGGTCTATCGCCAATCATCCTAAGGCTACGAAAGATGTGACCAAAATAATACGCAAAGCGAGTGAGGAAGATAAGGAAAAATTTCGAGAACTGAGGAATAAAGAGCAAAAGGCATTTGAATTTTGCCTTGAGAGAATAAAGGCCCTGAACCTTCCCATGAAGCTTGTAAGAGTAAATTATTTCTTCAACGAAAAGAAGGGAATTTTCTATTATACGGCCGATGGCAGAGTAGATTTTCGCCAACTCGTAAGAGATTTAGCCAAAGAATTAAAGATGAGGATTGAAATGCGTCAAATTGGAGTTCGCGACGAAGCAAAGCTTCTGGGCGGGCTTGGGGTTTGCGGAAGGACACTTTGCTGTTTTTCATTCATGAAGAGTTTTGAACCCGTCACGATTCAGAAAGCAAAGAAACAACAGATTGTCATCAATCCCACAAAGATTTCAGGACTTTGCGGACGGCTGATGTGCTGCCTTGCCTTTGAAGAAGAGTCAAAGGGTAGGATGTATGCTGAAGAAGAAAAGATCGAGGAAGATTGAATCTTTCCCTGATGAGGAGCCTATTTCTTAATTCTGAACTGGACTATTGAAGAGACGGCAACCAAAATCCCCTCTTTTGAGAATGCCTTCACCTGCCAGGAGTACTTTTCACCTGCGCTCATCAGGCCTCTGATTTCTTCAGGCAAAAGGATAAAATTTTCCTTGGTTACGCCAGTCCAGAGAAGCTTCTCATTGTAGAGGTAAATCTTATATTCTACATCTTCTGCAAGTTTCTTCCAGGTAAACTCATAGGGAATAGTGCCCACCTCAATCACCGGTGAAATGAGGGTGATCGACTCCCCTCTGACAAGGTCTTCGTTGATGAAAAATGCCGGAGAACTCGTCTTCAGGCGAGGAAGCAAAGCAATGATCGCGATGAGAAGCACGCCTACAATCACCGTAGCTGCTGCCCATTGTCTGGGAGTGAAAAAGGAAGTGAACTTTTCATACCAGAGAGCCCATCTTTTTTCTTCTCCTCCCTCCAAGTCCTTGAAAATCTCATCTCCTTTATATTTAATCGCCTTTATCAATTCATAGCGCTCTGCCATCTTCTCAAAGCAGTAAGAACAATTGAAGTAGTGCTCTTCAAACTCTTCCTTTTTCCCCTCGCTCATCCGCTCAAAAAGGTAGTCATCTATTAGATTTTCGAATTCACATTTTCTCATCGCTTATACCTTTCACTTGATTTCAATTATTTAGTCGATTCTCGAACAAAAAAACGAAATAATTTTCATTTTTTAATTATTTTTCTCAGAACCTTCTGAATGTAATTCACTCGTTCGCTCACACGGCGGGGAGAGATGCCTAATCTCTTACCCACTTCCTCTCTTGAAAGCCCTTTATAATAATAGAGGTAGAGAAGCTCTCTGTAGCGTGGCTTGAGCTTTTTTAGAGCTTGAGCAATCAATTCCATTCTTTCCCTGTTTTCCACCTCCTCCTCCGGAGTGGGAAAAGGATTCGGCTCAGGAGCATGCTTCAGCACCTTGCTTTTTTCTCTTATGTAGTCGACTATCCTGCGGCTAGTAATGGTATAGATGAAGGTTCCTAGAGAAGATTCTCCCCTAAATTCACCCTTCTTTATTTTTTCTATGACGTTGAGGATGATCTCACTGACAACATCTTCCCAGTCAGGATTGTTCGCCCCGAGCGACCTCTTCACCCTAAATCCGATGATAGGACGATAACGGATTATAATCTCTTCGAAATCTGAATTATTCTTATTCACTTTTTTTATTATATAAGAGGATTCTTTAAGTTAGCAAGCTCGCGTATTGGAATCATCTAAACGGATGGAAACCTGAGCGTGCATCTCTCAAAGCTTGAAGAAGCAGGCTATATCTTAATTAGAAAATCTTTTCGAGGGAAAAAACCTCTTACCATGTGCTCGATTACCGAAAGAGGAAGAGAAGCGTTCGCTGCCTATCTCAAGGCCTTGGAGAGTTATCTCCCCCAAAAGAAATAAAGACCTCTTCCCTAACGCTCCGCCCAGCCAAGTTTCTCCTGGAGAAGGTCAAAATAATTTCTTTTCGGTGAGGATATGAGACGGAGTTCATAGCTGCTCGTCTTTACCTCAACCACATCATTCTTCTCTAGAAGATTACCTCTTTGTCCATCAAGCGTAAGATAGACCTCCTCTCCTCCCGTAAGAAGCTGGATCTTTATTCGCGATTCTGAAGAAATCACCATCGGCCGAAAAGATAACGTATGAGGACATATAGGAGCGATGATGATGGCCGGGATGTAAGGCTGGATGATTGGTCCTCCAGCTGAGAGAGAGTAGGCAGTCGATCCCGTCGGGGTTGAGATGATGAGACCATCAGCCCTTAGGCTAGCGATTTTCTTTTCATCGATCCAGATAGTGAACTGAATCATCCTTGCCAGGGCACCCTTGTTAATCACCACATCATTCAAGCAGTAATATAATTTCCCCTTCGCCTCTGCCTCAAGCATCCTCCTCGGGCTTACAATCTCCTCATTTCCCTCAAGGAATGATTCAAAAGTGAGATACATCTCTTCGAGGGGTACTTCTGTCAGAAAGCCAAGTGAGCCTAGGTTTACACCCAGGATAGGAACACCTTCCTGCGCTGCCAGATGCGCCACGCTCAAGAGAGTCCCATCCCCTCCGAGAACCACAAGCAAATCAACTTTCCCTGGAAGCTCATCGCGTCTCACTCCCTGACCTCTTTTGAGTTTTTCTGCTGCCACTTCTTCCAGTAAACATCCAATTCCTCTCTTCTTGAAATAGCTGAGAAGCTCTTCGAGGATGCTCTCAATCCCTGGTGCATGAGGCTTGATCACAACTCCAACCCGCTCAATGCTTCTCATTCCCTACTATCTCCTTAATCAGAGACTGAATCTCATTTCGCGAAAGATGACTCTCGCCATATCTTAGGTGAAGAAAAAATTCCTGATTTCCCCTCTGTCCCCTGAGCGAAGGCTTCATCAGGCCCCAAATTCCGAATCCTAGCTCCATCACTTCCTCCACCACTGATTTTAAAATCTGCTCATGGAGTTGGGGATCGCTAATGATACCCTTTTTCCCCACTTTTCCTTTTCCCGCCTCAAACTGAGGCTTTAGAAGAACTAGGATATCAGCCGAGGAGACAAAGGACTTCAAGGCAGGTAACACTTTGAGAATCGAAATGAAGGAAAGGTCCACTGTCACGAGGTCCAGCCTATCCCCAAAATCCTCTCTCTTTAAATAGCGAGCATTCTTCTCTATCATCACTACCCTGACGTCTCTTCTGAGCTTCCAATCAAGCTGAGTGGTATCCACATCCACGGCATAAACTTTCCTTGCTCCTCTTTGAAGAAGGCAGTCGGTAAAACCTCCAGTTGATGCCCCCAGGTCTGCTGCCACCATCCCTTTGACTCGAATCTGGAAAGAATCTAAAGCCTCCTCAAGCTTCAAGCCTCCCCGACTGACGTAGGGCATTCTCTCTTTGAGCACTATCTCCTTGGTCCTCTCTATCATCATGCCAGGCTTTTCTACTCTCTTGCCTGAGCAAAAGACAAGCCCCGCCATCACCAAAGCCCGAGCCTTCTCTCTCGTCTCTACTAGGCCTCTCTCCACAAGAAGCCTATCGATTCTTTCCTTATCCATGTTATCTACAAAAAGCAAAATCCCTTATCCCTGCACCCGGTCTATTTTCCCCTCAACTTAAAAGAATTAATTTCATCCTCCCTTCTCTTTCTACCTTGGACCTTATTCCTTCTTTTTCCCTCAGCGTAGAATTCCCTGATCTGTCTCACAATCCCTTCCTCATCCAGAAGTAACCTCTTCTTTATCTCGGAAGCATCCCCCAGGGGGTAAATCTCAAGCGGAATCCCTATTCTCTTGAATCTTATCCTGAATTTCTCTTCCCTGTCTAAAACCTCTCTCACTGCACTCCCCATGCCTCCTGCAATCACTCCTTCCTCGGCGGTAATGATTACATCCGCCTTCCTCGCGAAGCCTAAAATCATCTCCTCATCCAGGGGTTTGGCAAACCTTGCATTTGCCACAGCCAGACTTATTCCTTCCTTCTCCAGCCTCTCTGCCGCTTTAAGAGAGGGATAGACCATGCTCCCCAGGGCGAAGAGTAAATCTTTGCCCTCTTTGAGAAGCTCGCTCTTCCCCACAGGGATTATCTTCAACTCCTCATCCAGCTTTACTCCATAACCTTTTCCTTTAGGAAAACGAAGGGCAGCAGGATGGGGATAAGAAAGCGCTGAATAAAGCATGTGGCGAAGCTCATTTTCATCTTTAGGTGCCATGAGAATAATGTTGGGCATGTGACGCAGATAGACTATGTCGTTAATTCCTTGGTGGGTAGGACCATCTGCAGAAACAATCCCTGCCCTGTCCAAAGCAAACACCACGGGTACATCCATCAGACAAACGTCGTGATAAATCTGATCATAGGCTCTCTGAAGAAAGGTAGAATAGATGGCTACTACAGGCTTAAACCCATTCAGAGCCAATCCAGTCGCAAAATCTACGGCATGTTGCTCGGCAATCCCTACATCGAAAAACCGCTCAGGAAAAAAATCAGCAAATTGCTTAAGTCCTGTGCCATCCGGCATCGCAGCCGTGATTGCCATCACTTTAGGGTCTCTTCTGGCAATCTCACACATCGTCTCCCCAAACACTGAAGAATAAGTCGGCGTCTTATCTTTTTCCTTGATTTCACCTGTTCTGAGGTCAAAAGGCGAGGCACTGTGAAATAGGGAAGGATTCTTTTGTGCAGGAAGATATCCCCTCCCTTTCTGCGTTACACAATGAATGAGGACAGGCCCATCGTAAGTCTTTGCTTCCTCAAAAACTTCTATCAAAGAGCCAAGACTGTGTCCTTGGACAGGCCCAACATACTTTATCCCTAACTCCTCAAAGACAAGCCCGGGAAAGAATGTCTTCTTGATTACTTCCTCAATCGTGCGTGCCACCTTGATCATCGGCCACCCCAAGGTGGGAATAGACTTGAGGATGGTTTTGGCATAGTCTTTGATTCTCAGGTAATACTGACCGGAGACAAGGTAGGAAAAATATTTTGAAAGCGCACCAACATTGGCAGAGATGGACATCTCGTTGTAGTTGAGAACCATGATCATTCTCTCCCTGAGGTGGCCGATTTGGTTCAATGCTTCCCAGGAAACACCGCCCGTAAGACTGCCGTCTCCAACCACAACGATTACATGATAATCTTCCTTCTTCTTGTCCCGAGCCACTGCCATGCCTAGACCCGCTGAGAGGGCAGTCGAAGCATGGCCTGTGTTATAAACGTCATACTCGCTCTCTTCCCGGCTGGGAAACCCGCACAGCCCTTCAAACTTACGCAGATTCTTGAAGAAAGCCTTTCTGCCCGTAATTATCTTATGAGTATAGCATTGATGTCCCACATCCCAGATAATCTTGTCCCTCGGCGCATCGAACACATAATGAAGAGCAAGCGTAAGCTCCACCACACCCAGGTTAGGCGAAAGATGTCCTCCATTTCGAGAGACGACTTCAAGAATTAGCCCCCTTATTTCTCTCGCTAATCTAGCCAGCTCCTGGAGAGAGAGCTTCTTGAGGTCTGAAGGATAATTGATCCTTTCCAGAACCTTTAATTTATTCTTTTCCTCCATTTCCATCCAGTAAAATCGAAGCAAGATAAAAAAGCTCTTCAGAGCTGATTTCTGCCATTTGAAGAGCCTGATTTGCCTTTCTGACAAAATTCGATAACTTTTCCCTTGCTACTTCAAGCCCAAAAAGAAGCACAGAGTTTGGCCTTGCAAGCGAGGCGTGCTTCTCATCTGAGAGAGAATCAAGGATGTCGTCTCTTATCTGAAAGGCAAGCCCCAAGTTTCTTCCATATTCGAGAATACCCTCCATCTGAAGGGGGGTAGCCTCGCCGAGGAGCGCACCAACTTTCACAGAAGCAATAATTAGAGAGGCTGTTTTTTTGAGAACGAGAGAAAGATATTCATCCTCCGTCATCTTGGGAGAAGAAATGATATCCATCAATTGTCCCTCAATCATTCCCTTGACTCCGGCAAGACGGCTTATTTCTTCAATGAGCTTATTTTTTTGCCGCAGGAGGCGCTCTTCCACAGGTGCTTCGGCAAGAGTCTCAAAAGCAAGAGTCAGAAGCCCATCTCCTGCGAGTAATGCCACCTCTTCACCATAAGTCTTATGGCATGAGGGCTTCCCTCGACGAAAATCATCGTTATCCATGCAGGGTAAGTCGTCATGAATCAGGGAATAGTTGTGGATCAACTCCAGAGCACAGGCAAAAGGAAGAAGAATTTCCTCAGAAACTTTGAAAAATTCACCTGAAGAAAGAACAAGCAGAGGTCGAAAACGTTTCCCCCCACCAAGAACCGCATAGCGCATCGCCTGAAAAAGCAGAGAATCGCTTTGAGAAAGGATGCGCCCCAGCTCTTTCTCCACGGCTTCCTTCTTCTTCTTCAGTCTTTCCTTTATCGTCATTTCCCATCAAAAAAGGGAGCCATCTTCCCCCTCTCCTTTTTCCTCTTCTCTTTCGGAAGAAGAAAAATCCTCCCTCTCGAGGACAAAGGGCTGAGCCTCGACTTTTCCTTTCTCATTCTTGAGCAGAATTTCTACCTTCTTCTCTGCCTTCTCCAGCTCTTCCCTCAAAAACCTGGCCAGTTTCACGCCTTTTTCAAAGAGCTTCAATGATTCGTTGAGGGATAATCCACCCCCTTCAAGTTTCTCTACAATTGCTTCTAACTCTTCCATTGCCTTTTCGAAGCTAGGTTCATTCATCTTTTCTCCTTTGTGAGGCGAGATTGGATTTCCCTTACTCTGTCAACTTCTTTCACAAAACAGATAAATTCTCCTTTGAAAAAGGAAACTGTGACCTCATCCTCTTTATTAACCTCTTCGATTTTTCGAATGAGACGCTCGCCTCCATTAGTCCAGCAGATTGTATATCCTTTTTTTAATATATTCAGAGGACTCAGGTTGTGCAACCCCGCAGAAAGCCTCTCCCAGTGTGCGCTAAAATGCTGGATCTCCTTTTTAATAACACTTTGCATCTTTTCCTGGATTAGGGTTAATTTTGCCCTTGCTTCAGTGATTAGCTGTCGCGTACCGTGAAAGCTTTCCCACACCTTTTGCTCAAGTTCATCAATCTTCTGCTCGAGGTTAAGTAGCTTTACCTTGAAATTGGGGAATGCCCGATGTTGAAGGAGACTGAGAACCTTGTTTCTTCTTTCCTCGAAGAGATATCTGTAGGCCTGGATTATTCTCTTCTCCATACTTTCGATGCGCTCTAAAAAAGCCTCTTCCTTCTCGATAACCATTTCCGCAGCGGCAGAAGGGGTCGAAGCGCGGAGATCGGCTACAAAATCGGCAATGGTGAAGTCTATCTCATGTCCAACCGCGGAAATGATGGGAATGGGACAGCGGAAAATTGCTCTGGCAACTTTCTCTTCATTGAAAGCCCACAAGTCTTCGATCGAGCCTCCACCTCTACCCACGATGATTGCATCTAAATCAGGAATCTTACCCAGATATTCAATTCCTTCCACAATTTCCTCTGCAGCTCCCTCCCCTTGAACCTTCACTGGATAGAGGAGAAGATGGAGCCGGGCGAAACGCCTCTCCAGGGTTCGGATGATATCCACGATGGCAGCTCCCCTCGGTGAAGTGACAACCCCCACTTTTTTGGGAAAAAGAGGAAGCCTCTTTTTGTGCTGGGGGTCAAAAAGCCCTTCTTTCTTTAGTTTTTCCTTGAGCTGCTCGAAGGCAAGCTGAAGGGCTCCTTTTCCCTTGGGCTCAACCACTTCTGCTATGAGCTGGAGCTCTCCCCTAGATTCATAGACATTTATCCTTCCCTTACAGATTACCTTGAGCCCGTCCTTGATTTCAAAGGGAATAAGCCTTGCTTCAGAGCGAAAGATTACCACCCTCAACTGACAGGACTCATCCTTCAGAGTGAAATAAAGATGCCCGGATGGGTAACGACGGAAATTGGATATCTCCCCTTCGACCCAGACAAAGGGAAAAGCACTCTCCAGCTCAAGCCTAACCAGCCTTATGATTTCGGAGACGGTATAGATTCTATCAGGCTTCGTCAGATAATCTTGCTCCATTCTCTTCCTCAATGATTGTCTCTCTGTGGATGGAAATGCCTTTGCCGGTTGAGGCATTGATTTCTATCAGCACAGAGGAAAAAATCGTTCTCCCCCTCCCAGGCTCGAAGCGCTGGGGCATAGAGGTCAGGAAACGTCTGATCGCCTGCTCAGGGCGAATCCCGATGACCGAATCATAACCACCTATCATCCCCACATCGCTGATGTATGCGGTTCCCTGGGGAAGAATCCTCTCATCTGCCGTAGGCACATGAGTATGAGTGCCGATGACGGCTGATACTCTGCCATCCAGATAAAAACCCAAGGCTTGCTTTTCAGAAGTAGCTTCAGCGTGAAAATCGACAATGATTATGGGGGTAATTTCTCTCAGTTTTCTGACTTCATCCTCGGCTACCCTAAATGGACAGTCAATCGGCTCCATGAAAACTCGTCCCTGGAGGTTAATAATTCCCACCTTGATTCCATCTTTCTCCCCGAACACGTACGTTCCCCTGCCCGGAGTTAAGGGGGGATAGTTTGCTGGGCGCAAGAGCCTCGGCTCTTTCAGCAGAAAGCCACATACTTCCTTTTTGTCCCAGATATGATTTCCCGAAGTCAGGACATCGACATGAGAGAGGAGTTCATTCGCAATTTCCTCTGTTATTCCGATGCCTCCTGCAGCATTCTCACCATTAGCGACGAGCAAAAAAGGTGAATATTTATCTTTGAGCAGAGGAAGATATTTTTTCAAAGCCGTGCGACCTGGACGTCCAACAATGTCCCCAAGGAAAAGACAGCTTATTTTATCGAGCATATTCCACTGCTCTCATTTCTCGAATGACAGTCACCTTAATCTGACCTGGATACTCAAGTTCCTGTTTTATCTTCTGGGCTATCTCTTTAGCAGCGAGGATCGCCTTTTCATCCGAAATTCTCTGACTCTCGACGATTATTCTAATTTCTCTTCCTGCCTGGAGAGCAAAGGCCTTAGCCACACCATCATACGATTTGGCGATCTCCTCCAGCTTTTCCAACCTCTTGATGTAGGCCTCCAGAAGTTCACGCCGAGCACCAGGGCGTGCTGCGGAGAGGGTGTCGGCTGCCTGAACAAGGACTGCCTCAATGCTAGGAAAATCGACGTCCCGATGATGGGAAGCAATCGCCTGCACTACCGCCTCTGATTCTCCGTACTTTTTGGCAAGCTCTACGCTTAACTCGGTATGCGTTCCCTCAACCTCTCTATCAACTGCTTTCCCGATGTCATGAAGCAACCCTGCCCTCAAACCTACCGTGGCATTTGCACCAATTTCCTTAGCCATAAGAGCCGCAAGATAGGCCACTTCTTTGGAATGCTGAAGAACATTCTGGCCATAACTCGTGCGGTACTTAAGCTTACCAAGAAGCTTTACAAGCTCAGGATGCATGTCCTGAATCCTGAATTCGAGAACCACCGATTCTCCTTCTTGTTTTATTTCCTGCTCTAGCTCTCCCTTGACTTTCTCTACTACTTCTTCAATACGAGCAGGATGGATGCGACCATCAACTACGAGTTTCTCGATGGCGAGTCGAGCCAACTCTCTACGGATTGGATCAAAACTCGAAAGGATGACTGCTTCTGGGGTGTCGTCCACGATGATGTCCACTCCTGTAGCCAGTTCAAGTGCCCTGATATTGCGTCCTTCTCTTCCGATTATCCTTCCTTTCATGTCGTCAGAAGGAAGGTCAACCACAGAAACCGTTGTCTCCACCACATGCTCTGCAGCTGAACGCTGGATTGCCTGACTGATGATTTCACGGGCGATAATCTGACTTCTTTCTCGAGTTTCTTCCTCTATTTTCTTCAGGGTCTGAACGGCCTCGAGTTTTGCCTCATCCTCTATTTTTTTTGCCAGCTCCCTCTTTGCCTCCTCTTGAGTCAAACCTGAAATCCTCTCCAGCTCCCTCCTCGCTTCCTCAACAAGTTCATCATACAACTTCTTTTGCTCTTCAATCTCCTTTTCCATCAAAGAAATTTTGCGTTCTTTGATTGAAAATTCCCTTTCTTTCCTTTCTAAAAGCTGAAGTTTCCTTTCTAAATTCTCCTCTCGGTGAACAAGCCTTCTTTCCATCTGATTCAGCTTCATTCTCTGCTCACGAGTCTGACGTTCAAACTCTGCCTTGAGGTTTAAATATTTTTCCTTGGCCTCGAGCGAGGAGTCCTGCTTTATCTTCTCAGCCTCTGCTTTAACCTTTTCTAAAATCTCTTTAGCTTCCTGACGAGCCCTGAAGATTGCCCTTACCCCTAGAACCCTCTTGACTACAAGATAGATTATCACCCCGCAGAGGAAAAAAATGATGGAAACGAGAATCAACGACGTTAAATTCATCTTGACCACCTCCTTTCAGGCGCGTCAAAGGAGAGGAGAAGAAGGAGGGCTTATGAATCAATCACATATGCGACGCAAAGGCTTCGAGTACCACTTTCTTGTGAAGGACTTCTTGATAAATATTTAAAATTCAAAAGATTCACACTTATGGTTTTTGAGCGCAGGTTTTCCCTCGGCTCATCTATTTTTCCAAAGTTGGACTTTCTCATTTTTATGTCACTTCCTCCACATTTTCATACTTAGTCTCATCCTTCAAAAGGTGAATCTCAATGTTTTCTATCTCGCTCTCCAGATGCCCTATCACTTCACTGAGTTGATCTAATTTTTTCTGCGACAGAAAATATTCATCCGCTATGTTTAGCGCCGCCAGAACGGCTATCTTCAATGAATCCACTGATTTTGACTTCACGGCAACCTCACGCATCTTCTGGTCAACATAAGAAGTGAGATGGGCTATGTATTTTTCATCCTCTTCTCCTTTGACTCTAATCCTATATTTCTGCCCATATATTTCGATATCTAAAATTTTATCTATCATATTCCCAGCTGGTCTATCTGGCTAATGATGCTTTCAACCTTCTGCCTGATGATTTCTCTCTCTTGCTCGTATTTCTTCACACTCTCATCCAACTTTTCCGTCTCCTTTATCTTCTGCTCAATTGTCTTTTTCTCGGCTTTTAGCTCCTTAATCTGTTCCTTAAGCCTTTCATTCTCGCTAATGAGCTTATTTATATAATCTACAACCTGAATTATCTTTCCTTCAAGAATTTTAATTCTTTCAAGTTCACTTGTCAATTTTTCCTCCTTCTCTTAATTGTATATTGAAATTAGCCTTGAGGATATCGATTATTTTTTTCTGATAGCCATCCACCTCTTCGCTGAGGAGAGTCTTCTGTGGATGACGGAATAAGAAACGAAGGGAAAGGCTCACTTTTCCGCGAGGAAGAATGGACCCTGAGAATCTGTCATACAGCTCAAACCTTTCGAGACAGGGAAGGGAGAGCTTTTCGAGAGTATTTTTTATCTCCTCAAAAGGTATATCTTCATCAAGGAGGAAAGATATATCACGGCTGACAGCGGGAAATCTTGCCACCGGCACATAATGGAAAGGTTGAGGCTGCTTTTCAAGTAACCCGGCAAGTTCAAGTTCGGCAGCCCAGACTTCCCCTTCTAAAGAATAGTGGGAAAGTATTTGCGCCCTTACTGACCCCAGAAATCCAATCGTTTCTCCTTTATATTTCAGGGCAAGTGAATAACCTTCCTTGAAGAAAGAATGATTTTCTTTGCTGAAGGAGAAAGGTTGATATCGAAGAGAACCCATGATTGCCTCACAAACTCCCTTGAGCTTGAAGAAATCAGCCCTCTCCTTTTCACTCGCCCAGTTTCTCTCCTCCACTTCCCCTGTGGTGGCAAGAGCGAGAAAGAGCCTCTCTCGAGTGGTCTCATTCTCCCAGAAATAGATGTTCCCAATTTCGAAAATATTAATTCCTTCAAGACCCCTGTTTTTATTCCAGCGAATATTCTCCAAGAGACCTCCCACTAGAGTAGTTCTAAGAAGGGAAGCACGCTGCGAAAAGGGGTTTTTTATCTGGATCGCTCTACGAGAAGTTTTTAATATGGCCTCTTTCTCCTCATCAGAAAAACTGTAATTCACCACCTCATCAAAGCCATGATGGAAGAGAAGGTGCCTGAGCTTTTCCAGCCTTTTCTTCCTTTCATTTCCTTGAAATTCAAGTTCCCTAAGGGGAGGGATTCTCGCGGGAATTTTATCGTATCCGTAGAAACGGGCTATCTCCTCGATCAAATCAGCCTCTCTCTCCACATCCACCCGATGGAAGGGTACCCCCACTTGCCAGCTTTCGCCCTGAGCCCCTTTTACCTGGAATCCGAGTCCATTGAGAGTCCTCTCTACGAATTCCTTTTCAACCTCTATTCCAAGAAGAGCGTTGATTCTGCTCTTACGCAGAATGAGTGTGTTTGTCTTTCTTTTTTTAGGATAGATATCTATCAATTCCTTAGTCACCTTCCCTCCCATCTGGCTCAAGAACGAAGCACAGATAAGCGACGCCTGTGGAGGAAAGGAAATATCAGCTCCTCTCTCAAAGCGATAGGAAGCATCGGTTGATATTCCGATTGCCTTACTCGTCTTTCGCACAGAGACAGGGTCAAAGTAGGCACTCTCGATAAAGACATTCTGAGTGGTCTCGGAAACTGCTGACTCTTCTCCCCCTATAATCCCAGCCAAGGCGACTGGTTTTCTTTCGTCGGCGATCACCAGCATCTCAGGCAGCAAAGAAACTTCCTTACCCTCCAAGGTCTTAAGCACTTCTCCCTTTTTTGCCTTCCTGATGAGAATCTTCTTCCCTGAGAGTTTATCTAAGTCAAAAGCATGGATGGGCTGGGAGGTGGCGAAAAGGACATAGTTAGTCACATCCACCACATTGTTTATCGACTTAAGTCCCATAGCCTCTATCTTTTTCTTTAACCAAAGAGGAGAAGGTTCAACTTTCATACCCTTAACAATAATCCCACAATATCGAGGGCAGAGGTTTTCATCCCAGATCTGGATATCGATTAAATCTGAAGTCTTTTCATCTGTCTCGATAAGAGGCCAATTTTGCTTTTTCAGCTCCAAGCCAAAAGCTGCTGCAATCTCTCTCGCAACTCCCAGGTGACCGAGGGTATCAGGACGATTAGCGTAGGTCTCTATCTCGAGGATGATGTCTCCATCCTTCTCCTCCCAGTCCTCAACCAGAAGGCCTATCATATCGAGCTTATTCAGCAATTGAGAGAAGGGGACCTCGATCTCCACAAATTCCTTGAGCCAATTCAGACTTAATCTCATTTGAGTAAAAATTGTCTCGTAAACCTTAAGTCATTTTCGTAAAAGAGCCTCATATCCGGAATCTGGTAGGCAAACATTGCCGTCCGGTCTATTCCTAGACCAAAGGCAAACCCAGAATACTTCTCAGGATCGATGTTAACATTTTTCAGAACCTGGGGGTCGACCATACCCGACCCAGCTACCTCTATCCAGCCTCCTCCACCACAGACGCGACATTTTACATCTTCTCCCCTGCAGACTGTACATTCGATATCGACTTCTGCAGATGGCTCAGTGAAAGGAAAGAAGCTTGGCCTAAATCGAACCTTAATTTTCTCATGAAAAAGGGCTCTCAGAAAATATTCCATCGTCCCTTTCAAATGCGCAAAGTTTATGTCTTCATCAACCACAAGCCCCTCAAGCTGGTAAAACATGGGTAGATGAGTTGGATCAGGGGTTTCTTTTCGGAACACCTTGCCAGGAATTATGATTCTGATCGGTGGCTTTTTCTTCTCCATTACCCTGATTTGGACAGGGGAGGTGTGAGTGCGAAGAAGGAGCTCATCTGTGATATAGAGTGTATCCCAGTCATCTCTTGCTGGATGGTGAGGCGGAAAATTCAAGGCTTCAAAATTATAATAATCTGTTTCAATCTCCGGTCCCTCAGCCACTGAAAAGCCCATGGAAAGAAATATTTTTTCAATCTCTTCTTGAAAAAGCAGCAGAGGATGGGGTGAGCCTAAATACCTTCTTCGACCTGGAAGAGTAAGGTCAAGAAAAGGCTCTTCCCATCGAGTAGCACCAAGCTTTTCTTTGAGGGCCCTTATCTTCTCCTCAACATACTTCTTGAAAATGTTCAGAACTTTCCCTGCCTCAGGTCTTTCCTCAGGCTTAAGCTCCTTCAGTTCCTCAAAGAGAAGGGTTAGATATCCTCTTTTCCTGCTTAGAAACGTATTGCGAAGGTTCTGAAGGCTCTTCTCATCTTGAATCTGAGCCATCTCTTTTTCGAATAATTCTCTATAGTGTTCTACCTTCTCGGCAATGCTCCTCATCCTCACCCCTTTCACTCCCTAAAGGAGCGAACAATCAAGATGCTTTTATTTTCTCTACTAAGCGGAAAAAAGTCTCTGGAGACTGAGTAGCCAGGTCAGCTAAAATTTTTCTATCGAGTTGGATGTTAAGCCTTTTTAAGCCATGGATGAAGCGATTGTAAGAAAGTCCTCCTTTCTCTGCTGCAGCCTTTATCCTTATTATCCAGAGACGCCTGAAATTTCTTTTTCGAGCTCTTCTGTCTCGATATGCATACTGGAGCGCCTTCTCCACAGCTTCCTTTGCTGTTCGATAATTGTGGCTTCGGGCTCCCCAGTAGCCTTTAGCCAGTTTTAGTATCTTGGCTCTTCTTCTTCTCTTCTTGGCTCCTCTTTTTACTCGCGGCATCTTCTTCTCCTTTTACGAATTCGGTCTTTGAAGAAACTCAAATCTGATAAGGGAGCATCTTCTTGACGATGGCTTTATCAGCCTTGCTCACGAGTTCCTTCTTCCTCAATGATCTTTTTCTCTTTGCAGACTTCTTGGTTAGGATGTGACTCTTATTTGCTTTACTGTGAATTATTTTTTTCTTGGCTGTTACTTTGAACCTTTTCTTCGCTCCTCTGTTCGTTTTTAGCTTTGGCATCTTTTCCTCCTGATTTAATGGGACTCAACAGCAAAGAAACTGCCCAGCCCTGCATGCGGGCATCCCCATCTTGCCTGCCGATGTCTCTTACATCTTCTAAGACTCGCTCGATTATCTCCTGAGCCATTTCGGGCCTGGCCCTTTCTCTCCCTCGAAGCATTACGGTGAGCTTCACCTTATTCCCTTCTTTTAGGAACCGCTGGATGTGGCGGAGCTTGAAGCTGTAATCGTGGATGCTTATCTTGGGCCTGAATTTTATTTCTTTGATATGAATTTGCTTCTGACGCCTCTTTGCCTCCTGTGCCTTCTTATGGAGCTCATACAGAAATTTTCCATAATCCATCAACCTGCATACCGGTGGCTCTGCATTCGGTGCCACTTCCACTAGGTCCAGCTCCTTCTCTCTCGCCAGCATCAAAGCCTTATCCAAAGGAAAAATCCCGAGCTGCTGCTTATCCTCATCGATTATTCTTACCTCTCTTGCCTTTATCATTTCGTTTATCCTATGTGGCTTCTTTACCCTACCTCCCGCTGGGAAAAACCTTTTTCTTATTTTTAACCTCCTTTAAAAATTTAAGCCTGCCGCTTTATTCTTAATCAATTCCTTGACTTTTTCAAGGAATTCATCGACCTCAATCTCTCCTCTATCACCAAGAGTATGAAGACGAAGAGAAGCAGTTCGATTCTTCACTTCCTTATCCCCAACAACAAGAATCAGAGGAATTTTCTGGGTTTCTGCTTCTCTTATTTTGTAGGCAACTGTCTCCCGACGAAGGTCAAGATATGTCCTTATCATTTTTTCCTTGAGCCTATTCTCCAATTCACGGGCATACTCATTGTGTCTCTCGGCTATGGGGATGATTGAAACTTGGATTGGAGCAAGCCAAAGGGGAAAATTTCCGTTATAATGCTCAATCAAAATCCCGAAAAATCTCTCCAGTGAGCCGAGCAGAGCACGGTGAATGAGGTAAGGCCTGTGCAATTTGCCATCCTCTCCAACATAACTGAGGTCGAACCTTTGAGCGAGGTTGAAGTCAAGTTGGATCGTGGTGCACTGCCAGGACCTCTTGAGAACATCCTTGACCTTGATGTCTATTTTTGGACCGTAAAAGACCCCCTCCCCCTTATCGACTTGAAACTTTAAGCCCTCATCCTCGAGAGCCTTCTTTAGCGAAAGGGTTGCTTCCTCCCATTCCTCAATGCTTCCGCAATACTTATCAGGACGGGTAGAAAGAAATACCTCATAATCAAGAAAGCCGAAAGTCCTGAGGAGCCTCGTGGCAAGAGCAATCACTCTCTGAATTTCGTCTTGAAGCTGATCAGCACGACAGAAGATATGGGCATCGTCCACAGTGAAACCTCTCACCCTTAAGAGACCATGAAGAACTCCGCTCCTTTCATAACGGTACACAGTTCCGAGTTCAGCAAAGCGCAGGGGAAGGTCTCGGTAGCTTCTCTTCTTTGCTTTATAAACCATCATGGCAAAAGGACAGTTCATGGGTCTCAATTCATATTCAATCTCATCGCTCAAGATTGCAGGATACATTGCCTCATAGTACTCTGTATGCCCGCTCCTCCTCCAGATATCGAGCTTGGCGATATGGGGAGTGTAGAGAAATTCATAGCCATCCCTGAAATGCTCCTCTCTCCAGTATTCCTCAATCTCGTGTCTTATTGAAGCTCCCTTTGGATGCCAGAGAATGAGCCCTCCCCCAAGGTCATCGTTGAGACTGAATAAATCAAGCTCCTGCCCTAACTTTCTATGGTCTCTTTTCTTAGCCTCTTCTAAAAGGTGGAGATAATTCTGGAGCTCGTCAGCGCTGAAAAATGCTGTCCCGTGGATTCGCTGCATCCTTTTCCCCTTCTCATCTCCCTTCCAGTATGCTCCAGAGACTGAAAGGAGCTTAAAATGCTTCAGGAAAGACGTTGAAGGAAGATGGGGACCGAGGCAAAAATCGATGAACTCTCCCTGCCTGTAGCAGGTGACTTCTGAGCCACCTTTTTCCTTGATAAGCTCGACTTTTAGCTCTTGACCTAATCTTTCGAATAGCTTAAGAGCCTCTTCTTTGGAGAAGATGACTCTTTCAATGGGAAGACTCCTTTCCTGAAGCTCTCTCATCTTGCTCTCAATTTTCTCGAGGTCTTCAGAAGAAAAAGGAGTCTCCTTGAGAAAATCATAATAGAAGCCATCTTCCACCGCTGGGCCAATACCTGTCTTTGTCCCAGGGAAAAGCTCAAGAACTGCGTGTGCCATCAGATGTGAGGTGCTATGGCGCAGAATCTCAAGTGCCTCTTTTGAGTCCTGATATACGAATTGGATCTCCATGTCTTCTTTAAGCTCAGTCTCCATATCAACGACTCTCCCTTCAACTTTGGCAAAGAGAGGAGCTTGGGGCAAGTTTTGATGAGAAAGGAGGTCTCGAACTCTTTTTCCTTTCTCAACCGAAATTAAGGACCCCTCTACTCTGATGTTTATCAACTCTTCCATTAAAATTATCTGATTTTAAAAGGGAAGAAATCCTCTTTCTTTCAGTGCTTCCTCTTGAAAACTGCTCCTTAAGAAAAAAATGGTAGGCGCGGAGGGTATCGAACCCTCGACCTCTTCCGCGTCAAGGAAGCACTCTACCACTGAGCTACGCGCCTATCTCCTTTGGCTTTTATATATTAATAATTTAGCTAGATACTGTCAATATGACGAATTGCCTCACTTAAAATCTATACTAAAATGATTCGTTAGAAAATAAGCGGATAATCTCCTCTCTCTTATCTTTTGTTCTAGATTGAGATCTTATCCTAATTAATATTTGATCCCCCATAAGGATTAATCATAATTTTTACCCTTAAATTTTGCGGCTAAGACTCAAGCCTCTATTACTTACCTCACTTAGCTTAGGAGATAAAAAGGATTCTTTTTTTATCTTTACCCCTGAAAGATTCTCCCCCCTCACCCAAACTCTTGAATCATCCCTTTTTACCTTAGAGAGATATCTCTTCTCTAGTTCTTCTTGAAGCAAAGATCTAATTTCCCAGGAGTAAAATCCTGCTCGACCAAATTAAGATATTAACTGGAATTTACTGGCGTGGCTAGTTTCGCTGAGGAGCAAGAGCTCCCAATCAGTCGCTTTTATTCAGGATGAGCCTCAATCTGTGCTCTTCTTGTAGTAGATCTCGTAGTTTCCAGGAGTGTTATCACTCCAGACAACATGGAGATGATTATTGGAATCTATGGCGATGGCTGGGGATAATGAATCGCCAGAGTTCCAGGTCAGGCGCTTGGTTGTCCAGGATGAGCCTCCATCCGTGCTCTTCTTGTAGTAAATCTCACATTTTCCAGGGGTCGAATCCATCCAGACCACATGGAGATGATTATTGGAGTCTATGGCTATGGCTGGGGATAATGAATCGCCAGAGTTCCAGGTCAGGCGCTTGGTTGTCCAGGATGAGCCTCCATCTGTGCTCTTCTTGTAGTAGATCTCGCCATTTCCAGGAGTGTAATCCTTCCAGACAACATGGAGATGATTATTGGAATCTACGGCGATGGCTGGGGAAGATGAACAGCCAGAGGTCCAGCTCAGGCGTTTGGTTGTCCAGGATGAGCCCCCATCTATGCTCTTTGAGTAGTAGATCTCTGAGTTTCCAGGACTCTCATCCACCCAGACAACATAGAGATTATTATTGGAATCTACGGCTATAGCTGGAGAATATGACCAGTCAGAGTTCCAGGTCAGACGCTTGGTTATCCAGGATGAGCCCCCATCCGTGCTCTTTTTGTAGTAGATCTCCCAGTGTCCAGGAGTGTCATCCTCCCAGACCACATGGAGATTATTATTGGAATCTACGGCTAGGGCTGGGTCCCATGACCATCCAGAGTTCCAGGTCAGGCGCTTGGTTATCCAGGATGAGCCCCCATCTGTGCTCTTTGAGTAGTAGATCTCCCAGGTTCCAGGAGTCAAATCCCTCCAGACCACATGGAGATTATTATTGGAATCTACGGCTATGGCTGGAGAATATGAACCGCCAGAGTTACAGGTCAGGCGCTTGGTTATCCAGGATGAGCCCCCATCTGTGCTCTTCTTGTAGTAGATCTCGTAGTTTCCAGGAGTCTCATCATGCCAGACCACATGAAGATGATTATTTGAATCTACGGCTATGGCCGGGGAATGTGAACCGCCAGAGTTCCAGGTCAGGCGCTTGGTTATCCAGCCTCCCCCCGCCGTCAAGGGTAAAATGAATAAACCTGTAACTAGAATGATAATTAGCTTCCTCATCTTTTCCCTCCTCTTTGCTTTTTTCCATTCTATGAAAATAATCGTCACTTGGTCAAGCATCCAAATTGACTAATTAAAAAAAATCTACGTGAAATTTATTCGTTAGAAAATAGACGGATAATCTCCTCTCTCTCATCTTTTGTTCTAAATTGAGATCTAATCCTAATTAATATTTGATCTCCTTAAAGACTTAATCATAATTTTTACGTTAAATTTTGCGGCTAAGATTCAAGCCTCTATTACTTACCTCACTTAGCTTATGAGATAAAAATGATTCTTTTTTATCTTTACACCTTTTATCTTTGCCCCTGAAAGATTCTCGGATTAAGGTAAGGAAAAAATCCCTTCCCCTTACCCAAATTCTTGACTCATCCCTTTTTACCTGAGAGAGATATCTCTTCTCCAGTTTTTCTTTAATCAAAGATCTAATTTTCAAAGAGTAAAATCCCACTCGACCAAATTAAGATTTTTACTGTAATTTACGGCTCTGACTAGTTTCGCTGAAGATCAAGAGGTCCCGATCATTCGCTTTTATTCAGGATGAGCCTCAATCTGTGCTCTTTGAGTAGTAGATCTCGTAATTTCCAGGGGTGTCATCAGCCCAGACCACATGGAGATGATTATTGGAATCTACGGCGATGGCTGGAGATAATGAATCGCCAGAGGTCCAGGTCAGGCGTTTGGTTGTCCAGGATGAACCCCCATCTGTGCTCTTCTTGTAGTAGATCTCCCGGTTTCCAGGAGTTTCATCATACCAGACAACATGGAGATGATTATTGGAATCTACAGCTATGGCTGGCCCCCATGACCCGCCAGAGGTCCAGGTCAGGCGCTTGGTTGTCCAGGATGAGCCTCCATCTGTGCTCTTTGAGTAGTAAATCTCGTAATTTCCAGGAGTGTCATCCTCCCAGACCACATGGAGATGATTATTGGAATCTACGGCGATGGCTGGCCCCCATGACCCGCCAGAGTTCCAGGTCAGGCGCTTGGTTGTCCAGGATGAACCTCCATCTGTGCTCTTCTTGTAGTAGATCTCCAAGTTTCCAGGGGTCGAATCCTGCCAGACCACATGGAGATGATTATTGGAATCTACGGCGATGGCTGGATAAAATGACCAGCCAGAGTTCCAGGTCAGGCGCTTGGTTATCCAGGATGAGCCTCCATCTGTGCTCTTCTTGTAGTAGATCTCCAAGTTTCCAGGAGTCGAATCCCACCAGACCACATGGAGATGATTATTGGAGTCTACGGCGATGGCTGGCACCTCTGAATCGCCAGAGTTCCAGGTCAGGCGCTTGTTGGTTATCCAGGATGAGCCTCCATCTGTGCTCTTCTTGTAGTAGATCTCCCTGTTTCCAGGAGTACGATCCATCCAGACCACATGGAGATGATTATTGGAATCTACGGCTATGGCTGGATAATATGACCAGCCAGAGTTCCAGGTCAGGCGCTTGGTTGTCCAGGATGAACCCTCATCTGTGCTCTTCTTGTAGTAAATCTCTTTATTTCCAGGGGTATCATCAGCCCAGACCACATGGAGATGATTATTGGAATCTACGGCTATGACTGAGTCATCTGAATCGCCAGAGTTCCAGGTCAGGCGCTTGGTCACCCAGTCTCCCCTCACCGTCAAGGATAAAATGAATAAACCTGTAACTAGAATGATAGGTAGCTTCCTCATCTTTTCCCTCCTCATTGCTTTTTTCCATTCTATGAGAATAATTCTCATTCTGTCAAGCTCCAGAGTTGCCCCACTTAAAATCTATACGAAATTCTTTTTGGTTCTGGCAACTTAGCCTGATAATTGAAGCGATTAGAGAGAAAATCTATCTATTTAGAGTAAATTATTTTCCCATCCAAAATAGTCATCAGCACTTCGGTATTGAGAATCTCCTCCTCATCAATGTTTATTATATCCTTGCTGAGCACAACCAAATCAGCAAGCTTCCCCTCTTCGAGGCTCCCCTTTATCTTTTCTTCGAAAGAGGCATAAGCAGCATTCAGGGTCAACATGCGCAAAGCCTCTTCCCTTCCTACCTTCTCCTCCCCATACCACTCTTCAGTAACACCATAGGGGCTTTTTCTGGTTACCGCACAGTAGAAGTTTATGAGCGGATTTCCACTATCGCATGCCGGGCAATCTGTTCCTCCTGCTACTAATACTCCTTCATCGAGAAGGCGCCTAAAAGGAAGAACTCCCCTCACCCTCTCTTCCCCCAGTCTATCTTCAGACCAACGGCCATACTCTCCGATAAAAACAGGCTGCATTGAGGCTATCACCTTAAGCTTTCTAAAGCGGGGTATATCCTGAGCGCTGATTACAGAGGCATGTTCAATCCTTAGGCGATGGTCTTTCATAGGGATTTCCTTCACTCCTTTCTGATAAAGATCGAGCATCATGTTTACAGCTTTATCTCCGATGGCATGGGTGCAAACTTGAAAACCCTTTTCCAGACTCTTTTTTATTATCTCATAAGCCTTCTCTTCGCTCATCATCTGCAGACCTTGTGTCTCGGCTGAATCTGAATACGGTTCAAAGAGAAGGGCTCCCCGTGAGCCAAGTGCCCCGTCGATGAGCATCTTAATACTTCGTGCCGTAAAGAAATTATCGATTAGAGGGCCCCTTTTGAGCGCATCTTCAAATGCCTCGCTTTCTGCGCTTATCATGGCATAGACCCTCACCGTGAGCTCTCCGTTTTGCCTGAGCTTTTCGTAAACCCTAATTGATTCGCGGTCGACCCCGGCATCATGAATCCCTGTCACGCCCCATTTCTTGAACTGCTCCATCGCCAATCTAAAATACTTTTCTTTCTCTTCCTCCTCTCTCTCAATTTCCTCAAACTTAATAAGCTCCATGGCCTTATCAATCAGCATGCCCGTTGGTTCTCCACTTGAATCTTTTAAGATTTTCCCTCCCTCAGGGTCTTTAGTGTTCCTATCGATATTATATAATTTTAAGGCTAAGCTGTTATAACACCCCGAATGTCCATCTATCCTGATTAAAGCGACCGGATTATCTGGAG
>Ga0209102_1000477_pt1 | contig 26536 bp, 25 predicted proteins | sample ConPoolayeHmetaG_FD_185483 | JGI IMG/M metagenome (GOLD analysis project Ga0209102, IMG submission 185483) | Hot spring microbial mat communities from California, USA to study Microbial Dark Matter (Phase II) - Cone Pool mat layer H metaG... ...
TAATAAGGTATATTCAGTTTTCCAATGTTGAGCCCTCAGAGAAGCTTGCGAGGGCTATTGTCTTCCTCGACTTCTCGGAGACGAGCATCAATCCGGAGGAGGCTTTGAGACTTGTTAGGAAGCAGCCCTTCGTTAAAAACGCTTGCCTAATAATGCCGACTTCAGAGGGAATACTTTACGACAACCATTTCTTCCCGCTCGTCGCAGGCGGGAGAAGGGCAGTAATGTTCAGGAGGAGGGTCTACGAGTCGCTATTCAAAGGAGTTAGGGAGAAGTTTGGGACAGCGGGGGAGGCGATGCTCTACTACCAGGGCTACGCCATAGGGATGCGAACATGCCAAGCCCATAAAGAGGACATGGACATAGAGGACCCTAACACGCTAATCGTACTGGGTAAGATCTACTTTAGAACAGTAGGCTGGGGAATAATTGACGTTGTTAAAATGAGCCTTGAAACAGGGGAGGCTCAGATACGTGTCTACCAGAGCTTCGAGTGCGAAACAGGAAAGGGGAGTGAAACACCCTACGGGCACTTCATAAGGGGAATCCTAGCAGGCTTCTTCACGGAAATATTGCAGAAGGAAGCTAAAGCCGTAGAGACGAAATGCATAGCGACGGGAGACCCATACTGCGAATACGTGATAAAAACATAGTTAAAAAACTTTCTTTTACCTTATTACAGCACGCTAACACCGGTGCCGAAGCCAAGGAAGATGTAAACAAGTTTCTTGGTTTTCTCCCCAGCATGTTAGCGTACGCTGTCGCATCATCCGGAACGCTTGCCTCCAAGCCTTACGTGAAACGAGAAAAAAGAGAGTTACCGGGGAGATTTCTCCAACGGAAAGGTTAATAAATCTTAAACATTTCAAATGCGCACGCTTCAAGCTATAAGTCGGTGGCTGTCGGAGCAGGCAAGGATTCCCCCGTCGAGGCTTTAATACTGGCCTAGGGCGCCTTCCCTTCTAGTCGAGTCGTAAGCCTTTTTGAAGAACCATAGTGAAAAAGGCAGCACCACCATTATGAAAAGCATAAGTTTTAAAGTGTTCTCCATTATCATGGGGCTGTCGAACCCCTCACCATTCATCAAGCACCTCCTCAACCCGTCGAGAGAGTAAGTTAGTGGGAACGCGTTTCCAACCCATTTAAGCCAGTCGGGCAGCAAACCCAGAGGGTAGAGGACTCCGGAGAAAAGCTGGGTTAGCCACGAGAAGGCCCAGACTATGGGATCACCCTGCTTAAGCTTGAGTATCATTGCAGCCCCGAGTACTCCGATAATCATGTGGCTTGCAACCAGCAGGATGGTTAAGACGGATGCGGCGATAATCGACCCAGGGTTTAAGACTAGCCTTATTCCCAGGAGCACTCCCATGCCGAGTGAAGCAAGCAGGAAGTAGGAGCCTATTATGAATCTGAAGGCAGACTCTCCTAGGAGAAAAACCCTGAAGCTCGTGGTTGAGGAAAGTATTGTCTCCATAGTTCCGTTCCACTGCTCCTCTCTTATCGCGTCTGAAAGGCTTGAGACAGAGGTGAAAACGTAATGCTGCAAAGATATCCCTATGACTGAGAAGGTTAGGTAGTCTGCAGCATACCCTGCGTCGATCAACGCTTGCGGAGTGATAATCATCGATACGAAGTAGTATGTTGCTACGAAAGTCAGGGAGCTCAGAATGTCCAGCGTTATCCAGAGCTTATACGTCCACCAGATTTTAAAATCCCGAATAATGAAGGCAAAGGCCTTTTCAACCGCGCCAACCCTTCCTCGCGGAATGTTTTCCGCCATGTATTTAACAATATCCTCAACCTTCAAACCCAACCACCTAGTAGGATGAAGTGGTTCCTTCCCTCCTTATCCTATTATAACCCCACCCCAGCATCTTCAAACCTAGTGGGACGAGCACCATGCTGAAAACCCCCAGAACCACCATGTCGGTTAAAACGTTCACGTCGAGGATTGAGGCGCCGAGTATCAGCACCCTCCTCATGCCGTCCAGGGCATAGGTATATGGGAAGAGCATTGACAGAAGCTGTACAGCTGGGAAGCGTTTAAGCAGCTCCAACGGGTATAGGACTCCGGCGAGAAACTCGTTGACGGCTGCAAGTATGAAGACTAGCGGGTCACCCCTCTTGTAAACCATTATTATTCCCGCAGCCACTAGTCCTAAGGCTTGGTTTGAAACAAGCATCAACACGAACAGGGTTATGAACAAGAGTAGCGACTGAGGTGTGAAAGAAAGTTTTGCGCCAAGCCCGTAAACCCCAATGGTGAACACCCCCACCAGGTAGATTAGGCTAACTAAGTATCCGCGTGCCGTGAGACCTATGAAGAACATGAACATGTTTATCGGGGTTACCGCAATAGTTTCGAGAGTACCTCCTCTTATTTCATGCTGGATCGAGTGGCTCAGCCTCGTTAAGCATGCCCAAAGATAGTTGGAGGTCGCTACTCCAACCAGGGAGAAGGCGAGATAGCTGGTCCCCCAGCCGCTCTGCGAAAGCCGGACTGGGTCGACCTGCATGCCTACGAAATAGTACATGACTACTGAGGCGAATGTGCTTAAAAGATCCATTATGAGCCAAGACTTATAGGCTAACATCATTTTAAGCTGGGCCCAAATGACCGCGGAGAGCTGTCTTAAACTAGATTTACTCCGCTTCTCCTCAACCATGAAGAGCTTAAGAATCTCAAGTTTATTCATTTCTCCTCACCAGTCAGGCTTAAGAAGACTTCTTCAAGACTTGGAAGAGCGATCTGAACCCCTATCGTTCTCAACCTGTTTGAGCTGAACACTTTAGGGATTTCTGACAACGCTTGCTCCTCGTCCCTAACCTCAGCCCTGATGACGGTGTGATCCTCCTCTGGCTCAACGCTTATAATCCTCTTCACAACCCTCAGCCCCTCTAAAATCCTAACCGCCTCTTCAGCGGAGCCTCGGAACCTTACTTCAACACCCATGTATTTCCTAGTTACTTCGCCCAGCCGGAGCGGGGTGTCAACCGCGATAACCCTACCCTTATTCATTACAGCTATCCTGTCGCAAAGCCTCTCGGCTTCAAATATATTGTGAGTCGTGAAAACAATCGTTTTATGAAGCTCCCTGCAGAGAGCCTGCAGCAGCCTGCGGGTCTCTATTGCTCCAGTAGCGTCAAGCCCAACAGTCGGCTCATCCATCAGCAGTATTGGCGCGTTGGAAAGCAGTGTTCTCGCAAGCATCACCCTCATTTTCATGCCTGTCGAGAAATCCTTCACCAGCCTGTCAGCATCCTTGCTTAACTCGAAGAACTCCAGCAATGCATCTATCCTTTTTCTCGCCATATCCGGGGGAATGTTCTGCAGGTAGGCGTAGAACCTTAGGTTGTCCCTTGCTGAAAGCCTCCAGTAGAGGGCTCTCCCACCTGTTTCCCCATGTAGCCAGCCTATGCATTCCCTAACCTTATCAGCATCCTTAACAACGTCGAAACCAGCTACCCTTGCAGTACCCTCGTCCGGAATAACCAGCGTGCAAAGAATTTTTATCAGGGTCGTTTTACCAGCACCGTTTGGGCCTAAGAGGCCGAAAAACTCACCCTCCTTGACTGAAAGGTTTACACGGTCGACTGCAACAATCTTCTCCTTCCCGTCTCCCTTGAAATACTTAGTCAGATTCTCAGTTTCAACCGCCGTGTCCAAGGCAAATTGGCCTCTAACTGTTTTTAATAGACCACTTGTAGTGCCCTTAAAAAACTTTTGGACAGCATCCAGCTAATACTGGCTTATTGTTTGAATCTTGACAATACGGGAAAGTTTTGTACGAACTCCGAAACCCAATAGCCGTGTACGAGCTGTTAAGAATATAGGGAGACGTTGGATGACTTTCTCGCACGGCTCCGAAAGTCGTGTTTAAACACTTTTAATTTTTTTAACTATAAATCCATAATTCGCTTACCGACCCACACTTCATTGAACAAGTGTATGTAGTTATTTAAACAGACAGTAGGTCACGGGCTGCAGTAGAAACACAATTAATTATTATCCTAAACCACCTACATTTTTGAAAAAAACTTTAACGTACCTACCTAGTCTTCAACTGGAAAAGACATACGGAGGCCGATAAACCGTTATGAACTGTTCTGAACCATTCTGAACTATATAAGAACGTGTGTGTAAAAAAGTGAAAGAAAGAATAATTGCAAAATTTATAAGATAGGTTTGCAATAATCTAACTGCCATGGTGGAAAGAGAGCAGGAAGCTGAGGATGAGAAAACTGACTTCGATAAAATCATAGCCCGCTATAGAATGGCTGTTTCTAAACGGGATATGAAGGAAGCTGAGGAAAAAAAGCTGACGCCAGCTGATAGAAGCATTTCCACTGAGGTTGCTCCAGTCAAGAAGGAGGAACCGGCGGCAACATTTCCAAAGCAGGCTTCTAGAAACATTGTGGCTAGTGACGAGGTTGAAAAAATTCTTGACGAGAAAGTCTTTGAATGGGTCAAGGTTGTTGAGAGCTCGATACAGAACTGCATCTCCCAATCCAAGGGATCAATAAGTTCAATAAGCGTCCTGCTTCCAGACGGTATCACGTGTTTAAGCTTCGGCTCACGCATCGACATGGATGAAGATGTTTTAGCTGCTTTCATAGGCGAGCAGTTTGAACTGTTCGAGAGCTACGGCGGTGTTCTGAAGATAGGTGAGATAGAGGAGATTGAGTATACTGGGAAGAACAGCGTCATCCTAATGAAATCAGGAGGCGGCTTAAGGCTGATGGCTCTTTTGAACGATAAGCGCTATGTTAGACTGGCTAAGATATACTTGGAGAGAATGCTGAAGAGCATTCCGAGGCTGGAGTGAAAGGCTCTTAGAAACCCGCTATCTCGTTAAAAGCCTTGCTCATTATCCGCAGCCCATTCCTTATGTTTTCAACAGAGTTAGCGTAGCTTATCCTTACATAGCCTTCTCCAAAGGATCCCATGGCTGATCCATGCAGCACCGCAACCCCATATTTTTCAAGCAGGATCGACGCCAGTTTCAAACTGTTGATCCCCGCCCTACCGGTTATTTCCTCAACGTTGATAAACCCGTAGAAGGCTCCCCTGGGCCTAACCATGTGAGCACCCTTCATTTTAGAAACTTCTTCAATAACAACCTCTCTTCTAGCAGCGTATTGCTCAACCATTTCCCTGACAGCATTAGAGCCGTTTCTCAAAGCCTCTATACCCCCTGCCTGGATGAAGGAGGATGGGCATGCCGTAACCAGGTTTAAGACAAGCTGAACGGGCTCCGTCAAACGCTCCGGTGTAATCACATACCCCAGCCTCCACCCAGTCATAGCATAGTATTTTGAGAAGCCGTCGACCACTATAGTGTTCTCCAGGTTCTCGTCAAACTGCATCGGAGAATAGTGTTTCAAGCCATCATATATTATGTGCCTATAGACTTCGTCGCTGATAACGTATGCCCCAGCATCCTTAGCTATCTCAACAATACCCTTAACGTCATCCCTGCTTAAAACCGCCCCAGTAGGGTTCTCGGGAGAATTTATGATTACCGCCTTAGTCCTGTCTGAAACCAGCTGGTTAACCTCTTCAGGAGTCATTCTAAACTCGTCCTCCTCTCTTAGCCTGACGGCCACGGGCTTCCCTCCGAAGAACCTGATCCCGCTCTCGTAAGCCGGGTACCCAGGGTTTGGGTAAAGCACCTCGTCACCCTCCTCCACTATCGAGGCTAATGCCACGAAAATCGCTTCCTTGGAGCCCAGCGTCACTGAAACGTTTTTGAAACATACTTCAACGCCGAAATCCTGAGCAGTCTTCTCAGCCACCGCCTTTCTCAGCTCCAGCATGCCGGGGGTAGGGGTATAGTGCGTCTCCCCGTCTTTCAACGCCCTTACCGCAGCATCCCTTATGTTGGCGGGAGTAATGAAATCAGGCTCCCCTATTTCCAAGTGGATTATTCTCCTGCCCTGTGCTTCAAGCATCTTCGCATTACCCAGCACTAGGAAGGAGCTTTCCCCCTCTATCTCTAAAGCTCTGCGAGCAGCCTTAAGTCTAGGGTTCAACTTAACGCCGTCTCCATAGGCAAGGCCTATTTCAACTTTTTCAAACACCCGGGAGGAAATATACTTTACAATATAGGAGCGTGCTTAACCGGCGTAGCCAGCCTAGAAGGAGCCCTGTTAAGAAGGCTTTATAAACAGGGTTATCGCTGACAGGAAGCATGGCTGAAACACACTGCTTAGAGAGCCTGACAGGGGTGGAGCAGGTTCCGTAAAAGCCAGGTGTGGTGAAAAACTTATCACGCTTCTCAACAAACCTGTGTTGAAATGGTGGTGGTAGTAGAGTTCAGCATAGTGCCGGTTGGAGAGGGAACGAGTGTTTCAAGAATCCTTGCCCACGCGGTAAAGGAACTTGAAAACATGAGGGTTAAATACGAGTTGACTCCCATGTGTACTGTTTTCGAGGCCCGCAGCGTAGAGGAGGCTTTTAAAGCAGTTGAGGCTGCGCACGAGGCTGTTTTCAAACACGGCGCTAAGCGTGTTGTAACAATCGTCAAAATAGACGATAGGCGGGATGTGGAGAGAAGCATGAAGGATAAAGTCGAGTCTCTGAAGAAAGCTGTTGGAAGCATTTAATAATGCTTGCCAAGAAAGCTTTTTATTTTAAACCGGCTAACACTACGGTCATGAGTCTACCCTTGGTGCTGGGCTCCAAGCCAGCGAGCGAGAAGTATGACGTCATAATTATAGGCTCAGGACCTGCTGGTTTAACTGCAGCAATATACACTGGCAGGGCAAGGCTGAAAACACTGGTCGTTGCAGGCTCATCGTGGGGTGGACAGTTAATGCTGACGTCTCAAGTCGAGAATTACCCGGGTTTCCCAGAGGGGGTGCTTGGGCCAGACCTTATGAATAATATGCTGAAACAGGCCCAGCGGTTTGGCGCAGAGATAATTTTCGAGGACGCGGAGAGCGTGGACTTCTCTAAGAAGCCTTTCAAAGTAGTGGCCGGCGGGGTTGCTTACGAAAGCCTTGCAGTCATAATCGCCACAGGAGCCTCCCCTAGACAACTCGGCCTAGAGGGTGAAGAAAGATTAAAGGGAAAGGGAGTTTCAAACTGCGCTGTATGCGACGGCACCTTCTTCAAGGATAAGACGGTAGTGGTTGTGGGAGGCGGTGACTCAGCAATGGAGGAAGCGCTTTTCCTAACCAGGTTCGCGAGGAAAGTCAAGGTTATTCACAGGAGAAGCCAGCTCAGAGCGACAAAGATACTTCAGGAGAGAGCATTCGGAAACCCGAAGATAGAATTCGTCTGGAATAGCGTGGTAGAGGAGATTCTTGGAAAGGAGCATGTGGAAGGAGTAAGGATTAAGAGGGTTGACACTGGCGAGGTGTCTGAAATCCAGTGTGACGGGGTTTTCGTATCCATAGGTTACAAGCCTAATACTGATCTTTTCAAGGGGCAGGTTGAAATGGATGAGAAAGGCTACATAGTTGCTAAAGATTTTACGGAGACTAGTGTCGAAGGAGTTTTCGTGGCCGGCGAGGCCAAGGACCATCGTTACCGCCAGGCTATTACTGCAGCAGGCGAAGGATGCCAAGCGGCGCTGGATGCAATAAAATACGTTGAAGAGATTAAACACCGTCCTAAATAGGTAGCGCGCGCTATGCTTAAAAGCGATGAGATTTTCCTCACACTGGGCTTAGCCAAACTTTACAAGGCTGACGGCACTACTCATCGTAATGTTTAAGAATTTTCCTTAAAAAACCTCAACAGGGTAAGGGAATGTCATTTGCACGATAGGGCTGGAGGAGGACACCAGATAATCGGCAGGGGATTCGTGGATTCAAACGTTACTTGAAAACCTCTCAAACTATGACTTAGAGTACACTATAGAGGTTAGACTATTTAAAAACGCCCTTGTTTCTCTAAAACATTGGGGAAAATTATGAGCAATACCTAAGACATCTAAAGGAAAAGTTTAAACTTAAATGCTGCTTATTCACCTATCGTGAAAGAGGCTGTTCTCTGGCATAAGGAAGGCGATAGAGTTAGATGCGATCTTTGCGGAAGGCGTTGTTTAATATCTGACAAGGCTTTAGGAGCGTGTCTCGTTAGGAAGAATATTGATGGGAAGCTCTACAGTCTAAACTACGGGAAGCTCATCGCTTTACACGTCGACCCTATTGAGAAGAAGCCTCTTTTCCATTTTCTGCCTGGGAATTTCACTTTTTCAATAGCGAGTGCAGGATGTAACTTCGCCTGCCGTTTTTGTTGTAATTACGATATAAGCCAGGTTTATCGCGACCATAGGCTAGAGCATGTTGTTGGCGACGAGTACTCCCCCAGCGATGTTGTTGAACAAGCTGTTTCTGAGAACTGCAGGATAATAAGTTACACGTATACTGAGCCCACGATATTCTTCGAGTTTGCTTACGATACCGCTAAGATTGCTCACGAGAAGGGTGTTAAAAACACGTTCGTCACAAACGGTTATATGACTCCTGAAGCCGTTAAGATGATCGCGCCATATTTAGATGCTGCCACCGTTGACTTCAAGTGTTCAGGAGACCAGGATTGCTATAAGAAGGCAATAGGTGTCTCTGATGTAACGCCAATATACGAGTGCTTATTGGAGATGAAGAAGCAGGGAGTCTTCATAGAGATTACGAACCTGGTGATCCCAGGTTTCGACAACGATCTGAGTGGTTTAAGAAGCCTCGTCAGGTGGATAAGGGATAATCTCGGCGACGAGACTCCACTACACATACTCAGGTTCTTCCCAACGTACAGGTTTTCAGATATTCCGGATACACCCTTAGAAAGCCTTAGAAAAGCATACGAGTTAGCCAAGCGAGAAGGGATTAAGTTCGTTTACCTGGGTAATGTGCCCGGTCAGGGCGAGAACACTTACTGTCCGAGTTGCGGAGAGCTTTTGATCGAGAGGTTTGGATTAATGATGAGCCGAAGCAGGCTTAGGGGAGACAGGTGTCCAAAATGCGGGGCTAGAATACCCCTCGTCGTTTAACGGTTAGAAACCGTCATGAACACGGGAACGGGTATTCAGGATTTTACGATGATTCCTGAGAGCCTTAAACAGTATCTTAACGTTTCACCTCCTTAAAAATAAAGAATAACTATTAAATACTTCCGAAGACCTCCTACTTGAGCCTTGCGGAAAGTATGCGTCATCGGAGCCGGGAAAATGGGCAGCATAATAGTTAGAAGCATCGTTAAAACAGGTGATTACAGAGTGGTTGCCACCGACGTTGACCCAGGTAGACGCATGCTTGCCGAATCATACGGGGCAGAGGTTTTTGAAAGCAACAGGGATGCTGTGGAGAGTTCCGACGTGATTATTCTGGCGGTTAAGCCAAAGGATATACCGGTTGTGGTGGCTGATGTCAAAGACTTGGTGAGCGGGAAACTTATAATATCGATCGCTGCAGCAGTGCCTCTAAACCGTATGGAGAGTATTGCTCCGGAAGCAAGGTTCATCAGAGTAATGCCGAACATCCTTACTGAAGTCGGCGAGGCGTTCATCGCGATATGCCCCGGCTCCAGAGCAACAGAAGAGGATTTTGAAACGGCTGCGAGAATCTTCAGCAGAATGGGAGAGGTAGCTAGGGTTGAGGAGAGTCTGATGGATGCGGTTACAGGGTTTTCGGGAAGCGGGCCGGCCTACGTATTCACAATTATGGATGCTTTCGCTGACGCCGGCGTGAAGATCGGCCTGCCGAAGGAGCTTGCCCTCAGAATGGCTGCGAGAATGATGCTCGGCTCAGCTAAAATGGTGTTAGAGGAGAAGGGGAGGCCGATGGAGCTTAGAGATATGGTTGCTACACCCGGGGGTACAACCATAATGGGCATTTACGAGCTTGAGAAAGGGGGCTTGAGAGCATTAATAATGAACGCTGTGGAAGCCGCCGTCAGGAGAGCTAGGGAGTTGTCGGAATCATCCTCCTGAGTAGATTAAACCTGGGAAAAAGAATCGGGCTCAACTCTTAAGAAAATCCTTATATAAATCCTTTCTACCCGCAGGGTTTCAACCAATAAGACATGAGTGTCGAGAAGCCGTTGCTAGACTATGTTAATTCGCTTAAGCCGAAGAAGAGTTTTACAGAGTCTATTACAGCCTTCAAAAGGCTGATTAAATACCATAGGAAATATATTTTACTCATAGGCGTGATCGTGGTGCTATCCTTCATAAGGGCTTACCTGTTTACGCTTGAACCACTCTACACTTCCATGATAATAGATGATGTGATTATCAGCGGGAAGCACGAAATGCTGACGGGCTATATTACGGCAATCCTGCTCGTCGGAATAGGTTTTGCAGCCGTCAACTTTTTCATTAGCTATTTGAACGGTTTAACAGCACTGTTCATCGTACGAGACATAAGGTCCGACTATTATGCTTCCCTCCAGACTAAATCCTTCAGCTTTTACGACTCCGTCGCGGTCGGCGACCTTGTTTCAAGAGCCACAATGGACCTGCAGCCGGTCGAAGCCTTCCTTAGAACATGGGTTAGCACAGTTTTCAACGCGATTTTCTCGATAATAGTGTTCTTCTCAGTAATGTACTCGATCAGTCCCTCGATGACCCTTATCTCACTAATACCCCTTCCATTAATATTCTATTTTACAACCCGCCTCTGGGTGGAGACGATGCCGCTCTTCAGAGTTATGCAGCTGATACTTGGAAGGCTCAGCGCCTATATTCAGCAGAACGTCATAGGAATGAAGACCGTGAGGATATTTCGAAGAGAAAAAGACGTTGTCGAGGGCTTTAAGAAGGCGGAGCAAGTATTCGTTAGAACAGCCATAACTGCTGGAAGAATACAGTCGATCTATATGCCTCTTCCAACGGCAATACTGACTCTTTCAATAGCGATGGTTTACGTTTACGCTACTTATTCGATTTACAATGCTGGAGCTGTGCTGACAGTTGGAAGCATAATTCTTTTCGCAAGATACATGATGCGTCTAAGCTTCCCGTTGAGAGACCTGAGCATGCTGCTCGGAAACTGGATAAACGCTTCAGCCGGGCTTGAGAGAATATTTGAAATAATGGATGCTCCGAAGGGTGTTGAGGACCTGCCTGACGCTGAAGAAATAACGATAAAGGAGGGGGTGGTTGAATTCAGGAACGTTACTTTCCAGTATGCTAATGGCAAGCCTGTTTTAAAGAATGTGAGCTTCAAGGTTAACCCGGGTGAGAAGATCGCAATCCTTGGGGCAACTGGCTCTGGTAAATCCACCCTGGTCTATCTTATCCCAAGGTTCTACGACCCTGTTGCAGGAAGCATACTTATAGACGGTGTTAATATTAGAAGGTTTAAGCTGTCTTCTTTAAGAAGGCAGATAGGCATGGTTCCCCAAGATGTCTTCCTATTCTCCGGAACCATCAGAGAAAACATAGCATTCGGCAAGCCAGACGCCTCCATGGAGGAGATTGCAAAGGCTGCGGAGCTGGCTAAGATACGTGACTTCATAGAGTCCCTACCTGATGGTTATGATACTTTCGTAGGCGAGAGGGGAGTGACGCTTTCAGGAGGCCAGAGGCAGAGGATAACGATTGCTAGGGCAATACTCACGAACCCTAAGATACTGATAATGGATGATTCGCTCTCCTTCGTGGATTCTAAGACTGAGCAGGAAATACAGTCAGCACTCACGGAGGTGATGAAAGGCAGGACGACCTTCATAATCGCACAGAGGCTCTCGACAATAAGGAACGCCGACAGGATAATGATTCTGGATAATGGAGAAATCGTAGAGCTCGGGACGCATGAGGAGCTTATGGCTAGGAATGGGGCCTATAGGAGGATTTACGAGACGCAGTTCCTAGGTAAGAGCCTAGAAATTGTCTCCACGGAGGTGGGTAGGGAGTAATGTCAGGACCCTGGCGCACATTTTCATCAACACAGGAGGAGGAGAGGAAGAGAACCGTTCCGGATAGGATACTGATAAAAAGGCTTTATGAATACGTTAAACCGTTTAGGAAGAACCTGGCTATCGCAATCCTGGCGATAGTTCTCTCTTCGATAACCGGGTTAGCGGCGCCATACATGCATAAGGTGGCGATAGACCAGATCATACAGACGGGGAACCTTTCAAACTTCCTCTGGTGGATACCACTTTTCATCCTAGTTGTCCTATGCAACTTCTTCTTCCAATACGTGCAGATATTTCAAATGAGAATAATTGGTGAAAACGTTGTTTCAGCGATAAGAGACGAGATTATGGAGAGGCTCCAGTTCATCTCCCTGAGATATTTTTCGGAGGGCGAGATAGGCAGGATAATCTCCAGGCCCATAAATGATGCCAACAACCTTAGAATATTTCTGCGCATGGGTTTCACAAGCATACTCCTCGACACCTCCTCGATACTGGGCACGTTTATCATAATGTTCATGCTGGACTTTGAGCTAACTGCTATAGCTCTCTCCTTCATTCCCATAGCTGTAATCAGTATCTGGCAGCTTGGAAGATACTCTAGGAGAGTTTACAGGAAAACACTCTCAACACTGGCAGGGTTGACCGGGAGGATGCAGGAGGACCTCTCTGGAATAAAAATAATCCAGGCCTTCGTTCAGGAGGATAGAGCGCTTAGAAGATTTGAGGAACCACAGGAGGAGAATGTTAAGGCGACTAAGAACGCGTTGAAAGTCTCCTCAGCGTATCAGCCTGTTGTAATAATGCTGAGGATAATTGGGACGCTAGCCATCCTATGGTTCGGCACCCTTTTCGTAGAGAACGGTGCGATAACAATAGGTACTCTTGTAGCCTTTATAGAGTACCAGTTCTCTTACTTCATGCCGCTGGTCGACCTGATAAATGTTGCAGACCAGTATAATTCTGCAATGGCTGCTGTAGAAAGACTCTTCGATCTTATTGACGCTAAGATCGAGGTTACGGAGCCGCCGCCTGAAATAGCTGTGGAGTTTAAATGATAGAGGAAGTACGGTTTGAAAACGTGACTTTCGGCTATGACCCGAAGTTACCAGTTGTCAGAAACGTCAGCTTCACGCTTACACAGGGAAAGAAGCTGGCCATAGTTGGCCCCACTGGAGCAGGGAAGTCGACGATAATCAACCTGCTAGCCAGGTTTTATGATCCTGACGAAGGAAGGATCCTTGTGAATGGACATGATTTAAGAAGCATCCCAATTTCATCCTGGAGGGCTAGGCTGAGCATAGTTCTTCAAGACTCATTCCTTTTTCCGATGAGCGTTAAGGAGAACATAAGGTTTGGCAGACCGGGTGCTTCAGACGAGGATGTCGTCGCCGCCGCAAAAGCCATTGGAGCACACGAGTTCATAATTAAGCTTCCCGACGGGTATGATTACATAATACAGGAGGGGTCGTCGAACATCTCCATCGGACAGAGACAGATGATAAGCTTCGCGAGAACCCTGCTCGCCGATCCTGAAATACTCGTACTGGATGAGGCGACTTCCTCAGTAGACCCTTACACCGAGCTCGTCATACAGAGGGCTTTGAAAAGGCTTCTAAAAGGCAGGATGGCGATTATAATAGCCCACAGGCTTTCAACGATAAGGCTCTGCGACGAAATAATAGTGATTAGCAACGGGGTTATCGTGGAGAATGGCACTCACGCGGAGCTTATGGAGAAAGGCGGCATGTACAGCTCTTTCTACAGGCTTCAGTTCATAGAGGAGAAAGGCGTTTAAACGACCTGCTTCGGTAAGCGTTCGAATTAAAAAATTTTAAAAGGCGTTTTTAAAGTCGTTCTACCGGGGAGGCGGCTTGGCCGGAGTTAGGGAGATTTCCGAATCTCTAAGAGAATGGGAGAGGATTGCAGCGCATTCCCACATATCTGGACTAGGCTTAGAAGGCTTGAAGGCTAAGCCTGTCGGAGGCGGCATGGTTGGACAGATAGAGGCCAGGGAGGCCGCGGGCCTCGTAGTAAGACTGATAAAAAGCGGCAAGTTTGCTGGCAGAGCAGTCCTGCTTGCAGGCCCTCCTGGAACAGGGAAATGTGTCAGTGGTGATACGCCGGTTATTTTGGCCAATGGAGAAGTTAGACCCATTAGGGAAATATACAATGCTTGGAAGGACAAGGGGAGGATAATAAAAGATACTGAAGATGAAACCATCATAGAGGTGGACAGCCTGAAGGTAGTTTCCTTGAACCCAGAAACCTTAAGGACCGAGATCAGAAAAGTAAAGTATCTTTATAGACAAAGGATTGACGAAAGATTGCTTGAGATAAAAACTCAATCCGGGAGGAAGATAAAAGTAACAGGAAGACATCCATTGCTGACCATTAAGGAAGGATTGAGATTTGAGGAGAGTTCGAGGCTTAAATGTGGTGACTACATGGCAATTCCAAGGAAGATCAGCATACAGCCTGAAAACCACCTTAAAATAGAGGAGCAAACCGAATCTAAGTCGGAGGAATTCATCGGCACGATTCAAGAAACCATTAGGAAGATCCGGTATGCGAATTTCCTCTTTAATCAAGGATTCTCAATAAATTCGATCGCAAAACATCTTAACTTACATCATGAAACAATTAGGCAATGGGTAAATTCTGAACATCCCTATTATCAACGCTATATAGGACTTTTGAATCCATTTGCTTTAGGAAGATCTGCTAAATACAGTAGGGCCTATCCCGTAGAGGCACCAAAGGAAATAACCCCGGAACTCGGGGAGTTCTTTGGATATTTGATTTCCGAGTGTGACGAATATGTAAATAAGGAAAACTGTTATACGATAAGGTTTCATAACAGTAGCAGTAAGCTGAGGAAAAGGTTTAGAGAACTTGTAGTAGGAATTTTTAAACTTAAACCAAGGACCTTTAAGGAGAAAGACGGGACTCCTGGCGTAAGGGTTTCCTCTTGGAGCCTCAAACAATTCCTCGAATCCCTAGGTTATGAGGTGAACAGAAAATCCCCGGAAAAGGACATACCGAACATAATAATGAAGGCGGATGAAAAAGTCATTACGAGCTTTCTGAGGGCGTTCGCCGATGGAGAAGGCAGTGTAGGCTCGGAGGACATTGAAATTTCGAGCAGTAGTGAAAATGTAGCGAACAAACTAGCCTATTTGTTGTTAAGACTTGGCATCGTGGCGAGGATCATGGAGAAGAAAAAGGGGGATAAGACCTATTATAGGATAAGGATTTCAGGGAACGAGTTTCTAAGTATTTTCAAGGAAAAAGTCGGCTTTTCACTCGAGAGAAAGATGAGGAGGCTAGAGAAGCTCTGCAAAAGACATGCACATACAAACGTAGACATCATACCGAATATTCAGGAATTGCTTAAAGATTATAGGGAGGGGCGTGAATGCTCGAAACAGCAATTTTATAGCTCAAAGAGTGGATACAGATACGAAACCATTGGAAAGGACGGGAGGAGGATTACGCGTGAAAAACTTAAAAGGGTAGTGAACGAGAATAGAATAGACGGAACGCTTTCATTGCTTGCAAATTCCGATATCCTATGGGATAGGATTGTGGAAATTAAAGAAGTTAAGGAGGATGAGGTCTTTGATCTTTCCGTTGAGGACACACATACCTTCATAGCGGGTTTTGGTGGAGTGATCGTGCATAACACAGCTATTGCCACAGCTATAGCTAGGGAGCTTGGGAGAGATGTCCCATTCGTACCTCTGGCAGCCAGCGAAATATTCTCGGCAGACATTAAGAAGACCGAGTTTCTTATGCAGACGCTGAGGAAGGCGATAGGTGCGAGAATACATGAAGTTAGAAAGATCTACGAGGGCGAGGTAAAGGAAATATCCATAGATAAGGCGCCCCACCCATACAATCCTTACCAGCAGATACCTTCAGGCGCCACCATAAAGATCGCAACCACTGATGAATCTAAGCGGCTTACAATGGATCAGAGTTTTGCTACTCAACTAATACAGCAGGGCATAGAGACAGGGGACATAGTTCAGATAGATCCTGAAGGAGGCAGGATTGTTAAACTTGGTAAGAGTAGGAAGAGTGTTGAGGAGAAGAAGGTAGATCTTTCAACAGTCCAAGTCATAGACGTTCCTAATGGAAACGTGCTTAAGGAGAAGGAGTTCATCTATCCTGTTACGCTGCATGCTCTCGACACGGCTGCAGCCAGAAGGGGCGGAGACATATTCAGCATATTCTTCGGAGGCAGAGAATCAAGGGAGATAGAGCCTGAAACAAGGAGGGAGGTTGATGATTACATAAGGACGCTTGTTCAAGAGGGAAGGTGTGAACTATTACCTGGAGTGGTTTTCATAGATGAGTGCAGCATGCTCGACATAGAGACCTTTGCATTCCTGAACAGGGCGCTCGAGCAGGAGCTGGCACCCATAATAATATTCGCGACAAACAGGGGGTTCTCAACCGTGAGGGGCACTGATATTAGGGCTCCCCACGGAATGCCGCTAGACCTTCTCGACAGGCTCCTAATAATAAACACGAAGCCGTATAGCAGGGATGAGATAAGGAAGATACTGGAGATCAGGGCTGAGGCTGAGAAAACCCCGATAAGCAACGAGGCTATTGAATACCTTACCGATATAGGTGTTAACACCAGCCTCAGGTATGCGGTTCAGCTGATGGCCCCCGCGTTCGAACTGGCTAGGGAGAGAAAAGCCAGCAGGATAGAAAAGGATCACGTAAGCTATGTTGAGAAGCTTTTCGTCGACGTGAAGAAATCCGTTGAATACTTGAGAGAATACGAGAAGCAGTTCCTAGACTTGTGAGACAAATATTTAAGACGCGTGTTGAAAACATGCGTCCCATGTGGATAGTGGACGGGATGGTTGCAGCCTCACCCATTGCGACGAGCCCGGAGGACGTTGACTCCTGGGTCGAGACCGGCGTGAAGGCGGTTGCAGTCTTGGCTGAGCCCCATGAGATAGCGAGGTACTGGGGTAACTCGGACTATTATTTCAGGTTTTTGAAGGATAAGGGGTTTGAGGTTCTACACAGCCCGATTAAGGATTTCCACGCTCCCACGTTAAGCCAGCTTGAGGAGCTGGTTGAATGGATGGAGGCTAGGGTTAAGGCTGGCAAGCCAGTCCTGGTTCACTGCCACGCCGGCATAGGCAGAACCGGCATGGTGGTGGCAGCATACCTCATTAAGAGGGGCTACAGCCTTGACCAGGCGGTTAGAGAAGTAAGGGGGAAGATTCCTCTTGCCCTAGAGGTTGACGCACAATTATCACTGGTCAACGAGTATTACGAGAAGAGGAGGAAATCCGGCTGATGGCTTAGACTATTTCTTTTCCGTGAACTCCTTGACGAGCTCTTGAGCCCTGTCAAACCTTATCCTTTTTTCCTCAACCATTTTTTCCGCCACCTTATCTATCAGCCACCCTGTAGCCCCAGCCTGTATAGCAATGCTCCGTGCGTGAAGCCGCATGTGGCCAGCCTGAATACCCTCGAGGGCTAGTGCTCTAAGGGCAGCAAGGTTCTGGGCAAGCCCGACGGCGCCCATCACCCTCGCTAGCTCCACAGTAGTCTTAACGCCGAGAATCTTGACGGCTATCCTAGCGACTGGGTGAGTCCTAGTCGCCCCGCCTACTAAGCCTACTGCCATAGGCATCTCCAGCGTTCCCGCGAGGTCGCCGTTCTCATCCTTCTCCCAGATGCTTAAAGGCATGTATCTTCCGGTTCTCGCCGCGTAAGCGTGCGCACCCGCCTCTATAGCCCTGTGGTCCTGCCCAGTAGCGAGGGCAACCGCGATGCAGCCGTTCAATATTCCTTTATTATGAGTTGCCGCCCTATAGGGGTCGCTTGCCGCGAAGGCCCATGCTTTAACTATCGCGTCAACACCCTCCTCGCCACCAACCTCCTCCTTGGCAACTATCGTTCTAGCCCTCACGAGCCTTTTATCAGCGAGGTTTGATATAATCCTTAAACATACTTTTCCGCCAGCGATTCTCTCAATCAGGGGCGCTACAGCCTCGCACATCGTGTTGACAGCGTTAGCACCCATCGCATCCCTCACGTCCACGAGAAGATGCGTTACCACCATAGGGCCCACAGGACTATCCACTACTCTAGCCTCAACATCCTTAGCGCCTCCACCAAGCTTTACGAGAACAGGATCCTGGTCGTTCGCCAGCTTCAATATCTCATCCCTGTGCTCAAGAATCCTCATTCTAGCCGAGAACGGGTCAGTTACTCCAGTTAGTTGCACCTGCCCTATCATGATAGGGTCCGTCGCGTCTGTGAATATTCCCCCCTTAGCCCTAGTCATTTTCGCAGCGTTGCTGGCAGCCGCTACGACGGATGCTTCCTCGATAACCATGGGCACGACACGTTCTTTTCCATCAATGAGGAAGTTGAGCGCAACCGAGAAAGGGTAGGCCATGGTCCCAATCACGTTTTCAACCATTTTATCAGCGACTTCCAGGCTTAGATTACCCTCCTTTGAAAGCAGTTTAGCCTCTTCCTCAGTCAACCCGGCGAACTCGACTATCCTGCTCAGCCTCTCCGACACGCTTAAATTGTAGAAGCCCGGTATTCTGGATGTTCTGCTCATCGATTCCACTCGCCCCTGGAACGTTAAAAACGTTTTTTCAAGCGGAGGCGGGGCTTCGACTTGAGCCTTAAAAACAGAATAAACGCTTAAAAGACCACCCGCATGCTGGTTATGTAGCTTGGAAAACAGAAGCTTCAGAAAGTTTTTAGAGGAAAAGTCCGCCAACATTAAGGTTGAAAGGCAGGGGCAGAGGATTTCATGGGACGAGGAGGTTAAGAAGGATAAGTATTCTTTCACGGGTTTCCTAGAGTTTGCGTACTCGAACAAGACGTCTGGCGACTATATATATCTGGATAGAAGCACTGCCTTCGACATCCTGGACAGGATAAACTGGATGGATAAGAAGATTAAAAGCCTCAGCACGAGGCTTAAAATACTGTTTTTGCTCCTGGTGGCTTCCCTGCTAGCGGCTGCATGGGGATGGTTGACATGAGCAGTAGGAGGCCTCTCGTGGAAAGGCTCAGAGAAGAATTAACTAGAAGGTTCATCGGCAATGAGGAAGTAATCTCAATACTTATGCTTAACCTGCTTCACCGGAAATCCACTACGCTGATAAGGGCTCCGAGGGGGACGGGCAAGTCAACGCTAATGCTGCTCGTCCTGAAAGGGCTCTTCGGAGACGAGTTCGTCGTTATTTCAGGAGCCTCCGAGGTGAAGAGGGGAGAAGTCGTGGGAAGACTCCATATTCCCTCGCTCGAGAAAAAGGGCAGGGAGAAAGTCCTGTGGGCGAAGTTCGTAAGGGCCCAAGGCAAGGGGATAGATGAAGCGAACAGGCTTAACCCCTACACTACTGCGAACATCCATCATTTGATGCAGTTCGGAGAAGTATGGGCTTACGGGCAGAAATACACAGTTGAAGACTATACTCTCATAGCAAACGAGAACCCGGGTGACGTGACGACTTTCATGCAGCCCCCGCCGTTCTACGACCGGTTTGACATAGCTCTCTACCTGAATTCGCTTACAGTAAGCCAGAAGTTTGCCCTGCAGGAGTTGAATAACGACTACGGCTATGATTTGATAAAATCCATGCCGCGCGTCATGGAGCCGGGAGACCTGTCGGAAATAAGGAGAGAGGTTGAGGAGACTGAGGTTGAACCAGGGTTAATCGGCTTCATAAACACGCTCGTCAGAGACTTTCAAGTATGCGTCAGGGGTAAGGAACACAGCAGTGTTCCGCTGCCAGTCCTGTGCGAAGGCTGCCACTTCACAAGGTTCGTCTGCAGCAGGGTTAAGGAGCCGCCGAGTGAAAGAGCCACCCTCATCCTCCTTCAGCTCGCAAAGGCCAAGAAATGGCTTGACGGAAAGGTTGAGGAGAAGGACGTTATCGAGATGGCTAAATGGGTTCTCATCCATAGGACAGGCTTCATAAACCCTGAGAAACCCTTGAAGGAAATAAGCGAGCTGCTTGAAAGAGAGAAGGAGAGAATGTTTGAACGCGAGTCCAGGAAGCAATGGTTCATCTTGAACGAGCTCTACAATAATTTCAGCCCAGGCCTATACAGGACTGCTAAAGAAATAGCTGCCGAGGACAACGTGTTTGCCGAGGAACTTTTCTCACTGGAGGAGAAATGGGTTAAAGAGGGTAAGATAAGCAGGGAGGAAACCTTGAAAGTGGGCCTCGGGCTCGAGTAGAAAATGGATTATGAGGAAGTAAGAAGGATTTTCGCGCAAGTCAGGAGTGAGCTCTACTTCCCGCCATGTGAATTAGAAATACGGGAAGACGGTAAAAGCGAAACCCCTTTTTTCGTGGTTGATTCAAAGGTACATGTTTCGCCGAAGGCGATTCCTAAGAATGTTGACGGCAAGAAGTATCTTAGGTCGGTCATGAGGCATGAGATAGCGCATCTGCACTACTGCCCGTATGACATAAGGACGGCTTACGAGCTGGTTAAGGAAGCCTATGGTGCGTGCAAGGACTGGAACACCGCGTACTTCTCAGTCCTGCTTTTCACCGACTTGAACATTGACTGCTTCTATCTTCTAAGCAGGTTTGGCGAAACACCCTATCACGTCGACCAGTTTCTCAACTCCCGCCAGAGGGGTGTTGGCAGGTATGTTCAGGCAGCCTACAGACACATCTTGAGAAAGGGCCGTGGAGAATACGACTACAACGTTGAAAACGTGGCTAGGCAAATCAGCATGGTTTTGAGATCTGAAAGAAACTGGTTTAATAAAGTAAGGCTTATGGCGCAAATCCTGTCGCTAAACAAGGTTAAGGCTGAAATACCGAAGCATCTTTCTGGTCCAAGCATGAGCATCCCTTTGAGGGAAGACCTTAGCAGGAACACTATCGAGAAGATTAACGAGGTGCTTGGAGGAATAAAAAACAGTGAGGAGGCGAGGAGGTTTTACGAATACTGGGTTAAATCAAGGCTTAAGAATTCTGAACTTGAGGAAATAAAGAAGACGGTTAAAAAAGGCGGTAAGGCAGCTGGGGAAAGAAAGAGTAGAAAGGGCGGAGCCGGAAGCATAAGGCATGCTAAGCCTGAGAGCGGGGAAGAACCCAAGCTGCCCACTAGCGTAAGCAAGCCGTACTCCGGGTTGGATCATAAGGCGATTGAAGAGCTCTTCTGGAAAGTGTATTGGTATAGGGCTAGGGCGAAGAGGACGATGCTGATATATCTTGAAGAGGGGAGGAGGCCTGAGCCGAATCTCGCGATCTCAAGCTACCCCATGGACTGGAATATTGAGGACGAGGTTGAAGACCTTGATCTAGAGTCCAGTTTAGACGAGGGAAGGCTGCGTATTGAAATAAACACGGTGAAATGGCAGAGCGAGATTAAGGGGAGGGGGAGCAGCATGACGATAAGCAATGTTCCCTCAAGCCTAATAGTTTTAGACGCGAGCAGAAGCATGCAGGACGTGATCGACAATGCTGCAACCTCAGCCTTCATCAACCTGCTTTCCGTAGAGAGAATAGGAGGTAAAACTGCTTCAGTAACCTTTTCAACAGACTACTATTCTGTCGACTGGCGGGGCTCAACGCTTGAGAAAGAATTGTCTTTAGCGCTCTACTTCGGAGGCATGACGATACTCCCTCTTAACGAAATCATGAGACTCGTCTCCGAGAGCGAGAACAGGGTTCTGATAAACATCATAACGGACTGCGGCTGGCAGAATATTGAGGAGGCGCTTCCCTTCCTGGAGCAGATTGTTAAAAGGGGTCACAGGGTTAAAATATTCCACCTGCATGGAGGGAAATACCCGGAGAACGTGAGGATGGTGAGCAGGGTGAGCGGAATAAAGATTATCCCGGTTAAGGAGCCCGAGACCGACCTGCAGTACTTGGTTACTAAGGAGACTAGTGAAGACTACGGGGGCTCTGTGCTGGTTTTCAAAGCCTAGCTTAAAATCCTTCGGAAACAGCCTCCAGCAGCTTTAAGCGAGTGTTCGGATTTCTGGACACCCTGTTCGCAACAATACTGTTAAAAATAGCCTAAGACGACAACAAGCATAGGGTTCGAAAATGGAGGAAATGTTAAGTAGGAAATGGTTGCTTGCGTTAGGCGTTATTTTCGTCGCAGCCACTGGTGTAAACCTGGCTCTACTGGTAGGAATATATTCCGCGCTCCTCAGTCAGCAGGCTGGCTCAGAGTACCGCTTCACCATCGTTGAAGAAGGGTTTGCTAAAAACCTTGGCACTCCCGTTCTGCAGGACACTGGCCAGGCTGAGCAGCAGATGAAGACGATAAGCGTGACTGGCACGGGCGTGGTTAAGGCTAGGCCCGACAGGGCGGTTTTAAGCCTCAGCGTGGTCACGCAGGCGGACACTGCGGAGGAAGCCATTTCCGAGAACGCGGATAAAATGGACCGTGTGGTAAAGGCCGTTAGAAACATGGGAATACTGGAGAACCAGACGGAAACATCAGCATACAGTCTAAGTCCCATATGGGAGTATCCTAAGGAGGGCTCGCCCAGGATCGTTGGCTACACGTGCTCAAACACCATCAGGGTCACAGTTAAGAATTTGAACAAGGTTGGGGAGGTAATCGACGTGGCGGTTGTGGCTGGTGCAAACCAGGTTTCCTCGATTCAATTCACGATTTCCGACGAGGCGATGCGTCAACTCGGGCTGAACGCTCTGAGCCTAGCTGTGAAGGACGCCGCGTCGAAAGCCAGTACAATAGCCACCGCTGCCGGAGTAACACTGGTCGGACCGGTTTCAATAAGCATCTCCGGATACTCCCCGTATGTAAGAAGCTATGCTTTTGAATCCGTTTCGGGAATTGCCCCAACCCCAATACTTTCCCCAGAAGAGGTCAGCGTAACCGTGAGTGTTTCAGCGGTTTACGAGTTTAAATAAAAAGTTTAAGACCTTTTTCCAACACTTAACCAGCGTGCTGCTCGTTGAGCGAGGAGGAGCTCGAGTATAAGCTGCGCGGAAAGACGCTTCAAGTCTACCTCTACCTGATAAGGTCCGGAGGGGACGAGAGCTACGGTGTTAGGGAGGTTCAGAGGGCGCTTGGCTTCAAGAGCCCGAGCATAGCCTCATACCATCTTGAGAAGCTGAGGGAACTCGGTCTACTTGCAAAGGATGATAAGGGGGATTACCGTGTTGCCAAGGAAGTCAACGTAGGGTTGTTGAAGCTCTACATTAAGATAGGTGAGCTAAGGCTGCCGAGATTCCTGCTGTATGCTTGCTTCACAACCAGCATGGTGGCAACATACTTAATGGTTTATCCTCAAACACTCAGCCCACATAATCTTTTCGCACTACTTGTAAGCTTCTCCTCGCTCATAATACTCTGGGGAGAAACCTTTCTGATCCTGAGAGAAACAAGGTCTAAACCCTTGAAGAAATAGTTGTTCTACTTTAGAAGCCCGGTTGCGAAGCCGACCAGTAGGCCTATGGCGAAAAGCTGAGAAGACTCTATCAGAGTTTTAATCCATTCAAGCACAGGCAGTATGACTCTTAGAAAACCCTCAACCTGACTTCTTGAGACGACCGTTATTCCGAGGAATGCTAGAATAAGGATTATTAATCCAACTATCACAGCAACCTTAAGGGCCTTCGCTAAAACATAACCTACTGCGACGCGCTTGCTATTAATAACCCGACTACGGATACCGGCTCAATCACGCTATCGTAAACATTAAGACTTCATATAAAACTTGTGGTTTCAAGGCGTGAAACGATTGATTGAAAACCTGGTTTGGCAATCGTCCCGTCTTAAACCTCGATGCGTATTCAATAGCAGAAAACAAGCTCCAGACCGATTTTTCTAGACGCTTCAAAGACTTTTCTCTTAACTTCATCATAATAGGATGATTCGGAGAAGAATATTCGTATCCACTCGTCGTACAGCTCCGGGTATTTTCTTGAAACAACTTTTGAAACCATGCCCCAGACCATCGGTCTCAGGTTGAGCCTGTCGACGTAAACATAGTCCGCCCCAGCTTCCCTAAACCTCTTCAAAAGGCCTTCGAAATCAGTTTCTGAAATAAAAGGAAGTATTGGCCCGAAGAAAACATATGTTTTTAAACCGTTCTCCTTGGCAAGCCTGACTGCTTCAAGCCTCTCTTCAGGACCTGGCGAAGCGGGCTCGAAAACTCTCCTGACCTCCTCATCCAACGTAACCACTGTAACCCCAACCTCGTTAACCCTATTCCTCTTCAAAACATCAAGGTCTCTCGCAACTAGGTTTGACTTGGTTTGAACGATCACTGGAAAACCTTTTTGAACAAGCACCTCAAGTATTTTCCTCGTCAACTCGTATTTCTTCTCAACCGGTTGATACGGGTCGGTGAGGGAACTCAAGAATACTTTTCCAACCCTCCTATTCTCAACCTCCCTTGAAAGAACCTGCAGGGCGTTAGTCTTAACGTCGAGAAACTCACCCCACTCCTCCCTTCTTCTCCTGAACCTAAACGTTATTCCTGCAGCATAGCAGTATCTGCATCCATGCTGACAGCCTACATACGGGTTCACACAGTAGTCTGCAATCGCACTCTTGTTCAGAACTGTCTTGCACTCAACCTCCCTAATCTTCACGGGACTATTACAGGCTTTTTCTAAATCTTATAAGCTTTTTATAGAAAAAGCCGGCCGACTCATTCAGGAATCGGGTTGTTATCGAGGAAATCGGGGTCGAGGACACTGCCTGCGATAAGGCTCAGACCCATAATCCTCGTCAACGAGAATGAAACCGGGATTCTCCTCATAAGGTTGAAAAGCATCCTCATCCAGAGTCCTTTTCTCAGCGCCCCGCCGATGGCTTTCATCCAGACAGAATCGTATGCTTCAGCCAGGAAGCCCTCGTTGAAAAGGTTTCTTTCAAGAGCAGTTGCGCAAGCATCCCCCGCTATTCTGCTGCAGATCCTGCTGTAGACAAGGCCGCCTAAAGAGAATGGTTTAACCTGGCACGCAGCGTCCCCGACTAGGATAACCCTGTCGGCTGAAGTCCTATTCATCAATCCGAGTCTTATCGAGTCCCCTATAAACCCAGCGTCACCAGCCTCCATGCCCAGCTTCTTCAGGAAGAGCCTGAGCCTAGGTCTGGGATCATCACTGGTTAAAAGACCCACTCTAGCCCTGCTCCTGCTTAAGGGTATTATCCAGGCGAAAACACCCTTGGAAAACTCTGGTTCAAACCTCAGCTCAACAACATCCTGTTCGAAGACGCCTTTGGCTACGCATTGGAGTGCGAAGAGAAGCTGCTCAGGCTGCTTCAAGCCGGTTAGCCTCGCGACAAGAGAGTTAGGCCCGTCTGCCCCCACGAGGATTCTTCCAGAGTAAAGGTTTCCCCTACCCGTGACTACACGTCCTCCCCTTAGCCCCAACATCCTCTCGCCAAGCCTTATTTCAACGCCTTCCCCTAAAGCCTTTTCAGCAAGATGCTTATCGTAGCCAGCCCTATCTATCACGAGCATGTCTTTCTTAGAGTATACTTCAAAACTATTCTTGCCGAGGCGGAACCTCGCGGTGTCAACCCTGTTTAACACGAGGCTTTGAGGAAGCTCTCCTATCCTCCAGCTGACGAGCCCCGCGCACTGCTCAGGCCTGCCCACCTCATTATGCTCCTCGAGAACTATGGTTTTGAAGCCCTTTTTAGAGATGAATGAGCCCGTTAAAAGACCGGAGGGCCCTCCACCGACTATGAGAGCGTCGCATTCAATCCTCATTAACTCTACTCATTCCTCTGTAACGAGCCCCTTATCCTTAAGCCTCTTCAAAACCGCGTCGAGCTCCCACAGGTGGCAGGGGATGGACCTCCATATTTTAGACAGAGGCATACGCTCCCCATTCTTCAGGGCCTCGTAGACTTTTTTCTCAAGCTCGTCTAGATCAGCCTTTTCAAGCAAGTATTCATGGGGGCCGACGACAACCCATTCCTCAACCATCCTGTGGTTTCCGACGGGGAGGTGGTATATTGGTTTTATGCTTACCAAGTCATAGCTGCATAGAATAGCTTAAATACACGAGGGCAAGGTAGAAAGCTACGAAATGCCCGGGAAAGTTGTTTCAACATACTCAGGCGGCTTGGACTCCACGCTAATAACGATACTGTTGAAAGAGAAGTACGGCTACGACGAGGTGATTCCCGTTCTCGTCGACGTGGGCCAAGGGGAGGAGGAAATCAGGATCGCGTATGAGAGGGCGGAGAAACTGGGTTTAAAGATACGTTTCATAGATGCTAAGCACGAGTTCGCCACCGAATACATATTCAGATGCGTTAAGGCTAACGGGAGCTATGGGGGCTACCCCGTGGGGACATCGATGACCAGGGTCCTAATAGCTTCTAAGGCTGCTGAAATAGCTAGGAAGGAGGGGGCTGAGGCTGTTGCGCATGGCTGCACAGGCAAGGGTAACGACCAGTTCAGAATGGAGGTTGCAGTTAAATACGTGGATCCAAACCTTAAGGTGATAGCACCAGTTAGAGAGCTGAACCTCTCAAGGCTTGAGGAGGAGGAGCTTCTAAGGAAATACGGTATTGAGCCTAAGAAGCCTAAGGGGAAGCTGGGTGGAGACGTGAACATGTGGTCACACTCCATTGGGAGCGGACAGGTTGAGGATCTTTACACGCAGTATCCTGAGGACTATATTTGGGCTGTCC
>Ga0209102_1000480_pt1 | contig 26488 bp, 22 predicted proteins | sample ConPoolayeHmetaG_FD_185483 | JGI IMG/M metagenome (GOLD analysis project Ga0209102, IMG submission 185483) | Hot spring microbial mat communities from California, USA to study Microbial Dark Matter (Phase II) - Cone Pool mat layer H metaG... ...
CTAACTCCAGGGCTATCCTCTTCGCCACCCCTTGCGGTCTCTCCACCGCTTTGGTAGTGCTTACTTCTGACATCTGGCACACACTCCAGAAAACTCGGAGAAATGCTGTTCAGCGCGGAAGCCAAGGCTCCGTGCCATTTCTGTCTCCTCGGCACAGAGGTCTTTACTGGCATACTCCTTTAGCGCCCCGCACTCCCGGCACATGACGAAACGGTGGCAGCCCTCCGTGCTCCCCAGGCTGCATATCACAAACCCCCCGGCGAGCAGCACTTTGTGGGCTAAATTTAAGGCGCAGAGGAGCTCCAGCACCCTATAGATGGTCACATGGTTGAGGTGCTTGCCCTGCCGCCTCAACACCTCCTGTATCTCATACGGTGACAGCGGGCGCTCTGCCTCAGTTAATACCTTTAATACCTGCCGCCGCGGCATGGTTATCCGGTAGCCACGCTCGCGAAGCAGCCCAAGCCCCTTCGCTGTATCTGGCATGTATTAATTATAACAGCGCTTGAATGCCAGATGCAATATTATTGCAATAAGATATGGAGGTCAGCTTGCCTGAAAAGAGGCAGAAGAAAAATTAGCGCCCGGCGCGCAAAGTACGCCCCAATTTATCGATAAGCTGTGTGGCTGTAAATGGTTTTTCGATGTGCGGTAGCTTGTTCTCGGTGAGGAACCTCTCTGTGCCGTGGCTGATGACGTCGCCGGTAATGAATACCACCCTGCGGGCAAGCGACCGCCCCAGCCGCTTGACACGGTTATAAAGCTCCATACCGTCCATGCCGGGCATTTTTATGTCGAGGAGGAGCAGGTTGTACTGCTGGCTGGCTATTTTCTGCAGCGCCTCTTCGGCACTGGCTACAGTATCGACCTCACAACCCTCCCCGCTGAGTACCTGATTGATAAAGTCCCTGATGACCGGCTCATCATCCACCACCAGTATTCTGCTACCAGTCAGCTTTTGTCTCAATTCTATAGGCAGTTGCACCGGCTGTGTTATGTCGGTGACGATGGGTAGCTCGACCACAAAGGTAGCGCCTCTGCCCGGAGTGCTACGAGCGTAAATTCTGCCGTTGTGTTCAGTGACTATTCCGTAGCACAGGCTTAAGCCCAGCCCGGTGCCTTCGCCCGCCTCTCTGGTGGTGAAGAAGGGGTCGAATATCCTGTCCATTATCCCCGGCTTGATGCCGTGACCATTGTCCTTGACTTTTATCTCGATGATGCTATCAGCTTTTCTGGTGGTGATGGTCAGCCTGCCCCTGCGATGTACCTCTTTCATCGCTGTCTCGGCGTTGACGATTAAATTGAGCAGCACCTGCTGTATCTGCCCGGGGTCGGCAATGGTATCGGGGAGATACGGGTCGAGCTTGGTGATAACCTCGATGTTGCTGGTGCGAAGACTATAAGCCCTGAGGGCAAGGGTACTTTCGATAAGCTGGTTGATGTTCACCTGCCTCCGCTCCGGTTTGACCTGTCGGGCGAAGGTGAGCAGCCTTTGCACGATGCCAGCCACCCGCTGGGCACCATCGTTGACTATCTTCAAGTCCTTCTTAACATCTTCAGGCAGGTCCTGGCGGCTCATGAGGAGCTGGGCGTAGCCGACGATGCCGGTGAGCGGGTTGTTTATCTCATGGGCAACACCGGCTGCCATCTCTCCCACAGAGGCAAGTCGACTGGCTATCTGGGCTTTAAGCTCTAGCTGTTTTCTCTCCTCCTCCGCCTGCTTGCGCTCGGTGACATCCCGCAGCACCCCGATAAGCCCTACAGGTTGCCCTTCAGCGTTGCGCAAGAAACTGACCCTGGCTTCTGCCCACAAGGTGGAGCCGTCCTTGCGTATTACTTCCATTTCTAATGTGCGCGACCTGCCCGGCTCTGCAGGCTGCGTTCTGGCTCTCCCCAGTTCCTCACGGAGGACTTTTGTTGCTTCTTTAAGAGACGCGGGTGTAAGCAGCTTGTCTAAGGGTGTAGCCAGCACCTCTTCGGGGGTACGGTCGCCAAGGTACCTGACCGATGGACTGATATATGTGACCTTCAAGTCCATGTCGGTGGTGATGATGACGTCCCTGGTGTTCTCGGCGATGAGGCGGTAGCGCTCTTCGCCTTCCCTCAATGCCTCCTCTACCCGTTTGCGCTCGGTGATGTCAGTGTCCAGCACCAGCCCAGCCGGCTGACCTTCCCAGGTAATGAGGGCGACATGCCTTTCCAGCCACTTCAGATTGCCTTGTTTGTCTATTATCCTGAGCTCGTACGTATTGGGCACCTCTTCACCGCGTAACCTCCGTTCGTGGTAGCCCATCACCCTGTCGCGGTCGTCCGGGTGGATGATTGAGCCGCGGGGCATGGCGTTAAGTTCCTCAATGGTATAGCCGGTTATCTCGGTCACCTTGGTATTAGCTAACTTGAAAATGCCGTTCTGCACTACGAAGATGGCTTCGTTGGCATTCTCCACCACGGAGCGGTACCTCTCCTCCGATAGTCTTATCGCCTCCATCGCCCTTTTGCGCCCGGTGATGTCACGGACAAATACCACCATCCGCCCGGTGTCTCCCGGCAAATAGCTTACGCTGACCTCTACGTCGACAACCCTGCCATCTTTACAGCGGTGACGGCTTTCCAAACGGTCATATCCCACCTGTTGTATCTTCTGGATACGTCTGGACGTCTCCTCCGGACTCTCTATTGCCTCCACATCCCTGATCGCCATTGTCAAAAGTTCTTCACGCGAGTAGCCTGTCAGGCGGCAGTAAGCATCGTTTACCTCTAGAAAACGTCCCTCCATATCTGCCAGCCAGAAGCCGTCTACAGTGGTACGGAGGATAGTCTCATACATCTCCTGCGACCGCTTGCGCTGGGTGATATCCAGGGTGACCTCGATGAGTTCCGTCACTTTGCCGCTGGCATCTTTGACCGGGTAGCCGTGGATGAGCCATATCCTGCCGTCCGGGGTGGACATCTCGCTTTCCTGAGGCTCGCCGGTCTCCCTTGTCTTTGCCACCGGACAGCCGACACACGGGGTGCTCCGCCCCTGCCATATTTCGTAGCAGTAGCGCCCCACCAGTTGCTCCGCGGTCGAATTCACCGATTGACCAGCAGCCCGATTTGCCCACAGGACTTTATGCTGCAAGTCCTGACGGATGATAAGCTCCTGCAATGTGCTCAGGATGACTGACTTCTCCTGCTCGCTGGCTTTAAGCGCCTCATCCAGCCGTTTGCGCTCCGTGACGTCTATGGCAAGTTCGAACCTGACATCCCGCCCATCAGGCCATTCTATTATCCTGTCCACTATCCAGTAGTCCCTGTTGACCACGGGGTTATGGTGCTCCCAGTAGTATGGCTGTCCCTTGTTCTTCAAGATTATGTCGTTGGTGCAGAACTCACAGGGTGTGTCCCTGCCCTGGAACTCGTGGTAACACTTCTCGCCTATTAGCGGCTTGCCTAAGAGGTCACGGGTGAATTTATTGGCGAACAGTATCTCGTAAGTCGTGGGGTCGGTGACGTATACCACCTGGTCTATGCTGTCAAACAGAGACGCAAGCTGAGCCCTTTCTTGCTCCAGCGCTCGCTCCAGCTTCTTGCGCTCGGTGATGTCGCGGATGTTGCACCGGAAGAACTTTTGCCCATCTACCTCGTAGGCATTGGAGATGAACTCAGTATCTACCTGCTGTCCGTCCTTGGTGCGCAGCGGCAGATGTTCATAGCGGACGTAGCCTTTTTCTTTAAGTTCCTTAAAGGCGGTCTTGTTGGCTTCGATGTCCTCGAAGAAGCCGAGTTCCCACAGGTGCTTCCCTTTGATTTCCACCATAGCATACCTCAGCCTGTTAAGGATGAAGGGGTTAGCATCGATGACCTGTCCTGTCTCGCCATCGAGGATGAGGATGCCGTCCTGTGCTGCCTCGAAGAGACGGCGGTAGCGGGTTTCGGAGTCCCGAAGGTCTTTTTCCAACCTTTTGCGCTCGGTGATGTCCATGATGGCGGCGAGTATGGCGGGCTCGCCATCGTATTCGATGGCGGTGGCATGCATCTCCAGCCATCTTACTTTGCCGTCCTTGCGGATGCCGCAATATTCATAGTGGGGCGGCACATCTTCGCCGGCAAGCCGCCGCTGGAAGCGTCCCCAGACCATAGCGCGGTCTTGCGGGTGTACCAGTGCCTGCACCTTTTCGGGCGGCAGCGAAAGCAGCTCATCCACGCTGTAGCCGGTGATATCGGCTATCACGCGATTGGCATAGACGATGCGGAAGCCCTTAGCCACCACGAGTACTCCCAGCAGCGACTGCTCGGTGAGCGTGCGGTACCTGTGTTCGCTCTGGCGAAGCGATGCTTGCACCTGCTGCTCGCGCTCCAGATTATTGAGCCAGCGCTGCACTTCTACCTCAGCCAGCTTGCCGCTGAGGAACTCCTCGGGCGGTACGTAATAAAAGTTCTGGTAGACATGGTTGCCCTTGACAAGCAGTGGGTGGGTCAGTATTACCCCCTTGAGTATTTCCGAGTCAAATTTCCAGCGGTCATACTGGCAGATGGCGATGGCGGGGTATTTGGGGAAGAATGCATTGTTAAGCCTTGCCTCGTATTCCAGGAGTCTTTCCGAACCGGGGAGATTACGCAGCACCCAGGTCATCTCACCGGTCACCCGGAGCGCCGGATAGCCCTGTGACAGTGCCTTTTCTGCCTCATCAATCAGCAGAGCGAGCACCCTGTCGGGGTCAAACGCACCTCCTTTGGTGTAAGCTGTGCTCTCGTGCAGGATTGACAGTTGCCCTGACCTCTCTGCTGTGGCGATATCTGTCCCTTCATCGGCAAGGTGTTTGCGGATATCCTCGGCGGTGCTGACATCGACGATGTAGATGCACTTTTCGCCGCGCTTCAGTCCGATGGCGATGAAGGGGATGGCTGCGGCTATTCGCTCCTGCGGTGATTCGTAGAGGAGACACAGGTGGTCGTGCGGTTTTAGCCCCTCGAGCAGCTGCCTCAGGCTTGTGCCTCGAGGCTGGATACCAGAAGCCAAGTCATCTGCCATAACCACCTCCTCCCTGAGTTCCGGTTATTGCATCCGAGGACTTTCGCCTAGGATATTCGCACAACTGTCCAAAAAAGTCAAGAAGCAAAGGGGGGACTTTTGTATATCTCCTCAGGAAGTGCACCACTTCCTGCTCCCTTCAGAAATTTGCTCCCTTGACGGGAGAGTCCCTCCTTTTTTCCTCTCCCTTGATGGGAGAGGATAAAGGTGAGGGGGAGAGGGTGAAGCCCCCTCACTCTAACTCTCTCCCGCAGAGGGGAGAGAGAAGAAGCCCCCTCACTCTAACTCTCTCCCGCGGAGGGGAGAGAGAAGAAGCCCCCTCACTCTAACTCTCTCCCGCAGAGGGGAGAGAGAACAGTTCCCCCTCACCTGACCTCTCCCGCGGAGGGGAGAGGGACTTTTGTATCTCTCCCGTGGAGGGGAGAGAGGACTTTTGTGCTATGTTGCTATGTCCTGTATATGTCACCCATCTACCTGAACGGACTCAGGACAGGGCGGGTGTTTTGCTCAGGGCGCCATCTTTTCCAAAGACTCGTGTGGCGATGTCAGTGCATGGAGCAGGATGAGGGCAGCTTTTTTGTCCAGCGGCTCGTTGTTGTTGCCGCACTTTGGCGACTGAATACAACCGGGGCAGCCCTCGTCACAGGGGCAACTCTGGACTGCCTCTAAGGTCGCCTTCCATAATTGCTCGATGACCTCGAATCCCTTTTGGGCGATGCCGATGCCCCCGGGATAGGCATCATAGATGAAGACCTGTGGCTTACCAGTATCGGCATGGAGCGGGGTGGAGACGCCGCCGATATCGTTGCGGTCGCAGAGGGCGAATAGTGGCAGAATGGCGATGGCGGCATGCTCGGCAGCATGCAAGCCGCCGGCGAGGTCAAGCCCCTCTGCGGCTATCTGTTCCATAGCTTTTTGTGGCAGGTCGAACCACAGTGCCTGGGTGAGGAAACGGATGGGTGGCAGGTCCAGCGGCTCCTCACCGATGACATCCTCGGTGAACTGCATCTTCTTCTTATAGCCGACGACATTATTGGTGACATCTACCTCACCGAAGGAGACCTTTACCCCGCCACAGGTCTTCTCCTGCGTTTTTTTGATGATCTTGATATCGATTATCTCCTTGGTCTGGGTGTAATAATTGACGTCGGTGGGAACGGCGATGGCTATTTTTCTTTCTATGTCCAGTTCCTGGATTATGTAGGACTCGCCCTGGTGAAGATAGATGGCGCCGGGGTGTATCTGGAAGAAGGCGACGCTGGCTTCCACCGTTTCCAGAAGTGCGTAATCGGCGGAGGCATCGAGGATGGCGTAGACATTGCCCGAACTCGACCTGATGTTGATCTCCGTTGCTGGCTGGGCAACGCGTGGCGAGGGGTACCATTTGGAATCAACTCTCCTCAGCTTTGCCTCTGCCTCGAGTTCAGCAAGGGCATTTTCGAAGGTGCTGCCGAAGAGCTGGCTATCAGTTTTCGCCAGCGGTGTTTCCCAGGCGGCACAGAGGAGGTGGGGCTTCAGGATGTTGGGGTTCTCCCAGTTTATCAATGCGTGTTCGAAGTTGCTGCCGAAGAAATGTTCGGGATGGTTCATCAGGTACTGGTCGAGGGGGTCGTCGTGGGCAATAAGGAAACTGAGTGAGCTGCCGCCTCGTCTGCCGCTGCGTCCCGCCTGCTGCCAGGTGCTGGCGGTGCTGCCGGGGTAACCGACAAGTACCGTAGCTTCCAGATCGCCGATGTCGATGCCCAGTTCCAGGGCGGTGGTAGCTACTGCGCCGAGGAGTTCGCCATTGAACAGCGCCTTTTCAATCCGCCGGCGGACTTCCGGAAGATAGCCGGCGCGATAGGGGCTGATGCGTTCAGCGAGTGCTGGCTCAAGCTGGTTCCGGGTGTAAATATAGATAAGCTCGGTCAGCTTTCGGGTTCGGGTAAACACCAGGCTACGGATGTTGTTGCGGACCAGTTCGGCAAACAGGAAGGTGGCTTCGGTATTGGGACTGCGCCGCCCTATCTTCTTTTCGGCAAGCGGCGGGTTCCAGAAGACGAACAGCTTGCCACCGAAGGGGGAGCCATCATCGTCGACCACTTCGAAGGGCAAGCCCACCAGCCTTTCGGCATGTTCGCCGGGGTTGGCGATGGTGGCGGAGCAGCAGATGAACTGAGGGTTTGAACCGTACAGAGCGCAGATGCGGCGCAGCCGCCTCAAGATATTAGCCACATGTGAGCCGAACACGCCGCGGTAGATATGTGCTTCGTCCACCACCACGTATTTCAGGTTGCGGAATAGCCGTGACCAGGAGCGGTGGTTGGGCAATATGCCCACGTGGAGCATGTCAGGGTTGGTGAGCACGATTTTAGCGCGCTTTTTTATCTCCCGCCGCTCCAGCATTGGTGTATCGCCGTCGAAGGTAGCGCATTCTGAGTAGGCGAGCAGTCCCGGGCTGGCGAGCTGGTGGAGGGTGCGGAGCTGGTCCTGTGCCAGCGCTTTGGTGGGGAAAAGGTAAAGGGCGCGGCTGAAGGGGTCTTCGATGAGACTCTGGAGCACAGCCAGGTTGTAGCAAAGGGTCTTGCCGCTGGCGCTGGCAGTGGCAATCATCACATTTTTACCGCTGCGGGAGGCGTTCACCGCTTGAGCCTGATGGCTGTAAAGCGAGCTTATGCCCAGCGATTCCAGACGCTTTTCAAGCTGCGGGTGAAGGGGCTTGTCCAGTTTGCCGGATTTAGGTTCGCGAGGCGGGATATGCTGGATATGGACGACCTGTTGCTTGTAATCGGGGAGGGTTGTCAGGTGGGGGAGAAAGGCATCGATGTACATGTCCGCCACCGCACCCTTGCTATCCAGTTTCACGGAGCGGGCAGGATTTCAATCGCCCGCTCTATGACCTCCACCTCGGGGTAGTTCTGGTTGATGAAGTTGACTGCCCGGGATAGGACTTCATCGACATGCTGGTCATGGTTGCTGACACAGGCTATCCCCAGCGTTGCCAGTTGCCACAGGTCGAGGTCATCGACCTCGGCTATGGAGACATTGTACTGGTTGCGTAGCCGGGAGATTATAGACTTGACTATCCGCCTTTTATCCTTGAGGGAGCGGCTTCCGTGAAGGTGGAGCCTTATTTGGCAGATACCTGCGTTCATTTTTCTGATAAGGCACCCTCAGTGGGGGAGTGGCTGAGGGTGCTTTTTAGCTAACTGCTATTTGCGTTTTTTGTCGGCGTAGCAGGTGCTGCAGTAGACGGGGCGGTCATCCTTGGGTTCAAATGGCACCTCGCACTCGGCGCCGCAGTTGGCGCACACTGCGTGGTACATTGTCCTTTGTTGACTGTAGCCACGATAACGACTTTGCCGTCTGGCTGCCCGGCATTCGGGGCAGCGACCGGGTTCGTTCTGTAGCCCTCGCGACCGATAGAATTCTTGCTCACCAACGGTGAAGACGAAGGTCTTCCCGCAATCGGAGCAGGTAAGGGTCTTGTCCGCTAGAGCCAATTCCGTGCCTCCTTGTTGTGTTACTATGACCTGTTCTGTTGCAGTCTCTGCGGCACAAGACCTCTCTCTCCGTGTCGCCAGGGAGAATCCCTAGACCCGCGGTCTCCCCCCAAGAGGGTGCCGAACCAGGGAACGGCACCAGCCAGGTTCTGTACACATCTTCTAGTGTAGTCCAATGTCGACGCTGCGTCAAGCCGAAAGCAAAAAGCTTTTCCTGAGGTGGAGTGGCGTCCTCTATGGCGGGTTTGGTGCCCGGACATATTTTTTATGCAAAACGAGTCAAAATGCCTGCTTTTTAAGCCACGAGTTCGCTCAGATAGACGGGTGACAAATACAGGACACGGCGGAAAGCTCCTCTTTCCTTTGCGGGAGAGGCTAGGTCAGCAACCACAGGCATATAACGAGGCATCAACTTCTCCCCGGCGGGAGAGAGTCACCTTCCTTAGTCCTCTCTCCCCTTTGCGGGAGAGAGTTAGAGTGAGGGGGACTACTTTGGCTTTCACCCTCACCTTTATCCTCTCCCGTCAAGGGAGAGGAGGTAAGGAAGAAACTCCAGCGTCAAGGGAGAGGGGAGAAGGAAAGACTCTCTAGTCGAGGGAGAAAGGTTCTCTCTCCCCTCGCGGGAGAGAGTTAGAGTGAGGGGGTTCACTCTCACCTTCACCTTCACCCTCACCTTTATCCTCTCCCGTCAAGGGAGAGGGAGAAAGGTCCTCTCTCCCCTTTGCACGAGGGGTCAGGTGAAGGCAGGTGCCACCAATGTACAGGGGGAGTACAAGGTCTTGACGAGCTTGGGTTATCATGCTATACTTCACTTTGTTGCTGATGCAATAATTTGCAATAACAACCCGTAGCGTTGTTGCCGTTCAGAAGGTGTGCAGTGACCGTTTTTCAAATAAGTGTCAATCCCAGTTCGGGTGCGGTTACGATATGGATTGAGGCACCCTGTGGCTTAAAGCCGATTCTGGTGTGCGCTGACCTGGAGGGTGTGAAGGAATTTGCTGAGATGTTGCTCAATTTTTATAACCACCGGGTAGATGAGAAGGGACATGTAGCTGAAGTCTCGGAAAACTTATTAAGGCAGGCGCTGGGGATGGACGGTGAAGAAGAAACTCGACGGTAGTTGTATACAGGGATGAGCAGGCTATTAAACTGGTACGTGAAAAATAAGTTTCTAATTGGCATAACAGTGGAATTTCCGATACTGATTGGCGGGGGGATACTGGGTACGGTGCTTTCATGGCAAAAGTTGCCATTTTATCCTTTCGCTAACGTTGCTGGCTTGCTGCTATTGGCTGGAGGTTATGTCTTACACTTGGGGTATGCGCATCGAGAATTCTTGAGGCACGGGGTTAGCGCACATGGTAGTAGTGCAGCTCCCGAGGTGTTGGTGACCTCGGGCATATATTCAAAAGTTCGACACCCCGGCTATTTAGGGCTGATTTTGGTATATTTCGGTCTGGCTACAGTTTTCGGAGTTATCTGGATGTTGATCCCGGCGGCTATTTTTTCTGTTTCGACCTATTTTACCGCCGTCGAGGAGGATAAAGTCCTGGAGCGGCGGTTCAGAGAGGAATATTACCACTATATCAGGCGTGTGCCCTGGAGATTTGTCCCCAGGGTATTCTAAAGTCGAAAAATGTTTAATTTAGTAAGGAGGTAGAAATGAAGCTGAGAGCAAAATTTAGTATTCTGGCAGCGCTGGTATTGGCTGTGGCACTCTTATCATCTTCATGTGCCCGGACTTCGGTTGACTTGGTAGCTGGCTCCTCTCATATAACTAACATCGTAAATGATATATCCGATGGCAAGTTGAAAGTGCGTGTTCTTATACCACCGGAGGCATGTCCCGGGCACTACGACATAAAGCCGGGCGATATCGAGGCGCTAACTAAATGTAAGGCGTTATTGATCCATGATTACCAGCAGAATATGAAGAATGTGACCTCTGCCATCGAGGCTGCTAAGAGCCCGAACTTAGTCATCAAGGTGCTCGAGGTCAAAGGCAACTGGATGGTACCCTCGGTGCAGGCTGAAGGTGTGGGTAAAATCGCTGAAATACTGGCTGAGCTTGATAAGGGGAATGCCGATTTCTATCGCCAGCGTGCTGAGCAGCGGAAGCAGGCGATTTTAGCTAAAGGTGGGGAGGTGAAGAAGCGGCTGGAGGCAGCTAATTTGGCGCAGGTGAAGGTGATATGTGCAGACATGCAGGCAGGTTTTGTAAAATGGGCGGGGTTTGATGTGGTGGCTACTTACGGGCGACCTGAGGAGTTGAGCGTGGGGCAGGTGGCAGAACTGGTGGCGAAAGCCAAGCAGACAGGTGTGGTGCTGGTGATCGATAACCTGCAGAGTGGGGCAACTGCCACCAGTGAAGCCATGGCAAGGGATATCGGCGCGGTGCAGGTCACCATTTCCAACTTCCCCGGCGGTCTTAAAGGCACCGAAAGCTGGGAGAAGGCGCTGGACAGAAATGTGGAACTGCTTTTTGAGGCTCTAGCTAAGGCGAAGAAGTAGATGGACGAGATAGTAATTCGGCTCAAAGACGCTGTGGTCTCGTATCGTGAGGATGTAGCGTTACGCGGCGTTTCCCTTGAGGTGAGGCGGGGTGAGTTTGTGGGGGTCATCGGACCTAACGGTGCCGGCAAGACCACTCTGCTAACTGTGGTCAACGGGCTGGCACGGCTGGTCCACGGGGAGGCGTGGGTGCTGGGAATGCCGGTGAACAGCAGGAGCGGGATCGAGTTGCGTAAACGCATCGGCTATGTAGCCCAGGTGGAAAATATCGACCCCAGACTTCCCATCAGCGTCAGGGAGACGGTGCTGGTGGGCTGCTATGGCAGGCTGGGGTTTCTCCGCCGTCCCACCAAAAAACAGCAGGAGACCGTTGACCGTGTTCTGGAGCTGGTGGGGATAGCCCATCTGGCTCAGCGCCCCATTGGACATCTATCCGGTGGCGAGTACCAGAGGGCAGCCATCGCCCGTGCTTTGATGCAGCAGTCTGAAGTCCTTTTGCTGGACGAACCTACCGCCTCTCTTGACCCACCGGCGCAGAACGATATTCTGAACCTTGTCCAGCTTATCCATGCCCGCCACCATATTACCACTCTATTCGTCACCCACGATCTCAGGACATTGCCCGCAGTCTGCCAGCGTGTGGTGCTGATGAAGGAAGGTACGATATGGCGGGAAGGTAGCCCGGACTCGGTGCTGAAGCCTGAAGTGCTCCAGGAGTTGTATGGCTCACCTTTTTTGTCTGAACCTGATGGCAGTCGGATGCTGAGGTCTTGATGCTGAGTATACTGGAATACCAGTTTATGCAGAATGCCATCCTCGCCGGGATATGTGCTGGCATAGCCTGCTCGGTGGTTGGTGTGTTCGTGGTCACAATGCACCTTTCCTTTATCGGGGTATGTATAGCCCATGCTGCCTTCGCCGGTGCTCTCTTAGGTGTCTGGGCAGGTTTCGACCCGCTTCTGGGCGCTCTGATTTTCAGCGTGGTTGCTGCAGCCGCCATTGGACCCCTGGCTGACCGCGGCGACATCAGCCCCGATACTTCGATAGGCATCGTGTTCTCCTTAATGTTAGGTCTGGCGTTTTTGTTCATGGGGCTGATGCCCGGGGCGCGGACCGAAGCCTTGAACCTGTTCTGGGGTAGCATATTGACGGTGAGCCACCGTGACCTTATCTTTCTCGCCGTTGTGGCTTTGGTGATAGCGGGGCTGGTTGTCGCATTCTATAAGGAGGTCATGGCGGTGGTATGTCACCGCGAGGTGGCGCTGGCGGTGGGCATACCGGCATCGCTGGTGTTTTACGGGATACTGTTTGCCACCGGTGTTACCGTTACTGCCTCGTTGCAGAGCATCGGTGGGCTGCTGGTCTATAGCCTGATACTGAACCCGGCGGCTGCTGCTTACCAGTTAACCTACAATTTGAAGCGCATGCTTCTCATCGCCTCTGCCTTCGGTATCCTCTCCTGCTGGATGGGGCTGGCGGCGTCCTATCTTTTCGATTTACCCTCGGGGGCTTCTATCGTAATAGTGTCGTCTGTCATCTTTGGTCTGGCGGTCGTCTTTTCGCCGAAGAGGAAGGTGAAACGGTGGCGGGAAAAACCACTTGTCGCAGAGCAGTGAGATGATGAATATCAGGGAATACTTCAATCAAAAGGCTGCTATCTGGGATGAGCTTATCGCCGAGAGAGATGGTGCCAAACTGGCTGCTTTAGCCAGCAGGCTGGATATCGCCCTCGATGCAGCGGTTCTTGATGTGGGCACCGGGACGGGTGTGTTTGTGCCCTATCTTTTGCGAAAACTGAATGGTGGCAGGATAGTGTGCGTGGATATTGCTGAGGAGATGCTGAAGCGGGCACGGGCGAAGGGTTTCCCCGGGAATGTGGAGTACCTTCACGCTGACGTCACCTGTCTGCCTCTGCCCGACGGTCTTTTCGATGCCGTGGTGTGCTACTCCAGCTTTCCGCATTTTCAAGACAAGCCGCGCGCACTCGCCGAGATGAGGCGGGTTCTTAAGGACGGGGGCAGGCTGTTTATCTGCCACAGCTCGAGCCGGGATGAGATTAACGACATCCATCGCCAGATCCCAGCCGTTGAGCATGATGTCCTTCCCGATGGGATCGAGATGTACAGTCTACTGCGGATGGCAAACTTTGGCAGTATAGCGGTAGAGGACAGTCCAAGCGGCTACTTTGCCACTGCGGTTAAGACTCCAGGCTGCGGTTGAGTTCGTTCAGATAGATGGGTGACAAGCATAGGACATAGCAGAAGTGTCCTCTCTCCCCCTGCGGGAGAGACTCACCTTACGTTTATCCTCTCTCCCCTTGCGGGAGAGAGTTAGAGTGAGGGGGGCTGGTTTGGCTTTCACCCTCACCTTGGTCCCCTCCCGTCGAGGGAGAGGAGAGAATGAAAGGCTCTCCCGTCAAGGGAGAGGAGGTAAGGAAGAAACTCCAGCGTCAAGGGAGGGGGGAGAAGGAAAGACTCTCTAGTCGAGGGAGAAAGGTTCTCTCTCCCCTCGCGGGAGAGAGTTAGAGTGAGGGGGAAGTCCCTCTATCCTTGTGGGAGGGGTTAGGTGAGGGCGAGTGCCACTAATTTACTGGACGAGTACAGCGATTGGACTCTCGCTTCAGCTTCAGGTATAATCTTTTCATACCGGACTTCGTTAATATGTATGGAGGGAGGCTTGTTGGTGGGATAATCTGCCGGTAAGAAACGAGAACGAGTATGAAAGTTTTGCCTATTAAGGGTCTGCCAGTTGTGGCAGGGTTGTTGCTCCTCAGCAGCGTCGGTTTGGTTTCCTGTTTTTCCCCTCCCCCTCCGCCACCGCCGGTGAACCACCTACCGCGTATCATCTCGCTGACGGCGGAGCGACAGGAGGTGCCGGTCACGCGTGCCACGAAGGTATCTTGCCTGGCTGCAGATTCTGATGGTGATGTTTTGAACTATCAGTGGTCGGCTAGCGGGGGGATGATCGAGGGCAGCGGTAGCGAGGTATTGTGGGTGGCTCCTGAAGCTCCGGCGACCTATACGGTGACGGTAACGGTCAGCGATGGCAACGGTGGCAAGGTAAGCCAATCACTGAACCTTACCGCATTTGTCAGACCGAATAACCCACCGAGAATCGTCGGTGTGACCGTGGACGGGGCTCCGCCGCGCGATGTCAACAGTTCCCGTGCTTATATCACCCATACCATCAAGTGTGTTGCCGAAGACCCCGATGAGGACACGCTGCGGTACACCTGGACAGCTACTGGTGGTAAGCTTACCGGGGAGGGGAGCGAGGTAGGCTGGACAGCGCCAGGGCTGACGGACGAGTACACGGTGACGGTGGTGGTCAGCGATGGCAGGGGTGGCACGGCAACTGCCCAGGTGCGCTTTAGTGTGTCCTGTTGTGGGAAGTAGTCTACCAGCTCAGGCTTTTGTGGCTGTCTTTACCGGGACAAGCCTCACCTTTCCCCAGGCGCCAAGCTTATCGTCTTTAATTATTACTGCGCCGATAAGTCCGGGAACATTTTGTGCCCACTCAAGTGCCTGTGGTATATCTTCGGCGGTTCTCACCCGGTTGCCCAATGCGGTGGCGGCGGCGTCGGCGAGTGCTGCCGACGGGGAAAGAGCGATGGCGGCGTCGGCAGTGCCAAAGCTAAGGGAATGCCCCACAGTGCCCGAGGAGGTGCAGACCGCCAAAGGCGTCTCTCGAGGCAATATTTTCAAGGCGATTTTGCCGGTCAACGGGGAATTGCCCGCGTAGATACCCACCAGCCTTTGCCTGGTTATTTTAAGAAATATATCGCCACCATTTTCCACGATGACTTCCGGGGTAAAGGTAAGCAGGTCTCTGCCCACTGCCTCGGCGATGGCGCCAGCTACTGCTGCCATGGGACCTACGCCTGCCTTTTCTCCGGCTATTGCCATCTCTTTCACTATCTGTGGGGCTGTCTCCTCTACGGTTACTGGTTCAAGGCTGTGCAGGAAAGACAGGTGGCTGGCGATGTACTCCTCCAGAGGAGTACGGTGTCTCAGCACCGATGCCAGCGCTTCGGGCTCGAGATGGCAGCGGGCGCGGATGTAGAGGTCGGTCTCTTTGACGGTTACGGTGAAGGCGATGAGGCTACTGTCTTTTATCCAGTGACGGTAGGTCCTTGGCTGGTACATTCAGAAATAGAGCTCCATGGCACGAGGGGGGCAGGCTTTGATGCACAGTTCACAGACGATGCATTTGGAGTTATCGAAGATAACTTTCCTGGTCCCTGGCTCCAGCGAAAAGGCACCGCTGGGGCAGAGGGTGATGCAGGCACCGCAGTGGGTGCAACGCTCTTCATTGCGCACCACATCCTGGCTTAAGGACTGTATCTTCACGCCAGCATCGGTGAGGTATTTTACACCCTTATCGTAGTCCCTTTGCTCGCCGGTGAGTTCCATCACCAGCAACCCCTCTTCGCCCGGGGTTACCGATGCCTTGAGTATATTGAATTCCAGGTCGAAGTCTTTGACCAGCCTGTATACCAGAGGCTGGCTGGTAAGGCGTTTGGGAAAGTGGAGCACTATTCTTTTAGAGACGATCATCTTAACTCCCTCACTCGAGGATCGGGCGTTCTTGTAGCGGCTTAATTGCGATGCCGGACTCGGCACCGGGAAGCGGTGCTACCGGTTCGGTGAGTAAAAATTCACCTTTCTTTATCCAGTCCTTGAGTATATTGGCTATCTCCACCGCCTTCGGATAGCTGGACAGTGAGGCGGTAGGTACCTCTTTGCCCTGTATTTTGATCACGCCGTTTTTAAGTTCAGCGTAGCTCACCTCAGCCAGGACATCGGGCTTTCTCTGAGGGTAGGCTTCGCTGTAGTCCACCACCGGAGCGAAGATATCGTTATCGGTCACCAGAGTGTATTGCAGGATTTCCTCAGACAGTACAGGAATAGGGACGCCGATGCCCACGGTGATGGTGCAGCCGTAACCCAGGAAGCTTGTGCCTACAAGCCATCTGGGGCTCATCTGCTTTAAATCGCCGATTACCGTGAGCGTGCCCGCAGGTCTGCGGGGTACTCCTTTCTCGGTACGGGGTACGGTGGGGTTGTGCTGCGTGCCCTGCCAGGCAACATAGCCGATGCCACCGCCGAGGAAGATGCGCGTGCCGATACCGATCGTTTTATAAAGCGGGTCATTGAGCAGCGGCGAGAGTTGTCCCGATGTGGAGTAATTGGCATTGCCCAGGTTTGGCTTGAGCACGCCCATGTAGGTGTAAAGGACGCGGTCGCCAAGGTTGACCGCCACATTATAGTTCTGATATGCATTCCTGACATTAAATAGCACTGCCTCGTTGATGTCCTTTATATTTATCAGGGTCTCCAGTTTCCTTCGTGGATAGCAGTCGGTGCCGTAGGCAGTAGCCACCAGCCTGATATCCCTCCCCGCCACCAGCTCCTCGATGACATGACCGCCACCATACCTGAACTCGCCGGGGTAGATGCGGTTCTTGGGGTCATCTTCCGGCAGGGCGTTGGCACCAAGGAAGATATCCACGGCAGCCAGCCCTGTATAGGCGGGAACGTCGTTAAGGTAGACCCTACCTCCCCCGAGCTTGATCCTGGGCTTGGAGTGACCAAGGTTGAGGAAAACTCCGGAGGAGCACATGGGACCGAAGGTACCGGTGGTGACCACATCCACATCCCTGGCGGTCTGGCTGATGCCCTTTTTCCTGGCGATCTCGATGATCTCCTCCGCCGTGACCACTACCGCCTGTCCCTTTTTGATTTTCTCGTTTATTTCGGCTATCGTTTTTGCCAACGGTTACCTCATTTCTTCAATGTTTTTACGGCTAGTTCGGCAGCTTTTTTGCCCGAAAGAAGCATGCCGCCGAATATTGCGCCCATGCGCGGTGCCCCGTAGACAGCGTTGGCTGCCATGCCGGTGACGATAAGTCCGGGGCAGACCTCTCTGGTGTTCTCCACGATGGTCTGCTCTCCGACCTCAGCCCACATTGATTTTTCTCCTTTCAATTCCACACCGGTGCCGGTCTTTCTGGATACGATGCGGCAGACTTCAGCGTCATGTCCGGTGGCGTCGATGACCACCTTTGACTTCACGCCCAGTGGGTCAATGTGCAGGTTAGCCATTAAGACCGCACTCCAGTTTAACACCAGTCCCACTATCCTGTCATCTTCACGCACCATTACATCTTCGACGCTGATAAGGTTGAATATCTTAGCTCCGGCTTTTATCGTCTGCGAACACATAGTGGCTACCGCCTCCACGGCGTCCGCCACATAGTAGCCCGGCTGGTATTCCTTGCTGGAGATGCCGAACTCGTCAAGTATTCCTTTAGCTTCGCTCTGGACGACGATGCGGTTGAACATCATACCGCCTCCCCACATACCGCCGCCCACGCTGAGCCTTCGTTCGAAGATCACCGTCTTTACCCCTGCTTTTGCCAGGTAGTAGCCGGTGGTCATGCCAGAAGGTCCGGCGCCAGCGATGGCTACATCCACCTCGGTGGCGGCTAGAAGCTCTTTAAAATAGCTTTCCACTATTGCTTTGGAAATGGTCACTTCGTCCATCGAAATTCTCCGTTTTTCGGCAGTCGCTAGATTATTGTGACCGGGCTGTTTTCTCCAGCACTGTCCTCAGCTCGGCAGCGGTCACACTTTGCTGCTCGCCATTAAGCATATTGCGCAATGTCAGCTTGTGTCTTTTTATCTCCTCCTCGCCGATGATTATAGCATGGGTGCTGCTAAGGCTATCTGCCTGGCGTAGCTGGGCTTTAAGGCTTCGATCACCACTTGCCATTATTGCCCCGATGCCCTGGGTGCGCAGACTGGCGGCGAGCTTCACCGCCTCCATTTTTGCCTCATCGCCCAGGTAAGCGATGAATAATCTGGGAAGAGGCAGAGGTGGCACCGATAGTGCCTGTTTTTTCAGGCTAAGCACCACCCTATCTATGCCGACGGCGAAACCGACAGCTGGCGTGGGCTTGCCGCCTAGTTGTTCTATCAGGTCATCATAGCGCCCGCCGCCTCCGAGTGCACTCTGGGCGCCACCGATAAGAGGCTGGACCTCAAACACCGTTTTAGTGTAATAGTCCAAGCCTCGTACCAGCCTGTGGTTGAGGCTGAAGGGCAGTCCCAGGCTTTTAAGGTATTCGGTCACCTCTTTAAAATGTGCCTCGCATTCATGGCAGAGATAATCGGTGGTTTTAGGTGCCCTGTCGGCTATAGGCTGGCACGCCTCTTGCTTGCAGTCCAGCAGGCGCAAGGGGTTTTTTCCCAGCCGAACTTTACAGTCGGGACAGATATTAGATACTTGCGGGGCATAATAGCTTTTCAATGCTGTAATATAGCCGGGACGGCATGCCTTGCAGCCGATGCTGTTTAGCTGCACAGTCAAGTCCTTAAGTCCCATGGAGGCAAATAATTGACATGCTAGGTGGACCACCTCGACATCTAGAGCGGGGTCGGCATCTCCGATAGCTTCGCAGCCGAACTGATAGTGCTGACGGTAGCGACCTGCTTGAGGGCGCTCGTAGCGGAATACTGAAGTCAGATAGTAGAGTTTCACCGGCTGGGGAAGGTTGTCCATGCCATGCTCGATATAGGCGCGGCATATTGAGGCTGTTCCCTCTGGCTTGAGAGCCAGCTCCTTGCCGCTGCGGTCTTTGAAAATATACATCTCCTTGGTCACGATATCGGTCCCTTCGCCGATGCTGCGGGTGAACAGGTCAGCCTCTTCAAAAACCGGTGTGTCCAGGCGCTGGTAGCCATAGAGCTGGCACAGTTCTGCAGCTTTAGCCTCGACGTATCTCCAGTATGCCTGCTCCTTGGGGAGGATATCGACGGTACCCCGTGGCGCCTTATACAAAATACACCTCCAGCATCGAGGTTAAATTATAACAGATAGAGCGAAATATCACATCGGGCTTAGCTGCTTGCCGTATTGTTTTTGCTTTACCATAGCCCGGGAATAAGGGCTTTGCGCTCTTTAGGATAATCGGGAAATTGTTCTAGGTACCATCGATGATGCGTTCGTGCTCTTGGCGCCAGATTGGCAAATGTCCATACGGCGAACGCCAGCCCGGGCAGTGACCAGGTGGCTATTGTCCAGCCCCCCCAGGTGAGGATTTCGCCGAAATAATTGGGACAGGATACCCAGCGGTACATGCCGCCGAAGGGTATCCCATATCTGGCATCGTTCTGCTCGCGGAGGTGGCGCAATATCTCATCGGCACTGCGGTTGATAACAAAGCCAGCGATGAAGACCATAGTGCCGATAAGAAAGCGGAAATCGCCAAGCCAGTCGTTGGGATAGCTGGCGAAGGTGAATAGATAACGTCCGTTGAGGTAGGCATTTCCCAGATTGAATATAAAGCCGAAGAGCACTACGGTGAGCGGCATCTTTTTCTCCCTGTTTGCGAGGCTGAAAGGGTAGATGAAGGCACGGTGCACATAGTGCGCCTCCCACAGGAGTAAGAAGACCATGGCGGTAAGGCTGGCTCGGTGCTCTCCAAGGAAATAAAGGAGGGCAAAGACCAGCGGTGCTGGTGCTTCCATGAGCAGCCAGCCGGTACGGTTGGTAAGCGTCGGACCCCAGCCACGGCGGATGTGGCGACCGTAAGGGGCGGGGACGAAAAATAAAGTAGCGAACACCACCGCTGCCAGAAGAAACCAGGTTATCAGCAGGTAATTGAACACAGTTATTTCAGTCATGGTTAGTCCTTTCTGGTGTAGCTGAGCATACCTGCTTCTCTGAACCACTGTAACGTGTCGGCAAGCGTTTCCCTGAAGGGGCGTGGCTGGTACCCCAGTTCACGGGTGGCTTTCTCGTGGCTGACATGGTGGTGGTACTGGAGCGATTTGATTGACATTGCGGTATACAGTGGCTGTCTGCCACGGAGGCGGTCGAAGATGCCGAGGAACGGAGCGCCGCACAGTGCCAGCCATGTGGGGCAGACGAATCCCGGTGCTGGCACACCGGTGATCTCAGCTACCATTGCCCCGATCTCAGCCACCGGTACCCAGTGTCCGGAGAGAAGGTATTTAGTGCCGCGGGGTGCCTGTTTTTCCGCCTGAATCGTTGCTGCGACCACGTCGCGCACGTCCACCCAGTTGAACCCACCTTCGAGTAAGGCGGGCAATTTCCCCTGTGCCATATAGAGCAGTGCTTGCCCAAAGTGGGAGGGGCGATAATCGTGGGGACCGATGACTCCGGTGGGACTGATGATGATGGCATCGAGCCCTTTCTCTATCCCTTTAAGCACCTCTCGCTCACCGGCGGCTTTGGAGCGGTCGTAGGGCGGGGCTTGTGGGGAGTCCACCAGGTCGCACGATTCATCGACTACTTGATCGGGCACGTCCTTTATGGCGTGGATAGAGCTGAAATGGACAAGACGGCGCACGCCGCTACGACGGCAAGCCTCGACCACGTTTCTTACCCCCTGTACATTCACCGCCTCGAGGAGCGGGCGGTCAGCAGGAGAAAGCGAGATATAGCCAGCGAGGTGGTAGACTGTTTCAGCGCTGTCGAATGCTCTGACCAAAGAATCGAAATCGAGCACATCGCCGTGCACGGTCTCGACGTCCAGCCCCTCGATGCCAAGGGTCGTGTTGTGGACCAGCGCGCGCACCCTGTGTCCTTCGTTCAGCAGGGCGCGTATCAGGTTACAACCCACATGTCCGGTGGCACCGGTGACGACTATGCGCATGTGGCGAAAATTATACCACAGACTACAAAGTTTTCAGCTTTGCTGATAATGTTACGTAAAGGGGTTATAATAGAGCCGACAGGGACAGTACAATGGCGCTGTGGGACGCTTATTGTTGCACCTGGCTTGACTACCCCCACTTTAAGTGGACAGTGTATAAACACATAAGGAGGTGACCCAATTGAGCGAGGGAACGCATCCCTTTAAAGTCAAGTCTATTGACCACATCAGTTACGCAGTCAAGGACATCGATAAAACCATCGAAGCATGGTCGAAGCTTTACGGCTTCGGACCCTGGACCTTTGCCGAAAACGGTGGTGTCGATGCCAAAGGGAGACCCTGGAGGGTCAGGATGGCATTTACCTATGTGGGTCCAGTGCAGGTCGAACTTGTCCAGTGCACCGAGGGACGCATATTCCAGTCACGTTTCCTGGACACCTGGGGAGAAGGGGTGCACCACATCGGCTTTTATGTGGATGACGTGGACGCCGAAGTGCGCAACCTGTCATCCCAAGGAGCCAGGGTGCTTATCCATGACCCGGGACGCTTTGCCTATCTGGATGGCGGTGGCTTCGGCGGCGCCATATTTGAGCTCATGCGGAAGCCACTCTAGCCAGCACTGCGGGCAAGCTGGCAATTTATGTCCGAATTGCCGTAGTCTAGGCTGTTGCCGCCACTTTGTAGCTGCGGTCCAACGGTGGCATTTTGGATGCGGCGATGCCCCTCAGGTCGACCAGTTTAGCCTGTGAAGCTTCCTTTTCCCAGCCAGGGATGTTAGCCAGTCTCATGGCAGCGGCTTTATACATGTTCCAGTCGGCATTGGCGTAGAACATCATCTTCTGTGCCGCCAGAGAGCCTTCGGCATGTATCTGATGGGTGAGATGCCTGCCACCGGTGATATCGTGCACCAGCCTTATCGCCTTGAGGCGGTGTTCAGTAGGCACGCCGGCTTTGCCAGCAAGGTACTTTTCGATGTACTTACGCTCTTCGGGATTTGCCCAGTCGGGGTAAGCGATGGGGTCGGCGGCAATTCCACCGCAGACGTCCTGGGCGATCTTGCACATCTCGTGGAAGTTGTCGGCGTACATAAATTTGGCGATATTGGTGTAAAGCTGGTTGGGGATCACCAGGTCGGCGTCCGGTTCTTTTTCAGGGAACATGCAGGCTGCCCAGCTTAACACCTTGAAAGCCTCGGTGACTTGCACCATCCAGGACAGCTTGTCACGGATGTGGGTGTACCTTTCCAGTCCGTTGTACTCAGCCATCAGTGCGGCGGCGCCGGTGAGCTGCTCCATCATCGGCACCATGCGGCAGCAGGCGAACAGCCTGTGGAAGGTGGCGAAGAGATAAGCGATGTCTCTGGAGAACTGCCACTCACCGCAGAGGAATACCCTCTCCCAGGGAACGAAGACGTCATCGAACACTATCATGCACTCGCCATCGCCGACGCCATGTCTGGAAGCCAGCGGTGCGTCCCAGAAAGTCTCCTCGGTGCTGGGACCTCTTATCTCGGGGTCGGCGCAGATGAGGGTGATCCCTTTGGCATTAAGTGGTGTGGCAAATGCGACGGCATAGTCCTTGTCTTCTTCGCCGTGGGTGCGGCAGGGAATGACGAAAGCCTCGTTAGCACTTGGTGTTGAGCTGATGTGGTATTTGCAACCGCGGACGATTATACCGTCCTTGTTCTTGTCCACTACACGGACGTAGAAGTCTTTGTGCTGCACTTGCTTTGAAGGATGTAGCCCTCGGTCGCCTTTAACATCTGTCTGGGCGGTGGTCAGCCCGATGTCGCTCTTCTGGACATATTTGCGATATGCCGCCACACGCTCGGAGTAATTGGTGCCCATGGCTTTGTCCACTCTGGCGGCAAGGACGGTTAGGGCCGCCATGCCGTCGACTCCCATGCAGTGTAAAGACACGCCGCCAAACCGGCTCCCCCAGATATATATCTCCCGTCGCTTTAGCAAGTCCTCTTTGGTCTTAGGTGGTACCCAGAGGAAATGGACTTCCTCGCCCTCTTCATTTTTGGTGACGAATAGAGAACGAGTCTCGGGGTGGTTGGTGACCACCCAGTCCATAGCGCCGCCCTGGACTATCCTCCGCAGCACCGGGTGGGTGGTGACATCCTTCACCCGTTCGCCGAGGCAGTAGATAACCCTGCCGTCTCTCAAACTCTCCAGATATTGTTCTACAGTGCGTATCATGTGGTTACCTCCCTTTCTTCATTCCCCCATCCACTACTTCACCGATGGGACACCACAGCAAAGCAGCGATGGGTCTGCTCGGCTCAATTATACAAAAGTAACCGTCTGGCAATCTATCACCAAACGATACTCCAATATTGTGAACACTGATTACTGCTAAAAAATTTTCTTAAAGATTGCCTGTGCCTATGCCATCGACTTTGCGAAATGGCTACTGCCACTTTCCTGTGGTCAAGTATATGGTTAAATTATTGTCCGGTGGTTCTAGGTCATGCCACAGACCATGGACCAGTCCTTTGCGATAGGTGACCACTAGCCAGCCGCGCAGGCTGAGTCCTTTGCTTTGAATAACTTCCTGACCCGGCGCTAATTTCTCATCACCGGCGTAGTGGGTCAGGAATGCCAGTGCCACCTGTCTGCCAAGCCTGTCGGCTTCAGCCGCGGGCACATCGTACTCCTGTATAACCCGGCTGGCGATACCGGCTATGCCTTCCAGCAGGTATTTCTTAGCATATTCCGGGAAGCCGGTGGGATGGGAGGGTATTGATTGTATGTATTTTGTCTGCACCAATGCTTCCTGCGAAGCATTCACACTCACTATCCGGTACGGGCAGGGATAAGTGACCAGTGAGCCGGTCTCGATATCGAACAGGAACCTATCCCCTTTTGTCCAGCGAGCCACGGTTATGTCCTGAGCATGGTAATGCCCGGTGAAGACGAGGCGCACGTTGTACATTGCCAGCAGCTTCGACACCATTGGAAAATCATCAAGAAGGTACTCGCCGTAGTTCTTTTCTTGTCCTTTATAGTGCTCCACGATGCCGTGGTGCAGCATGGCTATCACCGCGTTGTTTCCTCTGGCTGCCTTCTCCAGCATGTCCTCGATCCAGCGCAGTGTTGCTAAAGAGAACCTACCATCGGTAACCGGTTCCTGCCCCTCAACATTTTCTCGGTAGAGACAGGAGTCCAGTGCCAGAAGCCACAGCCCGGGCTTCAGCACGGCTACATAGCTCAGCGAGTCCGGGTCTCGGTACAGTGCCTCATCATATCCAAACTCACGGTATATCCGGGCAAACTCCTCCGCAGTTACGTTAGGTACGCGTTCAACCACATCGCCTATGTATCTGAAGGAATGACCGTTTTTGACGTCATGGTTGCCGGGTACGACGTAGACGGGTTTCCCACTCACCTCCAGTTGCCTCAGATAACTGGCGCACAATTCATGCGATGCCTTTTCTCCATCCTTGGTCAGGTCGCCAGGCACCAGGACAAAGTCCACATCCTCCTTCTTGATGGTGGCAACTGCCGTTTCCAGAATTTCCACGCTCTCTTTGAGAAGCTTGCGGTCATCAGCAAGGTAGTCCTCAAAGGCTTTGCCTTCTGTGCCCAGGGCTGGGTCATACAGGTGCGGGTCGCTGAAAACGATAAACCTGGTCTGTGGATATACTGGTACCTGCTTTTCCAGAAGCTGGCGCAGTGCGGCATCGGACTCATACTTGAATTCAAATTCTGGTTCTGGAGCAGCGGCACAGGCTATGGAGCAGATGACGAGAGATGCACAAATTGCAACCTGGAGGAATCTCAATAATGGTAGTCTCATTTTCCTGCCTCCGTTACTGGTATTTACTTTGCTAACCGCCGCCGTAATTATCGGTCGGCGTTTCGGGACTTCGGTCGCTTTGGGTAAGTATACCAATTTTTGAAGCCTTGAATACAGGGTGTTAGCCAGCAGGGTGGCTCCCATGTGCTATAAATGACTGCTTTGGCAAAGCGTGGTATCATACTGGTGTATTGGAAGCTGATGTTCAGAAAAGTCGTTCGACCTGTTAACAAATTATCGTTCACTGTGCTGGCTATTTTAGCGGCACTGACCTTGTTTGCCTGTGGTGCTGCTGCGGCTGACAGGGCATACCATTATCAGTCCCTGAATGTTGACATTAAAATTCTGGAAAATTCAGACTTACTTATCACTGAGAGGCTGACATTCGCCTTCACCTCCGGCAATTTCCATTATGGCTATCGTTGGATACCAATGGACAGGCTGGAGTCGATCGATGATGTGGAGGTCTGGGAAGGCGAGCGCAAGTACGAGCTGAATCCGAAGGTCAGGCAGTGGATAGATATCAGAAGGGAGAAGGGCGGTTCGCCGGGTGGGGACAGCTATGCTTATACCACCTGGGTATACAAGAAGCAGCTCTGGATTGCCTGGTGGTTTCCCAAGACGACGAATGCCAAGCGTGCTATAGAGCTAAGATATCGGGTGAGAGGTGCTCTGCGCATCCACGCCCCTGCCGACCAGCTTTACTGGAAGCCGGTTTTTGCCGACCGCGATGCTTATGTGTCTTCAAGCAAGGTGACGGTACATTTACCCGGACCGGTGCCGACTGACCGGCTCTCCGTTTACAGCTATGGCATTCCTGCTTCCAGGCGCATAGTGGACGATTCGACGATAGAATTCATCACCGGAAGGGTACCCCCTGGTGAGGAGCTTGAGATTAGCATTGACTTCCCTCATGGCATGGTCAGTGGTGTGGCACCGGCGTGGCAGATAAAGCTGGAGAAACAGGAGGCTTATAATGCCACAGTGAAACCGGTGATAAATCTGGTCTTAACGCTGTTTGGCTTGGTCGTCGTGCCGCTTATAGGAGCTATATGGATACGGCGTGCTTTTGTCAGACGTGGTCCTTTGCCCAAGGTAGAGAGACTATCGGCGCTGCAGTATTCTCCGCCCAGCGATTTACCCCCGGCATTTGTCGGTCTGCTTGTTCATGGTAAGGTGCGTCCGGCGGACCTTGTGGCTACTATCTTTCATCTGGCACATAGGCGCATCCTGGAAATAGTAGAGACAGAAAAGAGACGGTGGTTTGGTACTGAGAAGGACCTTCTTATCGTTAAAGCCAAGGATGACGAGAAGTTTCGCTTCGAAAAATCGGTGACAGAGACTTTGTCCAGCCGTGATGGTGAACTATTTTCCAGGCAGAAGAGAGAACTTCTTGAGTTATTTCAGGAATTCAGAGGCATGGTGGAGCGTGAGGCTGTAGAGCGAGGGCTTTTTGAGGAAGAGCCGTCAAAGTCAGTCAATCGTTTGCGAATTCCGGGGTTAGCGACTGCAATTTGTGCCGCCGCGCTGTTCATACCGTTGTTTGTGTTCTGGGGACGCTATGGCGAGATGATGTTTGTCCCTGCTGTGACGCTTGTCTTTGTGGGTATAGCGGCGTTTCTGCTGTCACCAAGATTGGTAAAGCGGACTGAAAACGGTGCCGTGGAGGCTGTGCAGTGGGAGGCTTTTGGTAAATATCTCAAAAAGATGGCGAAAGACAGAGGGCTAGCTGCCAACAGTTTAGACTATTGGGACTCTTATTTCCCATACGCAGTGGTCTTCGGTCTTTCCCAGAGCTGGGTGAAACAGTTCAGCAGCCTCGATGCCCGGGCACCCGCCTGGTTTTATGTAGGCAGCAGTGGAAGTGGTGGTGTCGATATCTCCCCGCCATCGCTAAGCTCAATAGCCAGTGCTTTCGATGGGATGGTAAGCATGGTGCAGAGTGGTTTTTCCAGCGGTAGCGGTGGGAGTGGCGGAGGTGGCGGCGGTGGTGGA
>Ga0209102_1000482_pt1 | contig 26465 bp, 21 predicted proteins | sample ConPoolayeHmetaG_FD_185483 | JGI IMG/M metagenome (GOLD analysis project Ga0209102, IMG submission 185483) | Hot spring microbial mat communities from California, USA to study Microbial Dark Matter (Phase II) - Cone Pool mat layer H metaG... ...
GAGGGTATTCAGGAATAGGCGTTGGATTTCCATGAACCTGCACTGTTTGGCCTTCAGTGCTCATAACTAGGGTTCCAGAAACATAGGTTCCGTAAACTGTAACACCTTTATTTAATAGCCTTTGAATCGTTTCGTTATGCGGGTGCCCATAAGGATTGTTTAGGCCAGCGCTTATAACCGCGTATGCTGGGTTAACCTCGTTAAGAAAATCAGTTGAAGTTGCGTATTTGCTTCCGTGATGGGCAACCTTCAAAACTTGGCTTTCAAGGTTTAAGCCAGCATTCATCATGCTATTTTCAGCCTCGAAAGTTGCGTCTCCAGTGAAAAGGAAGGCTACATTTCCCGCTTGAAGCCTCAAAACTATGCTGTTACTATTTACATCAGCGAATTCGAGAGGCTGCGTGGGGCTTAGTACTGTAAAGTTTACATTTGCATCTAAAACATATACTTGCCCTCTTTCAGCAATCTCAATTTTACCTTGGGCTAAGCTGATAAAATCCGAGTATACTTGAGTGCTCGCTACTTCGCCATTGTAAAGAACAGTGTTTACGGTGATGCTTGAGCCTAGTACGGTTATGAGGCCGCCTACATGGTCTTCATGGGGATGCGTAGCCACAACAATGTCTATTCGTGAAACGTGAAGCCCATTCAAATAGCCCATTAATGTTGCGCCGGCACTGCGAGGCCCACCGTCAATTAACACGTCTAAACCGTTAGTGTCGATGAATATGGAGTCTCCCTGGCCAACATCAAAAAAGTAAACTGTGACTAGGGTTGAATTTTCATGCGAAAAACTAAGGCTGCTTAGAAAAATAAAAACGCAACATGAGATAGCTAAAAAAGCAAGCTTGTTTCCAAGTCTTCTCATTTTCCGCAATTCCATTTTCAATTTCTTTCTCGGGTTTTCTTCTTAAAATTTATGCTTTAAAATTTTAAATTGCGCTTTTACCGTGCAGGTTCCAGTCTGTTGTGGAATACTTTTCTCTGCAGAGTTTTTCTGCAAGCTCCTTTTCATACGGGGTTAGCTCTCCGTTTTGAAGTTGAGTTTTGAAGGCTTTTTGGAATCCATCAACTAGGGCTTGGTGCACACTAGTGAGCGATATTTCTCTTCCAAGTTCAGTCTTTATACAGGTTATCTTGTTTTTTGCAACGTTCACTGCTTCCGTGCAGTTTTTAGCCCATGGAACCCTTAGGAAAGTGAACATTTTCTCTAGGTCAACATCTAAAAGGAAGGTGCCATGTTGCAGGATGATTCCCGCTTTGTGGCATTGGGCGCTTCCTGAAATTTTCCTTCCTTTAACGGTTAAGTTTGGGCCTGCTCTTTCTGCGCCTTCGTTGAAGTCAGCCTCCAATCCCAAAATTTTTAGGGCTTGCACAATTCCCGCATAGATTTTCGTGTAGGCCTCAGTTGCATCCTTAACTTCTAAGTCATCCTTACCCGCTATGACGCTATATGTTAATTCGCCTTCTGCATCAAGGTAAACGGCTCCTCCCCCTGTTATTCTCCTGACAACGTCTATACCGTGTTTTCTGCAGTTTTCAAGGTAAACCTCATTTTCCACGATTTGAAACTTTCCAATAGAGACTGCTGATGGGTTCCAACGGTAAAACCTTATGGTGTTTGGCGCCAACCCCTTTATTCTGGCAGTTAGCACAGCTTCGTCCATTGCCATGTTTAGGTAAGCATTACGGGTTTCAAGTTTTAACAGTCGCCAGTAAGTCATGAAGCTAGTTTCCACCAATTAGTGCTTAAACTTATTGTCTGATTTTTGTTTTTTGCTAAGGATTAATTGGTTTTTGGAGTTGTTTCCAGCGAGATTTGCTTCGTTCAGTTTAAATATTAGATTTGTGATTAGACGTAGCGAGAGGAATTTAAGGGCTATGGGTTCAAAGTCTCCGAGAGGCGAGTTAGCGGCAAGAAAGCTAGCTGAAAAAAGGCGGAAGTTTCGATGGAGTAGCATGTACTATAAAAGACGCATGCTAGGCTTAGACGTGAAGGCTGATCCCCTTGAAGGCGCACCCATGGCAAGGGGCATAGTTCTCGAAAAAGTTGGCGTTGAAAGCAAACAGCCAAACAGCGCCATACGCAAATGCGTTAGAACTCAGCTAATCAAGAACGGAAGGGTTATTACAGCTTTTCTCCCAGGAGACGGAGCCCTAAACGTTGTCGATGAACACGACGAGGTAATAGTTGAAGGCATAGGCGGCTCCCGTGGAAGAAGCATGGGCGACATTCCAGGAGTACGCTGGAAAGTCATCATGGTTAACGGCGTATCCCTTAAAGAGCTCGTGCTTGGAAGAAAACAGAAGCCAGTGCGGTGAAAATTTTGAGTCAAGAACAGAAAAAAGAGGAAAAAGAAATAAAACTTTTCGGCAAATGGAGCTTCAAAGACGTTGAAGTCAAAGACTTAGGCTTAAAGAGATACATATCGCTTAAACCAGTCGCTGTTCCCCACACCATGGGACGCCACGAACACAAACGCTTCGGCAAGGCAGACGTAAACATTGTTGAAAGGCTTGTAAACAACCTGATGCGCCCTGGGAAAAACGCTGGGAAAAAGGCTAAAGCCATAAACATTGTTAAACACGCTTTTGAAATTATTCACTTGCGCACTGGAAGAAACCCCATAGAAGTGCTTGTCAGAGCCGTTGAAAATTCTGCACTATGCGAGGACACGACGAGAATAGCCTACGGCGGAATTGTCTACCACTTATCCGTTGACGTCTCACCCCAGAGGAGAGTCGACCTAGCTTTAAGACACATATGCGAAGGCGCACAACAAGCAGCCATGCATAACCCCCGTTCAATTGAGGAATGCCTAGCTGAAGAACTTATCTTAGCTGCAAACCACGATATGAAAAGCTATGCGGTTTCAAGACGCCACGAACTGGAAAGAATAGCCCAAGCCTCAAGATAGCCTTCCAAATTATTTTGCATGGATTTCAACAATATCTCCATCTTCAAGCGGAAACGCAGCTCCAACTTTTTGGGGGCTGAAAACTAGGCGTTTAGCCCAAACTTTTGCGTAAGCGAATTTTTCGCTAAAGTCGCTGTGAATGCTTTTGGCTAAATCATAAACCGTTGAACCTTTCTTCAGAACGAAGGGCTTCTCAGAAAAATTTTTCACATTCGGCTCTTTCGTGTAAACGCGGATAATGTCCAAGGTTTTGAAAATAGTTTCACCTATCTTTTCTAAGCCCTTTCCTGTCTTGCATGAAAATGCAACTATTGGAAGCTGAGTGCCCACATACGCCTCTAAAAGTTTCAAGTTTGCTTCAGCATTTTCCAAATCTATCTTGTTCGCGACTATGATTGCCGGCTTGTATGCAGTGCTTTCAAAAATAGCATCCTCAACTTCGTTTAAAGTAGCCTCACCGTAAATTTTAACAACCGCATCTGTAACCCTGTAGCCTTTAAGGAGATCCTCAACCTCTTTAAAAGTGCAGTCCAAAATTTTTCCAAAAACAATTATGCGTAAGCCAGCACCCATAAACTTCCTTTCGATTTCCACCCGCGCTTTAGGCTTACTGACAAGTATTCGAGTTTTCTCTAACTCTTCAAGAATTAGGGATATCTGCTCAATGGGGTCTTGCGCTAAATCCACCATCAATATTAGTCCGTCGGCATTTCTAGCTAAAGCCAATGTCTGAAGACCCCAAGCTCTTCCATCAGCTGCTCCCTCCATTAAAGCTGGAGCTTCAACCAGTTGAAATTGAATGTCCTCGTAGGGAAGCATGCCTGGAACAGGCTCTTTAGTGGTGTATGGGGCTGATGAAACCTCAACTCTCGCTTTTGTTGCCGTCGCGAGGAGACTGCTCTTTCCAACATTTGTCAAACCCAAAATAATGATTTGCGCTGCGCCTTCTTTTTCTATGAAAAACTTCGGCCCGCCTTTGCCAGCTTTTCTCCGCTTTGCTTCTTCAATTTCCCTCCGCAGGACAGCCATCTGCTTTTTAACTTGTGCACATAGTTTGGCTGTGCCCTTATGTTTTGGAGCTAGGCTTAGAAACTCTTGCATGAGCTGAAGTTTCTCCCGTGGATTTCTGGAAGCCGCAACCTCAGCCCATTTACGCTTGGCTTCAGCGGGTAAATTCGTCGGCATAAACTAGACGCCTAAAAATAATTCCAAAATAAGCTTTAATATCTGTTACTACTTTTGAAACCTCACGTAGCCAGCATCTAACTTTTCAGCTTTTCGTAGAAAAATTCTCCTGACACCGTAGGCGTATAGCTCCAGTCAAGCAAAAGTTTAGGAGACCATTCAGGACCAAAATTCCATGCTAACCACCCAATATTCTTTTCTTCTATATAATTTAGTAGGGGGCGAGCAAAATTTTCAACAGTTCCGCCGATGTTTGGATCGTCGGGATCGAAGCCCACCTCTCCAACCAACACGGGAACACGAGAGGCTGCATCTCCAAACGCTTCATCCCAGCTTACCATCCAATTTGTGTTATTGTAAATATGCACAGAATAAACTACATTCGATCTGCGAACAGGATAATCCATGGCATGGTCGATATGATATGAAAACTGCAGTCCACCTACAAGAACTATACGGTTAGGATCGTTTTCGCGAATGATGTCTATAAGTTCTTCAGCGAAGTTGCGCCATTCAAGCCATGCTTCAAGAGATATGTCGTCTCCAACACCGCCCATGCTGGGATCATCTTTTGCAGGCTCATTAAAAAGGTCATAGAACGCAATCCTTGTATCATTTGCGAAATATTTGGAAACCGTGTTCCAAAAATTTTTCAGTTCCTCTGGAGTGAACTCGTAAATGTTGCGTCTCCAGTTGGAATCGTACCCTCCGCCAAAATATTCGCCAGTGAGAGGCCAACCGCAGGAATGAAAATCTATTATTGAGTAGATTCCGTTTTTTGCAGCCCATTCTATCCCTTGGTCAAGGTTTTCTAAAAAGTATCCTGGTTGATTCTCTTCATACCATTTGTATGCCGCGTAATGAATTGGAAACCTTACAATTTTCACGTTCCACTCCTTCATTTTTTCAAAATACTCTTTATTCCATCTTTTATAGCAGTACATCATTTCACCGACACCGATGGAGTTTACGCCGCGAAAAATGATTCGGTTGCCATTTTCATCTAAAATTTTATTTCCTTGAACGTGAAGCGCTGGAAGTTCGCTTCTGTGAAACCCCTCAGGGAACATGTAAGGTTGAAAAGCAAGCAGGGATAGAGAAATAATAACAACAACAACCACAATTACCAATGCAAAGACAATTGCCTTTCTCATCGAACCCCTCTTCAGCGAGTTGCCTTCAATTTTTAGTGTTATAAATTATTAGGTTTTGTATGTCTCTGCAAAACACCATCTTCAGCCCAACGTATTTTTAACTTTTAAAGCTTTATTCGCAGCTCTATAAGCCTACACGACGGCCAAAGTGTTTTTAAAGGTTAATGGAAGAAGGAAATCGTCGAAACTCTATCAAAAAGCGTGATAAGGGATGAGAAAATGCCGAAGTTTAAAAGAGAGCGTTTGCTTGTTCCTGTTTCTGTTCCATGTTTTGACTGGAAAGGCGGCGATGATGAAGAGCCAGTGCGTAAAACCATTATCATCGCCCCTATTAAAATAATTGAATGTCAAGATGGAAGCATACAGGTAAGCTGGGGATGCAGCCGAGGAGCCTTCTGCACAGACCAAAACTGCAGATAAAGCAACGCAGCACAAAACGAATAAAACGCAAAAACCATTAAACGTGTTTAAGCGTTTCCGCTTTTAAACCCCAAAACTTAAAACATAAATCCTCCAATCTCCAACATTCAAAACACGCGCGCGTTAGGCATCCGAGAATTACGGCTTCAGCCTCTTCAAGTTCTTTCACAGAAACCGCATCAACCTTTCTAATCTCAACCTTCACTCCATTAACGGCTTTAGCGCCCTCAGCTAGTAGCTCAGCTGCTCTGGCAGTGTTTCCCGTTAAACTGTCATAAACCACCAAAACTTTAGGCATTTTAATTGTTATATACCCTATTTTATTCCACACTCCAAATCTCTTATCATGCTCACTTAATAAAGCTTTAAGGCATTGTGGCGAAGCTCGTAAACCACGCATGGCATTCTATTAATGCCTCTATTTGAGTTAGCGATGACCAATAATAGGGGACAATATTTTTGATTAACGCAGATTATTGATGTCGTAAAAATGGTGAATTTTGGGATGTGCCAAGGGTGTGGTTCTTTAATGTTTCAGTTTTGAGAAAAGCATTGTGGCGATCAAGGTTATAGCTAAGATAATTGCGCTTATTTCTGTCGCGGTTACGATGTTTTGATTTGTGCTTTGTTTTACTGCTATGCCTGACAGAGCCCATATTACCACCAGCCCATATGCAACGTATTTTCTTGTTAGTACAACTAGTATTGCAATTAATAAAGCGGTTATTGCGATTATGATGGCCCATGTTTCTGGGCTTATTCCAAAACCATCCCAGTTAATTGAAACCAGTGTAGCAGCCACATTTGCTATGGAAGCAATAGTAATCCAGCCAAGATAAACGCTGAAGGGCAGATGAAAAGCGATTTTTTCACGAAGCTGAACCTTTGATTTTCCGATTCCAAGGCGAAGGTAAATTAAAATTAAGGTTGCCAGAAGCAGGAACATAACAACAACTGAAAAGAAAAGATACTCAAACTGCCAAAGGAAAAGCCAAACAATGTTTAAAATGCTGCTCAATATAAACAGCCAACTTTTTCCCTAAATTCTCTTCCTTTTTCGCTTGGTAATGCCTGAAAAACCACAAAGACTCCCAGCAGGACATATATAACGCCCCATATTGAGAAAACATAGCCCGCAGGAGTAATAAGCGTCGGATTTGCATCAGAAACTTGAGCCGTAGTTTTGCCACCAATCAGCATAGTGCTCCCCGCCAAGCCGTTCACAAAAACAACAGCCACAAAAGCAACCATATTTAGCCATTTCAAAAGGGCAAAAGATTTTGAGGCCATTCAAATAACCCAATAATTTGTTCTTCCATCCAAGTATATAAAACTGCCTTCAATTGCCACGTTTAACAAGAGAATCGATTTAGAAATTCTTTTAACGATAATTAACAGAGTATTGTTGTTGAGTAGAAATTTAATTTAAAATATGTATTTTTAATTAGTAAATGCTTTAGGTTATGGTTGTGTTTGTTTAGTTTGTGGGAGGCTCCTTTATGGGCGAGTTAACGTTTAGAAAGGATTTGGGCAAGTTCCTTTATTGTTCAAGTTTGCTTGAGGAAAGGATTGCGAATGCTTATGGGCATATTGCTGAATTGGTCGATGATAGGCTTATTAGAGGTCTTTTAGGTTTTATTGCTCGTGATTCCTTTAAGCATGCGGAATGTTTTAGGATGGTTGGTGAATGGTTGTCTGGAGATATGGAGGTTTACTTTGAAGAGTGTGGAGAGGTTTGGGGTGAAACTTGGAAGACTTTCATGGCTGACGCTGAAAAGTTTCTAAATGAGTGCGATAAGCTCCATGGAGCATGTCTCGTTGATAAAGGGGTTAATGAAACTGGAAAGTTTTGCTGCTGAAGAATATTTGACGGTGATGCATGTAAAATTGATTGAGTTAATGGCAGATGAGGCAAGGGTAGATCTTGAAAATTTTAGGACACTTCTCGAATGGATAATTGAGGATGAGAAAAGACATGAGCAAATTCTTAGAATGGTTGAGAACGCGCTGGCTGAAAGGGAAAAATAAATCAGCCAGTTTTCAGCTTTTCCCATCGCTCGACATCGCCGCCGATCACTCTAAAAACTGGATTAGGCTCAATAGTTTTAGGGTTTAAGCCTTTTAATTCTTCAAGCTTTTTCTTATCCCGCGTTTCAAGCTTTTTCAATAAGTGAGCAAATTCAAACTCTAACTGCCCACAAGTTACCGCCAAAGCTCCTTGAAGCTTAACATCCCTTATCTTAGAATAATCAAACGAATAGCCCCTTCTTTTTGCTTCAACATAAATTTGAAAAAGATAAGCATCAATTAAATCGACTGGTTTCTCATACCCTTTAAATCTCAAAAGTTGAGGATGATTACGGTAGCCTTTTGTCTTGCCCTCGAAAACCCGCTTAGCCAGAAACCCCTCCCTCCAAACAGCAACTAAACCCACACGATCAAGATACTTAGGATGAATAGACCACAGCCTCAACTAAACACCATCAACTATACTGGCAAATCAACCCCTATATAACCTATTTATTCACACCTCTGCCAGGAGACACTAGCAGAACTTGGCGTGTTCGCGGTGTTCTAGAATTTCATGGTAACTTTCAATTTCTATTCTATATCAAATGAAAAGCTATAATATACGTTGTATAAGCTAAAAGGATTAATCCGCTTGCAGCGCGTATTTTTGACTTGCGCTTGTAGGCTGTTCTTGCTAGTTTTGATATGAATTCGGCTAGGATTCCGATGAAGAAGAATGGCGTTAAAACTCCTAAACAGAAGGTTAGAAGAATTATTGATAATGCGTTTAGCGATAGGAGGGGCATCATTGCAAAAAAGAAAGGGGCGATGCATGGATCGAGGAAATAGAATAGAAACCCTAAGATTAATAAGCCTCCAATGGTTAAGATGTATTTTCTGGACAACTTTTGAAGTAGAGTCTTGGATTCTATTGGTACAGAGAAAAATCCTAGCAGATTAAAACTTAAGATTACCGCTAAAATGCAAACTGCCCATGTTATTATATTTTGGAAAGAATAGAGTGAAATGAAAAGTAGGCTGCAGCTTAGCCCCATGATAAATGCGGCTGCGACGAAGCCTACTCCAAATAGCATTATTTGGAAGAAGCTTTTCTTTGCGGTGAAGGATTCCCCTAAAGTATAGCTTAGTATAAAGGATAACATTGCGAGTAAGCATGGAGAAAAGGTTTCTAAAAAGCCAAACGAGAATGCCAATGCCAATGTAGGTAGAAAATCTTTAGAGGGTTCTTTTATAAAAGAAGTGCTGTTAAGCATGCTGTCAATGACTTCTTCTATGTAGGTTTCGTTGAAGTCTCCTTCTATCTTAACGGTGCCATTTATAATTAGAGAGTTTGAGGAAACTTGATATAGCTTCTTCCTCTCAATTCCCAAAGGTGAAGTTGCGTCAATCCATTTGAAATCCGCTTTTCCTAAATATGCTTGGCTTAGGCGGGTAACTGTTTCATTCTTTTTTGCGAACGTCTCATAGGCTTTAATCCATGTGGGGCATGTTTCGCAATAGTTTGGATCTGCATGGGGGTTCCAATAAATAAATTCCACGATTAAAGGGTTTGTTGAGCAGCTTAATTGAACGAGTAATAATAGTAGAGCAATAGCGGAAATTGTTAACTTGAGGTATTTAGCCTTTGGCAAAAGCATCCCTGTGTGGTTATTTCTTGGTTCTTTTTCGTTTTTGAATCATTACTGCTGAAATTACGATGATTAGTGTAGTGGCAAATACGCCTATAGTTATGAGTGCCCATGGGAATTGGGCAGGCGGTTGCAGTGGTGTTTGTTGTTGTGTTTCCAGTGTTTTTGCTGATACTTGGTTTGAATCAGCAAATAGCCCTCCAGTGTCGTAAACTCTTATTGTGAAATAGTATGTTGTGTCAGCTGTTAGCCCCTTCACGGTGTATGATGTCGTTGATTTTGTTGTTATAGCGTATATTGGAGTCCCAAGGCTTCCAGCGGTGTTTGACTGATAGATTGTGTAGTTTTTGAAGTCTGCGTCGATGCTTTCTGTCCAGCTCAGTTTCATAGAGTTTTCAGTAATTTCAGTTGGCGGGTTTAGAACTACCGCGGTTGGGGGCAAGTTAACGGGTGGTGGTGCAGCGGCTAGTGTTTTTCCGCTTACCTGGTTGGAGTCAGCATAGAGTCCGCCCGTATCGTAAACTCTTACTGTGAAGTAGTACTTTGTGTCAGCTGTTAAACCAGTTACCGTATAGAATGTTGTGGACTTTTGTGTAATTGTATGGATCGCTGTCCCAAGGATTCCAGAGGCGCTTGATCGATATATGGTGTAGTTCTTAAAGTCTGCGTCAACGCTTTGCGTCCAGCTTAGCTTCATCGAGTTTTCGGTAATATCTGTGGGCTGGTTTAAAACAACCGGTGTTGGGTATAAGTTAACATTTATTGTTTGGGGGTTTGTGGTTGGGTTTGCGGCTGGATATGTGGCGTAGTTTGTTCCATCCGTAGCGTTTATATAAAACTCTATGGTGGCGGTTGTTACTTGGGATGCGGGGATTGTAGCATTATAGGTGTCTATACAACCTGGGCATATGGTCATAACAATTTTAGTATAACTCTGCTGGCCTGCCTTTCGATAATATAATGTTACTTTTTCAACCTTAAAATTGTCAGTTACTATAGCGTTAATTGCTATTGGTTCATTTTGGGTTATTGGCCTATTTTCATTTAACGCGTTGGTTACGTCAACGTAGCCTATTTGTGGCGGCGTAGTGTCAGGCGGAGCGGTAACAGGCACTTCAGCGTTGAAATATGTAGCTCCAGAAGACAACAGTATAAAGGAACCGTAGGCATACACCCTGTAGGCTATGGCATGTAAGCCTGTTATGTTTGTATTCAGGATTATGCTTAGTTTGACTTTGTTTTCTCCAATAGTAAAGGTGTGGTTTGCTTCGCCTTCGCCCACGATTTTATCCTGCGGATCGAAAACCCAAGCCTTAACTAAGCCTTCAAAGTTTCTATTAGCATCTATGATTAAAGTGAGGGAGATGACATCTCCGTTTGAGTATGTTTTGTTTTCAATTTCTGAGCTTATTATTCTTGCTGAGTAACCTATAATGTCAACTGGGTAGAATGACTGGTAACCTTCAAAAATATAATTTATCAAGTAGGTTCCAGATCGCAGTTTTGGGACCTCGAAAGTGAATATATGCATGCCTGAAGAAACAGTTGTGTTAACGTTTAAATTAGGAGCTGTCATGGTTAGCTGACCTTGTCTAGTGACATTGGCATAAACTGTTACGGTTTCGCCTATTGTGTAAACCTGTTTGTCAGTGTAGAGGATTATGCCGGCTGATTCTGGTGTTTTAGGATATATGTATAAGGCGTTTATGTAAAGGGCTCTTCCTGATGTCATGTAAATTGAGTAGGAGAGTTTTCCAGCATCGAAGACAACGGGCACACAAAAAGTCAGTTCTTTTGTTTCGTAGCTTGAGAGGTTGAAGTATTTGATGGCTTCGTAGCCGCCGAGGACAACTCTTGAGAACAGCGTCAAGTTCATTTCGCGAAGATTATCGATCCTCAAGATTAATGTGGCGTTTTCTCCTTCTTCATAAAGCTTTTTGTCAAGCCAGGCGTTAACCGCTATTTTTATGCCTTGAACAAAGAATTTTACTTCGTATTTTTTGCCTCCAATTTCAAATATGGCTTTATAATACTTTTCTTCTAGGTCGTCGGGCACTTCAAAGCTGAAGCTTATGCGCCCTTCTCGGCCTGGAAGTATAAATGTGCTGTTGGTTAGCTCTGTTATACCGGGCACGGTTATGTTTGCCTGAACTGTTCCAGCTGTGCCGCCTATATTTTTAATTATTACTGTTAGGGTTGCTGTCTGCCCTAACTGGAATGTTTCGTTTTCGGGTAGAGTAGTGACTATAAACTCGGCTGGTGTTTCCACGTTTATTGTTGCGTTTCCTTCTTGGAACGGTGTCTGGTAGCGAAGCAGGTATTTTCCTTTAGTCAGGTTGAAGTTAACCGCGTCGATTATGCTTTCGCCAACTGGTATGAATATTGTTTTATTGACGGTTTCGCCGTTTATTGTAAAAGTTATATTAAAACTTGTGTCAAGTATGCCTATGTTGGTTAAATTGTAGGGGATATCCACGATTCCTTCAAGGTAGAAGGAGTGGGGGTATACCGCCATCTGAATGTTTTCGCCGAAAATTACTTCTTTCTGGATTAATTCGCTGTAATCTCCAGTGATGGTGACAGTTAATGTGGTATTTTTGTTTATAGTTATTTCAGTTTGTATTAGCGTTGTCTGGTTAGCTGGAATCGTTACAGAGTATTTATGTCCGTTTAATGTAACGTTTAGGTTTGCGGGCAATTCTCCTTTATTCTGGATTTCCAAAGTGACTATGAAAGGTTCTCTGCCGACGACATTGGGCGCAATTAGGGTTATGTGTATCTGAGGTTCGGCAATGCGTATGAATTCTGTTGCGGTGAATCCATCTACGCTCCCTTCCAAGGTGAATGATGTGTTTGAAAAAGTGAAAAGCGTGTATGGTCGGGAGTTGTTTGGTTCTAATGTGAAGGATTCTGAGTAGATTTGTGTTTCGTTCTTCTTTATGGTTAGAGTCAGGGTTTTCGCTGTGTTTCCTCTGTTTTTCACTTCGCCGTATATGGTTATGTTCTCTCCTGGTTTGTAGATTTTCTTGTCGGTTTTCATTATCAGGTGGATGTCGGATTCTGTTATGTAGAATGCGTATGTGTCCCAGGCGATCATTTGCGTTGACGAAGAGTATAGTCTTGCTGTTAAATAGAACTTTCCAGTTATGCCCAACTGCCCTACGAAAGTGTTTAGGCTTAATTTATCCACTACGGTGACATTGAGGTTTCTCTCCCATATTATGCTGCCTTCTCCTTGGCTTGGCGGGTCAGGGGCTGAAGGATCGTCAATTATGCTTGGCACATTTATTTTAAGGCTGAACGTAATGTTTAAAACTTGTATTTGGAAGGGCGCCCAACTATTTGGTTTTATGAATGGATAGTTGTCTTGGCTGTTGGAGTCTATTATGTATGGCGTGTCGCCTATTCCGTCGCCATTATTGTCTACTCCTGTGTAGTCGCTCCAATAGTTTCCGCCAGAGGGGTAGCCATTATCCCAAATGCTAGCTCCATAGTCATATACTTGTCTTGATGTGTTATTTAGGAAATTGTTATGGTATATGCGGTTATTGGCTGCGGATGCTGAAACCGTAATTCCTATTTTGTTGTATGCTATTGTGTTGTTAACTATAGAGTTGCCGTTTGAATATAGGATTATGCCTTCCTGCAAATTGTTTCTAATAATGTTAGAAGCTATCGTACTATTAAATAATGAATAGCCGTATATTCCTATGTTATTATTTTCTATGTTATTGAGGTATATGCCGTTGTTGGCTGGGTAAATATTTTGATACTCAGAGTATATTCCGTGATTGTTTCCTGTTATGATGTTGTTTGCTATTGTGTTGTTTTTTGCGCCTCCTAGGTAGATTCCATAATACTTGTTTGACTTTACAGTGTTTCCGATGATGGTGTTGTTTGCGCTGCGAAGCATGTGGATGCCGCCGTAATAAGTGTAGTAGGCTCCGCTTCCGTAAGCGTTAAACTCGATGGTGTTGTTTGCTATGAATATATTTATGCTGTTTACTTGCGCCAAATAAATGCCGCTGTATCCGTTGTATCCGATTAGGTTGTTTATTATTGTGGTGTTTTGGATGTTTTCTAAGTATACTCCGTGTTGAGTGTTGTTTCTTATGATGTTTGAGGCTATAACATTGTTTGTTGGTGGAGTGGTTGGAGGAACAGTTGTTGGAACGTACAGATAGACGCCGTGTGCGTTCTTTTCTACAGTGTTATTTACTATAAGATTGTTTTTTGATTGTGAGGTTGTTATACAGATGCCGCTTCCCTGGCTTGAAATTATTGTGTTATTAAAGATGAGGCTATTCATAGTGTAACGCATGTAAATACCATGTTCCCTACTCTGCGCAACGTGGTTGTATGCTATTGTCATGTTTTCATTTGGATAATAGCTACTTAAAGCGTTGAAAGATATTCCATAAAGGTTATCGATAAAAGTGTTCTTTGCTATTATGTCGTCTTCTTCCGTGTAAATGTAGATGCCGGCGTCTATGCTGGATTGCAACGTATTCTTTACGGCTATGTTTTGGTCACCGCGGGCTAAATAGATTCCGTAGTAGCAGTTGGTTATGGTATTATTGAATATTATGTTAGAGGAACTGAAGGTTAGGGTAATCCCGTAATGCCCCATGTCTTGTATTTCATTGTTTATTATTATGTTGTTGTGGGCATAGTTTAAATAGAGACCATAGTCGTAGTTTATTATCTTACAGTTTTTAATGGTGACGTTGTCGTTCCAACCGAAAGAAATGATTGCATACCCCGTCTTGTCTATTCCGTTGAGCACTGCGCCGTTACAGTCGAGGACTATGTTGCTTGCGTTTATTATTAATACTCCTTGGGTTCCAGCGTCTTTAATGCTGTATGTTCCTTGGCAGAGAACCGTGTCTTCGTTTATGTACATGTCGTCGTGGGGGATGACGCATGGTTTCTTTCCAGAAATTTGAAGGTTTAATGTCGCATTCTGTATCATTCCATCAAGGTTCTCAATTTCAGTTTTTACAGTTATGTTTTCCTCGAGGGAGTAAACCTTTTTATCGGTTTCAGACTTTAGAACGGCATTCAATCCTTCCACATGGATTATGAAGAGGTCGCTTGAATTTCTCAAATTATTCAGGTTTTGCAGATCAACCTTTAGGTAATATACGCCTTTCACTGCGTTGTTTGGAAATGTGAATCTAACAGTTGTTTTTTCTCCTGCTTCGAGGCGGCCTGAACCTGAACCTTCGTAAAGCTTGATGGTGCCGCCAACCAAGGGGAAGTCGAACAGTTGTAAAGCGTAAATGTAGTTAGCTGCTGAACCGCCGATGTTTCTTATTTCGACGCCGATTCTCTCTCCCAGAGCGTAGCTTAGCTTTTCAGGGGTTGCCGTCAGCATTGAAGGCGGTTCTGATATTAAATAATAAATTAAGCGTATTGTGTTTTTCCGTGGATATGGTGGGCTTAAATCTTCCAACTCGATGTTTATCCAGAATATTTTGTAGAATCCGTCTTTTATCCATTGGGCAGGGGTCATTTTAACAACATCTTCGGGTATAGTGTAGCTTCGTGTTATGGATTCTCCAGCTTGAATTGAGCTTGCTCCCGCTTCTTCGTATATAATGTGGGTTGTGGTTGGGTATCCATATGAGCCGAAGACTTTAATGCTGTATGTGTAGTTTGTGTCAACTCCGCCTGTGTTTTGGATTCTTAACCCTAACTCGTTACTTTTAATGATTTCTTCAATAGGCTCAGCGTTTAGGTATGAACCTGAAACCCAGAAAAGGTATCCGCGTGTGATATTTTGAACCTCAAAATTAACGAGTATTTCGTGGTAGCCTGGATCGATCGAAGAAGGAAGGATAACCTTCATAATTAGGATCCAATTTTCTTGTTGAGGAGGTATTTCAATAGCCGTTATGTTTGTGTATCCAATGTCTGGAATGTTCACTTTTAGCCTGGAAGATGTTGGATTTGAAAGCTTGTTGAAAAAGGAGAACGTCAAAGTCATCTCATCTCTAACTTTATATTGGGATTTATCCGATGAGAAGTTCATTCCTGCGAAGGGTTCTACATAAAAGTACTTACTCACAGGTCCCCACTCCCTCATTTCCAGCACTGAAACTTCTCTGCCGGCGATAGTTAAGAGAAAATCTGCTTGTATGCGGTAAAATGGCGTGCGAAGACCCAAAAGCGTTAGCGCTGTCAAGTTGACAGTCGCTGGAAGGGTGAACCTGATAGTTGAGCTAACTATTATTGGTCCATAAATTGCAGGTGGAACTTCTAGAATTCTTTCTTCTTCAAAGAAGAGGTCATCAACAAAATCATAAACTTGAAACTTAAGTTTTAAACGGTTAGCTTTCGGGTTCTCACTTACAATTTTAACAGTGGCTGTTACATTTTCTCCAACATTGTAAAATGTCTTGTCTAACTCTATCGCCTTTACACCGTCAAAATGATACGGGACTCCTCGCGGCCTTAAATACCGCTCACATTTAGATAGAACATAATATCCATCCCCTAAAATGCCTTTTGTGTATGTTCCATTGAAGACCGTCAAATACAGAAAGTTGTACTGGTGCCAATTAGTAAAATTGTAGGGTTTTGCTATGTCGGGTGGATCAAAACCAAAAGGCCAAACAAACGTGTAATTTATGTAGCTGACAGCTGCTATAGTTGTGTTAATTATGACATTTCTCTCAAGGTCAGGTCCAGGGTAAACAACATGTGCGCCAGCGCTCTCATATATTCCCCATATACTGTATGGATATCTGAACCAAAGACCAAAGGCAATTATTATGTTCTGCGTTTTGTTTCCATGGTTCCATATATGTATAGTGTAAGTAGCATTTTCTCCCATGAAGTATGCCTCTTCATCTGTTGTTATACTTGAACGGATATTCATACTTGCATAGGACCATCCATAAGGGTTCTCATCGTAAAGGCTTACCGCCAAAAAGAGCGAACCTGTTCTAACTGTTATGCCGCTTAAAGTTTTAATTTGATAGCTTATAATCCATATTCCAAGCGAGTCAGGAGTAAAAGTAGTGTTTATCAAAACTGTTTCTGAAGGCGAAGCGTAAAAAGATATGTTTTCAATTTTTCTAACAGTCATGGAAGGCCTGTATCCATAGCTTGTCCAATTTACGCTGGGGCTTATAAACGTCAGTTCAGCCGTAAATGAGGAAAAATCGTTGATGTCCACATCTAAGGTGAAGGCGCCATGGTAGCCACTCCAAATCTTTCCAGACCCGTTATACAAAGTATAGAGCACCATCCAAATTCCAGGGCTGGAGGCGCTTGTAGTTGAATAGTTTAAGTTGACTATTCTCCAACCGTTAGGCGAAATAGAGGCTGAGACATTCAAATACCAATAGTTGTAGTAGGGATCAATAAGGGTGAAGACAACCCTACTTGCTGCTGTGCTGCCATAGTTTGTCACGTTAACGGGGATTGTGACAACATCACCTCTCCTGAATTTTGGCCATGAAGGCGAAAAGGCTACTGGATTCATAAACGGTATTTCAACCTGCTGTTCATTGATGTATGAAAAAGTATAAGTTTCAATTTTGTCCTCAGACAGTGCCCAAAGCACCATGTCTCTGAGGATAGCCACTTCCTCAAGGCTGTACTGGCCGTAGAACCACTGGACGTCAGAGTACAATGTTCCTGCCAAAACATAGCCCTTTTCATACCCGTAAAGAATCAGGGACGGCGTGCCTGATTTAGCCCTTGTTAAGATAGTTATAGCGTTACTTGGAAAACTGGTGAAGAATCCATCGACATGGATGCTTATAAACCCACTTGCTTTCAGCTCTTGTCCTGAAACGATTGGATGGTACGTGCTGATTATGGAAGAGAATCCCCAGCAGCTTTGATCTTCAACCCATCCAAATCCTCTAACTTCTCCTCCAGGAAGCACGCCATAGTCAACTCCTCTCTGTTGAGAGAAAACGATTAGTTTGCCACCCTTACCCACATAACTTTCAAGGTTCTGCCTAGCGGAAAACGACGAAGTTAAACCATAAAAACCTCCACTAGCTACAATTAAAACAGGGTATTTTTTAGGATCTAAATACCCAAGAGAACTTAATGTAACTAGAGTATAAGACTGGTTAAGCCCTTCAAGGAAACTTGCAATTCCAGAGTAATACCCCCGATTTAAAACCGCGACGATCCTAGCGTTGCCTGCTTTTAAAGATGAGTAGGCGTTGTTTTGATAAGTTAAGGTTGAGACGTCATAGTTATCGTCTGGCATGTCCATGCCAGGATAGGTTGGAGGAACAACTGGAAAATTATCAGGGTTATTACATTGAGGGAGGCTAGGTTCAACCTCACATATATCTATATCCACACAAGTCGCACCGCCTCCATTCATCGCACATTTTTTGCCGGCCCCACAGAAACGAACACTTCCAGGCACGGTAACCCATTCACATTCCGAAGAACATACCTGCTTTTTATAGAAAGTATCATCTATACACACGAACCTTTCTTCTCCAGGCTGGCATACTTGACCATAAGAACCCGGAGAAGCCGCACATTCGCCCAAACATTCACCAATCTCTTTGGCACCAAGCAGGTCAGCCAAAAGGTGACTTATGCTATATGCGCAACCAGTCTTCTCTGGAATCTTTTTAAGTGCCTCAAGAACACCTAATGCGCAGCCAATCCAATCGTCTACGTCATCTGTTATGAGGGCTTTCCCACAACTATAAATAGTCGGTAGGATTCCAGGGTCAACGCATCCCATAAGTGTCTCACATAGTTCCCAAATAATAGCATCCCAGTTTCTCTCTTTTCTATTAGTGCATTCCTTGACGCAGTCCCAGAAGCTGCAGCTTTCATGGTTGAAAAGCCCCCCTATCAACGTGAGACACTGCCCCTTCTCAGCTTGGTCTATGACAATAAAGTTACCTTCAACCATTTGGGCGATCACGTTTTCAAGAAAACCTTTATCCTTAAAGCCCCTAAACTCATGGTATAAATAAGTAGAACCCACCTTTCCATAAACCAAAAACATTGTTGGAAAACCTTCAACACCAAACTCTTCCAAGGCTAACTTGTTCCTCGCCTCGTTGATGCGGATAAAAACAACCTTTTCAGAATAGATCTCCTCAAGCTCATCAATTATAGCCTTCTCTAACTTGCAGAAGTGACACCAGTCAGCATAAAAATAAAGAAAAACTAAACGCCCGGAAGACAAAACCTTATCAATAACAACATCAAGAGAACCGCCAAAACCTGTTTCTTCAAATGCTAAAATCTCCGCTTTAATATTAGCCAAACCATCTTCAGCCCTAACAGGCTCATCTTCAACACCAACAAGCTCGTCTTCAGCCTTAACAATAACACCATTTAGCTCACCAACAACACCACCCCAAAAAATTCTAAAAGGCATAGAAGATACCATAAGCATAAAAAACAATAAAAGAACAACAACTTGTCGTCTCACTTTCCCATCTCCGTACAAACCACCACCAAAAATGGCTTGTACAGCTAAAATTTATTGCATCATATATAAAAATATTTAGAGAACTATCTTCTACACCTACCAAAACTAAGAATTCTCAAGTCTTTTCTGACACTGAAAATTCACTTTGACTTACATTAAGGCTCTTACAAACACCGTAAGAAATCATCCTATCAACAAAACGCTAACGCACCGTCAAACCGAAATTTTGAGTATCGTAACATTAAATGCTTTTTGAAAAATCTTTTATTGCTAAGTTTGTTCATTTAATAATGTCCAAAGGAAGATTACTTCAGACACCTTTTACATTTGTAGAAACTAACGGAAAGAGGCGATTTAAAGTAATAAATTTGTCTAGTGGGGGCGGTTTCTTTAGAGGGGTTCTTTTCTGGCTTTTTATGCGGTTTTTCGCGATGCTAGCCTTTGTAGCTCATAGTGTTGGCATATATTTTTGAAGCTTGATCTCGGCTAGTTTTCTGCCTATTTCACGTTTTTTCGCCACTTCCATGAGGCTTATGAAAATGTGGAGCACTTCGTCTGGAATGTCCGTCGTGGCTAAAAGCTTGGCTATAATCTCGTCTGCGTTGTGCATGTCTTTGAAGTCCAGCCCATAGTCAACAGCCAAGCCTTGCAAGGTTTCTAATTCATCCTTCAACATTATAATGGAGCACTTCGGGTTTTCAACGAGCTTGGCATACTCCCTCTTCAAATCCTCATAATCCGCCTCTTGCGGTGTCAACTGGCAACATTCAAGCTATGCTAGGCGCCTCCTACTGATCAATGTTTTCGTGCTTCGACAAAGTGAGAAGGAGAGCTGCAGGTTTATAAAATATGATGAGCGTAGAATAGGTGGAACAGTTATAAGTTATTACCGAAGACCTACGAGGTTTTCAAAGTATGGATAATAAACGCAGAATTATGATGGTAAACTTAAAATAACTGAATAAACAGTTGTGTAAACGAATTCACTAAATTTAAAGGGAAACTGAAAAGAGTTTAAAGTATGGAGGAAAAAGAATGAGTAAAACAGAAAAACCCCACTTAAACCTAGTGATAATGGGACATGTGGACCATGGAAAGTCAACGACCACTGGGCACATGCTATACTTGGCAGGCGTTATTGACGAAAGAACAGTGAAAGCCTACGAAGAAGAAGCCAGGAAACTAGGCAAGGAAACCTTCAAGTTCGCATGGATTCTCGACAACCTAAAAGAGGAGCGGGAAAGAGGCTTAACAATAGACCTCAGATTCCTAAAATTTGAAACCAAAAAATACTACTTCACGGTTATCGATGCCCCAGGCCACAGAGACTTCGTTAAAAACATGATTACAGGTGCAAGCCAAGCAGACGGCGCCATACTCTTCGTCTCAGCAAAGCGAGGAGAATTTGAAGCTGGCATAGGTCCAGGCGGACAAACACGGGAGCACGCCTTCTTAGCCTTCACCTTAGGCGTCCACCAGCTTGTAGTCGCTGTTAACAAAATGGATGATCCAACGGTTAACTGGAGCGAGGAACGCTACAACGAGGTTAAAAACGAGGTCAGCAGAATGCTCAGGATGGTGGGCTACAAGGTTGACAAAATATCTTTCGTTCCCACTTCTGGTTGGACAGGCGACAACCTAGTTAAGCCAAGCGACAAAATGCCATGGTATAAAGGGCCAACTCTAATTGATGCTCTGGACTTGTTTGAGCTTCCTCCAAAGCCCTTGAACAAGCCTCTGAGAATTCCAGTTCAGGACGTTTACAGCATAACAGGTGTGGGCACAGTTCCAGTGGGCAGAGTTGAAACAGGAGTTCTTAAGGAAGGCGACACAGTCATATTTATGCCGGCGAACAAGCAGGGTGAAGTAAAGTCCATAGAAATGCACCACACAAGGATTCCAAAAGCTGAGCCAGGTGACAACATAGGCTTTAACGTGAGAGGCATAGCGAAAACGGACATACGCAGAGGAGATGTCTGTGGACATGTTGCTAACCCGCCGACTGTCGCAAAGGAATTCATCGGCCAAATAATTGTAATTTACCATCCAACGGCTCTGGCAGCTGGCTACACGCCGGTTCTCCACTACCACACTGGGCAAATCGCTTGCAGGTTTACAGAGCTCATAAGAAAAATTGACCCTCGTTCAGGACAAGTGGTTGAGGAGAAACCCTCCTTCTTGAAAACTGGAGACGCTGCTTTAGTGAGAATGGAGCCTCTACGTCCAATAGCCATTGAAACATACTCAGACTTTCCAGAGCTTGGAAGATTCGCTGTCAGAGACATGGGCACAACCATAGCCGCGGGCATCATAAAGGAGATAACGAAGAAAGGCCCATAACATCCCCCTTCTTTTTATGTCTAAAGCAGAAAAGCTAAGCATTAACTGTAACAGCCAAAGTGCTTTTTGCGCTTGGAAAGCTTTTGCAGCTTATTTAAAATTCAAACTGGATAAATATTCGTTATACCGCAAGAGAAAATAGCATCGAAATTGTAGGATACCATTTTAGAGTTGAGGCCGTTGTCTGAAGATGAAACTTTAATTCCATATTTAAGGGAAAAAAAGGGCGGCGAACAAGAACCAACAATAATTGTTGACAGCCGCGAGGCGAACAGCGCCACAAAGGTAGTTAAAGGCCTTAGAGAACGCGGTGCCACTGTGAAAATTGAGACGTTAGAAAAGGGAGACTATGTTTTATCAGATGTTTGCGCTGTTGAGCGAAAAAGGGTTCAGGACTTTGTCTATACGCTTACGCATCGTTATCTCTTCGAACAGCTTTTCAAGCTTAAGGAGGTTTATCCAAAAGCGTTAATCCTCTTGGAAGGATATATGCCCATAATCTACAAGTTCAGCAGAATACAACCCGCCTCTGTTTGGGGGGCATTATTCAACCTGGCAAAAAATGGAATCGCCATAGTAAACACCACATCCTACAAGGAGACTGTGGACTTCCTTTACATAGCTGCCCGCCAAGAACAAATAGTTGAAAAAAGAACGCCGACGGTGCATCCCGTCAAGAAATGCGAAACCATAGCGGATGCCCAAATATTCTTTGTGGCAAGCTTGCCCAACATCGGGAGAGAAAAAGCTATAGCAATCCTTAAATCCTATCAAACCCCGTTAAATGCTTTCCTAAACGTGGAAGAGTGGCCTAAAACAGTTTATGGTCTTGGGCCGAAAATAAGCAGCAGAGTGAAAGAAGTGTTGAATACACCGTTTAAGGGATGAAAGTTCAATGGATGTGGAAATCGCTACAACAAAAAAGGTATCAGTACTAGGGTTAGACAAGCGTTCCGTAGGCGACATTGCATGGTGCGCCACAACTTATGGGGCTAATAGGCTTTACTGGATAGACGGCTATCTGCTATGCCTAGAAGTCTATGAGAAGTCCTTTGAGCAAGAGTTGAAAAAGAAAGAGTTCCCCATAAGCCAGATATGCTACGCTGAATTTCCAAAATATGAAAAAATTTACGAGGTTGACAAGAGTCTCCAAATTCCCGTCGTCAACGTTTCAGACATGAAAATATTCAAGAACCTATTAAGGGCAATAATGGAAAACGAGAAAGAAGAGAAACAGACCTCAAAAACACTTTGAAAGCAGTTTGGATTTACAGTTCTAAAGGAAACCCATAAGATTCCTTAAAAAATATTTCTTTTAACGCCTTTCTAGGCCTTGCCGGAGGATTCTCGTCTGGAACACCCACTGGAAGCAAGGCGACAACAGCCAAATTTTCCGGAATCTTCAGAACCTTTTTAACTTCTTCTTCGTTGAAAGCTCCAATCCAACATGTTCCATATCCAAGGGCGGTTGCAGCTAAAACCATGTGCTCAACTGCTATCATTGGATCTTGTAAATGGGGTATTCTGGTCTGGGAAAGCCTGTAAGGTGTTTTCGCTTTAGAAATCGTGGAGTCGCCTAACGCAACAATAACTGTGTCGGCGTCCGCAAGAAACTTTTGGTTGTTTGCAGCTTTGGATAGTGCCTTCTTCGTTTCTGGTTCTCTGACCACTATAAAGTACCATGGTTGACGGTTACCGCCTGAGGGAGCCAGACGCCCAGCTTCCAAAATCTTTCTTAAATCTTCTTTGGCTATTGGGGTTTGTTTAAACTTTCTTATGCTTCTCCTCTTTTCTATAACATCAAACACGTCCATGTCTTCACCCCTTCAAATGATGTTTGTGCCAATTTTTATATAAAGGCTTGTAAAATACAGAATACGTTTAGGCTCTGAACTTACTGGAATGTGAAAACTCATGCGTAAAACAATATTTAAAAAACTTGAAGCTGAAGGGTTAATTGCAAATTACAACCGCTTGAGGAAAAATCTCCCTCCAAAACTTCCTAAAAAGGTTTTCATCTGGGACGAAACCCTAAGGGAAGGCGTGCAAACTCCAACAGTCTTTCTGACCTATGTGGAGAAGGTTAAGCTGGCTAAGTTGTTGGATGAAATAGGCGTTTCCATAATAACTGTGGGTTTTCCAGCGATTTCCGAAGAGGAGAAAAACGCTGTTAGGAGAATAGCCAATGAAGGCTTTCAACAGGCGAAAATTGCTGCTTCAGCGCGCGCCGTCAGAGAAGACGTAGACGCATGTCTAGAATGTGGAATTAGAGAAATTTCCATATTTACGCCGTTTAATGGGCTTAACCTAAAATATAGGCTTAAGAAGTCGAAGGAGCAGGTTCTGAAGGATACGGCGGAATGTATAGAATATGCAAAAAAACACGGCGCCACCGTAGACTTCTTTTTGGAAGATGCTGGAAGAACCCCTCTTCAAGACATTCTGCAAATTTTTGAAGCTGCTGTAAAGGCTGGAGCAGATAGGCTTGTAATAGCGGACACTGTTGGGTTTTTGAGACCCCTTTCCATGCGCTACATGGTCTCCCACGTTAGGGACGGCCTCACGCAGATACTTGACAGAGAAGTTCCCCTTTCAGTCCATTGTCACAACGATTTTGGCTTGGCAACAGCGAATACCTTGGCAGCGGTGGAGGAAGGCATAACATATGTCCATACATGCATTGCGGGATTCGGAGAAAGGGCTGGAGTTGCGCCGTTAGAGGAAGTTGTTGTGGCTTTAGAGCTTCTATACAACATTGACACAGGTGTGGATGTAAAGAAGCTTTATAGGCTTGTGCAGCAAACAGAGAAAAGTTTCGCCTTGCCAATACAGTTTCACAAGCCCATAGTCGGCGAAAACGCCTTCTCCTACGAAGTTGACGAGCACGTTAATGGCATGCTAGCTCATCCGCTTATATATGAACCGTTCCCGCCTGAAATGATTGAGAGAGAAATTCAGTTTTACATAGGCAGAGGTGGCGGAAAACACTTAGTTGAGAAACGCCTAGAGTCAGCTGGAATAAAGGCTTCTAGTTGGCAGATAGAGGAAATAGTTAGGCGTATAAGGGCTATGCAGGAAAGCCTAGACAAGGGCGGCGCGCAGATGACGTTCTACCAAATTAAAAAGTTGATGAAGGAGCTGCGGAGAGGCTTAACTGAGGAAGAATTCTGGCGGATAGTTGAGCAGGTCACAAAGCAAAAGCCTAAAATTCAGCCTTCTCAAACCGAATAGAAAACCTCAAACAAATTTAAGCTCTTCAACAACTTTCCGCATCTCTTCAATGCTGAGAAACTTTGGATAGTTGTAAATTGGGCCGCTTGGTTTCTCGTTATAGTATGGACGATTGCAGTCTGGACATCCAGAGGTTAGGAAGGGTTCACCAGAATGGACGATTCGCTTTAGAGTTTTCTCATCAACCCCAAAGCTTACTATCCTATCTTTACCATCAAAAATCATATTTTCAAACATGGATAACCCGTAAAAAATTAGATAGCGAGCCATCTGCACTCTTCGATACTGTTCGATGGGCGGCTGCTTCCAATCCTCCAAGGCTGTTCCAGCCACGGGAGTGAAAGCGAAAAGCGCTGGCAAAACACCCATATCAACGCATCTTTGAATCATGCGCACCATTTCAAGTTCAGTTTCACCTAAACCAACAATTAAGTGAGTGGTGACTCTCCCCCTACCAAAAACTTTCACAGCCTCCTCCAATAGAGCTAATTGTTTTCTCATGTCATATGGTCCTCCAGCGGACGCTCCTTTAACCTTGTCAAAGATTTCCTCAGTGGCAGCGTCTATGGGTATTCCTATCCTTTCAGCGCCAGCCTCTGCCAAAAGCTTAATGTTTTCAAAGTTTAGGGGTTGGCATGACACTGAAATGGGAACTTTTACACGTTGGAAAATTGCCTCAACAAGCACTTTAAGATGGGTGAAAACTTCTGGATAGTTTAGGGCTTGTATGCAAACACGCCTTATCTTGCCTTCTTTAGCAGCTTCTTCTACACCTCGGAGGACTTGTGTTGTGGCAAATGCAGGCCACGAAATCCTAGAAAGCATGTCGGCTCTGCTACGGCTTTGTCTCGCCTGAGGGCAGAATCCGCAGTTTGCAAGGCATTTGCCATCCTTGTAAGTCATTAGGTAAGCCGTTGTTGGCGCAGCGTCAAGCTTTCCATCCAACAAATCCAATGCAATCGCTGAACCTAGGGAAACGCGAACTTTTTCAGGGATTTGTGTGTTGACAGGCAAGTCTCCACGCACTCATTAAGCGCATTTAGGGCATGTGATTTTCTGCTAAGGATTCTGAATTCATAAATATTTTTATTAATGCCAGATTAAACCGAGGTTTAGGCGTTGCAGTTGCGCAGGTCAAAGCTTGAAATCTATGAGGCTATACTGGAAACTTTGGCTAAAAGGCCCTTAAAAGTTGACAGCATAGCCTACAAAACCAGCATGGACTGCACAGCGGTTAGGCAGTATTTGGAATTTTTAATAAAGAATGGGTTGGTTGAGGAAAAATTTTCTGGTGATAAGAATTTTTACGCCATAACGGAGAGAGGCAAAGCCGTTTTCAGAGCGCTAAGCTTCCAAAAACGCCTAGATAAAATTACCGCGTCTATTAGGGCTATAAGTGAAGCCTTAGAAGCGTTGCCAACTCTAAAAAGTGATGAAAGGGAAAAAGAGTTCGAAAATGAATGATGACGTGTAAGCGCGCCTAAAACGAAAGCTATTAAATGGGCAATTATAGGCTTTACCTAGAGAGAAAATGACGCAGTTTTCGCCTGAAGATATCTGGCAGATGACCGCTGATGAACTATCCAAAGTTCTAGACAGCGGCATGTTTCTACCTAAAACTGGTAAAGTTCATTTCTACGCTCCAAGTTTCATGTATTATAGGACAAGCCATTATTGTTCTTCATCCAGGGATTTTCCAACAATTTCTGTGACAGGGAAAGGGTGCGCTTTAAACTGTAAGCATTGCGGCGGAAAGGTTTTAGAAACCATGTATCCAGCTAAGACTCCTGAAGAACTTTACAATTTATGTGCGAGGCTTAAAGGCGAAGGGGCTCTGGGCTGCCTAATAAGCGGCGGATGCCTTCCAGACGGTTCCGTCCCCATCGACAAGTTTATTGATGCAATTATGAAGGTTAAAAGAGAGTTTGGGTTAACAATTTTTGTTCATGTCGGCATTATAAGTTTTGAAAGGGCCAAAAGCCTTAAAGAAGCGGGTGTCGACGCAGCCTTAATCGACATCATTGGAGATGATGAAACAATCAGGGAAATTTACAAGCTTAAAATGACAGTTAAGGATTACGAAAACTCCTTAAAAGCGTTAAGCCAAGCTGGCTTAAATTTTGTA
>Ga0209102_1000483_pt1 | contig 26462 bp, 25 predicted proteins | sample ConPoolayeHmetaG_FD_185483 | JGI IMG/M metagenome (GOLD analysis project Ga0209102, IMG submission 185483) | Hot spring microbial mat communities from California, USA to study Microbial Dark Matter (Phase II) - Cone Pool mat layer H metaG... ...
TCAAAGTGTAAGGCTCGCTTTTTATGAGGTTAACATAGTCGGTGTTTTTCAAGACTATGTCGTCGAAAAGTTTTAGGGAGAACTTGGCGAATTCAAGGCAGCTTCTAACCATTCTTTCTATTTCTTGTCTTTCCTCTTCAGAAATGGGCCGTGCAATTCCACCTGGGATGCATGCGCTAACGGGATGCGTTGCTTTTCCGCCAAGTATTTCAGTTATTCTTTGTCCATAAGCCCTGTGTTTTATAACTTCCTTTCCTATTTCAAGGCCAGCCTTTTCAATGACGCCTAAAACATTGCGTTTTTCCGGAGGCGCGTCTGGTCCCACGACAAAGTCTGGGCCGCCCAGATAGTAGAAGTGTAGCGTATGGTCGTAGAGGTAATAGCCGCAATACATAAGCTCCCTAAGCTTCTTGGCTGGTTCTGGCGGTTCCACATTGAAAGCCGCGTCTAAGGCTTTAGCGCCCGCCATATGGTGGGCTACTGGGCAGACTCCGCAGATTCTCGTGGTTATTATGGGCAAGTCTTCGGCTCTTCTGCCCTCGCAGAACTTTTCGAAGCCGCGGAGTTCTGGAACTTGGAAGTAGGCTTCGTCAACATCACCCTCATCGTTTAGGAATATGGTTATTTTGCCGTGGCCCTCAAGCCTTGTTATGGGGTTTATAACGATCTCTTTCATTTCATAACCCTCCTTCGCAGAATCGAGTTGGCAAGGGAATACTTGTAGAAAGTACCAACAGGATCCACGATTTGCTCAATAACTTTTGGGTCGACAACTATTGAAGCTAAAGCACTTATCATTGCGGCACCTTGTTCTGGCACTCGAGGCGCTGGACCGCCGCATCCAGTGCATGGGACATTTGCCTTCAAACATTGGGCGCCGCAGCCTCCTCGGGTTGCTGGGCCCATGCATATAACGCCTTGGTCTAAGAAACATGTTTTGAAGTCGTCTTCGATTTCATAGACTCTTTTTACCTGAGTGATTTTTCTTTCCTTTTTCTCTCTTGGGCATTCGTCGCATACCGCTTTGTTAAGCAGAAAACTTGAACCTTTAGGAGGTAATTTGCCGCTTAAAATTGTATCCAAAGCCTCAATTATCCTTGGAACCGGAGGCGGACAGCCTGAAATAAAGTAGTCCACATCAACGGTTTGTGCCAATGTTTTAACTGTGTCGTAGAATTCTGGAAGTTCAAGTTCTCCCTGTGCAACCTTGAAACGGGTTTGTGGGGTCACATATTGTGGGTTATTTGTTGAGGGAGTTTCAAAGTATGCTCTTTCAAAGATTTTCTCCTTGTTCCATAGGTTGCCGAGGCCTATGACGCAGCCGTCGCAAGCGCATGAACCGAAGGCTACTAGAACCTTTGATTTCTGCCTCAAAAGTTTAGCCATACGCTCGTTTTCTTCGTTTCTTATAGCGCCGTTAAAGAAGCATACATCTATACTTTTATCAGGCATGGCTTCGACATCTTTATACTTAACGTCTAAGGCTACAGGCCAAAAGACAAGGTCTGCTTTTGCCACTACATCCAATATTTTCTCGTTTACATCCAATACAGCGATTTCGCATCCTCCACAACTCGCCGCCCAGTAAAAGGCAAACTTTAGTTTCTCCATTTCATCACCGTTTTGATAGTTTAAAGAAGCTAGATTATTATAGCTTCTATAATTTAAATTTAGTTGTTGTAAATAGAAAATTTATTATTGTTTTTTCATGTTAGGCTTAGGTGAAATTTAATAAAACAAGATGTAAGTGAGCTTGTGATTTAGCTCGCTTTCTTCGCCTCTCGTTGTTCAGTTTTTGGAGTTTTCTATCTTTTAACTTTGATAGCGTTTCTCATCAACATCAAGAACAGCCAGTTTCGCAGCCTCAATGTCCACAACCCAGCAAAGGGGAAACTTAGTCTTCTAGCACAATTGTTTCTCTTTTTTATAACTAATAAGTTCCTAAAGACAAAAGCTTATAATTTTTGTTACTAATAACTGAAAAAATAAACTCAAACTATAACAATCATTGGTGAGGCATTTGGAAAAGTTTGACAAAACTGATAAAAAAATTATTTCGTTACTTATGGAAAAGCCAGACATGACACAAACTGCAATAGCAAGTCATTTGAGACTTTCACAACCTGCTGTTTATGCAAGAATACGACGTTTGAGGAAATCTGGGATAATAACTAGAATAGTCGGTGTAAACTTAAAAGAGACAGATTTACATATGGCAAAAGTAGAAATAACCGCTAAAGAGCCGTGGAAGATCGTTGATTTTTTCAGTAAGTGCCCGATGTTCCTGAATGGATTTATCACTTCTGGAAGATATAATTTATGCCTAATTTTGGTGAGCGAAAAATTACAAGCAATTGAATGCTGTGTTAACCATAACTTAAGGAAAAACCCCGACATTTTGGACGTGGAATCTAACGTGATAGTGACGCCCACAAAGGATTTGGTCGTTCCGATTATGATATACTGTGAAAAGCTAGGGAAATCTCCTTGCGGAAAAATTTGTGCAGAACAGCCTTGTTATCCGGATGGAAAATGTTTAGGGTGCCCAGCCACAGTGTTCTACAAAGGAAAACTTTTATAATTACCATGATGCCCAAACAGAAACAGCTTATCTGACTTCTTTTCTTTCGCCTTATTAAAAACAAATTTGAAAAGGCAAAAAGGGGGATAGGTTATAAATTGACTATCCTTTCATAATTAAAGATTAAGTCGATTATTTCACTGTAATCTAAGATTTTTATTTCTGGATGAAGCAGTTTTGTTAAGCCTCGCAACTCAACATCCTTCTTAGCCACGTAAATGGGTATACCCTTTTTTATAGCACTGGCCAAATCCACATCATTTCTTCCTTTAGATCCATAGTAAACCGCGTCTTGCAACAAGCAGATTCCGATTTCATCGCCCTTATGTTCCAAAGCCAGCTGAATACCTATGGGGTCCATATCGGTTATGAAATAAAGAATTTTAGCCATAACCATCACCTAAAATGTTAAAGTGACATCGGCTTCCGCTATTATTCTGAGAATTTCATCGCGTTCCTTTACAACCACTCCTTCAATTAGGTCTTCTTCGGTTAATCCACGTTCTAACAATGAAACCTTGTCAATGTGAACGAGAAGAGGCTTAGCTTCTTCTAGCATAGGTCTTGAAAGAAATTCTAAGTGACGCTTGTAAAGTGTCATGTCCGTTTCTTTCAAAAAGGCGTAGACGCTATCTCCTATAGAGACTACTGTGGTGTCCATTGTGCTAACTGCAACAGCAGCTCTTAAGCCTTCAGCGGGAAATAGTGATCCGTGAGGTGGTTTTCTCAATATGACAACAATTTTCTTAGGCATATGCACATCCTCCTAGAAGACAACTAGGAATCTGTCAGATCCCTCCGCCATCTCTGCAAGGTCAGGTGTTCCGGCTTTTGTAGCGCCTTCTATTGTGTCCTTTGTTCCTCTAACGAGCATGCAAAGGGTGCATAAGCGTACTTCAACCCCTTTTGTTATTAATTCTCTAAACTGCTTCTCGATGTTAGTGACTCCCGGAACTTCCTTTTGAACGGTCATAACGCAATTGACGGCGTCCATGTAACAGAAAATCTTGACTTTATGTCCTTTTGCTAAAGCTGCTTTTGCTAATTCAACTACGGTTTCTGGGCTTTCAGACTGGTATGGACCAGAAAAGAAAAGAAAGCTGATGGTTGCCATCATTACCGCCTCATCAATAGTAGATACGCTGTCACCCAGCAGCCAATGATTATAAAGAAACCGGCAATTATGCTGCTTATTGCAAGTTGAGGTATTCCACTAAGTACGTGTCCAATATTGCAGCCATTGGCAATCACCGCGCCTATTCCAAGCAGCAAACCTCCAATAAACTGTTGCACAAGTCTTCCAGGACCAGGGGCTCGCAATTTAAATTCTCCTGCAATACCAGCCGATATGGCTGCTCCTATGACCACTCCAATAACAAGGAAAGTTTCCCAAGACAGCACATTCGCATCTCCTTTGACGAGCGCGCTAAGAAACGTTGACCAACCACCAGTTATTCCTAACGGGTAATTTCGTCCTGCAGCTGCCGAAGCTGGAAACGCTATCATACCAATTATTCCAATGACTATGCCTGTTCCCCACCATGGCCAACCTCGCTTGAATATTTTTTCATACAAGCTTCCTTCAGTTTTTTCTCTGCCTCCACGTTTCCAAGCCAATGCACCTATTCCCACAATTGCAATTACTATGACAATAATCCATGGATCTACACCTATTATGTTTGCAAGTGTTGGGCTTCGACTTGAGGGTGCAATAAGGGGTCCAGGATCAGTTATTGTTATCTTTGTCGTCGTCTCCAAATACGATTTTACTCCACTTAGCGCTCCTGAGCCAGTTATGACAGCTGACATCATATAGCCTAGTAAAGCGACAAGAGAGCCGACCATTCCCTCTCCGACTCTGTATGTTGTTCCGCTGGCGCATCCTCCAGCTAAGACCATGCCAATGCCAAATATGAAACCGCCAACTATGTTAGCACCCCAAGACAATGGTTTAGGATTAAGCTGTATGACCCCAAAGCTAGCCATTAGGTGAAAACCTATCATTGAAACTATTAGGGCCACTATGACAGCTTTGAGTAGCGTGTATTCTTTTAGAAGGAGTATGTCTCTGAAAGCAGAGTTCATGCAGAATCTGCCGCGTTGTAACGCGAAACCGAAAAGTATTCCCACTATTAATCCGGAAAGAATCGCTGTTGGCTCGATCAAAGTATCACGTTCCTACTTTATTTTTATCAGTATTTTCCACTCGCTTGCTCCTGTTTTATCGACTTTTAAAACCTAGTGGCCCATTTTCTTGACTGACTCGGGTATTCGTTCAACGGATAGCGGATAGTCAACGAGAACCTCTAGTATTTCACCTGATTTCATGCTTTTTACTTTTTTCTGCGTCATCACGTCTGGATATGGACATACTTCGCCTCTAACGTCTAAAGTCTCGGTTGGTTTTAATTCTCCGCTCATTTTCATCTCCTCGTGATTATAGATTATAAGCTTTACCATAAAAGTTATAATTTAAGCTTTTCTGTAGTAAATAAAGTTATTCAAAGAAAAATGCGTTACTTCTAACTCATATTTAACTCAAATAATTAGCTGTCGATTACTTATTACTTCAGTTTCTCTTTTGCGGTTTAGCGCGCGCTAAACTTATATCATATTTAAGTGAAGTGTTCAAATCGTAAAATTTACCCGCTTGAGGTTTCAGCCTTTTCCTGCAATGCTTGCTGCCGCGTCTCCATCTCTCTTTCAGTCTTTGAAACACTTTCAAACTCTTCGCTTTCAACACCCATTTCTTCTTTTAGGTTTAAGACCCCTTTAACAGTACCGTCTTCTTGGCTCTGCAGCGTAAACCCCATTTTCTTCGTCAGGTTTATGGCTTGGTAGTTGTCTGGAAGCATTATGGCATAAAGGGTTTCAACGCCCATGTCCTTAGCGATTTCAATGGCGTAATCAACCATTTTCGTGCCCAAGCCTAGCCCTTGCCAAGGATCAGCCACAATAAAGGCTATTTCACCCTTTTTTCTACCTGGTTCTAGGCTTACTCTGACAACGCCAAGTATCCGCCTACGACCTTCCTCGTTCAATTCTGCCACTATGGCTATTTCCCTGTCATAGTCGATGTTGCAGTAGCGCACCCTTACCTCATGAGGCGTATCCTTTATTATCTGGAAAAACCTGTAGCGGATGGATTCTTCAGAGAAGTTCTGGAACATTTCAAGCCAAAGCGGCTCGTCTTCAGGCTTTATAGGCCTAAGCAGAACTGTTCTTCCGTCTCGAAGCTTCCATAGGACTTCATATTTTTTGGGGTAGGGACTTATTATCAAGTGTTGGTGGGGCTCCACCTTCTGGAATATCAAATCCTTGTCTATGGCTATCCGCGCGTCTAAAACGTAAGCTTCTTTCTCGTTTATCAACAGCGGGTTAATGTCCACTTCCCTTATCTGGGGAAAATCTATAATCATCTGCGAAAAGCGTACAAGGGTTTCCTCGAGAAGTTTAATGTTGGCCGGCGGCATATTTCTGTACCCTTTCAGAAGTTGGTAAACTTTTGTTTCCTCCATTAGCCGCCTTGCCAGAGTTTGGTTTAATGGTGGTATCCCTATAGCGTAGTCTTTGAAGAGTTCTACGCCTATGCCTCCCATTCCAAAAAGGATTACAGGCCCGAAAATTGGGTCTTTTTTGGCGCCTATTATGACTTCGTATCCGTTCTTCTTAATCATGGGTTGAACGGTAACGCCTAGGATTTCAGCGTTTGGATTATACGCCTTAGCATTTTTGATTATCCGCTCAAAAGCTTCCCTAACTTCTGCTTCACTGTTTAGGTCGAGGGCAACACCTCCAGCGTCGCTTTTATGAGTGATTTGGGGAGAGAGAATCTTTAGCACCACTGGATAGCCGATTTGAGATGCTATCTGCGCGGCTTCGTCTGCTGTCTTTGCAACATAAGTTTTTACGACGGGCAAATCATAGTATTCAAGGAGTTTTTTAGCTTCAGCCTCTGTCAGCAGCTCTCGGTTTTCCATAACAGCGTTCCGCATAGCCACCAGTATTGGACGTTTTGGAGGCGAAATGTCAACTGGAAGTTCTTCAGGAGTCTCGTAAAGCAGTTCTAGGTTCCGCTTGTACTGGTACATGTAAAGGTATGTTTTTACAGCTTGCTCGGGTGTCGAATATGTTGGAAGGCCGTTCTCGTTTAAAATGCGGTTTGCCTCTTCTACTGCTTCGCCACCCATAAATGAAGTTAAAATTGTTTTATTGCGGTATCTCTCATTTTTGTAAACTTCAACTATGTCCTTTGCTATTTCAACAGCTTCAGCCACTGCTTGTGCAGTGTAAATAATTAGTACACCGTCCACATTCTCGTCCTTAAGGCAAGCCTCTAAAACTGCCCTGTAACGTTTAGATCCAGCGTCTCCTAAAATGTCAATGGGGTTTCCGCGGCTCCAGAAACTGGGAAGAATGCTGTTCAAGGTTTCAATGGTTTGCGGGCTTAACTTTGCAAGTTTGCCTCCTCTTGCTATAAGCGCGTCAGTAGCCATAACCCCTGGACCACCAGCGTTAGTGACTATGGCTAGGTTTGGCCCTTTCGGCAGAGGTTGAAGTCCCAGCACTTCGGCGCAGTTGAACAGATCAGCTATTTCTTCAACGCGGACTATGCCGGCGCGTTTAAAGGCTGCATCGTAAATATCGTCTTCGCCTGTAAGCGAGCCAGTGTGGGATGCAGCTGCCTTTGCGCTTTCACTGAACTTTCCAGCCTTAACCACAATTATGGGTTTTGTTCTTGCAAAGTGCCGAGCTGCACTCATGAATTTGCGCGCGTCTGTCATTCCCTCAATATACATGAGGATACTTTTTGTTTGAGGATCGGTGCCCAAGTAGTCGATTAAATCGCCGAAGTCCACGTCCACCATAGAACCTACAGATATGAAGTGGCTGAAGCCTATGTTCTCACTGATAGCCCAGTCGAGAATTGCTGCGCCTAAAGCGCCGCTTTGAGAGATAAAGGCTATGTTGCCGGGTTTAGGCATGTTTTTAATGAAAGTTGCATTCAGCTTTATGCTTGGCCTAATTATTCCCAAACAGTTTGGCCCGATAATTCGAAGCCCATACTTCTTCTTGATTTCAAAAATTTTATCTTCTAAGACTTTACCTTCCGGGCCGACTTCCTTGAAACCTGCGGAAATTATTATGATGCCTTTAATTCCCTTTTTCCCACATTGTTCAACTATGTCTGGAACTGTTTTAGCGGGAGTAGCGATAACCGCAAGGTCGACAGTTTTTGGAAGTTGCTCCACACTCTGATAAGACTTAATCCCAAAAATTTCGTTTTTGCGAATGTTAACAAGATATACTTCACCTTCAAAACCAGACTCAAGAAAATTCTTCGCCAAAACATACCCAACAGAACCTTCTTCATCGCTTGCACCAACAACAGCAACGCTTTTAGGATTAAAAATCTTTTCAAGATAAACTGTTACCAAGATTAACCACCCGCACGTTGAAGAACAAAACCAAGATTAAAACTTTATGCATTGAGGCAGTAACTTGTTCAATATGGATACGTAGAAAACTAGAGAATGAAAGTTGTTATGGGCTGTGTTTTCTAAACCGACAATTTAGGGGTTTTTCAATTTAGGATTTCTACAACTGCAAGTATAAAAATGGCTTATTTTTTACTCATTAAATATTCATGTATGGCCCTTGCAGCTCGTTTTCCAGCACCCATGGCGCTTATAACTGTTGCCTCCCCAGTTACAATGTCCCCGCCTGCGTAGACGCCTTCAAGGCTTGTTTTGCCATTCTCATCAGCCACAATCGTGCCCCATTTAGTGACTTCTAGGCCTTCGGTTGTGCGTTGAATTATTGGGTTTGGCGTCCGCCCAATGGCTATTATAACCGTGTCAGTGTCCATTAGAAACTCTGAACCTTTAATCGGAATGGGTCTGCGCCTGCCAGACTCGTCTGGAGGCCCAAGCTCCATGGCTATGCATTCCATCTGTTTAACCCAGCCTTTTTCATCGCCGATGAACCTTTTAGGGGCCGCAAGAAACTTGCAGATTATTCCTTCTTCCTCAGCATTTTCAATTTCCTCCTCTCTAGCTGGCAGTTCCTCTCTTGTGCGGCGGTAAACTATGCAAACTTGCTCTGCGCCCAAGCGAAGGGCTGAACGAGCGGAGTCCATGGCCACGTTTCCACCGCCGATAACTGCAACGTGCTTACCCACTCTTATTGGTGTATCATAATCTGGAAAAGCGTAAGCCTTCATGAGGTTAACTCTAATCAGAAATTCGCTCGCTGAGTATATTCCGCCTAGGTTTTCGCCTGGCACTCCTAAAAACTGCGGTAAGCCAGCGCCCGTTCCAATGAAAACAGCGTCAAATCCTCTTTCTTTAAGCAGTTCGGGAATAGTGTATGTTCTGCCAATAAGATAGCCTAGTTTAAACTCAACGCCTAACTTTTTGATATAGTCAACCTCTGCTTGAACAATGCTTTTTGGCAGACGAAACTCTGGAATCCCGTAAACTAGTACGCCTCCCGGGAGATGTAAAGCCTCAAAAATTACAACCTCGTGTCCAAGCTTTGCTAAGTCAGCTGCAGCCGTCAAACCAGCAGGCCCAGCGCCTATTATGGCTACCTTCTTTCCTGTTGGCGGAGCCTTTTCAGGATTTGTAAAACCTCTAGCCCTTTCCCAGTCAGCTAAAAACCTTTCAAGCCTCCCAATGCTTACGGGGTCACCGATTTTGCCGAGAACACAAAACTTTTGACACTGTTCTTCTTGGGGGCAAACGCGACCGCAAATGGCTGGAAGACTGTTTTTCTCCTTTATTTTTCTGATACCTTCCTCGTATTTTCCCTCTCTCAACAACTTGATAAAAGCTGGAATATCAATTTCAACTGGGCAGCCTTTCACGCATTGTGGTTTTATGCATTGAAGACAGCGGTTTGCCTCTTCAAGGGCTTGTTCTTCAGTGTAACCCAACGCAACCTCGTTAAAGTTTCTTCTGCGAACTTCAGGAGGCTGCTTCGGAATAGGCACAGCTTCCTTCTTAACTTTTGGTTTAGGCTTACTTTCTGCCACAGCCACATCCTCCAAGCTCCCATAAAACTGAGCTTAAACGCTCTTCCGGGAGAAGCATACGTTGGCGCTTAACTAGTTCCTCATAATCTACAAGGTGGCCGTCAAATTCTGGGCCGTCCACACAACCGAACTTCATGTGTCCGCCGACGGACACTCTGCAGACGCCGCACATTCCCATGCCGTCAACCATGGGAGGCATTAAAGTTACAATTGTGGGAATTTTGAAGGGTTTAGTAATTTCGCTTACCGTTTTTAGCATTGAAACCGGTCCCATGGCAATACAACGGTCAAAATTCTCTTTAGCCATAATTTCTTTAAGAAAATCTAAGCCTTTATACCCTTCAGATCCGTCGTCGGTGGCCACGTAAAAGTTGTGACTTAAAGCCTTAATTTCTTTACGATAGAACAACAGTTCTTTTATTCTTGCACCAATAACCGTTACAACAGTGTTTCCAGCCTCGCGTAAGGCTTTAACCTGCAGAAGCATAGGTGCAATCATCACGCCGCCAGCTACACATAAAACTTTGCCGAAATTTCTGATTTCTGAAGGATTTCCAAGGGGACCTGTTATGTTCCATATGTAGTCTCCTTCCTTCAAAAGTCCAAGCTGTTTTGTGGATTTGCCAACCTCGTTGAAGGCAAAGGCTATTGTCCCCTTTTTCGCATCGTATCCAGCAATGGTTAAAGGCACTCTTTCACCTTTTTCGCCTATGACAACCATGATGAACTGGCCTGGCTTAGCCTTCTCAGCCATTTCAGGGGCATAAACCTCAAACAGCTTAATTTTGGGCGCAAGCTCCTTAGCAGCGACGATCTTGTACACCGACTACACCTCCTTCTTTATTAGTTGTGGCGAGGTCTTAGGCGGCATAGCTGCAATTTTCTTTACGAAATCATCTAGCTTCTTTTCAAAATTGTTAATAAGCCGCGGTGAAGCCTCGAAAAGTTCAAAACGTTCCAGAAGACCCGCCTTTTTCAGGATGTCTTTCAGGACACCCATGTTCCTTTCCGCGGTGTCCCTGCCCTCCTGGAGTTTGCAGTCCTCAGCAGAACACACAACAGCCATAACTCCGTCAAAGCCGCACTGTAGAGCATTCACTACATGAACGGGGTCAAGTGCCTTAAAACATGGAACTTCAAGCGTAACTGCGTTCCTATTAAAAAGCATGCCTTCAGGATTGTCTAGAGAGGAAAACTCGGCCCATTGACAGCAGAAAACCAAAATTACAGGCGATTTTCCTTCAGCCTTCAGTTTAACAGCTGAATCCCCGTAGCGTCGTAGCACATCCTCAAATTCGAATCCCTTAACTTGAATGGCATGGTGTGGACAGACTAATGCGCATGCGCCGCAGCCCATACAATGCTCGAGGAGAATTTTGGGCGTTGCAAAGGGTTCTGCTTCAATGGCAGAGTATGGACAAATGAAAACACATTTGTCACAGCCCACACACTTTTCAGTGAAGTAGACAGCTTTACGCGAGTACTTAACAACTGTAACGGCGTCCCTCAAAAAACCTAAGTCCTCAAGCACTTTCTTGCCCAGCAGCAAGCGTCTAGTGTTGATTTTGGTTCCCTCTTTAAAGCGGCAAAATTCATCCTCACACTGAATGGAGACAACCTTCTTGACGCCTAAACCTAAGACCTTGAAGATAAATTCTGTTGGAACCCGCCCAGAGCAGGGCAAACGTAACGGAATATAATCCTTAGTGCTTAATCCTTGGCTTGCTAATATCTCTTCAATCTCATATGTGGATGGAGAATTTCCACGGCACATCAAAACTAAAGTGTCAGCATTAACCTTCTCTAACCTCTGCTTAACGTGGTCCACCAATTCGTCATAATTATAATAGACCATCTCTATCGCAAAAACTGGGCACGCGCTATAGCATATGCCGCAGACCTGGCATTTTTGCAAATCAATCTCTACTTTACCGGTTTCGGCATCCCGTTGAATAGCCTCGTAAGGACATATGGAATAGCAAATTAAACAGCGACTACAGTAATCTTGGTTTATACTTACTACAGCGACGCGATCTTCGCTCATCGGGCATTTCTCCAATATTCTGGCAATTGCGTAAGCGCTGATGAGCGCTAGAAGTTTTGAAAAAGGGATTACGTATGATATAATGTTTTTGGAACATTTTAAGGAAATTTATTATTGCGTATAATAATATGGTCTTCGGATATATCCATAAGCTTCTAAGGCGGCTGTTATGCCCTGTCCCACAGCGGTTCCAACTTGTTTAACAGGATGGTTTGTAACGTCGCCTGCCGCATAAACTCCAAGGATGTTTGTCCTTTGGCGAATATCAATTTTTATATAGCCCTCTTCATCCACCTCAACGCCTGCTTCTTTGGCTATTTGACTGTTAGGGTTTTCTCCAACTTGGACGAAAATTCCTTCGACAGGCAGTTCCTTAACCTCTCCGGTTTTCTTATCGTACAAAACCGCCTTATTTACCAGTTTTTCGCCTTTAATTTCCTTCAGCTCAGTGTTCCATAAAACTTCCACATTGCTTTTTCCGGTTAATGCCTTCACAAGGGCTTCTTCAGCGCGGAAAGAGTCTCTGCGGTGGGCAACTTTAACCTCTGAGACAATATCCGACAAATAAAGGGCCGTAGATACAGCCGAGTTTCCGCCGCCTACAACAAGAACGCGTTTGCCCTTAAACAGTGGGCCATCACAGATTCCACAGTGGCTGACGCCTCTTCCCTTAAATTCCGTTTCGCCTGGCACGCCCAACTCGCGGTAACTTGTGCCAGAAGCAATTATGACAGCCTTAGCACTATAAACGCCCCTGCTTGTTTTCACAATTTTATCCTCGCCTTTAAGTTCTAAGTTTACTGCTTTTTCAAATTCATGGATTTCTGCGCCTACGCCTTGACACTGCACCACTATTTTCTGCGCCAGTTCCATGCCGCTTATCCTTTCGAAGCCTGGATAGTTCTCAATTATTGGCGCGTCTGCGGCTGTTCCTCCAGCCATCTTTTCTTCGATGATTAGTGTTTTTAATCCGCTTCGCACTCCATAGATTCCAGCCGTTAAGCCGGCGGCGCCTGCGCCAATTATTATTAAATCCCAATTTTCCATAAGGGACACGCTTCGCTTAACTTTCTGCCAAACAAAATAATATGCCTTTAGCCCAGATTACTCATATTCAAAGTCTAGTTCCGCAATTTCCAGTTCATAGCATTCTTGGCAAAAACTATCATACGTCTCATATTCTTCTCTAGAGATTTTTCGTCCGCAACTTAAACAGCGGTGAACCTCTTCGTCATCTTCTTCCATTTTAAACACTTCAGAGCAAAATATGCTCCCATGGGTGTAGCCTATATTATTGCCAAAGCCTTTTCGTATTCGACAACCACGTATTTTTGGCCCTTTTTAACTACTTTGTGATCTTCCTTTTCTAGAAGCTGTTTTTGAGCTTCTACTCCGCCGGGATACTTTTCGTTTATCACTCCCCCAGCTTTCAGCGTCCGCCAATATGGCGTGATGTTCTTTTCACCTTTCATTTTCTGTTCTTCAGCAGCGTGGGCGGCGACCCATGCGAAAATTCCCGTGGTTATAGGACAGCCAATGGTTGCTCCATGCTTTTTGGCTATTGCGGCGCGGATCTCGTTAATGGTTATGAGTTTGCCTTTAGGTATGCTTTTCATTATTTCGTCAACCTCTATGGGCGCGGGAATAGCCACAGTGCCAGAACCCCAACGTTTACTCATTTTATTAGTGATTGGTTCAACCCTTGGCAGCCCCTTGTCATCTCTCAGTTTTTCACTCCAGCTTTTCCTCTTCGACACAAAACAACCCTTCTGATAAGATAACCTCAATATAATTAATAATATTTTTGATAAAACTCAGAACGCGCCTAAAATTCAAATTGAAGGGTGAGGGCAAAGGTTTAATGTCGGTCGTGAACAACTAAGTCATGGTGTAGATATGGGGGATAAAGTTCTCCGTCGATAAAAACAAAACCTTTAATACTTTTCAACACAGTTCAGAAAAATTTATGGAGATTCTGAAACAAATCGAGGAAAAATGGCAGAAACGCTGGGAAGAAGCTAAAATTTTTGAGGCAAACCCGGATCCCTCAAAGCCTAAATTCTTTATCACGGTGGCTTATCCATACCCGAACTCTCCGCAGCACATAGGGCATGCACGAACCTACACTTTGGCTGACGTTTATGCGCGGTATATGCGGATGCGCGGCTACAATGTGCTTCTACCCATGGCTTTTCACTACACTGGAACGCCTGTTCTAGCCATGGCGAAACGCCTCGCAGAAAGCGATGAAGAACTGATAAACGATTTCGTAAGCGTCTATAAAGTTCCAAGGGATAAATTGAAAGAGTTGACAAGCGCCCTTGCTATGGCCAGATATTTCCATGAAGAAATTAAAGAGGGAATGAAGCGAATAGGCTATTCCATAGACTGGAGACGTGAATTCACAACAATAGACCCCCAATACAACCGCTTCATAGAATGGCAGTTTCACAAGCTTCATCAAGCGGGGTATATAACCCGCGGAAGCCACCCAGTGGGCTGGTGTCCAAAAGACGGAAACCCAGTCGGCCAACACGACACTGCAGGAGATGTGGAGCCGGAAATAGGCGATTTCACGCTGATAAAATTTAAGCATGAAGATTGGGTTATGCCCACGGCTACTTTACGTCCAGAAACAGTTTTCGGTGTGACAAATATTTGGCTTAATCCAGAGGCTAAATATGTAAAAGCTTATGTTGACGGTGAAAAATGGATAATAAGCCAAGAATGTGCAAAAAAACTAACCTTTCAAAATCACAAAGTTAATGTCTTGGAAAGTTTTGAAGGAAAAGAGTTTATTGGGAAAACTGTTAAAAACCCAGTTACGGGCGATGAAGTTTTAATTTTACCCGCAGATTTTGTCGATCCCAAAAACGCAACTGGCGTTGTAATGTCTGTGCCTGGACATGCGCCCTATGATTATGTTGCTCTAGAAAACCTCAAGAAAGACTCGGCAAAGCTGAAGGAGTACGCATTAAACGAGGCAACTGTAAAAGCTATAAAAGTAGTTTCGATAATTGAGGTCCCTTCCTATTCGGATATTCCAGCGGAAGATGTTGTCAAAAGGATGGGCATTAAGGAACAGACGGATCCTAAACTGGAAGACGCTACGAAAGAGGTTTACAGACACGAGTTTCACAACGGAAAAATGAAGGCAAACACTGGAAAATACGCTGGGCTGCCAGTGGCTGAAGCAAAAGAAAAGGTTAAACAAGAGCTGATAAGTGAAGGCAAAGCCGCCATAATGTATGAACTTTTAAACAAGCCTGTCCGATGCCGTTGTGGAACAGAATGCATAGTGAAGATCTTTGAAGACCAATGGTTCATAGACTATGGCAACAGTGAATGGAAAGCCTTAGCCCGCAAATGCCTAGAAAAAATGAGGATTCTTCCGGAGGATCTCCGCACAGAATTCAACTATGTGATAGATTGGCTTCATGAAAGGGCATGCGCAAGAAAATCAGGCTTAGGCACAAGGCTTCCTTGGGACAAAGACTGGATTATCGAGTCGCTTTCGGATTCAACAATTTACATGGCATATTACACCATAGCAAGACACATAAAAGAACACCAGATACAGCCAAACCAGCTAACCCTAGAAGTTTTCGACTACATATTCCTAGGAAAGGGCGAAGCTGCAGAAATATCCCGAAAAGTTGGGCTAAACACTGAAATACTGGAGAAAATGCGCAGCGAATTCGCCTATTTTTATCCCTTGGACAGCCGCCACTCTGGACGCGATCTGGTTCCAAACCACTTGACTTTCATGATATTCAATCATGTGGCAGTATTTCCCGAAGAACTTTGGCCTAGACAAATAGTCACCAACGGCAGCGTGACAATGATGGGTGTAAAAATGAGCAAGTCCTTCGGCAACATAATCCCCCTGAGAGAAGCCTTAAAAATGTTTGGAGCTGACCCTCTGCGTTTAAGCGTCCTAGCAACTGCCGAACTTCTTCAAGATGCTGAATTCAGCCAAGCAGTAGCTAAATCCATGCAGGAAAGAATAGAACGCCTATACAGGTTCGTCGCCGAATTTTCCAAAGAAGCTGGAAAAACCGAAAAGGTTCCAGAAGAAACGCTTATGACAATAGACCGTTGGATGCTCAGCCGCCTTCAAGAACACATAAAAAAGGCAACAGAATTCATGGACATGCTGGCTGTGCGCAAAGCCATACACATAATTCTCTACGAGTTAGAACAAGACTTCCAATGGTACCAAAAACGCATAAAAGACCAAAAGGATAACCCTGAAAGAAAAACAGCCATAAACTACGTTTTCGGCGAAGTCATAAACGCCCAGATAAGAATGCTGGCTCCGGTGGCGCCCCACATATGTGAAGAGCTCTGGGAGATGATTGGCGGAAAAGGCTTCGTGTCCTTAAGTTCATGGCCAAGGGTTGACGAGGCGAAATTGGATGTTAGAGCGGAAGAAAACGAAGCCTTAATTACGGGCTTGCTGGAGGACACCCAAAACATAATCAAAGCAACAGGCATAATGCCTAAGAAAGTTTTCTATTACGTAGCAACTCAATGGAAATGGAAAATCTATAGGATGACGCTTGAAAAGGCGGTTTTAGGAAAAGTTACGCAGGGCGATTTAATGAGAGAGTTATTGAAGGATTCAGAGTTGAAGGCTAAAGCTAAAGAAGTGGCAGATTTCGCCGGCAAATTTATTGAGGAAATTAATCGAATGCCCACAGAGAAAAAGCAGAGGCTTCTAGAAATCGGAGTGTTCGACGAAAAACAAGTTTTGAAAGACGCGGAGGATTTCCTAAAAAGCGAAATTAATGCAGAAATACATGTTTACGAGGAAGAAAACGCTCGACGTTATGATCCTAAAAATAGAGCGCGCTTGAGTAAGCCTTTACGTCCAGCAATCTATGTGGAGTGAACACGTTAAACACCGGTTTTCTCTGGCATTCTGTAAAGCGTTTATAAAGATAAAACTATATTCAACAGTTTTACTATGAAATCCCAGTGGGGGTCCGTGGCGCAGCTTGGACAAGGGTTGAACTCCAGAAAGCGCGTCGGCCTTCTAAGCCGGAGATCCCGGGTTCAAATCCCGGCGGACCCGCTCTAAAACCTTTGTTGAATATATAAATGAGCATTATTATTTAATTTGGTCTTAAGGCCGTTCAATTTTTCTAATAATACTTATTTAGTGGTTTTAATTTCATAAAGCTGTAAGGCGATGAAGCTCGCCTTTAACCGCCCTTGCTTCTGCATGTGCAGGGGCTGATAGCTTCTACCAGCATCCAAATTCGCAAGAGGCGAATGTAAAATGCGCGAAGTAGGGCGGTTCAACCGAGGAAGCGGCACAGTTACAGATTTAGAAAGCGTATACTTTAATTGGGAAATGTTAGCCAGAAGCGTTGCAGATTATGTGGTAAGCCGCCAGAATGAAGATGGAGGCTACACTTTCTGCAGGTACACGGACTCAAACGCGCAGGACACTTATTATGGACTGGCAATTTTAGACTTATTAGGGGTTCCCTTTCCAAATGTTAAACAAACGATTAAGTGGTTGCATGAGTTTGTTCCAGACAGTCTCTATTCGCATTATCATGTGAATAAAGCGTTAAAGCTTTGTGGGCAAGGGCTGAACAAACGCCTTAAAGCCTTTCTTCATTCCACGCATTTAGATAAAGGAAACTTGAACATGGATGTTTACGTGGAAGTTGCCTCTGAGTTTGAAACCGTTTTCATGACAACAGAGCTTATTAATATGGCAGGGATTGCAATCGATCGCCAAAAAGTGGCAAAATGGCTATTAACTTACCAGAACAGGGACGGCGGTTTTGGAGTTAACGGTAATTCAAATTTAAACGCAACCTATCACGCTGTGGCTTCCCTTTTTAATCTGGGTTATCCAGTGAAGTTGCTTAACAAGACCCTTGAATATGTTAGAGCGTGTGAAAAGCCGTCTGGAGGCTTTACCGTTGCGCCAAACATTTTTATCCCGTATATGGAACATACATACTATGGAGTAACAGCTCTCGGTTTGATGGGTGAAAATATAAAATATCCTAAAAAGACTGCCAGTTTTGTCTTTAATTGCCGAAATGCAAATGGAGGCTTCTCAAGGTCGGAAGTTGGGATATCAACTTTCGAAGACACATTTTATGCTGTTAGCATACTGCGGACAATCAGCAGACAGTGAGGCTGAACGCATGAGCATTGACACCACATATTTTCGCCTTGAAAGAGTTATTGGAAGCGGCGCAGAATGTTTTCTATGCTCGTTAGAAGATGAAATTGAAAGAAAATACATTGACGCTTACCTTTCCGAGCTTGTCATGGATGCTAAAGTAAGAGAAAAAATCGTTGAAAGTAAGGGATTTTGCAATTACCATTCATACAAAATGCTCATTATTGCAAGTAAACCGGAAAGTCCAGATGGCCATGGAATCGCTCTAACCATGCAAAACATCATAGAAAAACTTATTCAAGATTTACGTAAACAGAAGAAGAATCTAGAAGGCGTTTTTTCTCAGACATGGAACGAGAAAAAGTGTCCAGCATGCATCCACATTGCCAATTTCATGGAAATTTACAACAAAAAGATTGTGGAGCTTCTTTCTTCAAACCACACAGAGTTTCTTAAGCTCTTCAAGAATCCCAAAGGACTCTGCATTCCTCATTTTACGGCATTAATACGTGAAGTGGCAAAAGAGGCGAGAGACCCACAAGACATAATTTACGCTTTGGTGGAAGTTGAAGAGAAAAATCTCCTCCGGCTAAATCGGGAGCTTTCCGAGTATGTGAAGATGCAGAGTTACGAGTTTTCAGATAAACACCGAAAGACTCTGGAAGACGTTTTATTGAGAAGCATTCAAAAAATAGCTGGCAGGCGTGGAATAAACTATCTTCCGCGGGTTTAAAGTAATAACTGCCGCAAACTGAACGGCAAAAAGTAAAATGTTTCTTGAAATTTATGCGGTAATATGCCTTATAGCCGTTTGTGAGCGGAAATTATAAATTGGTAATGTAATAATAGATGGTAAACGCCTTAAGATTTAACTAGTCCTTGTGTAAGGGGAGTAAGGTTATGAGTACGCATGCAGAAGAGTTGAAACTTCGCTTGATGACTATCGAGCTTCTTAGAACTGCAAAGTATAAACGCAATATTACTTATCGTGAATTGTCTTCTAAAACAGGTTTGCCCGTAACAGTTTTAAGCAGATATGCGAAAGGACATGTTTTGCCCAATGCTGAAAGGGCGAGGCAGCTTTGGAAGGTTTTAACAAAGTTTGTTGGTTTGGAGAACGAACTTCGCAGCAGAATAAAGTTTAATGAGGACGGCTATTTTGACAACACAGAAATTATAGGCGACTTCAACATTCTCCAGCAGGCAGCCAACCACGCGCTTGCAAACTTTGCTGGAAAACGAGTTACAAAGGTTTTCACAGCCGCTGTAGATGGAATTCCCTTAGCTGCTATGGTGGCAAACGCCCTTGGAGTTAACCTTGTAATAGCCAAAAGAAGCAAGGAGGTTGGAGTTAAAGAATTCTTGGAGGAGACTTACGCGCTTAAAGATTCTGGAGTTACCATGACTCTTTATGTGCCTAAGGACGCTATTAAAAAGCGGGACAGCGTCCTTATAGTGGACGACATGATTAAGACTGGGGAAACTCAAGCTGCTCTCGTCAGTCTTGTGCGCAAAGCTAAGGCTGAAATCTCCGGAGTTTTTTCCTTAATAGCCGTTGGAGACGAGTGGAAAACAAAAATGAAGCTGCCTGAAGGATGCCCCGTGGAAGTCATAACACACATTAAAAAAGCCTAGAAACGTACGCAGTCGCCTCTAACAGGGCAAGAGGTGCATTTCCGCTTTCTACAGAAATCCTTACCTAAACGAAGCAGGGCGGATTCAAAGTTTATGAAAGATTTATCGGCTAATCTGTTTTCAGCCCAAAATTCCTCAAGTCGCTGTAACGCTTCCTGAGGCGTTTCCTTCCGTAATATTCCAAGGTTTTTGGCTGCAAGGATAACTAGGCTTGTAGGGTTTGGTTTGGCTTTTTCCCATATGTCGCGGAGTTCCCTTAGGAAGATGTTGACGGTTACGTCCCCTATGCCTTTTCCAAGAGTTTTTAGTTCCGCCTCCAAAGCTTGTGGGCTTGAAGCTTCTTCATGAATTTTTGTCGGTTTCCCATTATATTTTTCCATGAGGTTTCGCATAACCATCAAAAGTTTGTCAGCTGTTTTAAAGTCGTAGCGAGTATAGCTTCCCTCATCTAGAATTCTGACAAGCCCATCCCATCCAGTTTTAAGAATTCTTTTAGGGGCTAAGACATTGTATTTTTGGAAGCACTTGTAAGTTTTAATGGCTGCAGCCTCTGTTATGGGCGCTCCGAAAAGTATGGAAGCCAAAAACCACTTGAAAATTTCCTCTTCCCTCTCGCTTTCCAAATCTATACCCAAAATTTCAGAGTATTTCATTCCAAAGTTTTCAACCAGAACCTCAAGGCTTTCCCGCTTCAATTTGGCGCATCCCTATTTAACAGATTTATACTGCACAAGCATAAAACGGTTAGGTGAGGTATAGGCATTTATGCGGACAATAGAATGGCGCGACGGAAAAGTCATAACAATAAACCAGTTGAAGCTCCCAAGGGAAACAGAGTTTCTGGAAATGCATAGCTGTGGCGAAGTGGCTGAAGCCATAAAAACCATGAAGATAAGGGGTGCGCCCTTACTTGGCGCTGCAGCAGCCTATGCACTTGCTTTGACAGCTTACCACTCAAAGGCAAAGGGGCGGAACGAGTTAATAGGCGACTTGGAAAGGGCAGCGGAAACACTGAAAAGAACCAGGCCTACTGCAGTGAATCTCTTCTGGGCTGTGGACAGAATCCTAAACGAGGTGCGAAGCCTTCAAGGAAGCCCTAAAGAGTTGGTAGACGCTGTTGTAGCAGAAGCAGAGAAAATAGCCGATGAAGATGCTGCTGCAAACCGTTTGATAGGAAAGCATGGCGCAGCCCTCATAAAAGACGGGGACACAATCTTAACCCACTGCAACGCGGGAGCCCTAGCAACCGTCGAATATGGCACAGCCCTAGGCGTTATAAGAGCAGCTGTGGAACAAGGTAAAAAAGTTAGGGTTATAGCCACTGAAACTAGGCCGAAACTGCAAGGTGCACGACTGACAACCTATGAACTGAAACGAGATGGAATACCAGTCACCTTAATAGCTGATAACATGATTGGATACGTCATGTATAAGCGCATGGTTAACAAGGTTTTTGTTGGCGCTGACAGAATTGTGCAGGACGCAGTTATCAACAAGATAGGAACATACCAAATAGCAGTTTTAGCCAAGGAACATAACATTCCGTTCTATGTTGCTGCCCCAAAATCAACCTTCGACCTTGACCACACATCAGAAGAAGTAACCATAGAAGAGAGAAACCCGGAAGAAGTCACATATATAGGCTCAGAGAGAATAGCCCCAGAAGGCGTAGAAGCCCTAAACCCGGCCTTCGACATAACCCCGCTAAAATACGTGACAGCCATAATCTGCGAGGAAGGCACCGTATATAAGGGGGCCTTGTCAAGTTTAAAGCCAACAAAAACAGTAAAAGACAATCCACAGAGGCGCCTAAATGAGCAAAAGTAAGGAACAAGCACAGCCGCGTCAAGAAGCAAAAATTGAGGGCTCACTTACAGAAAAAGGAGTGGAGATTACAGAGAAAAAAGGTATAGCGGAGCTTAAGGCTAAGGGCTACGGCACAAGCGATGACAACGCGTTAATGCTAAACTTTTACGAAGCATTATACTTGCTGGATAAAGGCATACTAGAAGTGAAAGATGAAAAAGGAGCCCAGATACCGTTTAACACGCTTTTACAAACCGCAGAAAAAACCGACGAAAACGCTTGGGCTAAATATTTAATATACCGCGACTTGAGAAGCCGCGGATACGTGGTTCGCGAAGGCTTCGGCTTAGGAGTGGACTTCAGAGCCTACGAAAGAGGCGAATATGGAAAGGACACAGCCAAATACCTAATCATAAGCCTTCAAGAGGGAAAACCCTTAACGCTGGAAGCCTTAGCCCAGACGCTGAAACAGTGCCAAAGCCTAAAAAAGGAGCTGATTTTGGCGGTTATGAGCCGTCGAGGGGAAATAGTTTACTATTCAGTTTCACAATTAACCCTAAAGTAGTGGAGAACCCGGCCATGAAAACCTTCAAAATGGTCCGTGGAATGAGGGATTTCCTACCAGAAGAAGCCGAAATGCTGAGGCTAATTGAAGATAAAGCTAGAAGGATAGCTCAGCTTTACGGCTATAAAGAGATAATAACCCCGGTTGTGGAATCCTACGGGCTTTTAGCCGCGAAAACAGGGGAAGAGGTGCGCGCTAGAATGTACGCCTTCAAGGATTTAGGCGGCAGAAAAGTTGCCCTAAGACCAGAGTTTACAGCTTCTGTGGCAAGGCTTGTAGCAACCACCATGCGGAATGAGCCTAAACCTCTGCGGTTGCTCTGCATCGGAAGCCTCTACCGCTATGACGAGCCGCAGAAAGGTCGCTTCAGAGAGTTTTGGCAGTCAAACTTTGAACTCATAGGCTCAGAAAAACCAGAGGCTGACGCTGAAATAATACTCTTAACCAACAGCCTAATGAAGTCTGTTGGGCTAAAGAACTACGCTTTCAAAATCGGACACATTGGAGTTTTAAGGGGAATTTTAAGCCGTGAAGGCTTGGCAGAAGACGCTCAAAACAGAGCTTTACAGCTTATGGATAAAAAGCAGTATGAAGACGCACTAAGCCTTGTTAAGGACGCGGGTGCCTCAGAGAAATGCTTGACGCTTTTGCAAAAAATGGTTAAGGTTAGAGGCAGCAACATTTTCAACGTTTTAAATGAAATGAAAAAGCTTGTGGAAAAGTATAAAGAGGCTTATGAAGCAGTCAACAACCTAGCCGAAATTCTAGAACTCATCTCGGAAGTCCAAAAGCTGGATATTACTTTGGACGCTGGCTTCGCGAGGGGACTCGAATACTACACTGGAATAATTTTTGAGGTTTATGTCCCTGAGTTAGACATAGCCTTGGCTGGCGGCGGAAGATACGACAGACTTGTGGAGCTGTTTGGAGGCGAACCCACCCCCGCCGTTGGAGTTGCCCATGGAATAGACCGAATAATGCTTGCCCTACAAGAACAAAAAGCTCCCCTAAAATTTCAAGGTGAAAAAACGGTTATGGTGATTCCTGTCAGCGAAGCCTTAAACCAAGAGGCTTTAAGGATTTCCGAAATCCTAAGGGCTGAAGGTATACCCGTTGAGGTTGAGGTTATGGGAAGAAAAGTTGCGAAGGCTTTAGAGGATGCTAACAGAAGGGGAACCCCCTACGTGGTGATTGTTGGGGAAAGAGAGCTAAGCGAAGGAGCTGTTACCCTTCGGAACATGGAGAAAAAAGAGCAACGCACGGTGAAAATTGAAGAGTTAGCGAAGGCAATTAGAACTGAGCTGCACTAAGCCTTTGACTTTTCTCCCTTCTTAGAAAATCTCCAATATCCAGAAAATTTTCGACAGCTACTCCGCTCTTCACTTTATCAAGGTTTCGCCTAATCTTGCCGAAGCCCAAGCATTCGCCGTGCCTATTCAAAATTAAAGTGTAACTGCCCTTTTCTCTTGAACCTTCAACTTGCAAAATGCCTTGTTTGAACATGTCTCTTCCACAAATGAAAAGCCAAGCCGCCTTATCGTCAACAACAATTCTGTTCTTGGCTTTTTCAGCAATCATGAAGAGGAGAGGAAAACTTGGAAAGAACTTTCCGTGCTCCACTTTTCCAAGAGGAAAACCTGCACAATAATATTGCCGATTCTTTTCAACTAAACTTTTCAAATTCTGGCTTAAATAGAAAAACCTATTCCCTTTTCTCGCCACGAGCCACCAGTCTAGGCTTATTTGCGCATCGAAACGTTTCACAAAATTTTTTATGAGTTCTGCCATGGTTTTCACTCCTTCGTAAGTTTGCATACGAAAAAGCCTTGGGTTTCCCCAGGCCAAATTCGTCGGCAATTCCTTATTGAGTTGTCCAATTGTTTGTCGAAAATTTTTGTCGGCGCCTCTTCTCCGTAACACTTTATTTCTGCAACTTTAAGCTTCAATTTTTTGACAGCCCAGTCTATGTTGAATTCGTTTTCCTCCGGCTCTAAAGAGCATGTGGAATAAACCAGTTCGCCGTCCTCTTCAAGGATTTTTGCAGCCTCGGTGAGGATTTCCCTCTGTAGCCTCGCGTTTCGTTTAACATCATTCATTGTCCGTCGTTCAAACCACTGCTTATCTGTGGCGAAATTGCCGGAACACGGAACATCAAGCAGTATTCGGTCAAATTTTAAACTAAGCTTTGAGGCTTTTCTGGCGTCCAACCGATAGACCACGGTGTTTTTGACCTTGCAACGTTCAAGATGGTTTACTAAGGCGTTAAGCCTCCGCCTGTTAACCTCTAAGGCTACAATAACGCCTGTATTCTCCATCAAATCAGCCAACTGAACGGTTTTGCCGCCCGGAGCCGCACATGCGTCCAAAACCCTTTTTCCCTTCAAATCCGCGAAAAGAGCTGCTGGAATTTGGGCAGCTGCTTCTTGAATTGAATAGTATCCTAAAAGGTATTCTATTGTTGCTCCAGCCGAGAATTTTGATTCCTCAATCCAGTAACCTTTTTCGAGAAATGGAATTTTCTTAAGCTTAAACCCTAAACTCTCCAGCCTTTCCACAACATTAAAGCCTTTAACATTCATAGCGTTTATCCTAATGGCTTGTTTAGGCGTGGTTTCTCTGAATTCCCAGCCAAGCATGTGGTAGCGGTTTATGAAAAACTCTTTACTGGACATTAAAGGATAAGACTGTGAAAAGCCAATAAAAAACTTGGCGTATAAAAAGGTCTTTATGGTATAAAGGCGGCAGTTGCTATGAAGTTGAAGGCTTTCATTTCAGGCCCAATTCAAGGCATGGAGACAAGGCAGGGCTACCGTAAAAGGATAAGCGAGATTTGTATACGCTGCGGTTACGAACCCGTAGACCCTTGGGAACGGGAAAAAATAATCTACAAGGGAACGGAACACGGATGGTGGGAGAAAGTTTCAGCGGAGGATTTCGTAAAACGCGATTTAGAAGACATTGAAAAATGCAATGTTCTAATTGCTTATATGCCTAGGCTTTCAGCGGGAACATGCATGGAGCTTTTCTACGCGAAAATGAAGGGGAAAAAGACCATATGCATATGCAGCCTTAAAAATCCAAGTCCATGGATAATAGTGCATTCCGACATAATAATCAAGAAAATAAGAGAACTCGAAAACGCGTTAAAGACTGTTTGTTAAAGCGGTTTCTGCAGCGGTTCTTAAACTTTTACGGCGGCTCTCAACCTCGCCGATCTAGAACGGGGATTTTCCGCAACTTCTTCACGTGATGGTCTAACAGGCTTTTTCGTCAAAATTTTCAAGGAGCCTTCTTTGGCTTTGTTTCGCATGAAGTTTTTGACTATTCTATCTTCTAAAGAGTGAAAGGCTATTACGACGAGTCTGCCTCCGCTTTCCATTATGTCGAGGGCTTGGGGTAAAGCCTTCTCCAAATTTTCCAACTCGCTGTTAACGGCTATCCTCAAAGCTTGGAAAGTTTTTGTTGCAAAGTGAATTCTTCCACGGTGATACCAGCTTGGCGTTGCCCTTTCAACAGCCATAACCAAATCCACAGTCGTCTTCAACGGTCTAGACTTTACAATTTCCTCGGCGATTCTCCTCGAAAACCTTTCTTGCCCATAAAGCCTCAAAATCTTCTCAATTTCTTTTAAACTCCAAAAGTTCACTATGGCTTCAGCAGTTAAGGCGTTTGAAGGGTTATATCTCATGTCGAGGGGTTCATTTCTCAGAAAGGAGAAGCCCCGTCCACTTTCCTCCAAATGCCAACTAGACAAGCCTAAATCGAATAAGACTCCTGAAACGGGCTTAAAGTCATATTTCCTGATGATTGTGCCTAGGTTCGCAAAGTTTTCACAGACAAGAACTAGGCGTTCCTTGAAATCCGCGTCTTTCACTTTCAGCTTAAGTTTCTCCAAAATTTCAGGGTCAGAATCTATTCCTAAAACTTTCCCATGTGGCTTGTTTCGTTCTAACATAGCCATGCTGTGGCCGCCCTCGCCTAAAGTGCAGTCAACAAAATTTTCACCGGGCTTAGGGTTAAGAAGCTGAATAACTTCTTCCTTCATAACTGGAAAGTGCAAGCGAAACACCATATCTCCATAAAGTAGGCTTAAACCTTATAACTGAATCTAAAACTTCTGCATACTGGAAGCGGCTATACTTGCACTGGATTTTCAGCTGTTTCCCTTTTACTTCTAACTTTAGGCAGTACGTATGAAAGTAGAAAAGCAACCGACATTAAAACTATCACTAACGCGGTTGTTATCGCGAGGATTATGCTCCCGGTCAAAAAATAGCCGCAAACAATTATGCCCACCGCTCCAATGGCGGAAAACGCTTCTAAGGCTTTCTTTAACTTGTTCTCGCTTGCAACATGCAAAGTGATAAAGTTCGAAACTCCAGCAAACACTATTGCCAAGCCCAGTGTGGCAGTAACAGCACTTCCAGAATAAAACCCGCTTAAAAACATAAGAAAGCCTAAGGCACACCAAATCAAAGGAGTCCAGCGGGAAGGCTTAATCAAACTTGCCACCAATAAACAAAAGACCTTAAACAATTTATAAAAATTACTTCAAGTTGAATTTTCACGAAATACAAGTTTTAGCGTAATAAGGCAGATGTGGTGCGGCCGCCGGGATTTGAACCCGGGTCGTCAGCGTGGCAG